>Ga0316197_10002890_pt1 | contig 12218 bp, 11 predicted proteins | sample OudBiesiAoxic_MG_FD_204939 | JGI IMG/M metagenome (GOLD analysis project Ga0316197, IMG submission 204939) | Coastal sediment microbial communities from Oude Bieten Haven, Netherlands - site A oxic | ecosystem: Environmental > Aquatic > Marine > Coastal > Sediment | place: Netherlands...
CTGTTACTTTACCTTCCAGTTTGAAGGGGTTTTTTAGTCCAAGATCAATCGATCCATAATCAAAAGCCATTGAATGCTCCTTTTAAACAGCATGCCCAATTAAGGGAGAATATAAGCATAGTTATAATAACCATTATATATATCGTATTTTTGTTTTTGCTCAATTTTTGATTATATATCAATAAAGTCGCTCAGTTTAAGGTTATTTTAAAGTGATACATTCTATGTTTTGAAATATAGATTTGGGGAAGTTAATACAAAGTATTATTAACGATGTTTAGTTTTGAAAATTTGAGCTCAATTAGGTAAAACTAAGCGAAAGTAAGGCAAGTATTATTATTTTAGCTTCTCCCCAGACAAGGTTAGTTTTATTACGTTTACTGCGTAAGTCTTTTTTCTTTTAAGCTAAGGCGTTTATGTGAGCTATATACGTATTGTATATCAGTACCATTTACAAGATATGCATCAATTTCTACAGAAATTAGCCCTGATAAAGGCTTTATTTCAAGAATGCCAATATCATCAAGATTTGCAGATAGCAGAGCTTTATTGCTAATAGCAAAAAGTGTTTTATCAAAATCACGCAAGTCACCATTTACATATAACTTAATACCACCAAACCAAAAATTTATTATTTTAATTTTTTTTGATTTGAGCGTGAATTCAAACGATTTTGTCATTAAAAGCTCCTACGATAATAAACATTGAATAATTTTATCCTACGTCAATTACAAACGATGCGTTTTTTAAGATAAAGGCTGCAGTTTGCAGCCTTTATCTTGTACTTTTATAACCTGCTATTGCAGCATAAATGTTTCGTATTCTAAATCTTCAAATTGTTTTGAAAGCCAAAATAATCCTACTACCGAGGTAATAATAGTTGCTAATGCAAAGCCGTAACCATAAAACTGCGGCCCAAAAGCGATAGATAGTAAAGTTAAAACAACATTTATTACTAAAAACAACCCTGCTAAAAATAGTACTGTTGAGCGTTTATCTAAATAAAATAAAATATTTAAAATAGATAAAAATATAACTTGTACGCCTACACCAACTACATCAATAAACAAAAGCGTTTTATAGTTTGGATCAATGCCTATAAAGGTCAGTATTTGCTCACCCCATAATAATAAGCATGCAACGGTAATACCTTGAATTTTAAATATATCGTATAAACCGGCACGTGCAGTTTGGATCATATTGTCTTTCAATATATAGATCTCCTCAAGAGGTGACCCTTTACGGATAGCAGTGTAAAAACGGTCGTACTCTTCTACAAAGTCTGTTTCCATTTTTACTAAAAACACTGCCATACCAGGAATAATAGACAAATAGGCCAAAAATATAGGTAAGTCGTAAATAGGGCTGGCTCTTAACGTGCCAATAATTTGAATTGATGTGCTCGGAGAATACCAAAAAATGATTTTATCAGCCCACACGCCAATATTATAAAATAGACCACAGAAAAACAGGCTGTAATACACTTTTTTATTACTTAAAAAGTCAAAGCTTATGAGTTTTTCACCCGGGTAGCGACGAATAATCATGAATAAAAAGCTAAAAAAGAGTAGGGCTTCACCTGCAAAAAAAGCAAAAAACAAACCGTCTAGTTGCCAGTCTCTCAGTAAATATGCGAGTAACACCATAAAGGCGTAACCACTTAACATGGTAATTAAAATCAATCGGTATTCTTTCATGCCCGATAGAAAAATAGCACCAAGCCATTGGTTACATAGGCTTACAAAGGCACCTAAAATTATTATCTTAGTGACTACGGGTATAGGAAGCATAGGCCAAACGGCTAAGCCGACTAATAGCGCGGCTATGGTTGTTACAAGTTGTGCCCCGAGTAGGTTAGGGAGTACTTTTGCCTCTTCTTTTTGAAAAAATAAATCGGCAATAAATCGAGTTAGTAATAACTGCAACCCCCCCGTTAAAATAAGTGAGGCGGCCATCATGTAGGTAACGAGTGTTAAAAACTGAATGATAAGTACTTTAGGTAATACAATGCCTAAGCTTAAAATACCAATGAGCATGAGCGCTACAATAGAGAGCAACCAAGGACCCGAGCCTATTAAACCCGCGTAGCCGTAAGCTTCAAAAACTGAGAGCAGGGTATTTTTTTTGAGAATCTTTCGTATCTCAAAACCTATTCCGGCCATGCCATTGTATCCTTATAAAGTTTATCGTAACGGGCAAACATGTGGCTCTCGTCATAAAATTTTTGTACGCGGTCTAAACCACTTTTTTGATACTCAAGCCAGGCTTGCTCATTGGTTAGCATGTTTGATATTTGTTGTGCTGTTTCACTTGGTGAAGCAATAGAGACAACTTCACCGGCTTTACCTAATGCTTTATCTTCATCGGTGCCGCCTTCTATTATTTCGCGGCACGAGCCCACATCACTAGCAAGTACTGGTACACCTGCTGCCATTGCTTCTAAAAGCACTAAAGGTTGCGCTTCGGAAATAGAGGTTAAAGCTACAATCCCAAGTTTTGGTAAGATTTTGGTAATATCTTGCATACCTAAAAATTTAACATTATTTTGTAAATCAAGACTGGCTACAAGTAGTTCACATTCTTTGTAATATTGTGGATCTTCTTCAAAGGGGCCGATGATCCAACCTTCTACTTCTGGCAGTACCGACTGTGCTTCTTTAATCGCACGTATAAAGGTTTTAATATCTTTTATAGGCACTACACGTCCAATTAATCCAACAATAGGTGGGATGTGTTTTGGGCGCTGCTCAAGTGCTTCAATAAAGCGTACTGTTTTAATGCCGTTAGGAACCACGAATGCTTTTTCTGGTGCGGCACCATCTTTTATTTGGCGTTGCCTATTACCGTCGTATAGCGAAATGATTTTATCAGCTTCTTGATATGTTGTTCGGCCAATTTGCTCAAAAAAGTTAATCCACATACGGCGAATAAAGCCCATTTCTGTATTTAAGTTTTTACCTAGGCTTTGTTCTGATTCTTTGATCCAACTGGCTTGAATAAGATCTATTTTTCTCTCTTTGGTATAAATTCCATGTTCGGTCAACAAAAAGGGAGTGTCGCTTATTACACTGGCACCAGAGCCTAAAATACCAGCATATCCGGTAGATATTGAGTGAATAAGTTTAACTTTTGGAAGCCCGCGTGCAATTTCAGCTATTTTAAATAATGGCTTATATAAATTGCGATAAGACCAAAAAAAGTCAATAAAAGAGGATTCATCACAATAAGTTGAATAGTATTTAGTGAGTACTTGCCATGACGATTCACTATACAAAAAGTCGGCTTCATTAATACCGTCTTTTTTAGCTAAGGTTTCAAATGCAAATTTTAATAATTCAGTGGGTATCGGCTCATTACAATCTCTAAAATAATTTTGTAGTTGCTGCCAAAAATCAAAGAGTTCTTTTTTATATTTAACCCCATGCTTAGCTTTTATTTCAGAGGTGTCATTTTCAACTAAATAATGAACATGCAGTTTTGTAACGTTTTTAGGCAAAGTATATTGAATCTCGCCATAATGCTCTGGCGCACCACCTACAAAAATAAGCTCAAAGTTATAATGAGGTAACCCCTCAATTATTTGATGAACCCAACTAGATACTCCACCACGCACATAAGGGTAAGTACCTTCTAAAAGCAGTAAAATATCTGGATTTTTATTACTCATGCCAATACTCCTGTAAATGACGTAATTCACTGCCCTTAGGTTGTTCTGGGAGTTCTTTTAAGTAGCGTTTACAGTCGTCAAACTTATTCATACAAAAGGCAACTTCGGCTTTATAAGGGAGAACGTGACGCCTTGCCATACCCAATTCGGCTGCTTTAAGTAAGTACTCATGGGCTATTTCATATTTGCCTAAGGCTAAAGATATACGCCCTAAAAATATAAAGGTTGCAGGTGTTTTTACGTGTTCAATACTTTGCTGTGCAAGTGTTTCTGCTTTTTCTAAAACGTATTTTTGCAGTGCACCTTGCGCTAACCCTAAATAACTTAGTTCCCAATAAAATTCGGCTAGTTGTTTTTGTAAATTACTTAACTTTGGTTGCTTAGTCGTAGCGGCTATTTCTTGCTGGTATAAACTGATTTTTTCGTTAAGTTTGGTTTCTTTACCATCAAGAGTTGAGTAGGCGAGTAGCCGAATGTCATCTTCTAAGTCTTTAAGTGCTAACTTTAAAATAGGAATCGCTTGTGAGTCACTCATGTGACGAGCTGCCATTACTGCACTTAGACGCTTATTTGGCTCACTAGCATGCTTTAAAATAGCTTTTAGCCCGCCAATAGAATAAGTTGGATTTGCAGATATTGCTCTAGCTTCAAAAGGAAGCTCAGGTATTTTATGCTCTTCAATTTCTATGTCATCGTTTTTTAGAGGTTTACACAGAGCAAAAGTAAGCGCTACTACAACGCCAATAATTCCAAGTACAGGTAATGTAAATAATAATAAAAACATGAGCAAAAAAGAGCTATAAGGAGTGGTTTTGTATTTTTTAGGTATAAAAACATAACTAACAATAGCAAAAAAGATGCTAGCAAAAGCGTGTAATAATATAGCTAAAAACCAGTTAGGTGTTTCCAATACTTCTATCAGTCAGGGTAAGATTACGTATGCTCAATAAATAAGCTGTAAAACTTTATCTGCATAATCAGTATCGAGTGCAGCTTTGAAACGCTTAGCTTTCAGACCTTTTTTACAGCTTTTTTCAAGTTTCAATAAATTGAGAACAAGGTGCCTAATTACGGACATGTTTTCAGCTGCGTTTGAACGCCTAACACGACTCAAGTCTTCATTAAAACTGACATCAAGTACCCAGTGTAGCTGATTCTCAATGCTCCAATGCTTTCTAACCGCGTTCCCGAATGTTTTTGCGTCAGCTTCTATAGAGCAGATGAAATAACGGATTTCTTTACTTATTTTTCCATCTACATGTCGCTCTGATTCAGCCATCCCCACACTTACTAATCCATCCCATTGCGAAGTTAAATCATTAATGCTTGTCAGAACATCTGTTATCCAATACCGACGAACCTCAATCCTGCCGTGCCCACTATCAACTTCTTCGTGATAAGCATGCTCTACATTTTTAAATTTGTCGCTTTGACAAATCTCAAAAAAATCCTTAATGGACTGGTGTAAATGTCCTTGGTTACCTTTAACTGCAATAACATAATCGGCTTCTTTGTGACGTATTTTTTTAGTAATCGCTTTTTGACATCCCATCGCATCGATCGTGATGATGCTGCCTTTAATATCTAGTAAATCAAGCAATGCGGGAATTGCGGTTATCTCATTTGATTTTTCTGCGGTTTTAACTTGCCCTAATACAACACCATTGTTCGCTGCAAATGCGCTAACCATGTAGATTGCACTTTTCTTTGATTTCTTATCATAAGAGCCGCGAACTGTTTTTCCGTCGATAGCAATAACTTCGCCGTGTGTTCCTTCCTGTGCTGATTTCATCCAGTTAATGAAGCAACTTTGTATCGTTTTGGGCTCTAACGAAGAGACTACTCGTGCAATGGTGTCATGAACAGGAATGCCATTTTCAAACGAGCCATACTTTTTTAACAACTCAATCTTGTTATGCGCCACTTCTTCAATTGACTCCCAGCCATCGGCGCCACAGATAACGCCAACAACGAGTGTTAGAAGGATATCGTGAAGCTTATGCTCTACTTTTGATTGTTGGCGATGATCAGGGATTGGTGAAAAATGTTCATTAAAGGCAGATAACATTTGAGACTCCTATGAATTAGAAGCCTATTTGATCACACTTGGCTCAAAATGGAAAGTTCATGATCTTGCCCTGATTCAAGCTCAACTAAGTCAATTCACAATACAAACGAGCAGGGTGTCCAATTATCTCCTATGTCTGTTCACGATATAGAACCTTTGTGGCAAGTTGAAAAAAGGGCGATTGAAAATGCAATTAAAAGCTGTGAAGACAACATTCCTCTTGCTGCTGCTTATTTAGGGGTAAGTGCATCCACCATTTATAGAAAAATAAAGGGCTGGTCTTAAATACTAGGGCGTGTTGATCTTTGATGGTTGAATTTGCAGCAGTATGTTTGGTTTTTAGGCAAGGCAGAGCCTATGAAGTGTGGTTACTCCCCATAAATAGGCGATAACGCAGCATAAATGCCAAACATGCGCTGCCCTTCGGGTTCTGCCTAGGGGCGATAAACTCTTTGTTACTCGGTTTTTACTTAGCCCACTAGGTTACAAACCTCGCGCCGCGATTTAATCGGCCCTAGATTGAACAAATTTCAATCCGCAAAGATCAACACGCCCTAATAGATTTTTAATTACATTTTTCAGGTTGAATTAATGAAAGTTACCCTAAGCTCTGTGGGTAAGAGCAAATTGATTTTTAATCTGAAACAGTAAAAGGAGATCGCAATGAGTAACACTAGTTTAAAACCTGCGGATATTATGCCATCACTAGTAGTGAGTGATGTTGATGAGAAAAAGATAGATTTAGTCGACAGAATTAGTGACTCTCCGTGGAAAATGATTGTTGTTTATCGAGGCCAGCACTGCCCTAAGTGTACTGCGCAACTCAACGAGCTTGCTAAAGTTCATAAAGACTTTAAAGATGCTGGTGTTGAAGTGGTTGCAGTGAGTGGTGATAGCCATGAGCAGCTTAATAAACATCTTGAAAAAATAGATATTAACTTCCCAATTTACTATGGTTTAACAATCGAACAAATGACCGATTTAGGGCTGCATATTAGCGAGCCTCGCAGTGATGCAGAAACTGACCATCCATTTGCTGAGCCAGGGATTTTTGTACTTAATGAAAAAAATCAGCTTCAAATGGTCGATATATCAAACAGCCCGTTTGTTCGTCCTGATTTAGAGCAACTGCTAGGTGGGATTAAGTTTTCAAGAGAAAATAACTATCCGATCCGAGGCACATTTATTAAATAACATTCGTTTTACATGGTTTCAAACAAGGCACTTTTTAGTGCCTTTTTTATTTATTTTTAATTTTTTTAAATTAATCTCTTGAAAACAATTTTACCGTCCATATATAGTTAAGTAGGACGCCTGATGGGTCCTAAATTAAACTTAAACAATTGAAATTTATATTATTAATTAAACTTTGCTTGAGCTTGTTCAATAGAAAAGCACATGCAAAATATCGCTTAAATATGAGGATATTATTATGCGTACAGTAGACTTATCACCACTTTATCGTTCATTTATCGGCTTCGAACATTTAGCATCACTTATGGATGCGGCAGCTAATACAGACAAGCAGCCGAGTTTTCCTCCTTACAATATAGAAGCACTCGATAAAGACAAATACAGAATCACTATGGCCGTAGCAGGTTTTAGCGATAGTGAATTGACCATTGAGTCAGAAAACAACACATTAAAAGTGGCAGGTATTAAAGCTAACAAAGATGAAAGTAACGAACGAAAGTTTATTCATCAAGGTATAGCAGAGCGTAACTTTGAGCGTAAATTTCAGCTTGGAGATCATGTAAAAGTACTTGGTGCAGATTTAGCTAACGGCTTGCTAAGCATTGAGTTACAGCGTGAAATTCCTGAAGCACTTAAACCACGAAAGATAGAAATTGGTAGTGGTAACTTACTAGAAGGTAAGTAAACCTATTCAACATTAGTTTTCCCTGATTATTTAGCCGCCTCACATGAGGCGGTTTTTTGTTTAAAGGGCTTCTAAATTATTAAGGTAGTAGGTTGCTTGTTGCAGCGTTTGTTCTTGAAGTGCTTTATCTTGTTTATCCCAGTTTCTATAAACCATACCAATACGCGGATTATTTTCTAGCCTATCTCTGTGTCTATCCATAAAATGCCAATACAAGCTATTGAGCGGGCAAGCTTTATCACCTACTTTTTGTTTAACGTCGTACTGACAGCTTTTGCAGTAATCGCTCATTTTATTAATGTAGTTACCACTTGCTGCATAAGGCTTTGTTGCAATTATTCCATCATCGGCAAACTGACTCATACCGCGGGTGTTAGGCATTTCAACCCATTCAATAGCATCTATGTAAACACCTAAATACCATTCATCCACTTCATCAGGATTGATTCCCGTGAGCATACAAAAATTACCAATAACCATTAATCGCTGAATATGATGAGCATAAGCAGTCTCAAGGCTTTGCTTAAGCGAGTGGCTAAGGCAATTCATTTTAGTAGAACTGTTCCAAAAATAAGATGGTAATTTATTTTTAGCTTGTAGTTGGTTTTTAGTTGCGTAATCAGGCATATTTACCCAGTAAATAGCACGCACATACTCTCTCCAGCCCAGTATTTGTCTAGTAAATCCTTCTACTTGCGAAAGTGATATCTCATCAGGTCTTTGTTCGTATTCTTTTATTACACGTTTAATTACATACAATGGATGGAGTATTTTGGCATTTAAGGCAAACGATAATCGGCTATGGTACAGGCTGGTATTATTTTTACTTTGATCTGTCATAGCATCTTGAAAGTGACCAAAGCGACTAAGTAAGTGTTCACAAAAGTATTCGAGTACTTCAATTGCCTGTTTACGCGTTGTTGACCATTGTAATATTTGCCCATGTAGCTCACCCAAGTAAGCTACACTATGCCTATCTAAGCGGGCAATAATACTACTTACATCATTATTTAATAGTTTTGGTTTTGGGATATTTGCTAAGTCGGTTTTAGAAAACTTATTACGATTATTACTATCAAAATTCCATTTGCCACCTGTTGGCTTTTCGTCATCAATTAATATATTAAATTGTTTACGCATAGCACGATAAAAGTGTTCCATTGTTACATGCTTGTTTTTTGTAAAGCGCGTTTTTATATCGGTGAACGGTAATAAAAAATGTTCTGTGTCTGTGGCAATCACATTAAACGAACTTTCACTTTCAAACTGAGCTAATTGAGATTTAAGCCTAAACTCATCTGGGTATTGGTATTCAATAGTATCGCACTGGTATTTACTGGCGATTCGCTTAAGTAATTCAATTAGGTTTTTGTCATCAACGGTATCATCAAGTGTTAAATGCAAAACATTAAAACCTGCCGTTTTTAATGCTATAGCAAAGTTTTCCATAGCATTAAAAAAAGCACACAGTTTTTGAACGTGATGTTTGACGTAGTCGGTTTCTTGTTTTAGCTCTGCAATGAGATAAAGCGTATCGTCGTCTTTTTGCTTGTACCATGAATGAGATGGGTTTAGCTGATCGCCTAGTATTAGTCTGAGTGTTTTGTGATGAGTCATAGTAAAGCCAAATATTTTTATACGGATATATTTAATTAAAGGATCGTTTTACTATTTAACCACGAGTGAATAGAGCAAAAAGGCTTAACCGATTATCAAGGCAATAAAGGCGTGTTAGACCATGGTGTTCAAATGAGTTTAATTAAGGGGGAAGTTAAGTAAGTTAAGTCGCCACCCCTAAAAATTGTATATTTAAATTTTATTACTCTGCTTTTGCTGCATTTTTTGTTGTAACGAAACCACATTAGATACACCAAATAGGGTACTACTGGCAAAACTTTCAAAGTACCTAAGTGCTTTTTTCCAAGCGAGCTGGCTCTCAGGAGTAAAGTGCCTACCAAGATGTTCCTTGAGGGTTTCGTAAAACGCGTCAGATAAAAGTACAATGTCACTTTGTGAAACACTGCTTTTTTTTAGGTACATTAAATGATGTGCTAAAAAAGGAGCTACCGATGCTGGTTTATCTAAATGCTTAACAATTCGCTCTAACACACAAAAGAGAGTGAAACTCTTTTCGTTAAACTGCAAGGCCGTTGGATAATTCATCTCAATACTAGATTCAGCCAATTTGCTATGAAATCGAGCCGTAAACGCATGAAAATTTGGCTTAATAATTGTTAAGTTATTTAACAATGCTGATTGTTGTTGCTTCATTTCTATCTCGCTGCAGTAAATAATAACTATTATTATCAAGTAGGATAAAATTGATTATAGCGGGCAGTTGAAATTCTGCACGTTTATTTAGTGTTAAAGTATGGGTTTTAGTTATATCAATTTATTTTCTAGTAAACAGTAAGCATCTGAAGCATATTTTAAGCATATTAAAGTTATTCAGGTTCGGCTTGTTTGATTTTCGTCCGATGCAATAAGTTATTATATTTTATGACTTAAATATGGGTATTTTATAAAGTTGACTGATTACTTATGTTACTTACATATACATTAAATTAGCATCTTGACGAATTGGAAATTTTATAAACTAATTGCGTATTATAGTTGCTAATTACCCCACACATCCTTATAATAGCGGCCATTGTTTAGTATGTTGTAAAACAGCTAACAGCGATATTAAATTTAAGGTTTGATATCTATTGGCGCGGGATGGAGCAGTCTGGTAGCTCGTCGGGCTCATAACCCGAAGGTCGTCGGTTCAAATCCGGCTCCCGCAACCAATTCTACTAGTAAGTATTACCTTACTAATTTATATCGCGCATTCTAAGTAATGCGCGTTTTGCGTTTTAGGCTATTGTAGTTTAATTAGGTCAGTTTACTGACTCGCAACCAAGCTTGGCCCTAGGCCACACAGTTTTATGCTTTATTGGTGTGACGCCCCGCTTGGTTCGGGGCGTTGTTGTATCTGCACCTTACGATTTGTGGCAATTGTCATCAAATTAAAATTTAAACTTAGTATTTTAGGGCTATAAGCCCTTTTTTTGTTTGTATGGAGGATTTTCGTGACAAAACTTGAACAAGATTTAGTAACCATGTTAACGCCTGCGGTAGAAATGTTAGGCTTTGAGTTGCATGGTCTTGAATTTGTGCAAGCGGGTCGCCATTCTACCTTAAGAGTATATATTGCTCATGAGGATGGGATCTCAGTTGATAACTGTGCGGATGCAAGTCGCCAAATTAGTGCGATTTTAGACGTCGAAGACCCAATTACAAATGAATATGATTTGGAAGTATCGTCTCCTGGTGTTGATCGTCTATTATTCAAACAAGATCACTACGAGCAGGCGCAAGGAGAGGAAGTACGCGTGCGTACCAAACTTCCACAGGATGGTCGTCGTAATTTTAAAGGCGACTTAGTAGCAGTTAGCAGCGATATGATCACACTATCTAGCGATGGTGAAGAGCATCTGATCATGCTTAGTAACATCGAACGTGCGAATTTAATCGCGAAGTTTTAAATTCGAGTGCGAAGGAATAGGGCAAGCGAGGCATTACCCATGGCAAAAGAGATATTATTGGTTGCTGAAGCCGTTTCCAATGAGAAAGCGGTTCCAAAAGAAAAGATTTTTGAAGCTCTAGAGTTCGCTCTAGCGACAGCGACAAAGAAAAAACACGATGGCGAAATTGAAGTACGTGTAGCAATTGACCGTAAAACCGGTGATTACGATACGTTCCGTCGTTGGCAGATTGCCGCTGTATTAGAAGATGGTTCTTTAGAGAATCCATACAGCGAAATCACTCTAGAAGCAGCACAGGTTGAAGAACCTGATTTGCAAATGGGTGATTATGTTGAAGAACAAATCGACTCAATCAAATTTGACCGTATTACAACACAAATGGCTAAGCAAGTTATCGTGCAAAAAGTACGTGAAGCTGAGCGTGCTTTAGTTGTTGATGCATACAAAGATCAAGTTGGCGAGTTAGTAACAGGTGTAGTTAAAAAAGCAACGCGTGACTCTATTGTTCTTGATTTAGGCAATAACGCAGAAGCAGTAATTTACCGTGATGACATGTTACCACGTGAAAACTTCCGCCCGGGTGACCGTATTCGTGGCCTTTTATATGAAGTTAAGCCTGAAGCACGCGGTGCACAATTATTTGTAACGCGCTCTAAACCTGAAATGCTAATGGAATTATTCCGCATTGAGGTGCCAGAAATCGGCGAAGAGATGATTGAGTTACGTGCCGCAGCACGTGATCCAGGTTCACGCGCTAAAATTGCTGTTAAATCTAACGACAAACGCATTGACCCAATTGGTGCATGTGTTGGTATGCGTGGCGCACGAGTTCAGGCTGTATCGTCAGAACTTGGCGGTGAGCGTGTTGATATCGTACTTTACGATGACAACCCAGCACAATTTGTTATTAACGCAATGGCGCCAGCAGAAGTTGCTTCAATCGTAATGGATGAAGACACTCACTCAATGGATATCGCTGTAGAAGCTGATAACCTAGCGCAAGCAATTGGTCGTAATGGTCAAAACGTTCGTTTAGCAAGCCAGTTAACTGGCTGGGAACTAAACGTAATGACTGTT
>Ga0316197_10002891_pt1 | contig 12217 bp, 18 predicted proteins | sample OudBiesiAoxic_MG_FD_204939 | JGI IMG/M metagenome (GOLD analysis project Ga0316197, IMG submission 204939) | Coastal sediment microbial communities from Oude Bieten Haven, Netherlands - site A oxic | ecosystem: Environmental > Aquatic > Marine > Coastal > Sediment | place: Netherlands...
TGCAGAATAATCATGCGACGCCAACGTAATCTAACGCGACTTTACGGTACTCTCCTTCTCACGATAGCAAGCTGTGCGTTGCCCATCCATTTCAATATACCGAAGCTCAAACATTGTCATATTATGTACAACTTGCCGCCAACTGCGGCAGCCGTACTTAGCAGGTAGTTCCCCAGAGTACCGCTCGGTGATCCATCTGCCAGCCCTATCCACAGGTGCTCAACCATCGAAAGCCAACGCACCGAATGCTTCTCGCAAGGCACTCGCTCTGCGCGAGGTGTCCCAAACAACTTTTCCATCGGGGGCCGATCCCTTGAAAATACGTCTTCGAACTGCTCCGACTGCAAGAAGTCTGACAGCGCCTGCCGCGTTTTCTTAGTGTCCTCAGCCCATTCCCGAAGTTGTCCGAGATGTTGGTCGATGCGGTTGTATGCGATGATCAGTGTATCTTGCGCGTCACGGCATCCATCCGAGCTAAAGATTTCATGCTGATCGATAAAGTGGTGAACCAAATTATTCCTTAAAAGCACCATTTCTCTTAGTTCACTCTTTACTCGGCCAAACTGTGCATTTGGTAAGCTGATCCATGTCTGCATTGCGACCCAATTGACGCCCGCTGGAGACTGATTTGTCGTCTCTTCTGGAGGGTCGATCTCATCGGCCACAACATAACTTCCAAGGAGATCGCCAACCAAGGTCCCGAGCGTCTTACGGGCCGTTTCGTCAATCTTCGCAGCCTTTGCCCGCTCCAAGTCATCAATCGGCCCTGACAAACTATGATGCGCCAACATGGCTTTGATCAGCCGCTCATACTGTTGCAACCGCAAGAGGCATCGACCAAGCAACCGCTGAACCTCGTGCTGAAGTGCGTGCAGGTCTTCGTCGTCTAATTTTGTCATATATCAATCCGGTCTCTGCCCTTCTCATATCAACCATATTTCGAACCGAGACACGATATAGAGATCATTTGCCAACCACGAAGTCATTCCTAAGATCGATCGGTATCGGCCGCGAGCTGCCATTGGACGACGAGTGTCGGCGACGCGGTACGGCCCGTCAGAGGAGACATTCGCTGCAGTTGCAAAACTTGATAGCGGCTTAGCCCAACCTTCGCGAAGCAGGCGGTTCACACCCTGTGAGCGGCAGTCTTCGGCACTTTGTTTGTAACCTGGTCTTCCTGAGCCGTATCCGCCCAAGATGAGATCTCCAGGTTTTTGACGAAATCATTAGGCAAGTTCAGGGCAATGGTAAGAATCAGAATGCGGGTTTTCCCGTCCATGAATTAAACGCAAACAAGCCACAATTCGGCCAAAACTGTAGCCAAGAGTAGGGAACATACCACAAAAGACCAGTGGCCTGTCAGTACCCCCCCTCGGCTGGCAGGCCGCTTCCCTTTACAATTCCCCATTTTCAGCATCATGAAATCGCCAGAATGAAGGGATGCATACAGCCAGCAACGCCAACAATTGCTTCTTCAAGCAGCAGACGTTGGCCCAAAATGGATCAATGACGGCACGGCGGGTCCGTTGTGGCTGGTGCAAGCAGAACAAAGACTAAGTCAAAAAGTGCTTTTGCATGGGGTTCGAAGCCGCTGTTTGCTGCGACCTAAATCTAGATCTGCTGAGCGGACCTGGGTGCCCTTGAAAAACCCGAGGCAGCGTCTGACCAGCCTAAACGTCGTATCCGCCTTTGCGCATTGTGCGGGCGCGATTTTTCAGGGGCAGCCGCCCGAACAAAACTCCCGACCCGTACCCCCTCAGGGATGGCTCATTTCAGTAGAGAGGGTTGGGTGGTCCCCATTCATTGCTGTCAACGCTGGGCTGGATGTAGAACCAAAGCAACACAAGGCTGCCGATAATAGGGACGAGTGCCAGAAGCAGCCACCATCCGCTGCGGCCAATGTCGTGTAGCCGGCGGGCGGCAACAGCTATGGCCGGAAGCAGAACTGCCAGCGATAAAACCATCGAGAGCGGTTGCCCCGCGTTTTCACCGAAACGCTCAAACCCGAGCATTGGCGCGACAACGGCCCCGTCAATGATCTGGGTGACGACCGACAGGAGGAAGATCGCGAGAATCCACCACCAGAATTCAGCGCGCGACGCGCGGCCTGAAAACGTCGCGTACTTTGAAAGCACGGCTCTGACCGCCAAGTTCATTTTGTCCATCGAACCCTCCTGTTTCCAATCAGGGTAGAAGCTGGTTTGTGCCGGGTAAACAGCCCTTTGCCCGGCGGCGCGATTTCGCCATAAAAACAGGGGTTGCCATATGTGTGCAGGCCCCCTATACGGCCCACTTCACCCCCACTCCACCGGGAATCAGGGTAACGCGTTCTGCGGCCTGCCGGTGATGTTGAAAGGAAAAAGGCGATGAACGCCAAAGAACTGCATGACAAGACGCCGGATCAGCTCCGGGATGAGCTTGTGAACCTGAAAAAAGAAGCATTCAACCTGCGTTTCCAGCAGGCCACTGGCCAGTTGGAAAACCCTGCACGTCTGCGCACCGTCAAACGTGACGCGGCCCGTGTGAAAACTGTGTTGAACCAGAAAGCCGCATCCGCGGCTGCCGAATAAGGAGCCTGAACAATGCCAAAGCGTATCCTGACAGGCACCGTAACTTCGGATGCCAACGCCCAGACAGTCACCGTTTCCGTAGAGCGCCGCTTTACGCACCCGGTGCTGAAAAAGACCATTCGTAAGTCCAAGAAGTATCGGGCGCACGATGAGAACAACACGTTCAAAGTGGGCGACAGCGTTCGCATCATCGAATGTGCACCAAAGTCGAAGACCAAACGTTGGGAAGTGCTGCAGACCGCTGAGGCCTGAAGCACGCCAACTTAATCGAAACCCTAGGGATCAGGCACGCATCGCCCCCTAAAGGTCGGGAGAAACCAAATGATCCAGATGCAGACCAACCTGGATGTTGCTGACAACAGCGGCGCGCGCCGTGTTCAGTGCATCAAGGTCCTGGGTGGTTCCAAGCGTAAATACGCATCCGTCGGCGACATTATTGTCGTGTCGGTCAAGGAAGCCATTCCACGCGGTCGTGTGAAAAAGGGCGACGTCCGTAAGGCCGTCGTTGTTCGCACTGCCAAAGAAGTCCGTCGCGACGATGGCACTGCCATCCGTTTTGACCGCAATGCCGCGGTCATCCTCAACAACAACAACGAACCCCTCGGTACCCGTATCTTTGGGCCAGTTGTGCGTGAGCTGCGTGCGAAGAACTTCATGAAAATCATCTCGCTCGCTCCGGAGGTGCTGTAATCATGGCTGCTAAACTACGCAAAGGTGACAAGGTCATCGTGCTGGCGGGTAAGGATAAGGGTAAGACCGGGTCCATCACGTCTGTCGATCCCAAGTCGAACAAAGCCGTTGTCGATGGCATCAACATCGCCATCCGCGCCACACGCCAGTCGCAAACGTCGCAGGGCGGCCGCATCCCCAAGGCGATGCCGGTTGATCTGAGCAATCTCGCGCTGGTGGACTCCAACGGCAAGGCCACACGCGTTGGCTTCAAGATGGACGGTGACAAAAAAGTGCGCTTTGCCAAAACCACGGGGGACGTAATCGATGCTTGATACTGCAACCTACACACCCCGTCTTCAGGCGGTATATCGCGACACCATTCGTCCGGCGTTGAAAGAAGAGTTCAGCTACAAGAACGACATGATGATCCCACGTCTGGACAAAATCGTTCTGAACATCGGCTGCGGTGCAGAGGCCGTGCGTGACAGCAAGAAAGCCAAATCCGCTCAGGAAGACCTGACCGCGATTGCCGGCCAGAAAGCGCTGACCACCACAGCCAAGAAATCCATCGCTGGTTTCCGCGTCCGTGAGGACATGCCGCTGGGGGCTAAAGTCACCCTGCGCGGTGACCGGATGTATGAATTCCTTGACCGTCTGATCACGATTGCAATGCCTCGTATCCGCGACTTCCGCGGCGTGCCGGGCAAGTCCTTTGATGGGCGTGGCAACTATGCCATGGGCCTCAAAGAGCACATCGTGTTCCCCGAAATCGACTTTGATAAAGTGGATGAGACCTGGGGAATGGACATCGTGATCGCCACCACGGCGAAAACCGACGCTGAAGGCAAGGCGCTGTTGAAAGCTTTCAACATGCCCTTCAATTCATAAGCGCGGGAAGGATTAGATATGGCTAAGAAATCCATGATTGAGCGCGAGAAGAAGCGCGAAGCACTGGTCAAGAAGTACGCGGCGAAACGTGCGGCTCTGAAAGAGATCGTTAGCGATGAGTCAAAACCGATGGAAGAGCGCTTTCGCGCGTCCCTGAAGCTGGCGAAACTGCCGCGCAACAGCTCTGCTGTGCGTCTGCACAACCGTTGCCAGCTGACCGGCCGCCCGCACGCCTACTATCGCAAACTGAAAATTTCGCGGATCGCGCTGCGGGATCTTGGCTCTGCCGGCCAAATCCCCGGCATGGTCAAGTCGAGCTGGTAAGGAGCGCATCAGATGAACGATCCTATCGCAGATATGCTGACACGCATCCGTAACTCTTCGTTGCGCGGCAAATCCACAGTCATCACGCCAGCTTCCAAGCTGCGCGCCTGGGTGCTGGATGTGCTGGCCGACGAAGGTTACATCCGTGGCTACGAAAAGATGACGGGCGCCGATGGCCACCCCGCCATCGAAATCAGCCTGAAATATTACGAGGGCGAACCTGTTATTCGCGAGCTGAAGCGGGTCTCCAAACCCGGTCGTCGCGTTTACATGGGCGTCAATGACATCCCGGTTGTCCGTCAGGGCCTCGGCGTGTCGATTGTCTCCACCCCCAAGGGTGTGATGTCGGATCAAAGCGCACGCAGCCACAATGTTGGCGGCGAAGTGCTCTGCACCGTATTCTAAGGAGAGCACAATGTCTCGTATTGGTAAGAAACCGGTCGACCTGCCCAGCGGTGTCTCGGCATCCGTGAGCGGTCAGACCATCGAAGTGAAAGGGCCCAAGGGCACCCGCAGCTTCAAGGCCACCGATGATGTGACGCTGTCCGTTGAGGACAACGTTGTCACCATCACGCCGCGCGGCAAATCCAAGCGTGCACGCCAGCAGTGGGGCATGTCCCGCACAATGGTGGGCAACCTGGTCACCGGCGTCACCGAAGGTTTCAAGAAAGAGCTTGAAATTCAGGGTGTTGGTTATCGTGCCGCGATGGCGGGCAACACGCTGAAACTGAACCTCGGCCTGTCCCATGACGTTGACTACACGCCCCCTGAAGGGGTGACTGTAACAGCGCCAAAGCAAACCGAAATCGTTGTGGAAGGCATTGACGAACAGCTTGTTGGTCAGGTTGCCGCGAACATCCGCGCGTGGCGCAAGCCCGAGCCCTACAAAGGCAAAGGCATCCGCTACAAGGGCGAGTTCATCTTCCGCAAAGAAGGCAAGAAGAAGTAAGGATCGCAAAGATGGCAAACAGCAAAAGACAACTGTTTCTGAAACGCCGCCTGCGCGTTCGGAACAAGCTTCGCAAGGTCAACGTCGGGCGCATGCGCCTGTCGGTGCACCGCTCCAACAAGAACATCAGCGCCCAGCTGATCGACGATGTGAATGGCACAACTCTTGCCGCCGCGTCCTCGCTCGAAAAAGATCTGGGTGTTGTGGGTAAGAACAACATCGAAGCAGCCTCCAAAGTGGGTGCCGCAATTGCGGAACGCGCCAAGAAGGCCGGTGTTGAAGAAGCCTATTTCGACCGTGGGGGGTTCCTCTTTCACGGTAAGGTCAAAGCATTGGCCGACGCTGCCCGCGAAGGTGGCTTGAAGATCTAAAGCGCAGGTCGCCCCGCTGAGGGGCGGCTTCGATGATCCGGGAGCGGGCCGTAGGGCTCTCTCACTTGGATTGACCCCAAAAAGGTGCTGACGCGCCGAACCAAAAAAGGAAGATGCCGCATGGCAAGAGATGACAACCGTGGAGGCCGCCGCAACCAGCGCGACGAAGCTCCGGAATTCGCTGACCGCCTCGTTGCGATCAACCGTGTGTCCAAGACCGTAAAAGGTGGTAAGCGCTTTGGCTTCGCCGCTCTTGTGGTTGTGGGCGACCAGAAAGGCCGCGTCGGCTTTGGCAAGGGTAAAGCGAAAGAAGTGCCTGAGGCCATTCGCAAAGCCACTGAGCAGGCCAAGCGCCAGATGATCCGCGTGCAATTGCGCGAAGGTCGCACGCTGCACCACGACATGCACGGCCGTCACGGTGCGGGCAAAGTTGTGATGCGCACAGCACCGGAAGGTACCGGAATTATTGCCGGTGGTCCGATGCGTGCCGTGTTCGAAATGCTTGGCGTGAAGGACGTTGTGTCCAAGTCCATCGGCTCGCAGAACCCGTACAACATGATCCGCGCCACCATGGACGGTCTGAAAAAAGAGCAGTCACCCCGCTCCGTCGCGCAGCGTCGTGGCAAGAAAGTGGCTGACATTCTGCCCAAGCGTGAGGACCATGTTGAATCCTCCGCACAAGTGGCTGAGGAGGCATAAACATGGCCAAGACAATCGTTGTAAAGCAGATCGGTTCCCCGATCCGCCGCCCCGCCAAACAGCGCGCGACGCTGGTCGGTCTGGGTCTGAACAAGATGCACAAAACCCGCGAGCTGGAAGACACCCCTTCGGTCCGCGGCATGATCAAAGCCATCCCACACATGGTCGAGATCATCGAAGAAAAAGGCTGACGGAATGGTGGGCTAAACCCCACCCTACCAATATGCCGTATGGCAGGGTTCACCCCGCCATTGTCTCAAACGCCCCACAGGAAACTGCGGGGCGTTATTTCTTTGGGTGCCCGCATATCACGTTGGTCCGCTATGCGGACAGAGCTGACATCTTCAACCTCGAGAGTGGATACTGAACACGGGTGTCGGTCCTTTGCCTTTGATCTCGCGAAAACCTTCTGGTTTGATGACAAAGCGAACGGGCAACAACGCGGCGGTGTCTTCTGTAATCGTGATCTCTCCGGGCTCCCCCAGACTTTCCATGCGCGATGCAATGTTGACTGCGTCGCCCCATAGATCATACGCAAACTTCCGCTTCCCGATGACCCCGGCCACAACCGGGCCGGAATTGATCCCGATCCTCATCTGAACATCAAAGTGGGTGCGTGGATTTAACGCCTTCACTGCCCTGAGCATGTCAACCGCGAGATCAACCGCAATTTCAGCATGGTTCCCAGTATCTTCGGGCGCGCCAACAACCGCCATATAGGCGTCACCAATTGTTTTGATCTTCTCCGCACCATGGTGGCCCGCCAAATTATCGAGCTCGGAAAAAACAAGATTGAGTGTTTCAACCAACTCGCCGGGCGACAGTCGGGAACTGGCCTCAGTAAACCCGACAATATCAGCAAAAATCACAGAGACTTCACGATGTTCATTTGCGATCACGCGCTCGCCATCTTTCAGTCGTAGGGCAATCGGGTCAGGAAGAATGTTCCGCAACAGACCTTCCGCGCGTTGGAATTCACGTTCCAAGCCCTCTTCGGCGATCTCCACCAGGTACTGGTTCAGACCAAGATATAGAACAAACGCACTCGAAATGCTGAGGGTATTGGTCACAAAAAGATAAACGACCCATCCTTGGGAAAACGCGTTCCAGGGTCCTGCAAAAATCGCCCAAACGCCTGTTGCACAACTGAAGACAACGAGGCCAAGGCATACGGCTACCTTTTTAGGCCAAGAGAATTGGGGCGTGAGCAGACAGGCGATGGCCGGAATAGTCCCGAACATCCAGAACATTGTACCAAGGCCTGTATAGAGCGTTCCCAGCAACGCATGCATGGGGATTTCGCCGAAAAACAGAATATAGGTGAACCACTTTGGGCATTGGGAGCGGTACCAAAGGAAGCCGAATAAGGCAAACAAGGCCGTTACGACGACATTGTAGTAGGCCATTAACGTCAAATTGTTCAGGGCAAATACGACAACCCAGGAACCATGAGATAAGCAGGCGACCCATGCCGCGATCCGGTTGAATAAATAATACCGGGAAGATTGTCTCGTCAGGTCTGGCGGGATCCAAAGTAGGGACTCAATGAAACCAGAACTGAGTTTGGACATGCGCTCAGATGATCCCGTTAGCTCCCGCCTGTCAACAGAGTGTAAGGCCCGTTGTGCGGATGGGTCTGAAATTGATAGGCTTTTCGCCCAAAGCACCGAACGCTGAGCTTGAACCTGATGACTGCTCAGGGCTCAAACGGGACATTTGACCTCGAGATGCTACACGCCAAATAGATGCTACGACGCCCGGATGCGTTCCGCGCGTGTCCTTCCTGCGAGGCGCACCTCCAACCAGCGTATGTCTCCGTTGAGTTTCTTTGCGGCTGGTCCGCAGAATGGCTTTATGAACGTGGCGTCGTGTGCATGGAGCGAATTGACATTTTGGATATAGTGGCGCCCCGCGGCAGGCAATGTGCCTGATTTGCTGCCAACGACGACGTGCCCGGTCCGACGCTGAGCGGCGGCCTTCGCCCTGCGGTCGGGCGCTGCCCCCGTGTTGTTCATCAACTCACCCCTTGATCCACCTGCCAACGCCGTCTATACGCCCACGATCACCTCAAGCGGTGATAAGAATCATGAAACGCCGCGTTTGACCGCTCCCGTCGCTGGGGGTTACATCCGGCAAAAGGAGAAGCGACAATGAAACTTAATGAACTGTCCGACAACGAAGGCGCCACCAAACGACGCAAGCGCGTTGGTCGTGGGCCCGGCTCCGGCACCGGTAAGATGGGCGGCCGTGGTATCAAAGGTCAGAAATCCCGCTCGGGCGTGGCCATCAATGGCTACGAAGGCGGCCAGATGCCGCTCTACCAGCGTTTGCCAAAGCGCGGCTTCAACAAGCCGAACCGCAAGTCATTCGCCGTTGTGAACCTCGGTCTGATCCAGAAATTCATCGACGCCAAGAAGCTGGACGCGAAAAAGCCAATCGACGGGGACGCACTTGTTGCCTCCGGTCTGGTGCGTCGTCAACTCGACGGTATCCGCGTCCTTGCCAAGGGTGAATTCTCCGCCAAAATCGACCTCCACGTGGTCGGTGCCTCCAAATCTGCCGTTGAAGCAGTCGAGAAGGCGGGCGGCAGTGTCACCGTGACAGCGTCAAAGGCAGTCGAAGCAGCCGAGTAATCCGGCCTTTTGCCTTGTGAGCGGGGCGCGTCCCGCTTACATAGTCAATCGAGTTTTCCCAAATGCCGCCCGCCGGAAAACGGCCCGGGCGGCGTTTTTGCAAAGAAAGAGCCACTCACATGGTATCAGCCGTCGAAAGTATGGCCGCCAACACCAGTTGGGCAGCGTTGGGCAAGGCCACGGACCTGCGCAATCGCATCCTGTTTACCCTCGGTCTGCTGATCGTCTACCGCCTCGGCACGTTCATCCCCGTTCCGGGTATCGACGGTACCGCCCTGCGCCAGTTCATGGAAGATGCGGGGCAGGGGATCGGCGGCATGGTGTCGATGTTCACCGGCGGTGCGCTCGGGCGGATGGGCATCTTTGCGCTTGGGATCATGCCGTATATCTCGGCTTCGATCATCGTTCAGCTGCTCACCTCCATGGTGCCGCAGCTTGAACAGCTGAAAAAAGAAGGCGAACAGGGCCGCAAGAAGATCAACCAGTACACCCGCTACGGCACCGTGGCGCTCGCTACGTTGCAGGCCTACGGGCTTGCCGTGTCACTGGAAGCGGGCGATATCGCGGCTGATCCGGGCCTTTATTTCCGCATGGCCTGTATCATCACGCTGGTCGGCGGCACCATGTTCCTGATGTGGCTGGGTGAACAGATCACCGCACGCGGCATCGGCAACGGCATCTCCCTGATCATCTTTGTCGGCATCATCGCCGAAGTCCCCGCCGCGCTTGCTCAGTTCCTTGCCTCTGGCCGCTCAGGTGCGATCAGCCCCGCGCTGATCGTGGGTGTGCTGATCATGGTGGTGGTGACCATCATGTTCGTTGTGTTCATGGAGCGGGCGCTGCGCAAGATCCACATCCAGTATCCTCGCCGTCAGGTCGGCATGAAGATGTATGACGGTGGTGCCTCGCACCTGCCGGTCAAGGTCAACCCTGCCGGTGTTATCCCGGCGATCTTCGCCAGCTCGCTGCTGTTGCTGCCGATCACGATCAGCACGTTCTCGGGCAATTCCACCAACCCGATCATGTCCTGGCTGCTTGCCAATTTCGGCCCCGGCCAACCGCTCTATCTGCTGTTCTTTGTCGTCATGATCGTGTTCTTCGCCTATTTTTACACGTTCAACGTCAGCTTCAAACCAGATGACGTGGCTGACAACCTCAAGAACCAGAACGGCTTTGTGCCCGGCATCCGCCCCGGCAAGAAGACCTCTGAGTATCTGGAGTATGTGGTTAACCGCGTCCTTGTACTCGGTTCGGGGTACCTCGCGGCGGTTTGTATCCTGCCAGAAATTCTGCGCGGTCAGTTTGCAATCCCGTTCTACTTCGGCGGTACATCCGTGCTGATTGTTGTCTCGGTGACCATGGACACCATCCAGCAGGTACAAAGCCACCTGCTGGCACATCAATACGAAGGTCTGCTGGAGAAGTCGCAACTGCGCGGCAAAACGGGCAAGCCCCGTAAGAAACGGAGCCCGGTACGTCGATGAACATTATTCTTCTTGGGCCACCGGGTGCCGGTAAAGGCACGCAAGCCCGTCATCTGGTCGACACGCGCAATATGGTTCAGCTTTCCACCGGCGACATGCTGCGCGAAGCCAAGGACAGCGGCACCGAGATGGGTAAAGTTGTGGCTGAGGTCATGGCAAGTGGTGCGCTGGTCACCGACGAAATCGTCATCGGGCTGATCCGCGAAAAGCTCTCCGGCGACAATGGTGGCGGTTTCATCTTTGACGGATTTCCACGGACACTCGCGCAGGCCGACGCACTGGCCGAGTTGATGGCATCCGAAGGCAAAGCCCTCGACATGGTCATTGAGATGCGTGTTGACGATGAGGCCCTCGTGTCCCGGATCACCGCGCGCTCGACCTGTGGCAACTGCGGCGAAGTGTTCAACGACCTGACCAAACCGATTCCGGCTGACGGCAAATGTGATCATTGCGGTGCGTCAGACTTCAAACGCCGTGCGGATGACAACGAAGAGAGCCTCAAGACGCGGCTGATGGCGTATTACAAGCAGACGTCACCGCTGATTGGCTACTACTATGCCAAGGGAAAGCTGCGCGTCGTGGACGGGCTTGGTGCCATCGAAGATGTGCAGGCGAGCATCACGTCGACACTCGACAGCTAAAGTCCGGGACCTACTCCGGGGTGGCATACCAGGGGGCTGCTATCCGGCGTCCTTATGCGTGTTTCAGCTTTGTCCAGCCAGCGCCCCACGGCCAAAGCGCAGCAACGGTCCGACAGCTTCACTCACCGCCACCATCCGCTCCACGATGTCGCCGCTGATCCAGACCGACTTGTGTTGCTCCTCCGACACCAGAAAGCTTTTTAGCTTTAGCGCATCCGCCTGCGGGTGATCCGCATGCTGCGCATAGCCGCGGGGCATTGAGCTAAGCGTGTTGTCAAACTTGAGCGGCAACCCCTTGGCTTCCAGCCCACTGCGCACCTCTGCGAAGACCTCCGGCTCCGCGATAATCCGGTCGCGGATCAGGCTCAGCTCCGCCGTTGGCAAATTATGAAACCCGGCCCCGATGAAACCGCTACCCGGCTCGATCTGGGCGTAAACAACGCCACCACCATCCTTCTTATCACCCGACGCGGTCAGCAGGCCAGAAACGGTCGCCTTGTAGGGGGTCTTGTCTTTCGAGAAACGCACATCCCGATATTGGCGAAACATCGATTTGGCGCTGCCTTGCATCGGCGTGCCGCTGCCCTCAAGCAGGGCCGTCACAATGCCAAGCATCCCTGCGAAAGGCGCGCGGGCAACGGTGTTCAGCCGGTCCTTGTTTGCATCATACCAAGCCTTGTTGTTGTTTTGCTCAAGCTCGGCAAGCACCTCGAAAGTCTCATTGGTAAATCCGCTCATCGCGCTCTTCGCCTCCTTGTTTTCGAACCAATCATCCCCATTTATCTGAAGATGGAAACGGGCCCTACAACTCCTGCTACGACCCGGGTTGACGTCCCCTACAAAAGACCATAACCACCGTTCATCTCGCAAGAGAATCAAATTGCGCGCGGCCCCGATCAGGCCGACCGCAAGATCACCTGATCAGCTGTAGCCTTCAGGCAATCGCCTCGGGCTTCACGTTGTGAAAAAAGGGCCCGGGACTACGG
>Ga0316197_10002892_pt1 | contig 12216 bp, 6 predicted proteins | sample OudBiesiAoxic_MG_FD_204939 | JGI IMG/M metagenome (GOLD analysis project Ga0316197, IMG submission 204939) | Coastal sediment microbial communities from Oude Bieten Haven, Netherlands - site A oxic | ecosystem: Environmental > Aquatic > Marine > Coastal > Sediment | place: Netherlands...
GCCGGCGCCCATCACTCCGGCACCGATTACGGCGACGCTATCGATCTGTGCCTCGTGTGGGTCGATCGGAGATTTCTTGGCGGCCTCGACCTGGAAGAACAGGCGGATGAGGTTTTTCGATTCGGGTGTCGCGATCAGGTCGGCCGCGGCCTCCCGTTCGAGCCGCAGCGATTCCTCGTGCGACTGGTTGATCCCGCGGGTGATGACATCCAGCGCCCGCATCGGGGCCGGGTAGTTGCCACGCGTCTTCTCGAGCAGGCGGCGCCGGGCTCTCCAGCGGATGATGGGGGCGAACAGCTGGCGGTGGCGCGGGCGCTGTGGTTTGCCTCGCTCGATCAGTTTCTTCGCCATCGCCCCGAGATGTTCGCGGGCGACGACATGGTCGATCGCCGGATGCTCCTCGGCGGGGAGGATCTTGCCGGACAGGATCAAGGGCAGCGCTCTGCTAAGCCCGACGAGCCTCGGTAGCCGCGTCGATCCACCCCAGGCTGGGAGGATCCCGAGCTTGGTCTCGGGAAGCCCGACCTTGCTCGCCGGTCGCCGGCTAGCGATCCGGTAGTCGCAGGCAAGAGCGAGTTCCAGGCCGCCGCCGAGGCAGGCGCCATCAATGGCGGCGACGCTCGGCATCGGAAGATCTGCGATGCGGTCGAAGACGCGTTGGCCGAGCGCGATGAATTGCTGCGTCGATTCTGCTTCGATGTTCTTCAGGTCGGCGCCAGCGATGAAGATCCCTGGCTTGGCAGTCTCGATGACGAGGCCGTGGATGGTGGCTGCGTGATTTTCGATCCAGCCCAGATGGCGATCGAGTTCGAGCAGGGTTGCCTCGTCGAAGAGGTTGGCGCTCGAGTTCGGACGGTCGAAGATCAGATGGCAGAGCGCATCGAAGTCGATGTGGCGGCGGATGTTCGGTAGCGGGACGCTAGGTTTCCGTCGCAGGCGGTGGAGCTGGTTCTCCAGGCGATCAAATCGCCTGCTGGGCTTGGTTTCGGGGATCATGTGTTTCATCTTTCTACTCCTTGGTAAGCCAGGCGGCTGCGCCTTGTCCGCCCCCTACACAGAGGGAGACGAGGGCGCGTTTTCCGCGGCGGCGGTTCAATTCTTTGAGTGCGCTGAGCACGAGGCGGGCGCCGCTGGCCCCGACCGGGTGGCCGAGTGCGATCGCGCCCCCGTTGGGATTGAGGCGATCGCGATTGATCTCGTTCGCCGGGTCGATCGATCGCAATACCGCTAGCACCTGGGCAGCGAATGCCTCGTTGATCTCGATTAGGTCCGCGTCAGCCGGTTTCAGGTTGGAGGGCGAGGAGGCGCGGGCGATTGCCGAGACCGGTCCGAGCCCCATGCGCTTCGGGTCGCAGCCGGTGTAGGCGTAGCTCTCGAGGAAGCCGAGCGGTTCCAAGCCGAGCGCCTCGGCGCGCCGCTCGCTCATGGCAAGCATGGCGACCGCACCGTCGCTGATCTGCGAGGAGTTGCCTGCCGTGACCGTCCCCATCTCGGGATCGAAGACCGGGCGCAATTTAGCCAAGGCCTCGAGCGACTGGCTCTCTCGGATCCCATTGTCTTCGAGGATCGCGTGCGGATCTTGGCTCCCTGATTCGAAAACTGGACAGATCTCTTTGGCGAGGTGGGCGCGGTTCGCGGCTGCGCGCTGGTGGCTCAGCAGGGCGAAGGCATCCTGTTCCTCGCGGGAGATGTGAAACTCGCGGGCGAGCAGCTCGGCGGTCTCCCCCATGTTGAGTCCCGCGACCGGATCGGTCAGGCCGAGCTTTAGCGCGATCAGCGGGACGAAGTCGGCCGGGCGGAACGCGGCCATGGCGGTAGCGCGGCCGGCGATCCCGCGAGCGCGCCCGAGCCGGGCGAACTTGCTGGCAGCGATCGCACGGAAGAGCATCGGCACCTGGCTCATGCTCTCGGTCCCACCGACGATGAAGACTTCGCCACGGCCGGCGAAGAGCTTCTCCTGGGCCGTGGTGAGGGCCTCGAGACCCGAGGCACAGTTGCGGTGCACGGTGATGGCTGGCACCCGCCGAGGCACGCCTGCGCGGAGGGCGATCACACGCGCGATGTTGGACGCATTCGCGGGCTGGCTGACGCAGCCGATGATCGTGTGGTCGATCATCTCGGGGTCGATCGCGGTCTTGGCGAGGAGGTAGCTGACGGCGATACGGCCTAGCTCGGTCGCGTCGAACCCCGCCAGCTCGGTGCCGATCTTTGTGAACGGCGTGCGGACACCATCGATGATGGCGAGGCGGCCGTTGATGCTAGTGTTGGACTTCGTGCTCATGGGTATCCCTTTCGTTGTGCACCACCGGGCGGCCGGTGGTGGGGCGGTTGTCTAGAATCTTTTGCTCTTTCAGCAGGCGGCCGACCCCCTGCAGCTCGCGCATGTCCTCCGGGCTGTGGAACTCGATCGCGTTCGGGTTGATCTCGGCGCCGTTGCGGAAGGCACGGACGATCTCGCTGCGGCCCGTCGCCTCGTCGATGGCTTCGGCGTGCACCACGAGCTCGTCGACCTCGAGCGGATCATCGTGCAGCTTGCGCAGCTCGATGATCCACTGGCCGAGCGAGGGGCAGTTGTCGAGCAGGTGTTCGAGCTCGTTGAAGTCGACGAGCGTGCCCTTGACCTTGCCCAGCTGCATGCGGCGGTGGTCGCTGACCCGCGAGATCTTCCCGACCAGGCGCGGGACGAGCCGCGAGCAGTGCGGGCAGGAGTCGCGGACGATTCCCCCCTCGATGATGTCGCCGGTGCGGTAGCGGATCACCGCTGTGCCGCGGCTGTCGAGCGGGGTGAAGACGATCTCGCCGGGGTGGCCGTCTGGGACCTGGCGGCCTGTCTCGGGATCGATCACCTCGACGATGCCGATGTCCGGGTAGAGGTGATACCCCGACGGCTGTCCGCCACTCGGGTAGGGGCACTCGGGGAAGGCCATCTTTGCCTCGGTGAATCCGTAGGTGGCGATCACATCGACCCGGCCGGAGCCGAGGCGGGCGGCGAGCGCCTTGAGTTTGCGGCGGACGCCGTCTGGCACCTTCTCGCCGCCGAGGACGATCCGCTGCAGGTTGGCGAGCTCGACCTCCTCCTCCACGGCATGTTGGAGGACGTGGTAGATGAAGGTGGGCATGCCGATGAGCACGTCGGGTTTGATTTTATCTAGGAGGCGCACATTGCCCTCGGTGCCCATGGTCTTCCCCCCGCCAGTGCCGAGGCAGAAGGTACCGAACCCGAGGCTGGCGTAATGCGCCTGCCAGAAGGCGAGGTGCGGGGCGTAGGGGAATAGGTTGAGATGCTTCCATTCCTGGCGGGAGTCGCCGATCTCCATCAGCCGCTTTCCGGCGAGGCTGAGGATCTCCAGATCGTGGGCGCTGTAGAGGAACGGGACCGGATCGGTCGAGCGGCCGGTCGTGCTAGTCATGAGCACGGGCCGGAACTCGCGGGCGAGTTCCTGCGCCACCGTCGCCCGCCCGCGTAGGAGGGCGCGGAGGAACGTTGCGGGGCGGTGACGCAGGATAGTCTCCTCTGGGGAGATGACGAAGTCGCGGGTGCGCGCTGGGTACTCGCGGGAGTTGAGCAGATCGCGCTTGGAGGTGAATGGCAGCTGCTCGAGGTCACGGAAGCGACGCAGGGATGGGATCAGCTCGCGGCTGATGCGGCCACGGTAGTAGGGCGAGAACGGCAGCACTACCTGGCGCAGGTAACGGCGCAGCTGAGCCATCTGCAAGCGTTCGAGTTCTTCGGGTGGGAGCCGGTCCCACTTGGCACGGAGTCTGGTAGTTTTCATGATGATAGGGCGAGGGGGAAGTGGCCGCGGCTACGCGACCTGGCTGGTGGGAGGGTGAGGGCTTTGATCTCGTCGAGTTTCTCGAGGGCGGCACGCCGGCCGAGCTCGATGTAGTGGGCGAAGTTCGTGTAGTCGCGCCAGTGGCCATCGTGGCTGAGTGGCTGGAGGGTGACGTCGGCGCGCTGGCTGGCCTGGCTGGCGAGGCGCATCTGTGCGGCGCTGAGGGCGTCGAGCGTGACGCCGAAGACCCCGCTCTGCGACTGTTCCCCACTGCGCGCATCGGGTAGGGTGTTGACCGCGATGATCTTGTCGGTGTCGCGAAGTTCTCTCACCGGGAGTGGCGAAACGATTCCGCCGTCGATGTATTCGTGGCCGTCAGCGAGCCGCACCGGGACGAAGATCCCCGGCATGGCGCACGAGGCGCGGACGGCATCGACCAGTCGCCCCTCACGGAGGATGGCGCGTTCGAGGCTGTGCAGCCGGGTCGCGATGATCGTGAGGTCGATGTCGAGGCTGGCGAGGTCACGGTCGCCGAGCGATCGCTCGAGCAGGCGCTCGAGCCGCTCTCCGCGCACGAAACCACGGCGGCGCAGGAGGGTGATGTCGGCCAGCTTCCAAAGCTTGCGGCGCGAGTTGATCTCGGCGGCGAGATCGGCGAGGGCTGCACCGTCGAACCCAGCTGCCCAGAGCGCCCCGATGTAGGCGCCCATGCTGGATCCGGCGATGGCGTGGACCCTGACGCCGTTTTCTTCCAGGACCTGGATGACGCCGACGTGGGCGAGGGATTTGGCGCCGCCGCACGAGAGGGCGATGCCGATTCTCGGTGCAGTGATGCCGGGTTTTTTTCGGGGGGGATTTGTTTCGTTCCTGAAGCTCATGTCACCTGCTTGGGGGAGGTGGTGACGGTTCGCTTAATGAGAAGGCCAAACTGGCGTTTGTATCTGGCTTGTTAGGCGGTGGTTTCTGTCTGTGTTTGGTTTCTGTTGGGCGGCCGCCACCGGTTTCTTGGAGGGTTGGCGTTGGCCTCGTAAGGGGTTACGGGGTATTTCTAAATATTAGATGCTTTAAATGGAAAATTATTCAAAATTAGTTCTAAATAAGTGGGTGAATTTGCGCTCGTCGGCAGCTTGCGTTGTCGGGGATGGTAGCGTTCAGTGGCGCGCTGAAAGAATGTTCCCCCTGCTGCAAAAAATTTGCTCCCTCCCCCGGACGCTGATCCCTGCTAAAGCACCTGGCAAGGTCGGTGCGCCAGAGAAGGAATTGCGCTTCACCCGCGCCCGCCAGGCGACGCCGTTCTGGATCGCCAGTCTATTCTTTTTCGTCGTGGCGGGTGGGATCGCGGCCGCTTCGACCACGCTGTTCTCGCCGCCGTCCGGCCACCGGATTGTGGAGAACGGCTGGTGGGCTTTCATCCCGCTGGTGCTCTCGGTGGTCTGCCTCTGGGCAGCGATCCACCTCACCCGCCATGCCTACATCATCCTAACACCGATCGGCATCGAGCTATTCCCGCTGTTTTTCCCCAGCAAGAACCTGAACGTCGTGTACTGGGCAGAGGTCGACGCCGTCAAGATCGACGCCGCACGCAAGCAGATGGTGATCGATGTCGCGGGCGGCTCGAAGATCTTTTTGACCCTCGATCCGATATTGAGAGATCGCCTTCCCTTGTTAGTCACCGCCGCCGAAGGGAGGATGGCTGAGAAATCCACCGCGTAGTGGTGATCTCCTCGTCACCACGATTCCAATTGGCTCCCCCGAAATGAGCAAGCGGTTCCGAGTCAGGGTCAAGCCACTACCTTCATGGTTGGACTGGAGACGCCTTCTCGGTCCGGGCGATTGGAAGCTGAGCGAAAGTGAGAGCGCTGGCGCGCACCAAGCCGAAGCCGCACTCGAACGCGATCAAGCCGCCGACCTCGCCGCCCGGCTGCGCGGTGTCGGCATCGGTGGTGCCCTTCTCTCAATCGAGATCCAGCCGCCGCTGAACCGCAAGGAACTGCGCCGCGCCAACACCGATGAGGCGCGCCGCCACCGCGAGCGCAGCCCCGGCTTCACCCGTGCCAGCGCACAGTTCGACGACGAGGCGCGCTTCTCCCTCACGCCGGAAGCCCTGGCGCTCGAGTTGGGCGAGCGTGCCCGCGGCCTGCGCGTGATTGACGCCTGTGCGGGTGCCGGCGGCAACGCGATCGGCTTCGCGCGAGCGGGCTGCGAGCTCCTCGCCATCGAGCTCAACGCGGGGCGCCTCGCGATGGCCGAACACAATGCGCGGCTCTACGGCGTCGCCGAGCGCATCGAGTTCGTCTGCGGCGACGCCTGCGCGATCATGCCACAGCGGGAGGCCGATCTCCTGTTCATCGACCCGCCATGGGGTGAGCGATACGATAAGGCGCGGGTGACGCTCGACCAGCTGCCGCCAGCGGCCGCGCTTATCGAAAGTTCGCCGCACATCCCCAAGAAATGGCTCAAGGTCCCGCCCTCATTCGACCCGTCCACCCTCCCTGGGTGCCGGGCGGAGGCCGTGTTCGGTGCCGCCCGCGGCGACGAGCGCCGGGTCAAGTTCCTGTTGATCAAACTCGACGATCCACGTGCAACAGAGGCTGAAGCGAGCCATCGAAGGCCCGGCACCCTGCGGTAGCCGCCTGCCCCGTCGGAAGGGGAGTGTTTGAAGACCGCGAATCAGGCGAATCCCGCCTGCCAGTTGGGTGCTTGGACTTGCAGTCCGAGTTCTGGACGGTGATCATCCGGTGGACTCTGCGCAACCGGGTTGAGCACTGCTATCACCCATCGGACGGCCCTGCACGCCTGCGCAGCTCCTGTTCTAGCTGAATCTGCGCCTCACGCAGTTCGGTGCGCTTCGAGCGCGGCACGAGCGGCTGCGGAGCGTCCTTCCTAGGTAGCCATAAAAAAGCAGTGGGCCGCGCGAAAGAGTAGACTGGGCTATCGGGGTGCATCCGCAGCCAAGTAACCAGTGCCATGACGTCCCATCGAGCCCAACTCTGGTGGGTCTAGGCGCTGGTGCGCGATCGGTAATGGATCTGTTTGGGGGCTGAAACGTCCCGGGTGCACTGGGTTTGGGCGGACAGGAGTGTCCGCCCCCGGCTACCCGAACAGCGCGGTCACTGGCTTCGCTTTGACCAGCTCGCGCGGCTGGTTGAGGTGGTTCATGACCATCGTCTCCGGGTCGATGCCGAACGCGTGGTAGATCGTCGCGAGCAACTCGCCCGGGTGTACCGGATCTTCCACTGGCGCCGAGCCGGTCTCGTCGGACTTGCCGTGCACGTAGCCGCGCTTGATGCCTGCCCCGGCGATGACGCCAGTGTAGCAGTACGGCCAGTGGTCGCGACCGTCGGCGCTGTTGCCATTGCCGGAAGTGCTGACACCCTTCTGCGGGCTGCGCCCGAACTCGCCAACCGCGACGACCAGCGTCTCGTCCAACAGGCCGCGCTCATCAAGGTCTGAGATCAGCGCGGACAGCCCCTTGTCGAGCATCGGACCACCCTGGTCCTTGATGCGCTTGGTGAGATCCTTGTGGGTGTCCCACGAGTGGTTATCGGAGTTGGCGACCTTCGGCCAGATGACCTCGACCACCCGCGTCCCGGCCTCGACCAGGCGCCTGGCCAGCAGGCAGCTGTCGCCGAAGGTATTCTTGCCGTAGCTCTCACGCGTCTTGTCGGACTCCTGATCGAGGGCGAAGGCCTCGCGGGCTCGCCCGCTGACGATCAGGTTGAGCGCGCGGTCGTAGTATTTGTCGAGCGAGTAGTCAGCGACCGCCTTGTCGATCACCGGCATCTGCGCGTTGATCGCATCACGTAGGCTGGCGCGGCGTTTGAGGCGCAGTGAGAACACGTCCGGGCGCAGCTGCAGATCGTCGATCTTGATGCGCGCCATCTTGTTCATGTCCATGTCATCGCCGCCCGGGTAGAGCGTGTAGGGATCATAGGCCTTGCCGAGGAAGCCGGCCGTGCCACCCTTGCCGACGACATTGCTCTCCTGCAGCGGGCGCGGCAGCATGACGAAGGGCAGCATCGGCTCCTCCATCGGGCGCAGGCGCACCAGGTTCGAGCCGAAGTTGGGAAAATCCTTCGGGCTCGGTGGCTCGAGCTGTCCAGACGGGCTGACCTTATCGGTCGTGTACCCGGTCATCATCTGGTAGATCGCCGCGGTGTGGTTGAACAGCCCGTTCGGCGTGTAGCTCATCGAGCGGATCATCGTGAACTTGTCGTTCACCTTGGCGAGCTCCGGCAGGATCTCGGTGAAGTGCACGCCCTTGAGCTTGGTCGGGATCGTGCCGAACGAGCTCTTGACGTTGTCCGGCACGTTCTCCTTCGGGTCCCACAGGTCGAGGTGGCTCGGGCCACCCTGCAGGTAGACCATGATCACGCTCTTGGCTTTACCCCAGCCGGGGGCGCCGGTGTGTCCGGCTGCCTCGGCCAGCGCCTTGGCCTGGAACATCGTGCCGAGCGACATGCCGAGCATGCCCGCGCCGCCGACGCGTAACACGTCGCGCCTGGTGTGTCCGGCGCCTGGGTCACAGACGTCTTTTCCTACTTGTCCTGGTATTCTAAACATGGTCGTTGGCTTTCTGTTAGTGATTGAAGAGGAAGGCGGGCGTGTTGATCAATGCCCAGGCGAGATCCTGCGCCCCGGTGAGTCGCCGCTGGGTCAGCTGCTGGGTGCTCAGCTCGAGGTCGTGCCGCAGGCGGTCGTGGGTCGGATCGGCCCGGGGCGACTTCTCTAGGGCGGCGAGTTGTTCGCGCAGCTGTTGCAGTTGCGGGTCGACGGGGAGTGGTTTTTTGGTTTCCGCCAACTCCTTTTCGAGCTGCTTCCAGCTGGCGTCGTTGTCGCGGAAGTACTTGCTCAGATCCGCATAGTGCTTGGCATCCCGCTTCTCCTCTGCGACCTCGAGCAACTGTTTGATGTTGTCTGGTAGGGCAGACGGGAGCGGGCCGTTGCGCGTGGTGACAGAAATGCGGAACCGGCCAATCGTGTGCGAATCGTCGTATGGCTGGATAAGCTTGAAGCGCATCTGCGAGCCGCCTTCAGTCGCGATCGGTTTGGCGAGTTCGAAGATCGCGGTGTGGTCTTTCGCCTGCTGGGGCGCGATCGCCCAACCGGCGTTCGCTCCGCCCGGTTTTCCGTCGATGGCTTTGGCGACCTCATAGTTGCTCTGGCTAAAATTGGCGTGCGCCTTGCCGAATTTCACCGGCTCGAATTTATCCGGATCGGAGCCTGCTGCGACCTCTAGCTCGATCTCGCCAAGCACGAAATTTCCATTGCCGCGCCCGGGCCCCTTGCCCTGGATGCGCTCATCGGTGAGCATCTCGAGGCGCACGGCGGTGATGCCGGTCATCTCGGTCGAGGTAGAGAAGGTGTATTCGGTTTTCCCATTCGGGCCGCTGGCGAGCACTGACATATCTGGCTCGACGCTCAGACTTGCCCCGTTGGTCGACTTGAGATCTCTCGGCTCGAGTGTCGTCCAGACCGTCCCATTGGCTGCGCCGATCTCTCGCTCCCATTCATCGAGTTTCGCAGACAGCCCCTCGTCGTAGGCTTTCTTATCGGCCTCGAGTTTTGCAAGGCGTTCTTTGCGTTGCTGTTCTGCCGCTTCGACGCTCGGCTTCAGGGCAGCCTCGCGTTCGGTGACAGAGGTGCGCGCCGCTGCGATATCGTCAGCGCGCTTCTTCTCGGCGGCGGGGAGGCTCGGGTCACGCTGCTCCAGGTGCTTCTTCAGCGCCGCCTGCAGCGTCGCCTGATCTTGATCGAGCCCATCGGTGAAATTCTGCAGCGATGCGCCGATCTCCGCCTCGCTCGGCGGGCGGTTGAGGATGCGGAAGAACAGTGACTCGACTAGCTGGCGATCGTCCGGCGATTCCTTGGCGAGCTTGGTGATCGCGTTGTTCGGGTCGGCGATCGCATCGCCGACCGTCGGTCCGCTGAGCAGCGCCATCACCGGGCCGAGTTGCATGTCGCTGTTGCGCTCGCATTCGCAGGCACTCTCGCGCACGGGTCGGCCGAAGTTCGCCAGGAAGCTGTCTGGGAGCGCGACGCCGGCGTCTGGCAGCGAGGCCGCCCGCGTCCCTGCGGGGACACCGGGGAATCGGCTGCTGGCACCGGTGACCGCATGGATCGAATCGTAGAGCACCTCGGCAGGGAGGCGCCGCGCCTTCGCGTGGGAGAAGTTGATCGTGTCGTCTTCATTCCACTGATTGGTCTCGATCGACAGCTGGTAGGTGCGCGATTTGCAGATCAAGCGCATCAGCTCACGCGCGTCGAACCCGCTCTCGATGAAATACTTGGTGAGGTAGTCGAGCAGCTCCGGGTTCGACGGCGGGTTGCCGGCGCGGATGTCGTCGAGCGGCTCGATGATGCCGGTGCCCATCATGTAACCCCACAGGCGGTTCGCGTAGCTCGAGGCGAAGTAGCGGTTGTCGGGCGAGGTGATCCAACCCGCGAGCCGTTCGCGCCTGCTCGCGCCCTCGTTCTCCTCGCGCGAATTCTCGTAGGGGAATGCGGGCGCGGTCACCTCGCCAGTGCGCTCGTGTTTCATCTCGCCGTCCTTCTTGTCGTAGATGATCTCGTAGAGCGGCTTCGCACCCTCCACCGCCGTGCCGCCAATTTTCTTGTCGCCGCTGGCCGGGTCGCTCTTCAGGCCGACCTGGGCGAAGAACGCGGACATCTCGTAGTAGTTGTCCTGGGTCCAGCGCTCGAACGGGTGATCGTGGCATTTGTTGCAATTGAAGCGCGTCGCGAGGAACAGGTGGGTCGTGTTCTCCATCGTCTCCTCTGGGGTGCGCAGGATCTTGAAGTAAGAGGTTGGCGGGTTCTCCTTGTTCGAGCCAGTCGCGGTGAGGATCTTGCGCGCGAACTCGTCGTAAGGCGTGTTGTCGGCGACCTCCTGGCGGATCCAATCGCGGAACCGCTTGGCGCCCTCTGGAGCGAGGAATTTGCGGTTCACCTGTAGCATGTCCGCCCACTTGTTAGTCCAGAACTCGACGAACTCCTGACCGCCGATCAACGAGTCGATGAGCGCGTCGCGTTTGACTTGCGAGTGGCTGACATCGGCGAGGAAATCCTTCACCTGCTCGGGCGTCGGCGGCAGCCCGGTCAGGTCGAGGTAGACCCGGCGCACGAAATCGATATCAGTGCAGACCTGCGAGGGCAGGGTCTTCATGCGCTGCCACTTCTCGGCGACGAAGCGGTCGATCGCATTGAACTGGGGCGGGTCTGACCACTCGAACCCGCTGCGGTCGCCCATCGCGGTGACGGTGGTCGCCGCATAGGCACCCTCGTAGCGGACGAGGATCGGCGCCTCCCCACGGCGCAGAACTTTGACGAGGGCCGGGTAGCCTTCCACCGCCTCGGCGACCTCGCCGTTGCCGCTCTCGACGAATGCCTCGGCCGTCACGTCACGGGTGTCACCGTCGGCGAAGGTGGCGAGAACACGCATCTGCTGCATCGCGCCGATGTTTTGCACGACCGGGTTGAGCGGGAACACCTCGATCTTCGCGACGCGTGCCTTCTGATCTTCGAGCTTCGCGCCGTCGGCGATCCACGAGCGGACGATCTTGTAATAGTCGTCGTTGGTTGTGGTGCGTTGCCCGCCCTCGTGGGGGACGCCGGCCGTCGCCTTGAGCAGCATCAGGCTGTCGTCCGGCGATGCGAGGTTGACGCGGCGCGAGGCCATGTCGTCGGTGAACGCGCGCACGTCGTAGATCGGGTCGTAGCCGCGCAGCGAGAGTTTGAAGCCGTTCTTGCCGTCCTTCGCGCCATGGCAGGTCCCCATGTTGCAGCCCATGCGTGCGATGACTGGGTTGACATCCTTCGACCACTCGGGGTGGACTTCGGCTCCGATGCCCGCGACGGAGATCGGCACATTTACGGTCTTTCCCGAGAGTGAAAAACTGACTCCACCCAGCCCATCCGCGATCGGGCGGATGATGCCGGTATCGGAAACGCTGGCGACGATTCCGGTGACTTTCTTATCGGCGAGGCGCGTCACGTCGATGATGTCGCCAGAGTCGAGTTCGGCCGAGACCACCACTTGGGCGTAGCGGAAGCGGTTCGTCTCAAACTTCAAATCGCCATCTGGCACCACGCTCAATCTCACGACCGTGCGGCCGTCGGGGATCTCCTCCGCATCGAGCGCCGGGCGTCTGTCGATCGAATTTTCGCGAACGTTCGCATTCTGCGCGAGTTCTTCCTCCTGCGAGATCTCTACCGGCAGGAACGATTTCACCTCGTCCCCCGTTGACGCATCGAGGATCCGGACCTTCCCATCCGCGCCCGCCGCGGCGACGCGCGAGCCATCGGGGTTGAACGTGACCGCGTAGATCCCGCCCCCCGGCACCGGGACTTGCGCCAAGACCTTCACGCCGTCGGAAAAGTATTTCTCCAACTTCCCTCGCATTTCGTCACTGCGCTGGTGGGTAGGTTGCTTGATGATCTC
>Ga0316197_10002893_pt1 | contig 12215 bp, 8 predicted proteins | sample OudBiesiAoxic_MG_FD_204939 | JGI IMG/M metagenome (GOLD analysis project Ga0316197, IMG submission 204939) | Coastal sediment microbial communities from Oude Bieten Haven, Netherlands - site A oxic | ecosystem: Environmental > Aquatic > Marine > Coastal > Sediment | place: Netherlands...
TATGCTTTCTCGAATGCTTTACTCTTTAAATTCACCATACGCATGCAGGCGGTTGTATAAGGTTTTAGTACTAATACCTAGCATTTCAGCGGCGAGTGATTTATTACCGTTTACATCTTTTAAGGTCACTTTGATTAATTCTTTTTCAACATCTTCTATGGTTTGCCCTGCGCTAACACTATGGCTACTTTCTGATATCGAAGAGAAGGGCGACCTGAATATTGTTGGTAACTCAATCGATGTCGACTGGGGATCTGACATAATAAAAGCACGATGAATGGCATGACGTAATTCTCGTACGTTACCAGGCCAGTCATAGTCCATAAGACGTTGTAATTGCACCGCTTGCCATTGGTACTGACGGTTATTTTCTTCATTAAGCTCATGTAAAAAAGTATGAGCTAATAAAGGAATGTCCTCTTTGCGTTCGCGCAAAGCTGGGATTGCAATAGGAAAAACGGCCAATCTGAAGTAGATATCTTCACGTAAATATTTCTTCTCTGCAATCTCTGCGACGGAGCGATTAGAGGCTGAAATAACACGGCAATTAACCGCGACTTCTTTGGTACCGCCTACCGAGGTAACTTTTTTATTTTCCAATACACGTAATAAATTAGGTTGCATATCAATTGGCATTTCAGTGACTTCATCTAAAAATAAAGTGCCATCACCTGCACGTTGAAATACGCCTTCTTTTTTAGCAATTGCGCCGGTAAAAGCACCTTTTTCATGACCAAACAATTCACTTACAATAAGCTCTTTGGTTAAAGCGCCACAGTTCGTTGCGATCAGTTGATGCTCTGTGTTGTTTACTTTATTAGTCGCGCTATGAATAGCTTGTGCAACAACCTCTTTACCCACGCCACTCTCTCCCATTAACATCACATTTGCCTGTGTCAAAGAAACACGTTCAATCATGGTATAAAGGGCTTTCATCGCATCGGATTCTCCAATTAAACAACCGAAATGTTTATGGGGTAACGATGAGTTGTGCTTTTTATTTGTTGCTTTTGGACTTTTGTGCGACAGCGCTTCCTCTAAATCTTCGCGTTGTAAAGGTTTAGCAAGGTAGTCTATTTTAGGGCCACATAAGCTGTCTAACATCCCTTTTACTAAGGGGTGTCCTGTGATCAGGGTAATATAAGGTGTTTGATCAGACTTATTAATGTAATCAATTAAGTGCAAGCCACTACCGTCGGGTAACATAAAGTCTAAAAAAATATGCTCAAAGTCATTATTTTCTAGTATCTGATACGCTTCCTGCAAAGAATTAGCCGTCATGATGTCATGCCCAAGAAACTCAATAATATGGCATGCTACGCTTGTAAACTCTTCATCGTCATCAACTAATAATATATTTAACACGGTGATCCTTTATGGTCGTTCAATAGACTTTTTGCCTATAACTAAAATATTTTATAATGCCACATACTAGCAATATTTAACGGTAAGTTATTGCACATTTTTATTTAAATATCGACTTTTTTAACGACCAGTCTCGTTTAAAAGGGCTATTTTTTATTGTTTATTATTAATTAGTTAAGAATATTTATACAAATTACTCCTTAAGGCATAGGTATTAATACTTCAATAATTGATAGGGAGGTTTGTATGATTTAATCTAAAGGTTTAAATAACTCTTAAAAAGCTTTGAAATAGTGAACGCTTTATGTGCATGAAAAAGCACACCGAAGCATGCTTTATATGATTCTTAAGCGCTGATTAATGTTTAGCTATCAGCAACTTCTAATTTGTTTATAACAGATTTAACATCTTCGCTGTTTTTAGCGATCATCACTGCTAATTCTTCTTCACTGTCGGAGTCAACTTCGCCGGTTAATATCACTACGCCATTAAGCACTTCAACCTCAATACTAGTGCCGCTCACGTCCGATGACATTAATAATTTACTTTTAACTACGGCTTCAACTTTTGAGTCGGTTAACGAAGCAACTAATTCACTCTCTTGTTTTTTATTAATTACTGAAAGCTTGTTGTCAACTGACTCAACACCCTCAAGGCTTGCTACCAACTCTTCCGCCAATGATTTATCTACGGCGCTATCTACTTTACCCGTTAGGATCACAACACGGTCTTGCACATCGGTATTAATATCAAAAGAGTTTAAATGACTGTTAAATAAAAGCGTTGTTTCTGCTTTACCATCTAACCATGCATCTTTAGATTTATCTTCCCATGTATTGTCTGCGAATACGGCTGTTGAACCTGCAGTGAACAAGGTAAGTGCAATAATTGAACGAATTGAGTTTTTCATTATTTTCTCCTTTTTGATTAGGTAAAGTGGATTAGCTATTATTGTGCCAAAACTATAAGTTGTTGATTTTTATTGTTTATTTGTTTTTTGTTATGACTCTTTAGTAAAGTTACTTTGTGTTTATTACATGCGTGAATGTAAAAATTACAAGGGGGATCGCCGTTAGGCATTGACCTTGCGGCCGCTGATTTCTCAGCTTAAATGATCACGGTTATATCACCTCTCTAGGATTAACTTCACAGGTAATCCTAGAGAGGTAGGGAGGGATTTACTTATTATTCTATTATTAGCGATTGCATTGCTTAGCTGTTATTTGCCGTGCCTGTCGTATTTGATTTAATACTGGATTTAGTAGCGGCTTTAGTACTTTTATGAGGCTGTTTGTTATGCGAGTTATTAGTAGATGCAGCGCCTTGCTTAGTCCGTTGCTTAGCTCCTTGTTTAACATTAACTTGTTCAGCATCTGCTTGCTCATTTAATACCTGGCCTAACTCTTTTCCTCCTTTAATTGCAAAATCTAGGGTACGAATAGGGAATGGGATCAAGATATCAGCTTCCGATAGTGTGTTTTTAATAAGAGAAATAGCTTGGTGTCTTGCTGCCATGAAGCCTGTCTGGCCAGGGTAATCAATCCAAAACCATACTAATAAATTAATGGCGCTGTCTCCAAAACTTTCAGCGTATACATTGGTTTCCTGTTTTTTGATTACAAAGTCGCATTGATTTAATGCGTTGACTAACAGCTTGGCAGCTTGATCCGGATCGTCAGCATAAGAAATTGAAACGGGGACTTCAATACGTCTTTCACCAATCACTGTGTAATTGGTTAATATATTCCTGAACAATATTTTGTTAGGAATAATTTCTAGTTGACCAAAAAATGTTTCAACTAAGGTATTGCGTAAATTAATCGTTTTAACAGTACCAAATACGCCATCAGCTTCGACTATATCACCGATTTTAAATGGTTTTCTAATCCCCATTACAATGCCGGCAATTAAATTTTCAGTCATATCTTGGAAGGCAAAACCAATCGCCAAACCAATTATCCCTGCACCCGCTAATAACGAGGTCACTGTGCCTTTTAAACCAACAAAGTCTAAGCAGATGAAAATACCCATTAATATTAAACATGTCTTAAGAATCGCTGTAATTAAGTCTGCTATTTGGTGGGAGTCAAATGCACGCCTTAATACTTTACGCATTACATTACCGGCGATACGCGCGAATAAAGAGAATAAAATAATAAAGATAATCGCCACGATTAAATTGGGTATATGCTGAATGCCTGTCTCTATCCAAGTATTTAGCTTTTCTTCTATCAGCTTCCAATATTGATCAATATTTAATAAGTCCATGTCGTACTCCTAGAAAATTACATATAAAAATCCAATTGCAAATTCTAGGCCTGAACCTAACTGGCTGATATTATTTGGTTTATTTCTGTTTTATAAGGGGTTGAAAAGACGGAGTGGTAAATTTTACAAAAATAATTGTCAGTTATTCCTAGCTCCGTAGCATTTTTGCTGAGGAAATATAAATTTAAGTTGAATGGCTGTTGGAACAGATAATGAACCATGAACCATGAACCATGAAAGTGGATGGAAGGAAGATTGAAATAAAAGCGCTAAGTGGAGCTGCTTATTGTTAGCAGAGTCCACTAAGCGTGGTTATTTTTATTGTTTTAAAAAAACTGTTAATGCACTGGGGTTAATACAAATACTGAGCGTATCACTTTCAAATAACTCACCATCAATGACGTATTTAATGCTTTCTTTACTGTTGATTTTTATTTTTTTAACCCGTTTAGCTTGAATATTTTGTTCGCTATCTACTGGCCTCGGTTGTTCATTATTAAAGCTCAATCCTGCTGAAATTAATTCCCCTAATCCGACTAATTTACTGCCTACCTGTTGTGTTGAATTAATCCAAGTAACATCAAGGTAACCGTCTTGTATATTAGGTGCTCCATTACCTTGTGCTAATAAACTTGTTACGGGGGCGGCGTTAGCAACTACAAAACTAGTGGTTTTTATAGGGGTAAAATCCTGCTCATCAAAAGCGATCTCGAGCTGATAGTTTTTACCCTCTGAATACGCTTTCCAAAAACCATTTAAATAAGCAAATTGCCCGTTATCATCTTTAACTTCTCTGTCTGCAAAATTGATCATGTCATATTCTAGGCCAATTCCTGCTAATAACAGCACCGTTTTATCATTACATTTTGCGGTATCAATTTTAACTGTTTGTTTATTACATATGTGTGATAGCGCTAGCTCAACGGGGGTTATTTTAGACAGGTGGCCGTATAGATGGTGGGCTAATGCATTTGCGGTACCCATAGGTAAAAAACCAAATATAATATTCGTGTTCACTACCTCTTCAGCAACTTCCCTTAAGGTACCATCTCCACCTGCGGCAATCACTGTCGAAGTCTTGGCCGCTAGCGCTTGTTCGGTATAGTGCTTAGCGGATAGTGTTGGGGTCGTTTCTTTTACTGTTAATGTGAAGTGTTTATTAAGTTGATTGATAACATCGACTTTATATTGCTCCCACTTCCCGCCTCCTGCAGCCGGATTTACAATTAACCAAGCCGTTGGGTAAGTATTAAGGCTTTTCTGTTCTCGATATTGCGTTAAGCGTCTTAACTGTTTTTTGTTTAAACCTGCTTGAGTACGCACACTTGATATATTATCTAATACTTCTCGAACGGTTAAGTCCGGGTTTTTTGCTAATAAATAAGCTGCGGCAACAAATACCGAACGGCCTCTGCCTAAAGCGCAGTGAACCACCACGTTGTTACCATCATTAATATGGTTGTCGATCCAAGTGATTGCTTGCTGTAAAGAATCGAGATCCGGTGTTTGATGGTCTAATGTTGGGATGTTCAAATAATCTAGATCTAGCGCAGTACTTCCCCAGTCTAAGGCACTAAATTCAGCGGTCATATCTACAATTGCATGAATATCGCTGATATCACCGGATATAAAGTCTTGTGTATTTAAACGCGTTGCGACGAATAAACCTTTGTCTATTTCATGTATTTTAGGGGTCTTATCTAGCTTCCTAGCAATGCCATTATAAATATAAACACCTGCGATAAATGGCCATAATAAAACATTGATATAGAGGGGAATGCGTCCATCGCTATTCTTTCTAAATATACTGGGCATTTTAATCAGGTAAGCAATTGAAATAACGGCGAGAGAGGCACTGATCCAATATAAAATAAAAGACAGTAAAAAAGTGCTGTAATAACCCAATAAAGCAAAAATGAAGGTTAACGCGATGTAATAAAAATAAATAGGCATTAATAATCCCCTTAAGAAAAATGATGACATAGATTCAACAGGACTGATTTAACGTCGTAGTAATTTGAGGTTTAGGTTATTGGTGGTCATTTTACTACCTCTATATACTCACTTGTACCTGTTATTTTCTCTTAGCTCTATGTTTTACATTGGTTATTTGCAAGGCATAAGCCAAAACTTAACCTTATGATAAATAACTACTTATTCTCTATCTTTTATTTTTAACTATCTGTTTTTTGTAAAGTTTACACACTTTATTGTTAATACTGCGCGTTAAAATAATAAGGTTATAGCTGATTATTACTTTTTAATCGTTGAGAGAATTCATTTAAAGAACACTGGTAAAAGTCTTTTATCAATGCTTCAGTTTCAATTGCATTTTTATCAACAAACAGGCTAAAAGTATCTCTTTTAAAAAAAGGACCTAAAAAGCGTCGACGCTGAGAAACTTTAGCTGAAATCATCCATTTTCCTGTTTCTAAGCTAGAGATGTGTAAAGAAGCCTCGTCTGACTCAGGAATTTGAAAGATTAATATTTTCATTGACGATGTTTGCTGTTGATTTTGCCAATGGAAATGTCTAAAAAAAGTTAATGCTTCATCTAAAGTGGGTTGAAGGGGAACATCTTGTTCCATTTCTTGATCGTAATAACCGCAAAAAATCCCTTCCATTTATTATTCTCCTTGAAAAAACGTAATGGTATTGGCTGTTTGAATAACCATGATTAATTTAATCAACATCAACTTATACATCTATATAAATATCTACATCAATACAAAAATGAATATAAACAATATTGTAACGGTTTTATCTCGTTTAAAAAGGGGAGGTTTGTTAGTGATGTCATCAATAGTTACATTTTTTTAGGCTGATAACTGATTAAATGTGATGATAAATTCACAGTGCCTGTTAAATAATATTGGCACAGGTGGTCTCAGAAAAAAGTCGGTATTTACTTTAGCGGCTTAGCAAAGCTCATAACCGATAGATAAGCTTTTATATCTGTTGTCGTTTTTTAGCTGGGCAATAAAAGGTAATCAAAGAGTTGATTACCTTATTTTGTTAATTTACTTATTAAAACGCACTTAATACTTTATACATTTTAAAATAGTGCACTATTCATCTAGTGTACTAAAGAAGTACTGACGGGTTGTTTTGCTGCTTTGGCTGCTTTTTTCTCTTTTGCAGTTAATAATGGTTTCTTTTTAACATTTTTTTTACTGTCTTGGCCTTTACTCATGATTTTTTCCTTTTGTAGAAATTGCTTACTTATAATTATTCAACTAAGTGAATAACGGAAATTACACATTGGCTCAATATCTTGGTCTACAGGCTTATTGTATAACGGATTCAGTATGGCCCTATGATGTAACAATAGATAGCAATAGCTGAGTTAGCACTGAGTAGTGCCGTTCTTTATTGTTCATTTCACCTTACTATATCGACTCAGTGTTGAACAAATGACAAGTGAATAACCAATGAATGGAGAATAAATTAGAGTGAAAATCGTTTCTCTCTTTTTAGTTTTTGCCTTGCAGTACGGGCGTAAATCTTAGGATTCACTTTGTTGAGCTAACCTTGATTACTGATGACCAGGGTTATTATTAGTGATTAGGTTAATTAAATGATAACCGATATGGCATAAGTAATTCATTTTCTCGTATCTATGAAGCAATAGTTTTAGGTCGTTTATTACTGTTTTAATAATCAAAATAATTTTTTAATATCAAGGTCAATAAGAGCAGGCTTGAGGTTCAAATATTTTAGTATAATGAGGGTGTCATTGTGTTAAAACCTGATGTGTTTTTTACTTTGATGCCATTATTCAATATTTATAATAACATTCAAAATTCAACACTTACCTTAATATCCCTTCTTCTTTACTTTTTTGTTTATATTTTTCAGTAACTTAAATTGTAAGCTTCTATTTTCCCTGTTAGAGTGCGTCTTATTATAGACTGTAAATATTGTCGACAAGATTCGGTTTTTGAATAATGTGCAGTCATGACATCAATACGCTAAAAATTATCGCTATTAATACAGTTACCGAACCACTTAATACTCTATTTAACGGCTTATTAGCGATCAACTTAATTTTTTAGATGAGTGTAGGTTTCTAAGTCTGCAAACCTACAACATCTTGTATGTCTGTATTATTTAATCAGTGAAATAACTGCAAGCATGTCATTCAAAGGAAGTGAAAAACTTTATTATGGTATATCAATTATATAGTGAAGCGATGCAGTTAGCAGCGAAACACAGGGAAGCTTTTGTACGTGAAAAATGCAAAGATCAAGCGATTTTAGCGCAGGTCTTAGCCTTACTTTCAGCAGAGCATGATGACTTTACTTTGTCCCATCATATCGCTCAAGAGAGTGAAATATTTGCACAGCAAAATACAGTGGAAATAGGCGATATAATTTCTGTTTATAAACTAACGGAGCTTTTAGGTCAGGGGGGTATGGGCGCTGTTTTTAAAGCAAAGCGTATCGATGGTCGATTTGAGCAAACCGTAGCGATTAAAGTCATTTCGTCATTACTGTATCCTTTTTTTGATAGTAATAAGCTAGTCAGTGAGGCCAACTTTATGGCTAAGCTTAATCACCCCAATATCTGTTCAGTGTACGATGCAGGGATCACTGAAGAGGGATTACATTTTGTCGTAATGGAATATTTGGATGGCCATCAAATATCTAATTATTTTGCCGATACAGACTTTACTTTACATGAAAAACTGATCACTTTTGCTCGCTTATGTAGTGCGGTCAATTATGCACATCAAATGCAGGTGGTTCATGGTGATTTAAAACCCGCTAATATTATTATTAATCAAGAGCAACAGATCAAAGTACTTGATTTTGGTATTTCTCAAGTGATTAATAATCCACAATCAACGTCTCAAGAACAAACCTCTGAACCATTAAATGGTATCTCTAAAGGCTTTGCTAGCCCTGAATTAATCAATGGTGAAAAACCTAGTGTTTATAGCGATGTGTATGCTTTAGGTCAGATTTTATCTGCATTGGTCACACAGAAGATGACCACCGATATTAAATACTATCAAGAAATTAAAGCGATTATTAACAAAGCGGTTGCTTCATCAGCTACCGGCCGCTATGCCTCGGTATCTGAATTAAAACAGGATATCACTCTTTTTTTAACGGGGCACGTAGCCACTGCCTATGCATCGAATAAAATATACCGAATTAAAAAGTTTATTTGTAAACGTCACCCTGTTTCCGTTTCTTTAGCTAGCTTTTTTGTGATGGTGTTGGTGGTTCTAGTTACTGATTTATTGTTTCAATACCAGCATTTAGAGGCGGAAAAACAACAAACAGATGTGATGCTAGAAAAGTTTTCATTGGTACTCGATTTGGATTTTGATAGGAAGTCAACGGTAGAATTAAGTTTAGCAAATAACTATGTCAGTCGTGGTGAAAATGAAAAAGCGATATTGCTTTATAACAAAATTATTGAGCGATTTGACAGTTTAACCGATACCGATATCGCCTTTAACGCAGGACAAAGGTTGTTTTCTTTAATCACTCAAGACAATCAATCAAATTTAGCAGATCGTCATTTATTAATGCTTAAGGATAAGCTTGAATTTACGCCTGGAACAAAGCTACCAGTCAGCTCGGCACAAGCCTATTTTTATCATCAATTGCTCAACCTAACTTACGATCGTAAGAGCAACAAAATCACTGAAACGTTTAATTTGCATACTCAATTAATGCAATATATTAAAGAGATTCATTGGCAAGAACTTACTAACCCACAACGACAAACAATAGATTTTTACTATGCATTTCAAGGTCAAGTAACAGCGCTTACAGAACTTCAGAGCTCATTTTATTTTCAACAACATGCACCGTCGCTATCTGCCTATATCGTAAATATTCCGGAAGTCATTAAAGGGTACTTTTCACCGGCAAAAGAGTATTTGGTTGGACAAGAAAAGTTTAAGCAGTTTCTTGAGCTGCAACCTGTTTTTTGGTCAGGAACACACAAAAACGATGTCGAGCATGAAACGGCCAATACCGCTTTATTTTCACAAGGCATCCTTAAATCTAAAGACTTTGAAGCGCTATATCAGATAACTGACAACCTGATGACAATGGACTTTGGAGAAGGGCCTGAAAGTGATGTGGCTATTTATGTCTCTTCGTCTGTAGCATTGACGGTACCATTGTTAGATGGTGACTTAGTGATATTTACCTATGAAGATCTTATTAGTCATAAAAAAGGTCAACCTTGGTCGAAGCAAGAACTATTAGCAGGTCCCTGGTATCACCTTTATGATCAAGCGCTTGAACTAAATGAAGCAATCCAACCAACATTAATGGAAGCTATTTTTACCGAAAGCTCAGCTGTATTGACCATCAATGGTGAGTCGATAACTGTGCCATGGCAGATTAATGCGCAGGGCGAGTTGGAATTAGCGTTTTCGGACAATGATCAAGCAACATTGAATATCATCAAATTAATGACCGACGACGAGATGATCATCACCAAGAATCAAGCATCAGGTGTGCAATCTCTATTCATTAAAGATAAACAGCTTGCGCAATATATAGTAGATCAGTGGACGTCACTTTTATAAAGCAAACGCGTCAATACAATTAAGAAGGTAAAACCATGGAAGAAAGTGAATTGATTCAATTGGTGAAAGGTTGGCAAAATAAAGACCCCGCGGCAACGCAAATTCTAATGGGGATGACTTACCACAGAATAAAACAATTAGCTGTGAAGCACCGTGAAAATATGCCTGAGAATGCTAATACGGCTATTTGTTCACAATCAGCCACTGATTTAGCTCACGATGTTTATGAACGTTTGACCAAGGCGGAATCGAAGTTGCCGATTACCACACTGAGAGAGTTTTATAGCTACCTCAATGCGACCGTAAGAAATACATTTATTGATCATTATCGTAAATTAGTTGAAACCAAATCGAGAAACCCTGAACGCACCAGTTTAATGTCGCCTCGTGCAATATCACAACAAGGGCACTGCCTAGATAAATCCTATGAGCTATCGTCTTTATCGTTAAATATTGATGCATTAGAGAAGCAATACCCACGACAAGCTGAAGCGGTGGAGCTTAGGTATTACGCGCAACGTTCTAATAAAGAGATTGCAAGATTATTAAGTGTCTCTACACGCACGGTGGAGAATGACTTAAGATTTGCCAAAGCTTGGATCAGGTTACAAATGTAAAGTGATTATAAATAACCTCCCCACTGAGCCGCAAAAAAAGATATCCCTTGCTGACGTTAATTACAGTATTATATTTTCCGATCATGCTTATTATCTGTATTCATAAAAAGTGATAGCTTGTTATGACTGAGTCGTTTGCAGTCTAATTGTAGAGATAGCAATGATTGCATATTTAAATTCAAGCTATTGATTTTATACACATTAACTGCGCGTCCTATCTTGTTTTCCTATTGCTTTAATCACATTTATTCCCCTTTTTTAAAATAATAATAAAAAAACAATGTGGTTTTTCCATTAATTATCGTACCTATTATTAAGTATTTTTTGATCGTACATTTCTCTCATCTTCAGCGAATTAACTAATCAAGGGGTGATTAGTTTTTTGCGAATAACCCTATAAAGGAATGATAAAATGATCAAAAAAACGTTACTTTCTCTTAGCATTGTTAGCTTACTTTCTGCTTGTGGGGGATCTTCATCTGATGATAGTGCTAATAAGGTTAATAAAAGTTCTGGTACAGAATATCGTGTCATTGATGGTTACTTAGCGAATGCAGATGTGTGTGTCATTAAAACAGATGAAAGTGACTGTAATGAGCTCGGTAAAACGGATAGTAACGGTCTTATTGTTATTCCTGAAAGTTATACTGCAGGGCAGATTGTGGTTAGCGCAATTGCAGGTCAAACAAGTGATAACGATGGTGTTGGTTTTATTGCTCAAAGTTATCAAATGGTCGCCGATATTTCGGTTGATACGCCTAATGTTATTACACCATATACAACTCTAGATGCCTTAGATACTGATAAAACCATGGCTGATATTGCTAATGATTTGGGACTTGATAAAGAACTGATCAGTGGTGATTATGTTGCTTCAGCCGCAGCTGAACAGGCACAGGTACATTTATTAGCTCGTGCATTAGTTACCCAACTTAGCAAACAAAAAGAAGACAACGATACCAGTGAATTAATTAAACAAGCGACAAAAATTAATGATTATATTAAATTTGATTTAATTAATGAGGGTATGGATTTAGATTTGAATAATATCTTTATTGATAAAGAAGGTGAGATTAAACATCGACGATTAATAACCTCATTATCAGACTTCCTTGAAGAGGGGGAGTTAACGCAATTTAGCCTTAATAGTAGTTACTTTAATGACGAAGGTGTAAGAGCTGTTACTTTTTCTAATGGTGAAGCCGATCTTGAAGGTAATATCGCGACTTATACAATAACTGGCAACCAATTGACGACTTCATTTGGTTCAGAACAAGTGACGGATCAATTTATTTATGTCAGTAATGACTTGTCTTTATCTGTCCCTTTAGCAGATAAAGATCTCACGGTAATGCACAAATCAGAGATTGATGAGACTAAATTTTGGACTGAAGACGATTTAATTGGTG
>Ga0316197_10002894_pt1 | contig 12212 bp, 10 predicted proteins | sample OudBiesiAoxic_MG_FD_204939 | JGI IMG/M metagenome (GOLD analysis project Ga0316197, IMG submission 204939) | Coastal sediment microbial communities from Oude Bieten Haven, Netherlands - site A oxic | ecosystem: Environmental > Aquatic > Marine > Coastal > Sediment | place: Netherlands...
TCTTGCCAGAGCAAGACGCGGCTGGTTTCCCTGCAAGGAGATATCACATGAAAACGACAACTGCTCTTGCCACCGTCCTTGCCGCTTTGGCGGCCTTGCCCGCAATGGCCGCCGATTGCCCGATCAAAGTGGGCGTGCTGCACTCGCTCTCCGGCACAATGGCGATTTCGGAAACCACATTGAAAGATACGATGTTGACGCTGATCGACCAGCAAAACGCCAAAGGTGGCGTGCTGGACTGTCAGCTTGAGGCAGTCGTGGTTGATCCGGCCTCTGACTGGCCACTGTTTGCGGAAAAGGCCCGCGAATTGCTGACGGTGCAAGAGGTCGATGTGATCTTCGGCAACTGGACCTCGGTGTCGCGTAAATCTGTGTTGCCTGTCATTGAGGAATTGAACGGCCTGCTGTTCTACCCTGTCCAATATGAGGGCGAGGAAAGTTCCAAAAACGTCTTCTACACAGGTGCCGCGCCAAACCAGCAAGCCATTCCCGCAACCGACTACTTCTTGGAAGAATTGGGCATTGAGAAGTTTGCGCTGCTGGGCACCGATTATGTCTATCCGCGCACGACCAACAACATCCTTGAAGCCTACCTGCAATCCAAAGGCATCGCGGACGATGATATATTTGTGAACTATACGCCATTTGGTCATTCCGACTGGTCCAAGATCGTGGCCGATGTCGTGGCATTGGGTGCGGATGGCAAGAAGGTCGGCGTGATCTCGACGATCAATGGCGACGCGAATATCGGTTTCTACAAGGAGCTGTCGGCCGCGGGCATCTCGGCCGATGACATTCCGGTTGTGGCCTTCTCAGTGGGTGAGGAAGAGCTCTCCGGTCTGGATACTAGCAACCTGGTCGGGCACCTCGCCGCGTGGAATTACTTTCAATCGGCCGATACACCCGCCAACATCGAATGGATCGCCGCGTGGAAAGACCGCATGGGCGATGAGCGCGTAACCAATGACCCGATGGAGGCGCATTACATCGGCTTCAACATGTGGGTGAACGCGGTGACGGATGCGGGCAGTGCCGAAGTAGATGCAGTGCGCACAGCAATGTACGGGCAGGAATTCCCGAACCTGACCGGCGGAACAGCGGTCATGCTGCCCAACCACCACCTCGCCAAACCTGTTCTGATCGGCGAGATCACGGCAGAAGGCCAGTTCGACATCATCAGCCAGACCAGTGAAGTGCCGGGCGATGCATGGACGGACTTCTTGCCAGAATCTGCCAAGTTGATGTCGGATTGGAAGGATCTGGGCTGCGGAATGTACAACACCGAGTCAAAGACCTGCGTGCAGACGTTGTCCAACTACTGATCAATATAGCGATGGCACGTTTCGGCGTGCCATCCACCTCTGATTTCCTGGAATTGATGTTATGAAGACCTTGCTGCTGGCTTTGTGCTTTGCGCTCTCCTTGCCCATTTGGGTCTCGGCCCAGGCACCCACTGTTCAGGACGTGTTGCAAAGCCAGCGGGCGCTGATCGAGAAAAGCTCGCGGCGCACGATTGGCCCCGCAATTGACGCGCTGGTGGCAAGCGGGTTGCCGCAGATGCAAAACGTGCTGGAGGTTTGGCAGGCCAAGGAGATGTGGCAGCGCAAGGCGGATGGGTTGTTCTTTTTCGCGGTAAAGAACGCAGATGGTACCTATACGCTGCAAGACTTTGAGGACGGTGCAGATGTCGGCATTGCTGCTTCCACCGATCTCAAGCAACTCAAACCCAACAGCGGTGTGCGGGCGGTGCTCGCTACGGCCTTGGTACAATTCCAACTGTCGGACCCTGACATCACCAAACGCGTAGATGCGCTGAACTCGATTGCGCGTGATCCCGAGGCGGCGTTGCTGGCTCCGTTGCGGGCCTCAATCGAGGGCGAAACGAACGCGGATATTCTTGCGCGCAAGACGCGTCTGGAGCGGCTGATGAGCATGGCCTATGACAGCGATGTGCCGACCCGTGTGGCGGCGATAACCGAGATGTCAGGTGATCTGGGCGTTGATTTTCGCGCAACGCTGAACCCGATCCTGAGCACTTCTATGGTGGTTGTCCAATCTGGTCAGACGCCAAGCGGAAACATCGCGCAGGAAGTGAGTGCCGGGAGCGCTTCGCTTTCCCGCAAGGCTGCCTATTCGCTGTTGGTTGCGGCGGGCGAAGCCCCTGCCCAGATCACGGAAGACGCCCGCGATGCCGCGCTTTTATCCAATATTAATGGTGGCCGGATCGCGGATTTTCCGGTGGCGCGACTATCCACTGAAGCTGCCCGTAACGCGGCTTATGATGCTCTTGTTGAGGGAGGATTGGCAGCTCCTCGCGTGACGCAGACGGACATCGACTCCAGCCTTGCCGCTTACCGTTTCTTTGACGTCTACGCCGAAAGTTCGCAGGCGGTGACAACCGCCGCCGAGGCCGCGCTTGCCGCATCCGAGACCCGCGTGGCGATCAGTCAGGCGGCCGATCTGGGGCTGGATGCGCTTTCCCTCGCCTCGATCTACTTTCTCGCTGCGATCGGCCTTGCTATCACCTTTGGCGTGATGGGCGTCATCAACATGGCCCATGGTGAGTTCATTATGATGGGCGCTTACACGGGCTATGTTGTGCAATTGTTTATCCCGAACCACACCGCCTCAATCCTGATTGCGGTGCCTTTTGCTTTTGCCGTTACATTTGCCGCCGGAGTCGCTCTAGAGCGCCTCGTTGTGCGCTGGCTCTACCACCGTCCGCTTGAGACATTGCTCGCAACATTTGGTGTCTCCATCGCGCTGCAACAACTCGCGAAAAACATTTTTGGCACCCAAGCCCGTCCGCTGACCTCGCCTGCATGGCTGGACGGCGCTTGGGTCATCAATGACGTGGTTTCCATCAGCTATATCCGCATCGCCATCTTCATCCTTGCCCTGCTGTTTCTGGCGCTGTTTCTTTTCATCATGAAGCGCACGCGATTGGGGTTGGAAACCCGCGCCGTTACCCAAAACCCGCGTATGGCGGCGAGTATGGGGATCAATCCGGATCGCGTGAACATGCTGACATTCGGGCTTGGGTCCGGCATCGCGGGGATCGCAGGTGTCGCCATCGGGCTGTTCGCCAAGGTGACCTCGGAAATGGGCAGCGACTACATCGTGCAAAGCTTCATGACGGTGGTTGTGGGCGGAGTTGGCAATATCTGGGGCACGCTGGCTGGGGCAGCGATGATTGGCGGTTTCCAGAAGGGGGTCGAGTTCCTGAACCCTTCAAACACGCTGGCGGCGCAAACCTATATGATCATCTTTATCATCATTTTCATTCAATTCAGGCCAAGGGGCATCATCGCCCTCAAAGGCCGTGCGGCAGGGGATTGAGTTCATGAACAGAACCTTCATCGCCCGCAACCCATCGGTCCTGATCTTCCTCGCCATGTTAGCGCTGTTTACGCTGGTCGTCACGGTGCTGTCCGAGGGGTTTGGAGTTGGCCTCATTTCCACCAGTTTCGTTAAGGTTTTGGGAAAGACGCTTTGCCTGTGCCTCATCGCCATAGCGATGGACTTGATCTGGGGCTATACGGGCATCCTGTCGCTGGGCCACTTCGCGTTCTTCGGCCTTGGCGGCTATATGATCGGCATGTGGTTGATGTATGAACGCACCCGCCAAATCGTCGTCAATTCGCTGTCCGAAGGCGTGCTGCCCCCAACCCCCAAAGAGGTCACCGCAGGCATCGGCAATCAGATATTCGGCGTTGTGGGCAGCAGTGACTTCCCGCTGATCTGGGCTTTTGCCGACAGTCTGGTTTTGCAGCTGGCCTTTGTGGTACTGGTCCCCGGCATCCTCGCGTTGGTATTCGGCTGGCTTGCCTTTCGCAGCCGCGTGACAGGCGTGTATCTGTCGATCCTGACCCAAGCCATGACGCTGGGCCTGTCGCTCTATCTGTTCCAGAACGCCAGCGGGTTGCGGGGCAACAACGGCTTATCGGGGTTGCAAAACCTGCCAGGTGTCACAGCTCCTCAATCAGTCGTATCGCTGTGGTTCTTCTGGGCTTCTGCGCTAGCCCTGGCACTTGGCTACCTACTGGTGGCATGGGTCGTCTCGGGCAAATTCGGCTCGGTCATTCGCGGCATCCGCGACAACGAGGCACGAGTGCGGTTTCTGGGCTACTCGGTCGAGACCTACAAGCTTGCAGTGTTCACCCTGACTGCCTGTATTTCGGGCATTGCAGGCGCGCTCTACTATCCGCAGGCAGGTATCATCAACCCTGCCGAAGTCGCTCCCATCGCCTCGATCTACCTCGCAGTATGGGTCGCTATAGGCGGGCGTGGAAGGCTTTACGGCGCGGTGATCGGCACGACTTTTGTCAGCCTTGTCTCAAGCTGGTTCACGGGCGGTCAGGCACCGGACGTGCCGTTGGGTTCTTACACCGTCAAATGGGTGGATTGGTGGCTTGTTCTGCTGGGTCTCAGCTTTGTCCTGGTCACGCTATATGCGCCAAACGGCATCGGTGGCTCAATTGATCTTTTGAAACGAAAACGCAAGGAAGCGGATACATGAGCACGCTTCTAGAAGTCTCGGGCGTCACTGTCAGCTTTGACGGCTTTCGCGCCATTAATAACCTGTCTTTTCAGATTGCGGACGCTGAGTTGCGCGCCGTGATCGGGCCGAATGGCGCGGGTAAGACAACGTTTATGGACATCGTCACTGGCAAAACCCGGCCCGATACAGGACACATCCTGTGGGGCGATAAAAGCCTGTCCCTCATCGGCATGTCAGAGGCCAAAATCGCCCAAGCAGGCATCGGGCGGAAGTTTCAAAAACCGACTGTGTTCGAGGAACAGACCGTGCAGGAAAACCTGATGATGGCCCTGCGCAAGGATCGCGCGCCATTGGCGGTGCTGTTTTTCAAACCCTCCATAGCGGACTTCGCCCGCGTTGAAGAACTCGCCGAGCAGATTGGGCTGAGCAAGGCGCTACTGCGCGTGTCCGGAGAGTTGAGCCACGGACAAAAGCAATGGTTGGAGATCGGCATGTTGCTGGCGCAGGAACCGCAACTTCTGCTGGTCGACGAACCCGCTGCTGGAATGACCCCTGCGGAGCGTGAAAAGACCACGGCGATCCTTGTCGAAGCAGCCAAGACCCGCGCGGTGGTGGTGGTCGAACACGATATGGAGTTTGTCAGGCGCTTGAATTGCAAGGTTACCGTGCTGCATGAAGGTGCGGTTCTGGCCGAAGGATCGCTGGATCATGTGACCAAGAACCAAGACGTCATCGACGTTTATCTGGGGCGCTAGGATATGCTGGACGTAAAAGATCTCACCCTGCATTACGGTAAATCGCAGATTCTCTATGACATTTCACTGCATGCCAATCTGGGCGAAGTGACTTGTGTGATGGGCACGAATGGTGTCGGCAAAACTAGTCTGCTCAGGGCGATTTCTGGCACCCATCTGCGCTCGGGTGGGGACATCACATTTAACGGGAAAACGTTGGATCAAATGGGTGCGCATAAGATGGCCCAGATGGGCGTGGGTTATGTCCCACAGGGGCGCGATATTTTCCCTTTGCTCACCGTGCGCGAAAACCTACAAACAGGATTTTCCTGCCTGCCCAACTCAGAGCACTTTATCCCGGAGGATATATTTGAGCTGTTTCCCGTTCTCGAGGAAATGGCGCACCGTCGGGGAGGCGATTTGTCGGGCGGTCAGCAACAACAACTGGCCATCGCTCGTGCGCTGATCACGAAACCAAAACTGCTGTTGTTGGATGAGCCAACGGAAGGCATCCAACCCAACGTTATCCAACACATCGGAAAAGTCATAAGCCTGCTGCGTGACCGTGGTGATATGGCGATTGTTTTAGTCGAGCAATACTTTGATTTTGCATTCGAATTAGCGGATCAGATTATTGTTCTGCGGCGTGGCAAAGTAATAGAGAATATTTGCAAAAACGAGATCAAACGTGAGGATATTCTAGCCATCGTGTCCGTCTGAAGCGTCAGCAGGAACAATCGGTTGATGGTGTGGTTTTAATGTTAAGCAGTGCCAGATATCAGGTTTCGTACGAAGGTTCGTTTTCACAAGCCGGGTACTTGGTCCTCTATCAGTTCTTTGCAATCACTAACAGCTGACATTGGCGCAACCGCAGCGTATTCACACTTTGTCACACAACTCGGTCATCGGCTCTCAAGGTTTCGCTGCACCGACAACGAACGTCCGCTCTTCTTGCTGTGATGCAGCGGACAGCTTCTGTAGATTTCGTTGCCGCATCAGCGAACGTGAACACTGGAGCGCTTCCGGTTTGGGCTCTGTGCCGTCGTTCAGCGCCTCTTAGTCTTCTGGCCGCTAACAACCGCCAATTGTCCGGTCTCCGCTACATCAGATTGAAAAAAATGAAGCTTCTGAGTATTAGGAGCGGCTGCTTTTGGGGCGCGGTTCAAACATGATCCGCTGCGCTGCCGCAAGTTCGCTCTGTGCCCTATGCCGTCGATCGCACACAATACAGCATCTGGCAAGATCGGCGGAAAGCAGTCGTTAACTGCGACACGCGTGCTTGGTTTTCAGGTCGGAATGTTCGGAATGACAAGCCCTGGCTTCGGTCATTCTCGGGGGGCTTTTTCCATGCGTTCGCGTATCAGCTCGTCTAGCTGGGGGGCCTCAAGGACAGTCGCGCCAAGTTCTATGATCAGTTCGTTGGTGGCGATGGCCTCGTTGATCGCCGGTTGCAGCGCCAATGCCGGCGCATCCGTGGTCTCGATTGATTTTTGCAGATTTTGCAGACGCTCGAGACTGCTGCGGGTGCCGACGCGCGCCATCCCTGAGATGCTCAGCTTTGACAGGAGCGCGGGCTTTTCGGCGGACTGGAGCGCCGGAATTGTCCAGCGCACCCGACCTTCGGTCCAGGCCTGAGGGTTCAGCCCGCGTTGCAGCCACTCTTCGGCCTCCGGGTCGCCGCGGCTGGCAATCGCGCCGAGCGCGCGGGGAACCTGGGTCAACGCCTGAAATGTCTCGAGCGTGACGGTGCCCTCGAAGCGATTCTCGAAGAAATCGGTCAGCGCGGGGGTTGCGCGTTCGTCCCCCACAATCGACAGCATGTCGACGACCTGGTCCCAGCTGTCGCGTGCGCTGGGGTCGTCGAGGACGGCCAGCAGTGCCGGTACAGCCTCGGGCCCGTAGGCGGCGGCCTGCTCTCGGGGGATGCCATGGTAGTATTGCGCGGTCACGAAATCCCGCACCGGTTCCCGTTCCTGCGCCGAGGATGATTGCGGCATGGTGAGAAGGCTCATCACCACGGTAAATATGGCCAGATACGTCATCGCGATGCGGGCCCCTGAAATGTAGTGCACTGGTTCGAGGTAAAGCGGTCCTGCACCGGCGTCGTGCAGATCCTGTAATACATGATATTGCTGGCACTCCCGTCGCCGCAGCCTGAGCAGTTCCCGGCCTGACCGCAGGTCGGGTTGCAGGAACTGCCGACATGGCACAGCCCGGTGTTGTGACCGATCTCGTGCGCAAGTGTGGTGGCTGCGAAGTTGGCTGTGAGGATCAACTCGTTTCCGCGGGCGCATCCGGCATAGGTGCCGGACTGGCCGCAAAAGCCGATGGAGGCCACGATCTTGATATCATTGGGCAGATCGAAGATGTCGTCGAGATCCCCCGAGGACGCGATGACGCCGCCCGGCGTGCTGGACGGCGCGTTGACGAAGTTGATGGCCCCTGACCGCAGAATGGATGTGCAGCAATTCGCATCTCCCGACCCGCTGTCCTGCTGCACCAGATCGGACGCCGCGTTGAAGGTGGCATCGACCTGTGCCGTGGTCACGCCGAGCCCGTTGATCGCGGTAATGGTGCGAAAATGCCGGCGCGGGCGGACAGTGATGCTCCGCTCCCGGCGCACCGACGGTAGGAAAACATCTGACACCGTGAACCCGCAATCCGCACGCGATCCGTTTCGGTCCTCGACCCGGATGTCCTCGTTGTTGGTGTTTTGGGCCGAGGTACTCGCGCACCACAACACCACGCCGACAACCGTCAGAATGCGCCGCAGTTTCATTGGTCGTTCAACGGCTGGAGGGGTTGGCGGGGGCGCATCGGATTGGGGCGCAGCGGGGCCGTGAGGCCGGGCTTGATCCGTCCAGGGTTCAGCAGGTCAGGATCGCGAATGCGCCCCGGATTGACCAGGATTCCCTCGGCCACATCGGGCTTGAGCAGTATTTCAGCATTGACCGGCTCACCTCTTCGAATGGCCTCAAACCGCTGAAGATTGAGCACAACAGGGCGGTCCGCCTTGGGCTCGATGATCGGCAAGAGGCCGATGGGCATGGTGGTTCTGTCAAGCTCAATCCGGGCCGGTTGCAGCTGTTGTAGCTGCAATGCGAATTTCCCGCGCACCACCTGAATTGGATCGATATCGCCGCGTTCGGCCATGACCAGCCAATCAAAGGTGGTCTTGCCAAATTGTTCACCCAACTCCTCGACCACGAAGCTGCTGGTGCTCTTTTTGGTAACGATCAGCCCGCGGGTCTCGCGTGATGTCGGGGTCACCTGCACGGTTACCGTCTCCCTGCGCGCAACCGCTTCGAAATGGCCGGGCAAGGCGATCTCGGCCACACCATCGGACAGCCGACCGCTGCCGCGGATGTACATGCCCGCCTCGGGCCCTTCGACTGAGGCGTAGAAAATCTGCTGCGAGGTGTTGTTCGGGTGGTCGATCAGAAAGCCGTTGACCCCGGATTTTGCGATCACCCCGGTCGCACCGTCAAGCGTCACGGTGATGTTGCCGGAGGCGTCGCGCAGCACCAGCGCACCGCCGCCCGAGCTGTTGTCGATACCCATAGCGGCCCGTTCCCCGGCGCTGCTGCGCAGGGCGAGCAGGCCGTTGTTGTTGCTGTCTGCGTTGAGCCGGGCCCGCTGGCCGCCGCCCGCGCCGTCAAGTATCAGCTGGCCGCGCCCGGCACTGTCGACGCTCATTTCGGCGCGCGTTCCGCCACCGTCGCGCATCAGCCTCAGGACGCCGGCATTGGTGCTGTCTCCGACGAACATGCTACCGGCATCCGCGCCACCGGTTCCACGGATCGCAAGGCCGCCTTGGTTCACCCCGTCAACGTAGAGGTCCACCTTTTCAACATTGTCCGACCCGTCAAGCGACAGCTTGCCGCGTCCGCTATCCGTGACCCTCAGGAAAGCGCGCGTCTCGCCGCTGGAGTTTTTCAGGACCAATACACCCGTATCGCTGTCATCGTCCACATAGAGGTTGCCAACAAGGTCGCCGCTGTCATCGAAGATCGACAACCCGCCCTGATCCTCACCGTCCACATAGAGGCTTACACGGTCTGAATTTGTTTCGCCTTCAAGCCGCAACTGTCCCTGGCCCTGATCATCCACGAAAAGGCGCACCCGCGATTCCCCTGCTCCGTCCCGTAGATGCAGAACGCCGGAATTCGAACTGTTGTCGATAAAGAGGTTCACGGCCTCTCCGGTTGGTGAGGAGAGCGTCAGCCCGCCTTCGCCGTCACCGTCCACATAGGCGTAAAAGCGACGCAGACCGTCGTTATGCAACTCCATGAACCCGCGAAGATTGTCGCCTCCATCCACGGATAAACGCGCCGCCCGGTTGTCGTTCCGGCCATTGAGGATGAGGAAGGCTGCATCCTTGTCACCGTTATAACTGAGCCGTCCTTTTGTCTGTGCATCGACGGCTGTGCCCACGGCGAAAAGCATTGCAAGAAACAGGATCGGCCCCGAAAGGTCAGGTCGGCAGAAGGGCGGTCGCAGTGACATCGGAGACCTCCAAATTCTGAATAAAATATGTCTTGATCGTACCACAATTCCCCTCTTGGTTGAAAAAAATCTGTGGGGGAAAAGAATTATGTCATAAAATTAGACCCTTAGCCATTTTCGCGACCAAGCCACTGTGCCAGCACGCCGCGCATCCAAGTGAGTCGATTGTACATCTGGTGCGTTCCGCTAAGTGAAAGAAGGGCTAACTGACATGTCGACTGTTAGGTGAGAACTCATGCATATGACGCGGTCCGATCTCCCCCATCGCCACTGACCCGCTCGTCACAAGCCAAACTTTCTGTATTTTGTGTTAACGCGACCCCGCTTTGGGCCAAACGCGAGGGTTGCGCCGATCGTCGCCAAAGTCCGCTTTGTCCGCACAGCAGACCTTGGTGCAGCGCATCGCGAATGACCGGTCTGAGCCAAAGCGGCCAGCATTCGATCTTCTCTTGTCGAGAAATCGGGCAATTTGTGGTATTGAGTGGTCCACTTAAGAAAGGGAGGAAACTATGCCATTCTACATGTTCCAAGCTCGCTATACAGCAGCTGCCATCAAAGCCATGGTGGACAATCCTCAGGACCGAGAGGCAGCTGCTCGTCCATTAATTGAGGCAGTTGGAGGCAAATTGCATCACCTGTTTTTCTGTTTTGGTGCGGATGACGTCGTCGCGCTGATTGAAGCACCTAATGACGAGGCCATGGCTGCCGGGACGATGGCTGTCGGTGCCTCTGGCGCTTTCTCTGGTGGAGCGACGACCAAGCTTATGACGAGCAGTGAGGCAATGAGGGCAATGGCTGCAGCCGGAAAAGCCGCCGCTAGCTATAAGCCCGCGACAGGGTAAGTCTATTTGCATGACAAACGCCCCAGATACAGTAGTCTGGGGCGACAATGTTTGGTAAGGTAAGTTATCAACAAACCGACGGTCACCAACGACCTCTCCATGCGATGCAGCCGTCATCCGACACAAACCGTCAGATGACTGCTGGGAGTTCAAATCGGAGCAATTTGCACGTGATTGGGACTCTCTCCAGCCGATCTTACGTCGTTGTATTATGTTCAAAAACAAAGATAAATTGCAGAGGAGGGACATTTAATGGCTACCGAAGCAACACAGGAAGAACTTCAGGCTGGTCGCGGATATGAAACTCTGTTCGTTCCAGCGCTTTTTGCTCCCTGGCCTCGCCACGTCATAGACGGTGCTAATGTTCAAGAGGGCGCTCACGTTCTGGATATTGCCTGCGGTTCGGGCGTACTTGCTCGAGCGGCATTAGAACGCTCTGGCAAAGCCGGTCGGGTCGTCGGTCTTGATCCAGCACCGGGTATGATTGCCGCCGCAAAAGAGGTCGAGCCCAAGATCGAATGGGTTCTGGGCAGCGCAGAAGACTTGCCGTTTGACGATGAAACATTTGAAAATGTTATCTCGCAATTTGGCATGATGTTCTTTCAGGACCGCCCGAAAGCTGCCAGGGAAATGCATAGGGTCACCAAGCCAGGCGGCGAATTGGCGGTTGCGGTCTGGCACTCAGTTGAGCAGAATTCTGCATATGGCGATATCGCATCGGTATTGGAGCAACACGTATCGCCAGACGCAGCAGACACCGTGAGGATACCGTTCTGTTTGGGCGATCCGGTTCAGGTGGCTCAGCTACTTTCGCAAGCAGGCTTTGATGACGTTGCATTCGAAACCAAGCGCGAGCAGGCAGAGTTTCCCAGCACCCGGACTATGGTGGAAGTGGAGTTGCGTGGATGGTTGCCGCTCTTTGGGATTCACCTCAGCGAAGAAAAGATCGCGGACGTGCTGGCAAAGTCTGATGCCACGCTTTCGAAATACGCAAGGCCGTCTGGCTTAGCCGTATTCCCGACCTCCGCATACGTCATGACCGCCCGGAAGTCTAAATAGCCAAATTGTTGAGGATTTGGCTGATAGTCGGCATTTTTCCGCAACTGAGACATTGGGGGTGGGCGCGACGAACGTACAGCTTGGATTTTGGCCAATCAGCTCTTATCGAATGACCGGTTTGCGGAATTTATGTTGCGTGGCCGCGTCGTCCGCACGGTTTTGGGTTTTGGGTTCTGACTTGAGGTCGTGTTTTCGCTGCATCCGCGTCAGGCCGGTTTGTCCGCAGAGCGGTCGTTGCCGCACCCTCCAGCAAAGGGCCGCTCTGAGCCCAAAGCTGCCGTCAGGTTCAAGCACAGCATTCGACACTTTTGAGCGGGAAGCGGTCATTCGCTGCTCGTGCGAAATGAGACGTCACCATGTCTAGAAAAATGTCATTCAAGTGCGTGTTCGAATCCAGATAAACTTCTTGGATTTGAACACACTTGATAGAGACTGGCCGCGCCGTCGTCTCTTCTAATGAGAGCTTCTGAGGTCGTGCGCTATTCCCCAAATCCGGATTTCCTGGAGGTATGTTTTTCCTGCGTTGTTACCGAGTATACGAAATAACGCGAGTTATTCTGTTGAGCAAAA
>Ga0316197_10002896_pt1 | contig 12207 bp, 7 predicted proteins | sample OudBiesiAoxic_MG_FD_204939 | JGI IMG/M metagenome (GOLD analysis project Ga0316197, IMG submission 204939) | Coastal sediment microbial communities from Oude Bieten Haven, Netherlands - site A oxic | ecosystem: Environmental > Aquatic > Marine > Coastal > Sediment | place: Netherlands...
ACCCGGACTACCTGATGTACGGCACCGACGGCGGCCTGTATGAGTCATTTGACCTTGGCGAGACTTTTCGGTTCGTCTCTAACTTACCGATCACCCAGTTCTATAAAGTTGCTGTTGATTATGATGAGCCCTTTTACAATGTGTACGGCGGAACCCAGGACAACAACACCCAGGGAGGCCCTTCGCGTACGGACAATGTTAACGGGATCCGAAACAGTGACTGGTTCATTACGTTGTTTGGTGATGGCCACCAGCCCGCTGTAGACCCGACCAATCCGGACATCGTTTATTCAGAATGGCAACAGGGCAACCTGGTTCGTTACGACCGAAAGAGTGGCGAAATGGTCTACATTCAGCCACAACCGGAGGCCGATGAAGAGTCCGATCGGTTCAACTGGGACGCGCCGATATTGATCAGCCCCCACAACCCCGCCCGTCTGTATTTCGCAAGCCACCGGGTTTGGCGCTCTGACGACCGCGGTGACAGCTGGCAGCCAATCAGTAAAGACCTTTCACACGGACGTGACCGGTTGAAGGAACCCATGATGGGACGCGTTTGGAGTATCGATGCTTCCTGGGACCTGATGGCCATGTCGGAGTTCGGCACCATCACCTCACTGTCGGAATCCCCTCTGATTGAAGGGCTATTGTATGCCGGAACCGACGATGGCCGAATCCATGTGACCGAAAATGGGGGTAAGAGCTGGCTTCCGATCGAGCGTCTCCCGGACGTACCGGACCATTTTTTCGTCAACGACATCAAGGCAGACCTGCACGATGCAGATACCGTCTACGTGGTGGTAGACGACCATAAAAGCGGTGACTTCAAACCCTATGTCCTCAAAAGCACCAACCGCGGCAGAACCTGGACAAGCATCTCCAGGGGCCTGCCGGAACGCCATGTGACCTGGCGAATCGTCCAGGACCACGTGAATCCCAGGTTGCTTTTTGCCGGAACTGAATTCGGCGTGTTTTTCACCATTGATGGGGGCGCAAGCTGGGTCAAACTCAGTGGCGGCGCGCCGACAATCTCTTTCCGTGACCTGGTGATACAGAAACGCGAAAATGATCTTGTGGCAGCATCATTTGGCAGAGGCTTCTGGATTCTGGATGACTACACACCGCTGCGCCAGCTGACGCAACAGCAACTCAAGGACGGGAATATGCTGTTCCCTGTCAGGGACGCCGACTGGTACATCCCCAAACTGCCCCTGGGTGATTTTCAGGTGAATGGGAAATCCAGCCAGGGAGACAGCTTTTTCGTGGCGCCAAACCCGCCCTTCGGCGCGGTGTTTACTTACTATCTGAGCGAAGGGTTTAAGACCCGGCAGGAACAACGGCGTGAGGTCGAGAAAAACCTTGAGAAAGAAGGTGCAGATACGCCCTACCCCGGCTGGGACGCACTCAGGGTTGAAGAAACCGAAGAGGCTCCGGCTGTCATTCTGACCGTTACGAATACAAACGGTGACGTGATCCGTCGAATTGAAGGCCCGGTAACCGCAGGTTTCCATCGCGTTGCGTGGGATTTGCGCTATCCGCTGTCCTCACCGTGGTCACCGGAACCCAAGGGTGAAAGCTATATCGACATCCCCGGCCCACTCGCTCCACCGGGCACCTACCAGGTGAGCCTCGCCCAACGGGTGGATGGAGCCTTAACCACCCTGGGTACTCCCCAGGTTTTCAAGGTCACGTCCATCATGCAACAGGGGCTGCCCGGTGCGCCCGTCGAAGAAATGGTCGCCTTTACAACCCGGCTTGACGACCTGAACCGCCAGGTGAGCGGTGCCAGGGTTGCTGTCGCGGAACGACTCACCGAGGCGCGCGCCATAAAGGAAACCCTCTTGCGCTCCAGCGCACCCGACAAGCTGCGTGAACAAACCCGATTACTGGAACTCCAATTACTGGACATCCAGGAAAAAATCGAGGGCAACGCAGATCGTGCACTGTATGGCGATGAAGGCCCTGTTTCTATTAACAGGCGTATGGATGTCGCCATGATGGGAACATTCCGCTCCAGCTATGGCCCAACGCCAACCCATAGCCGTTCCCTGGAGATTGCAGAATCTGAATTCGATCGGGTAAAAGCCAGGCTCCGTGAAATCACTGATACTGCCATGCCCGCATTGCGAAGCGAGCTTGACCAGGCAGGCGTTCCCTGGACACCCGGCCGGGGCGTGCCGGGTAAGGACTAGACTTCATGTCGATTATTTTCCCGGGGCGGATTCCCGCCCCCGTCATCCTGTTGGCCCTGGCCTGTGTAACATCTGCCGCTGCCAGTGAGTCTGATGATGCCTCCGGCGGTGAGGCGTTCGACTCCGACCGGCAGTTAGAAACGGTCATTGTGACCGCAACCCGCACAGAGGAATCGGTGCTTGATGTCGCAGAAGCCATTTCTGTCGTTGGCGCCGAAGATATCGCGCGCCAGGCACCCGAGATGCTGGCTGAAATGCTGCGGGGTGTGCCCGGCGCTTTTTTTCAACAAACCACACCGGGACAGGGCATTCCGATCATCCGGGGACTGAAGGGATCGCAGGTACTGCACCTTGTGGACGGCATGCGCCTGAACAATGCCTTTTTCCGGAACGCGCCTAATCAGTATCTTGGCCTGGTTGACGCTTATGCCACCAGCCAGACCGAAGTCATTCGCGGCTCAGCACCCTCCCTGTACGGCGCCGATGCAATGGGTGGCGTTTTGCAAATACTGACTGCCGAACCGGAATTCGACAATGAGAACTGGAGCACCAAAGGCCGGTTTTATGGTAGCTGGAACAGCGTTGATTCCAGCCTGATCGGTCGCCTGGAAGCTGCCACGGGCCGGGACGGAAATGTGCTGTCCGGCGGGGTGACTTACCAGCACCATGGTGATCGCAAGACCGGCGGCGATGAAACCATCAAACCCAGTGGATACAAGGTCAAGGCGGCCGATCTGAAGTGGCGTTTCCAGATGGGTTCCAGCTCCGAACTGATGCTCTCCGCACAATACCTGGAGCAACCGTCCACACCCCGCGTGGATGAGTTGGTGGCCGGCTTTGGGCAGGATCATCCGAGTTCAGAGCAATACGAGTTCAAACCCAATCGTCGCGAATTTCTCCACGCGCGCTATCGCCTTGACAGCACCTCCCGCTGGTTCAGTTACTTCGAAGCCCACCTGGGCCGGCAGGTTATTACCGATGACCGGCTCACCCAGGACTGGGGCGAACCCGAGATCAACAGGGAATACAACGAGAGCAAGCTGGATGGAATTACGCTCCAGTTCAACTCACCCTGGGGCCGTAATGACGGGGCGCAGCGTGAACTCATCTGGGGGTTCGAATTTTACAAGGACAAGGTTTCGAGCAGTCGTTTCAGAACCGATACGGATACGGATGAGACGATCCCCGTGCGGGGCCGTTTCCCGGATGATTCCAGGATGAAAAGTGCGGCTGTTTATGCCTCGAACCGCTGGGCATGGGACCGTCTGACGCTTAATGCAGGACTCCGTTATAGCTGGTTTGAAATCACTCTTCCAGCCACGGCTGAATTGGACAGCGTCAAGCTGAAGCCTTCTGATCTCACCGGGGACATCCACTTAAATTACGAATTCCAGCCGGGACTTCACCTGGTCAGCAACATCGGCCGGGGATTTCGTCCACCGAATATTTTTGACCTGGGAACGCTGGGCTCCCGCCCGGGGAACCGGTTCAACATCCCCAACCCGGATCTGAAACCCGAGTCGGTGTGGAGCTATGACCTCGGCGTCAAGGCCTCCAGCGAGCGGTGGCAGGCAGAATTGTTTGGCTGGTATGCCGATTACAAGGACAAAATCAGCTCCCGGTTTACCGGCGGTGTGACACCGGAGGGGCGGCTGATCGTTCAGAGCAACAACCTCAATTCCGCAAAGCTCTATGGTATTGAATCCGGTTTACGTTTCCTGGCTACTGATGAAGTTGAGGTCTATGCCGTGGTGAATTACACCCATGGAAAGGAAAGCGACGGTGATCAAACCGTGCCTGCTGACCGGATTCCACCACTGAATGCACGAATTGGCCTGGTTTTTGAACCCGGAGAAAGGCTCCGGTTTGAACCCTATCTCGATTTTTCAGACAGACAGGACAGGCTGAGCCCGCGAGATGAAAATGATCCACGGATTAATCCTATGGGTACTGCCGGATGGGGTACGGTCAATCTGCTGGTCAGCTGGCAAGCCAAAGAAGACATCGAACTCGGCCTTCGACTTCAAAACCTGGGTGACAAGGGTTATCGCGAACACGGCTCGGGCATAAACGCGCCGGGTCGCAACATCGGGTTGTGGCTGAACACCTTGTTTTAGAGCACCCCGGTCTCAACCAGCGCGGACCAGGCCAGGAGCTTAAGTAGAAACTGAGGTTTTTTTGCCTCTGCGCTTTCTGAAAAAACCCCTCAGTTGTTCCCCACACACCTCGCCAAGGCAGCCACCCTCAACCTGGAGTTGGTGATTATGCTGCGGGTCACAAAGTACCTGGAATCGGCTTCCTGCTGCTCCGGTTTTCGGGTCCAAAGCGCCATAGACCACGCGCTCAAGCCGGGCATGGATCATCGCGCCTGCGCACATGCAACAGGGCTCCAGTGTCACGTACAGAGTGCAACCGGGTAAACGATAGTTGCCCATACGCTCCCCGGCCTGGCGCAATGCCATGATCTCTGCGTGGGCGGCCGGGTCGCTGAGCGTAATGGTCCGGTTCCATCCCTCCCCAACCAATTCACCGTCAGACACAACGACCGAGCCAACCGGGACTTCACCTTCTGCTTCAGCCCGCCCGGCCAGCATCATCGCGTGTTCCATCCAATGCAGATCAGCAGAATCGAAGTTGTTGGGATCGTGCGCCACAGACTGCCCTGATTCAGGATTTTCCGGTGAGCAGGCGCTTGGCCCCGCGTATGGGCGCGGTAATGCGCCAGGAGGTAGATGACTCCAGTTCCTGGACCTTGCGCTGCAAGACACCGATCATCTGAACAGCGGACTGAAGATCCTCCGGCGTCTGCTCAAGCTCCAGGGGTATCACGGTTTTCCTCCCTCCCGGGTAGCGTTGCCTGTTGAGCTTTTCGCTCAAATCCTGAATCTCCTTGTAGAGCCGCTTCAGGTGCTGGTCACGACGGGCCAGTAAGCTCTTGATTTCTCTGATGTCAGCACGCTCCAAAGACATGCCTGGAGCGAAACGCTCTGGCAGATGCCGCTCCACGTAGACCGTAGAATGATCTCCTGCTGTCTCTTCTTCCGGACGGGTATCGGTGTAGAAATAAACGGCGAAGGATTTTCGCGATAAGTGAGCTTTGTCATCCGGAAGCATGATGCGCTCAAACCCATGCCAGGAATGTTCACTGGTTTCAAAAATCACGCAGCGGTTAACCAACGGCGTCACTGTGACGATCTCGTCCTTATCCGGCTCCAGGTACGGATCACGGTGGAGCTGTAGTGACCCGCCCCAGCTGTCATCCCACTCTTCATTGAGGTAAATAATCAGGTTCAGCCGGCGGTGTTGATTGCTGATTGGGTGGTAGTTGAAATCGATATGAGGATCGAGGTCCTGCCCTTCCCGGTTCTCGTGCGTACCTCCGCCATAATAAAAGGGATCGTACTGCAGTTGGTCGACACCGGTGATTTGCTCTATCAGTGCCAGGAACTCCGGGTTCTGAACCAGGTCATCCGCCTTGACGAATGCATCCCCGAGAGAACGCACCTGCTCGCGGGTCGCCTTGCCGCCAACTTTCTTGTTTTCGTTGAATGCATGCTCAGATTCAAAACCCGGAAATTGTGTACAGATTTGTTCACAAAATTCCGGTGTCAGAAAGTCATCCATAACGACATGCCTGAACGGCTGCCCGGACCTGAAAGCCTGGGCATATTCCGCCGCGCATTCAATAATGCGGCTGTTGATGATATCGGTCAGGCGAAAATCGTTCCCGGTCAAGCGCTTATTCCCACTCGATGGTTGCTGGAGGCTTTCCGGAAATATCATAAACTACACGTGATATTCCATTAATTTCATTAGCTATTCTTAGGGAAACAAGCTCCAAAAACTCATGAGGAAGTCGTGCCCAACGGGCGGTCATGAAATCAATCGTCTCCACGGCCCGCAGTGCCACGACAAATTCATAGCGACGCTGATCACCTGTAACACCCACCGATTTCACCGGCAGAAAGACCGCAAACGCCTGGCTGGTCTTGTCATACAGATCGTGATTCAAAAGCTCTTCAATGAAGATATGATCCGCACGCGCAAGCAACTCGACGTACTCTTCTTTGACCTCACCAAGAACCCTGACGCCGAGACCAGGTCCCGGGAACGGGTGCCGGAACACCATTTCACGTGGTAAGCCGAGCTCTACGCCGATTCTGCGGACTTCGTCCTTGAATAATTCGCGTAGCGGCTCAACCAATTCCATTTTCATATAGTCGGGTAAGCCGCCCACGTTGTGGTGGGACTTGATTACATGCGCCTTGCCGGTTTTGCTTCCGGCGGACTCGATGACATCGGGATAAATAGTTCCCTGGGCCAGCCATTTCGCGTCGCCCATTGCCTTGGCCTGTTCCTCGAAGACATCGATAAACATGCCCCCGATAACTTTCCGCTTTTCCTCCGGGTCCTTAACGCCCTTCAATGCATCGAGAAAACGCTCACGGGCATCTACCTTGATGACGTGCACACCCATGTGCCGAGCAAAAGTTGCCATGACCTGTTCCGGTTCACGGTAGCGAAGCATACCCGTGTCCACGAAAATGCAGGTCAACTGATCACCGATGGCCTGGTGCAGCAAGGCCGCAACGACGCTTGAATCCACACCGCCGGACAGCCCGAGGATGACGTGATCGGAACCAACCTGGGCACGAACCCGTTCAATGCTGTCTCGGATAATGTTTTCGGCCGTCCATTCTTCTTCGCAACCGCAAATCTCGTGCACGAAGCGCTCAAGGATCCGGCTGCCCTGTGCCGTGTGCGTCACTTCCGGATGAAATTGAATGCCGTAGAAACCGCGACCATCATCGGCAATAGCTGCAACGGGAGCCGAATCGGTGCTTGCGACGAGTTCGAAACCGGCAGGTAGCTCAGTGACCTTGTCACCGTGACTCATCCAGACATCGAGCTGTGGCATTCCCTCGCTATCGATATGGTCTTCGATGTTCTGCAGCAACCGGGAAGGTTGCTTGACCGTCACACGGGCGTATCCAAATTCTTTGAAAGAGGAAGGCTCAACAGTTCCGCCCAGTTGCGCAGCCATCGTGTGCAGGCCGTAGCAAATCCCCAGAACCGGCACATCCATTTCAAAAACGACTTCAGGCGCTTGTGGCCCGTCTTCTGCGTGAACCGATTCGGGACCGCCGGACAGAACAATACCCCTGGGCGCAAACTTAACGATGTCACCAGGGTGGCTGTCCCAGGGCCAAATTTCACAGTAAACGCCGATTTCCCGGACGCGCCTGGCGATCAGCTGTGTGTATTGAGATCCGAAATCCAGGATCAGTATTCGGTGCAGGTGGATATCATTTGGCATATCAGTCAGCTTCATTCCGCAATGGCTATCAGGACAACTTGTAGTTGGGCGCCTCTTTCGTAATCTGCACGTCATGTGCATGGCTTTCCCGGATCCCGGCGCCGGTAATTCGCACAAAACGGGACTCGGTCCTGAACCTGTCGATTGTCCCGCAACCCATGTAACCCATGGATGAGCGCAATCCACCCAGCAACTGGTGAATCACACCGGAGAGGGTTCCTTTGTAAGGCACCCGCCCTTCGATACCTTCCGGTACCAGCTTTTCAGCCGAAACATCGTGCTGAAAGTAACGGTCTTTTGACCCTTCCTGCATGGCGCCCAGCGAACCCATTCCCCGGTAGGACTTGTAGGAACGGCCCTGGAACAATTCGACCTCCCCGGGCGCTTCCTCGGTACCGGCAAATAACCCACCGATCATTACGGTTGATGCACCCGAAGCAATCGCCTTGGCAAAATCACCGGAAAACCGAATGCCACCATCCGCAATCAGGGGCACATCTTTATCTTTTAATGCTGCGGCAACATTGGCTATCGCCGTCACCTGGGGCACGCCCACGCCGGCAACCATTCTTGTTGTACAGATCGACCCCGGCCCCTGCCCCACTTTTACGCCGTCAGCACCGGCCTCTACCAGCGCGAGGGCGCCCTCTCCGGTCGTGACATTGCCGCCGATCACCTGGACCTCGGGAAAATTCGTCTTGACCCAGCGAATCCGTTCCAGCACACCCTTGGTATGACCATGAGCGGTATCCACAATAATCACGTCAACATTGGATTCCACCAATGCCGATACACGTTCCTCGGTATCGCCCCCGACACCAACCGCAGCAGCCACCAGCAGACGCTCTTGCGAATCCTTGGCCGCGTTGGGGTGATCCGTTGATTTTTGAATATCCTTAACGGTCACCAGGCCACGCAACTCGAAATCATCGTTCACGACCAGCACCTTCTCGATACGGTGCCGGTGCAAAAGATCCAGAATTTCATCCTGGCTCGCGTTTTCGCGAACAGTAATCAAATCCTGCTTACCGGTCATAATATTACGCACCGGGTCACCCAGGCGTTTTTCAAACCGCATGTCACGGCTGGTCACGATTCCGACCAACTCGTTTCCATCAACAACCGGCACACCGGAAATATTATGGCGGTGGGTCAGGTCCAGCACTTCGCGGATCGTCGTATTGGGATTGACTGTAATTGGATCTTTGATGACGCCAGCTTCGAACTTCTTGACGATCTGAACCTGCTCAGCCTGCTGATGCAACGTCATGTTCTTATGCACCACACCGATTCCGCCTTCCTGGGCCATGGCGATCGCGAGACGCGCCTCGGTTACGGTGTCCATTGCAGCCGAGATCAGGGGAGCATTCAAATCTATGCTCCGGGTCAGGCGGGTTTTGAGATCAACATCACCCGGTAAAACCTGGGAATAGGCCGGGACTAAAGAAACGTCGTCAAAGGTAAGTGCTTCACCGATTAACTGCATGCTGGATGGTCTCCTGTTGCAAAACGCCCGGTTCGGGCCGGGCGTAAGAGAGTTAATCGATCAATTATATCTTGACCGGAGTTTTATTGAAATCACCGGGTGTAAACTAGTGTACAAATTGAGCTTCTCATGCGTTTTGAACCCGCGGAGTTTATCATCACCGAATGAACCCTACTTCTGAACAGGTTTACACACCGAGCGAACTGAACCGGGAGATCAAGCTCCATCTGGAAATGGGCTTTCCCAGGTTGTTGCTTGAAGCAGAAATATCCAACCTGGCCAGACCTGCCTCAGGGCACCTCTATTTTTCGCTGAAGGACAGCAAGGCGCAGATTCGATGCGCCATGTTCCGGTCTGCAGCGAGCAGAACAAGCGTCCCGGTCGAAAACGGAATGCAGGTGCTGGCCCGTGGCCGCATCAGCGTTTATGAGCCACGCGGTGAATATCAGTTCATTGTAGACAGCCTGCGGGACGCTGGTGAAGGCGCATTGCAACGCCGTTTCGAGGACCTTAAAAAGAAACTCGAGGCCGAAGGACTGTTCGACGCGTCCCTGAAGCAACCGCTTCCTCCCTATCCTTCGCGAATCGGACTGATCACATCAGCCAGCGGCGCAGCCGTGCGCGACCTGGTTCATGTACTGGAACGGCGCTGGCCAGCTGCGAAAGTCCGGCTGTATCCTGTGCTGGTTCAGGGCGCGGAAGCCCCTGCTGAAATACGCGGGGCGATCGAGGCGGCAAACCGTCATGGCTGGGCCGATGTGCTCATAACCGGACGCGGCGGCGGTTCGCTCGAAGACCTGATGGCCTTCAATGACGAAGCCGTCGCACGCGCAGTTTTCAATTCAAAAACCCCGATCGTATCCGCCGTCGGGCACGAGACCGACTTCAGCATCTGTGACTTTGTTGCTGACCTCAGGGCGCCCACACCCTCTGCTGCCGCTGAACTGGCAACACCTGACCAGGCCGTTCTAAAGCAAGCTTTCGCCCGTGCAGGTCGCCAGCTGGACCGGCGAATCCAGGACCGGTTACAACGCGATACGCAAAGCCTGGATCACATCAGTCACCGGCTACAGCAGCAGCATCCGGCAACGCGCCTGGCGGAACAATCACGACAAATCGAAGCATTGAGCTCAATACTGACAAAGGGGATGCACCGATCCCTGGCAGAACGCACCATGAAACTGGATAACCTGGGTTCACGCCTGGCATCCCAGCGCCCGGGCCGCAAGCTGGCAGAATTGCAGGCACGAATAATCACGGCCAGACGATCGATAGAGCGCCTGACGAAACTCGCACTTGGATCAAGACATGAAAAGCTGGCGGATCTTGCCAGGACGCTGAACGCGGTTAGCCCACTCGAAACCATCGGACGCGGATATTCTGTGCTTACTTCGGGTGAAACCGGTGACGTCATCACAAGCATCACGCAGGTCAGTGCCGGCAATCAGGTTCTGGCACGCATCAAGGACGGAACCCTTGAGTGTACGGTCGACGGTTTCGCGCAAGATCGCGAAACTGCATCTGAAGGCTAATCTGAATCAGTCCCTTTACCGGTAAAAGCCATGGCTGCGTCACCGAAATAGAGCGCCTGGCTCGCTGAGGCAACGACGTGCATGCGGTCTCGACCCGGCTCTGGTTGCGTCAGCTCCAGAGACCAGAAAAAGCCTGCATCGTCCATCCGGCGCATCTCTGCTGGCAATTTCTCTTCCGATGGATTCGCTGCGACAGCCACAATGATCCCCTCCAGCGGAAACTTCGAATTCAGCATCAGGACCAAACGTTCGCCGGCTTTCCGGTCAATACCAAATTCCAGTTCGAAATCGCCGTTTTTCATCGTGCAAATTTCACTGGCGCGACGGCAATTTGGCAGGGCTAGCAATTTATAGCTCTCTCCTTCCTCGGCTGCCTGGGGAGGTTCACTGACCATCGCGTCGATAGCGTAATAAGTGAGTACACCCAGCACGGGGGCAACGATCAATGCCAACAAAAGGTGTTTGTTTTTCAGAAATCCCATGATTATCCAATTCCGCGTTTCTTGCGAGAGTTTAACCCCTTTTGGCAGCGCTCACCGTTTCTTTAGTTGAAACCCAAAGGAGGCAAGATGAATATTTCACACCCAAAACTGAAAACACTCACTTTATCCATCATTATTGGCCTGGCAGCAGCCTGTAGTTCTGAAAAAATTGAGGTCAGCAACGAAGAAGTCAGACAGAACCCGCAAAAGAGCGACATACTCCACGACGTAGCATTGAACAATGACCCTGTCTCCTTTGAATTAAAAAAGGAGCAGGTTAACGGTTCTATGATGCCTTTGTCGGCGCCACCTGCGACCCTGCTTATCACGCGGGAGAGCCCGTACCGGGAACACTATGTCCATCCGGATGACAACCAGACATTCCGCGTATCTGATGTCCCGGTTTCTACGTTTTCCATCGATGTAGACACCGGCGCCTACGCCAATATGCGTCGCTGGATAAACCAGGGTTCGCTGCCGCCACAGGATGCCGTGCGAGTCGAAGAATTCATCAACTATTTCGATTATGACTACAATGCTCCTGCTGACGAACAGCAACCCTTCAGCGTCTCGACCGAGGTTGGACTGACCCCCTGGGATTTCGGCACCCACCTGCTGCGTATCGGTATCCAGGGTTATGACGTACCTGAAAATTCAATGCCGGACAGCAACCTGGTCTTTCTGATCGATGTATCCGGCTCAATGCAGTCAGAAGACAAACTCCCGCTACTCAAGCGTGCTTTAACCCTACTCACCCGGAAACTGGATGCAAACGACACCATCAGTATGGTCGTATACGCAGGGGCGTCCGGGGTGGTGCTGGACTCTGTTCCCGGAGACCAGGATGCAACGGTCATCAATGCACTGGAGCAACTCGCAGCCGGTGGTTCAACAAACGGCGCCGCGGGTATCCGGCTGGCATATCAACTGGCCCGGCAAAACTTCAAGCAAGGGGGAGTCAACCGCGTGATACTGGCGACCGATGGCGACTTCAATGTGGGTGTTGCCAGCACAAACGAATTGATCGATTTGGTTGAACAACGCCGTGAAGCGGGAATCGCCCTCACCACACTGGGCTTTGGCAGCGGTAATTACAACGACCACATGCTTGAACAACTGGCTGATGCCGGCAATGGGAATCACGCCTATATCGACAAGTTGAGTGAAGCACAGAAAGTGTTGTCTGATGAAATGAGCG
>Ga0316197_10002897_pt1 | contig 12199 bp, 10 predicted proteins | sample OudBiesiAoxic_MG_FD_204939 | JGI IMG/M metagenome (GOLD analysis project Ga0316197, IMG submission 204939) | Coastal sediment microbial communities from Oude Bieten Haven, Netherlands - site A oxic | ecosystem: Environmental > Aquatic > Marine > Coastal > Sediment | place: Netherlands...
GCTTTTTTCCATTTGATAAGTCATTTCGTTTTCTTTTTGCCATAAAAAATAGCCTCCTTTAGTAATATTATTACCACAGGAAGCTAATTCTTCATATTTTATTTACAGACTTTTTTGGACAGTCCCTTTCCTACTATTGTATCACTCTCATAATGCCCTATTTCACTTCTATCATTCGCTTCTTGCGGTCTTTCTTCTACCATCTTTTTATTAGGTATGCTGCCTCTTGTTTCTTGAGTTCCATTCTTTCTAACTTTACCTTTTCTAGGCAGTAATTTAATAGCATCTTCGAGTAAAAATCCTGCTTTTATTGCTCTGTAAATAGTTTTAAATGATATGCTGTATAATTTATCTAATTTTGCTCTTTCTGATATTTGTTCAGGAGTCCAAGAATTTTCTAATTTTTCTTGAATATCAATTAAAAGAATACTTTCTTTAAGAATATTCTTAGCTCCACATTTTTGTTTTCTTTCTTGATAAGCTAATTGAGCATTGAAAGGACTATACTTCCCATCAATAGTATTCCTTTTGATCTCTCTTCCTATATTTGATCTATGTTTTTTAAGTTTTCTAGCTATTTCAGCCTTAGATAATCCATGCGCTAAAAATTCTAATATATTTTCTCTCTCTAAGATGGTAAAATGTTTTTGAGTCATAGAAATCTCCTTTAATGTTTGGTGGTACATACATTGGGCAGGATTTTTCTATGGATCTTTTTTTGTTGCATTTAATTATACAATGTAAGCAACATAAAAAGATCCAAAGAAAATTCTACCTAATATATTTATCCCAAAACCTTAAAGCAATAAATCAAATATTTTTTCCAGTGTTATCCGTTTAAGTTTTTTTATCCTAATGGATTTTCTTTTTTTTAGGTATAAACAAGATTTTAACTCTTTCCTTTCTCCTTCTTTTACTCTAATAATAGTCTTAATCAAAATTAGTGTAGCTTTATAAAAAAAAATTAATTTCTATTCAAATTACACTTATATTTTCAATTCAGTTTTCCTTCCTTTTCCTATTTTTATAGAAATGCTACCACAAGAAAAATTAAAGTTAATAAACCTCAATATCAAAATACTTATAACTGAAAAACAATAAAATTAAAAAAGCATTGACAAAATGTCAAAATCATAATAAATTAGTACTAGATAAAAACAATTAAATATAAAATCGGACGAAGGTATGTGGAGAGTCTCTAAATAAATTTAGAGTACCGAAGAAGTAAAACTTTCAGGTTTTCACGAATATGTGGATAAGTACACCTACTGGACGAACCTCTGGAGAGACTTTTAAATAAGTCACCGAAGGAGCAAACCTAATTTATTTTAGGCGAATCTCTCAGGTAAAAGGACAGTGGAAAAAATATAAAAATATGAAGTGTTTATTTTTTTATTTTTACTAATTCTTAATTCAGGGGTCATACAATAGTATGACCTTTTTTGATATTTTAATTTAAAACGACAAATCCAGATATATATAAATTATGATTCCTCAGTTGACTCTTGAAGGTTTCATTATTTAAAACTAAATTGAAGGTTTCATTATTTAAAACTAAATATTTAAAAACGCTCTGTCAAAAAACAAAAAATATTCTATTATAATCTTAAATATAATTTTTTAATACAAAATTTTAATAGGTTATAATTAACTATACTTAATTTAGTATAGTTTGAAAGTACAAAACCACAAGAAATGATAAATCTATTATTTTTGATCTTTTTATTTTTTAAAGCTCAATGCTGCAAAGGCAAGACTACGTCAATAATAGCAGTGTTTTTTTCTTAATATTATGTTAATATTTTTGTTTCAAATTGTGAAAAAAATAACTAAAATAAAAAAGAAATTCCACCCTAAGCCTAGGTTTTATAAGTATTAAACTAGATAATTCTATCATTTTTTTCTTTTTTTCAATAACTATTGTTCGTAAAAAAACTTTTAAGTTCTATTTAAAAACTCTTTTTCTCATTTTTTTTAAAATAAACACAATCAATTCATTACAACACTTATGTTATTAATTCAATTAAATATATTATTCTATAAGGGTATAATAAAAATTATAATAACATAATATATGTTTATATATAAAACAAAAAGTAAAAAATCAAGATTTAGTGGTTGACTTTTATTTATAAAGGAAGTATAACTAAATTGGAAATAGAAAAGACACTGGTGTGCTCCCGATATTAAAATCAACTTTCAATATTAAGTTATTGTAGGTGGATTCGATTCCCTCATATCTTCATCAAATAAGCGTCATTATAATTAAAAATTAAGAAAAATTTAAAAGTATCCACATCAACTGAGTGCTTTTATTTTTTTGAAAAATGTGAAAAAGAGAACAACTACTCTAGTTTTAGGAGGTCAAATGAAATTTAGAATAATAACTAACAATCCTTTGGTTAACTTGAAATATAAGGATCTCTATTCTATGGATTACCTTGAAGATATTACTTTCTTAGAGATTTTAGAATTTACGAGATCAAAGGTGCACAGTGGTTATGAGATCTTAACTCATCCACTTACAGGGAGTATCAAACCTGGAGAAACCCCTTTTAAATCAATAATCATCTCTGAAAAAGCTGCTAAATTAAATTTTGATTCTTTAAAGCTTATTGAGGATGCTATAATCACTACTAAAAAATTTACTTCAATAAGAAAATGGACAGATAAAATTATAGATGACTTTAAATTAATCGATTGTGACATCATAACTAGTGGTATTGAAAGTATAAATCAAAATAATTAAACATAAATAGTAGGAGGGTACAATGTCAAAAATATACGACCTTATAGTAATCGGAGCAGGGCCGGCAGGATTATCAGCAGCTCTATATGCAGGAAGATCAAAGTTATCAACATTGGTACTAGAAAAAAGTAAGACAGGTGGACAGATTGTTATAACCCATGAGGTAGCAAACTATCCCGGATCTGTAAGAGAAGCTACAGGACCGTCTCTTATCGCTCGAATGGTAGAACAGGTTAAAGAATTTGGTGCAGAAATAAAATCTGATGCTGTTATAGATGTAGATTTTAGTGGTGATTTAAAAATCATCAAAGGTGAGAAAGAAGAGTACCAAGCTAAAGCAGTTATTATCGCAACTGGAGCTACACATAGAAAGATGGGGTGTCCAGGAGAAACTGAGCTTACTGGTAAGGGAGTTTCATACTGTGCTACATGTGACGCAGATTTCTTTGAAGATTTTGAAGTATTTGTAATCGGTGGAGGAGATACAGCAGTAGAAGAAGCTATATACCTAACTAAATTTGCTAGAAAAGTAACATTAGTTCATAGAAGAGATGAATTAAGAGCAGCTAAATCTATCCAAGAAAAAGCTTTTGCAAATAAAAAGATGCACTTTATGTGGGATTCAGTAGTAGAAGAATTAAAAGGTGACGGAATACTAGAAACAGCAGTATTTAAAAATGTAAAAACTGGCGAATTAAAAGAGTATAATGCCGATGAAGAAGATGGAACATTTGGACTATTTGCATTTGTTGGTTATGTACCACATTCAGATACATTTAAAGGTCATATAGTTATGGATGATTGGGGATATATCAAGACAGATGAAGATATGAAAACAAATATAGAGGGAGTATTTGCAGCAGGAGATATAAGACCTAAAGCCCTTAGACAAGTAGTAACAGCAACTGCTGATGGAGCAATAGCAGCAACAACAGCTGAAAAATATATGGAAGAAAAATTTTAAATTTACAATATATTTAGGAGGAGAAATTATGTTAATAGTAGACAAAGGAACGTTTGAAGAAGAAGTATTGAATTCAGAAGGTTATGTATTAGTAGATTATTATAGTGATGGATGTGTACCATGCCAAGCATTATTACCTGAATTAGAAGTAATAGCTGAAAAAAATGCTGATAAAGCTAAATTTGTAAAATTAAACACAAGTAAAGCAAGAAGAATGGCAATAAAGCAAAAAGTATTAGGATTACCTACAATAACTTTATATAAAGGTGGAGAAAAAATAGCAGAATTAACAAAAGATAATGCAACAGCTAAAAATATTGAAAATATGCTCGCTGAAAACATCAAATAATAATTCGAGTAACAATCGTAGTTTAATTATAATAATACAAGGGGGTGTGATATTTGCGTTTAGAATTAGGAGAAATTAATATTTCAGATATAAAATTTGCAGATGTCTCAAAAGTAGAAAATGGTGTTTTACATGTAAACTCGGAAGAAATTAAAGCAATTGTTTTAGAGGACGACAGAATCATTGATGTTAAACTTGAATTAGCAAAACCTGGAGAAGAAATTAGAATTACACCTGTTAAAGATGTAATTGAGCCTAGAGTAAAAGTAGGTGGAGAAGCTGGTGTTTTCCCTGGAATTATCTCAAAGGTTAAAACTGTTGGTGAAGGGAGAACCCATGCATTAAAAGGATCTGCTGTTATTACCTGTGGAAAAATTGTTGGATTCCAAGAAGGAATTATTGACATGACTGGTATCGGAGCAGAATATACACCTTTCTCAAAATTAAATAACTTATGTATGGTTATCGAGCCAAAAGAAGGCATTGACCAATACGCTTATGAAGCAGCAACTAGAATGGCTGGATTAAAAATCGCTACATACTTAGGTAAATTAGGAGAAAATGTAACCCCTGATAATATCGAAGTATTTGAAACTAAACCTTTATTAGAACAAGCTAATGAATATCCCAAATTACCAAAAGTAGCATATGTATACATGTTACAAACTCAAGGTCTTTTACATGATACCTATGTATATGGTGTAGATGCTAAGAAAATAGTACCAACTATTTTATATCCAACTGAGGTTATGGATGGAGCTATCTTAAGTGGAAACTGTGTGTCAGCTTGCGACAAAAATACAAGTTACCATCATTTAAATAATCCAATCATTAAAAATTTATATAAGCAGCATGGAAAAGAAATCAACTTTATGGGAATTATCATAACTAATGAAAATGTATATTTAGCAGATAAAGAAAGATCTTCTGACTGGACAGCTAAATTTACTAAATATTTAGGTTTAGATGGTGTAGTAATCTCACAAGAGGGATTCGGAAATCCTGATACTGACTTAATTATGAACTGCAAAAAAGTAGAAGCTCAAGGTATTAAAACAGTTATCGTTACTGATGAATATGCAGGTCGTGATGGATCATCTCAATCATTAGCAGATGCAGACGTAGCCGCTAACGCAGTAGTCACTGGTGGAAATGCTAATGAGATAATAATCTTACCTCCAATGAAAAAAATCATCGGAATGTTAGACTATACAGATACAGTAGCTGGTGGATTTGACGGTTCATTAAGACCTGATGGAAGCATCATGGCAGAATTACAAATTATTACTGGTGCAACAAATGAATTAGGATTCAATAAATTAACAGCTAAAATGTACTAACTTTACTAAATGAAACTTTGACATAGATCGTGTTAAAAATAAATAAATTAAAAATTTTAGGAGGCTATATTATGTTTAACTATGAAAATAAAAAATTAATCATTGTCGGTGATAGAGACGGTATACCTGGAGAAGCAATAAAAGAATGCGCCGAGACAATAGCAAACGTAGAGGTAATATTTGCTTCTACAGAATGCTTTGTCTGAACGGCAGCAGGAGCAATGGATTTAGAGAATCAAAAAAGAATTAAAGATTTCGCAACTGAATATGGACCAGAAAACTTAGTAGTTATATTAGGAGCAGCAGAAGCAGAGGCATCTGGCTTAGCTGCAGAAACAGTAACAATGGGAGACCCTACATTCTCAGGTGTATTAGCTAACGTAGCGTTAGGATTAACAACATTCCATGTATTAGAAGACCAGTTTAAGAGTGCAGTAAATGAAGATGTATTCGAAGAGCAAGTAGGAATGATGGAAATGGTGTTAGAAGTAGAAGAGATCGTAGAAGAAATGAACGAAATCAGAGGAGAAGGTTGTAAATACCTTTAATTTCTTGCAAAACTTGTAATAACAAAATTAATAAGAAGCAAAATAACTAAAAAAAAACTAAGAAATCATATTCAGAAACCGTGTCCTATGCAAGACACACACCAAATCTTTAATCAAAATAATTTTCAGAAAAATCCATTGAACATATGGCTCAGGTGAGCTTATATAAAAGAACCAAAAGTAACAATTTTAATAAAATCAATTATCAAAATTTATAATATAAACTAGGGATTTAATGATCCTTGGTAATACAATATCGATGCAAGATAGTCTTAATTACGGGGGATTTGAATGAATAGAATAAAAGTAGTTCACTATATAAATCAATTCTTCGCCGGAATTGGTGGAGAAGAAAAAGCTGATATAAAACCTGAATTTCGAAATGAAATCGTAGGACCTGGTTTAGCACTTGAAAAACAATTCGGTGAAGAAGTTGAAATAATCGGAACTGTAATCTGTGGAGATTCTTATTTAAATGAGAATGTAGAAGAAGCTACAAAAGCAATATTAGAAATGGTAAAAGCTGCAAAACCTGATATGTTTATCGCAGGACCTGCTTTCAACGCAGGAAGATATGGAGTAGCTTGTGGAACTATTGCAAAAGCCATAAATGAGGAATTAGGAATTCCTGTAGTTACTGCTATGTATATAGAAAATCCAGGTGCAGATATGTATAAGAAAGATATTCATATTATTTCTACATCTAATTCAGCAGCAGGAATGAGAAAAGCTATAAAACCATTAGCTAAATTTGCTTTAAAATTAGCTAAAAATGAAACTGTTGGATCACCAACTGAAGAAGGATATTTAGAAAGAGGAATAAGAAAAAATTATTTTGCTGAAAAGATCGGTGCTGAAAGAGCAGTAGATATGTTAGTAAACAAATTAAAAGGAAGTGAATTTGTAACTGAGTATCCAATGCCAGTATTTGATAACGTAGAGCCTGGAAAAGCAATAGCAGATCTATCTAAAGCTAAAATAGCATTAGTTACTTCTGGTGGAATGGTTCCCACAGGAAACCCCGACAGAATCGAATCTTCATCAGCTTCAAAATTTGGTAAATACGAAATAGATAACATGGGTGAAACTGCTCATGGAGGATTTGACCCTACATATGCAAACAATAATCCAAACGTAGTAGTTCCTAAAGACGCTTTAAAGCAATTACAAATAGAAGGTATGATTGGATCTATATATCCTTACTACTATTCTACAACAGGAAATGGAACTTCAGTAAAGAATTCTAAAGCATTCGCAGCTGACTTCGCAAAAGAACTAGTCGTAGCAGGAGTAGACGGAGTAATTCTAACTTCTACATGAGGTACTTGTACTCGTTGCGGTGCAACGATGGTAAAAGAAATAGAAAAAACAGGAATTCCTGTAGTACATGTTTGTACTGTAGTTCCTATCTCATTAACAGTAGGAGCAAACAGAATAGTTCCTGCAGTAGCAATTCCACATCCATTTGGAAATCCTTCTTTATGTATAGAGGATGAAAATAAGTTAAGAAAAGATATCGTAATTAAAGCATTAAAGGCTTTAACTACTGAAGTTGCTGGTCAAACAGTATTTGAGTAATTAAACCTAAAATAAGGGAAAGAGTTCTTGTCTCTTTCCCCTTTTTTTAATCGTGATATATATATAATGAAAACCGGAGGAATAAAAGATGAATTTTGCAGTTTTAAAAGGAGCAGCATATTGTTTAGTGCATACTCCAGACATGATCTTACACAATGGAACTACACAAATAGTTGAAAAACATACTAACCCTAATTCTGAATATTTAAAAAATATCAGAAACAGCTTCAGAACTTATGAAGAAGTAGTAAACTACGGTCCTAACCAAACATATATTGGAAATATGACTCCTGCCGAGTTAAAAGAAATGGGGATGCCCTTTGTAGGTAAAAATATAGAAGGTGCTACAAACAAAGGTAAATTCGGTGAGATTTTAGCACAAAAAGAATTCATCGTAATGGTTAAATTAGCCGATGTCTTTGATCTTGTATTATTAGAAGAAAAATTTTTAGCTGATGCAGTAGAAGCATACAGAAACTATGAGTTTTATACTGAAGCTGATGAAGCACACTTAAAAAAAGGTTATGAATTTTCTGTGATTGAAACTTTGGTAATTGATGAGGGAGCGGAAGGACTATACCACGAAGATAAATTGATTGGATGTGTAAAAAGAGCTCATGATGTAGATACTAACCTAAGTTCACATGTAATCTTTGAAAACTTAGTTGTTAAAGCATCAGGAATCTTAGCATTTAAAAACTTAATCGCAAGAAATAATATTGATCCTACAACTATTGATTATGTGATTGAGTGTTCGGAAGAAGCCTGTGGAGATATGAACCAAAGAGGTGGAGGAAACTTTGCTAAGGCTATTGCCGAAGCGGCAGGTGCAGTAAATGCAACTGGGTCAGACCTTAGAGGATTTTGTGCTGCTCCTACTCATTCACTTATCAACGCAGCATCACTCGTAAAAGCTGGAACATATAAAAATGTTGTAATAGTTGCAGGCGGGGCTACAGCAAAATTAGGTATGAATGGTAAAGATCACGTAAAAAAAGACTTGCCTATCTTAGAGGATACATTGGGAGCTTTTGCAGTCTTGATTTCTGAAAATGACGGAATCAGCCCAGTAATCAGAACTGACTTTGTGGGTAGACATACTGTAGGAACAGGATCTTCACCTCAAGCAGTTATCTCATCACTAGTAATCGAACCATTAGAAAGAGCTGGGTTAAAGATTACAGATGTAGATAAATATTCAGTAGAGATGCAAAACCCAGATGTTACAAAACCCGCAGGAGCAGGAGATGTCCCTGAAGGAAATTATAAGATGATCGGAGCTTGCGGAGTAAAGAAAGGTCATATAGAGAAAAAAGAGATGAAAAATTTTGTTGTAAATAATGGAATGGTTGGATGGGCTCCCACACAAGGTCATATTCCTTCAGGTGTACCTTACTTAGGTTTTGCTATAAGTGAATTAACTACAGGTGAATTAAACAGAGTAATGATAGTAGGAAAAGGATCATTATTTTTGGGTAGAATGACTAACTTATTCGATGGTGTATCTATCATGGTAGAGAGAAATACAGGTATTATAGAGGAAGCAGGAAAGGTTTCTAAAGACGAAATCAATAAGATGATTGCAGAAGCTATGAAAAACTTTGCCTCTCAATTTTTAGGTTAAGGGGGGATTTTTTATGTCTTTAGATATTAAAAAAATGATAGGTGAAAGCTTTTTAGACATAGCAAATGCAATGGAAACAGGGACATTTGTTAATAAAATATGTGTGGGAATAACTACAATAGGTAGTGAACATGGGGTAGAAAATATAGTTAAAGGTGCTGAAAAAGCTGCCTTAAGTGGTGATTTTGATGTAGTTTTAATTGGACCTAAGGTCAAGACAACTCTAAGAATTGTAGAAGCCAACACCGAAGAAGATGCACATAAAAAAATGGAAGAATTAATCGACTCAAAAGAGATTAATTCAGCTGTAACAATGCACTATAGTTTTCCTATCGGAACTTCTACAATAGGTAGAGTAGTAACACCCGCATTAGGAAACGATATGTTAATCGGAACTACAACAGGAATATCGGCTACTAACAGAACAGAGGCTATGTTTAAAAACTCTCTCTATGGAATAGCAACTGCCAAAGCAATTGGAATAGCTAATCCTAGTGTTGGAATCTTAAATATAGATAACTCAAGAGCTGTAGAAAGATCTCTGAAAAAACTAACCGACAATGGTTACGCAATTAACTTTGGTGAATCAAAAAGAGCAGATGGTGGAACAATCATGAGGGGAAATGATCTTTTAATGGGGTCATCAGATATAATGGTAACAGACAGTTTAACAGGAAATATCCTTATGAAGATGTTTTCATCTTATTCAACGGGAGGATCCTATGAAGCAAGTGGATATGGATATGGTCCTGGAGTATCATTTGATATGAAGAGAACTATATTAATTCTATCTAGAGCATCAGGAGTACCTGTAGTAGAAAGGGCAATAAAATATGCTGCACTATTAGGGAAAAATGACCTTGTTGCAATAGTAAGCAAAGAATACGAGATGATAAAAAAAGCTGGATACGAAGATATCTTAGCCAGTTTCGTTGAAACAACTAAAAAACCAGTAGAAGATTTTGTGAACCCAGAAAAAGAGGTAGTGACAGCACAAATATCTGGAATAGACATAATGGATTTAGATGATGCAGCATTGGAGCTTATGAAAAATAATATCTATGCAGAAACAGGAATGGGTTGCACAGGACCAATTATCTTAGTTAATGATGTGAATAAAGATAAAGCTATTGTTATATTGGGAGAAAAAGAATATATCGCAGTAGAAAAATAAACTGTTAATATTTGATTAAAAGTGAAGATATAAATAAACTCTAACCTTTATCAAGGACACTTAAAAAAAGGTATCATTTAAAATACTAATAAAAGAGGGACTGTTGCAAGTTTTGTATAAACTCTAAAAATTAATGTAAAACTTTTATAAAATGGGAAGTAATAATTCTTTAATTATTGCTTCTCTTTTTTAATATATTAGAACTTTATTTTTTGTATGTCAATATCAGAGCCTAAAATTAGCCTCTTTTAAAAGGTATATTTTAGATATTTTTTAATTTAATCTCTCTTCAAAAAATATTTGTAATTGGGAGTAAATTATACCCCAATCTCTTCGGCGCCCAGTCCATTTCCGTGTAATATCCACCGTAGCAAGGTAAAGAAGCTTAAATAAACTATCATCTGTAGAAAATACAGACCTGCTTTTACTTGTTTTTCTTAGTTGTCTATTGAAACCTTCTATTGTATTAGTTGTATAAATTAGAGTCCGTATTTCTTGTGGATATTTAAAATATGTAGCTAAATTTGCCCAATTGGATTTCCATGAAAGAGCTATTTGTGGATATTTTTTCTTCCATTTTTCTTCAAAATTATCTAGTTCAAAAAGAGCAATATCTTCAGTATTAGCTTTATAGACTTTTTTTAGATCTATCATTAGCTCTTTAATATCTTTGTATGATACATATCGAGTAGTGTTTCTAATTTGATGAATAATACACTGTTGTATCTCTGTATTAGGAAAAACAGCTGCTATGGCATTAGAAAATCCTGTAAGACCATCAACACAGATGATAAGGATATCATTAACACCTCTATTCTTTAATTCTTCCATTTTAAGTAGCCAAAACTTAGCACTTTCATTTTCTCCAACCCACATTCCTAAAACTTCTTTCATACCATCCATATTAATTCCAATAGCTATATAGACAGCTTTTTTAATTATGCGCCCTTCGCTCCGAACGTTGTAATGAATAGCATCCATGAAAACCACAGCATATGTTTTTTCTAAAGGTCTATCCTGCCATTCTTTAGCAATAGGAAGGATCTTATCGGTAATTCTACTAATAGAACTTTCAGAGATGTCAAAATCATACATATCAGCAACATGAACTTTAATATCGCTAAGGGTCATCCCTTTGGCGAATAAAGAAGTAACTTTTTCTTCAAAGTCTTGGCTTATTGAACTTTGATTCTTTCTAATGATCTGTGGTTCAAATTCATTATTTCTATCCCTAGGGACATTAATATCAATTTCTCCAGAACTACTTTTTAAAGTTTTTTTAGAATAACCATTCCTAGAATTATCTGTAGCTTTGTTACGGGAATCATATTTACTATAACCCAGTTGCTCTTCAAGTTCACTATCTAAAGAACTTTCAAGCATTTGTCCTATCATCTCTTTAATTAGGGCGCTAAAATCCAAACTATTATTAGGTGTTTTACTAAGATATTCTCTAATTAGCTCTTTTCGTGCTAATTCATCAGGGGATAAATCTTTTCTTCTTTTTCTCATAAAAAAACCTCCAAATTAATGTAATTATAGTTTACACTAATTTGGAGGTTTATACAAAATATGAGACAGACCCATAAAAGATGATTTCTGTATTGTACAGGAGTCATCTTTTTTTAATTGAGGGTGTCCAAAAAAGTCTGTAAATAGAAAAAAAGTTCCTATGATAATTTTTAATATAATAAAAATTTATATTTTTTTTACTTCTTTTAAATTTTTATACTCTTTTAGATTTTATTATTTTTTCAAAAAATAAAAAAGACTTGGCAAGTTCCTATCCTCCCAAGGGGCTGCCCCCTAAGTACTTTCGGCGTTTACGGACTTAACTTCTGGGTTCGGAATGTGACCAGGTGTACCCCCGTAG
>Ga0316197_10002899_pt1 | contig 12197 bp, 11 predicted proteins | sample OudBiesiAoxic_MG_FD_204939 | JGI IMG/M metagenome (GOLD analysis project Ga0316197, IMG submission 204939) | Coastal sediment microbial communities from Oude Bieten Haven, Netherlands - site A oxic | ecosystem: Environmental > Aquatic > Marine > Coastal > Sediment | place: Netherlands...
AAGCCGTTCTGAACGAGAGCCTCGCTGGCGAGTACATGCTGCACTTGATGAGCATTCCCGTCGACCGAAACGAGGACCTCGCGGCGATGGAGAGAAAGGCCCTTTCGGCGGCGCGCGAAGCCTGTGCGGAGTTCATCGACGACGTTCGCCGGCCGATGGCTGCACGCTATCGCCGCCACGGCCTGGTCCCTCCGATCGTCGACCCCCGCGTCACTTACCAGCTGGTCGACAAGAACACGGTCAATATTCTACTCAGGATTCCCACGCCCAGCCGTCTCGAGAGGCAAGTGGAACAGCGCGTGCTCAGGGCGGTGCTCGGCGTCCCGAAAGGTCGCGACACCTTGCCTCCGCCCGGCTGATTTGCCACGGTGCCGGCCCGATGGAACGAGTACGGCCGGTCGATGGGCTCCGCTGCCTGGTTACGGGAAGCGCGGGCTTCGTTGGAAGCAATCTGGTGCGGGCCCTGCTAGCGCGCGGCTGCGAGGTGCACGGCTTCGACAAGGCGCCAGCGGCGTTCGAGGATCCCAAGCTTCGCTGGTTCCGCGGCGACATCCGCGACGCAGCTGCCCTTGCGGAGGCCTGCGAAGGGGTCGACACGATCTTTCACACTGCCGCGATGATCGAAACGCTGACGTACGCTCCCAAGCCCTTTGCCGAGCTCGTCCGTAGCGTCAATATCGAAGGGACGCGGGCCGTCTTGCAAGCTTCCCGCGGAGCGGGCGTGCGGCGTTTCGTGCACACGAGCTCGATCATCACCGCATCGGGAGATCAGCATCGTGGCTCCAACGAGACCGTCCCCTACAGCACGGCGTCCGATCTTTATTCGAGCACCAAGGTCGCATCCGAGCAGCTAGCGCTCGCTGCGAATGGCGAGTCGGGATTGCTCAGCAGCGCCATTCGGCCCGGGGGGATCTACGGGCCGGGCGAACGCAGCACTCTGGTCGGGCCCTTGATGAAAGCGCTCAAGCGGGGCGCACCGCTCGTGCTTTTCGGCGACGGCGGGACGCGCATGGACTACACGTACATCGATAATCTCGTCGATGCGCAGATTCGCGCAGCAGAGCGCCTGGTCGAAGGATCCCCGGTCTGCGGCCAGGCCTACATCATCACCGATGGAGATCCGATCAACACCGGGAAGTTCAGTGAGACGCTCGTCAAAGACATGGGCCTCGATGCGCGTACGATTCGAATCCCCGGACCCGTCGCGCGTGCGCTGGCCACGGCTGGCGAGCGCGTTTTCCAAGTCTTTGGAAAGCCGAAGCCCCCGGTCAGCATCGTCGAGGTTGAGCTCTGTGTCCGAGACAGCCACTTCTCGATCGACAAGGCGAAACAAGACCTCGGCTATCATCCGATCGTCGACACCCGCGAAGGGCTCCGGCGCACCGCGATCGACGCTCGCGAATACTACGACGGTCTCTGAGCTCGTTCGCTGTTCGAGAGCAGCCGGCTGAGAGCCCGGTGGTCCTCGGGGGAGAGCCGGTTCCGGTTACGGGGTTCGAGCGTTAGCGACGAGAGCCGCGTATTGGTCCGAACACCCGCGTCGCAGAACTCTGCGATCCTCCGGAGCTCGGCGTTCGGCTGCCGGACGAGCTGCTCGTACTCGACATGAAGCCCGTCGCTGGGGTCTAGAGCCGCGAAAGCGCGATTCATAGAGGCGTTGACATCGAGGATCTGATGGGCGACCTGCTCACAGGGACTGCGAGCTCGCCAGCTCGCAACATCTCTGGGCCGAACCGAGAGCCAGCGATTCGGGTCGCCAAACCGATTCTGCCGGGCCTCGAGAATCGATTGTCCCACGAAAATCGGATCGCGATGAATCCAGATGAACCTCGCCTGCGGGAGCTGTGCTTTTAGCCAAGTGATCTTGTAGGGAACGTGCACGAGCGCCTTGAGCAGCAGGGGGCGGTCGAAGTATCCGGCCAGGCCCTCGAGAGCCGCCTTGGCGCCTCGGAAATCCCGGGTGGCCAGTGCCTCGGCATCGAGGTCGTCGCTGTCTTCGTGGTGCAGGTGGAACTGCCAGAACCAGCCGAACTCGTGTGGAGCATCAGCCCCCTCGCTGCGACCGAGATCGGAGCTCAGAGCGAAGCTCCCAGGTGCACCGCGCAAGGGTGAAAGGAAACGCGCCGCCGCTACGGGTGCAATCCACCAACGCGCCATCGCGTTCGATACGTATCCCACGTCCAGATGGGTACACATCAGTTGATAGAGCAAAGTCGTCCCCGAGCGAGGCGCGCCCACGATGAAGACGATCGGAACCCGCGGATCTCTGTGCTTTCGCACCAGCATCCGATCGACCGGCTGCACCAGCCTGTTCGCGCAGTAGCGAATCACGTCGCTGTAAAGCGACCTGCGATCTCCGGACCTGCGATTGGCGTTGTCTTCGTAGACCGATCGAAAGAAGCGCTGCATCTTCATCAAGATGACACCTCGGCATCTCGTGCAGGAACCTCTTCCCAGCCGCGCCCGCTTCGAATGATTCCCAGGGCTTCATCCCCGGTTTCGAATAGGAGGTCGAGCACGCTCAAGTACGGTTCGAATCCGCCTCCGTGCTGCGAGTAGCTCGGATGAGCGTACGCTTGCCTCTGCAAAGACACCCCTTGGCGTGCGAAAGCAGCGGAGTCGTACAAGCCCTCGTCCACGCCGCCCGCGAAGTTGCAATAGACATCAGCGTCGAAATGCCGAATCAGCGACAGGACTTTTTCCTGTGGGTCGCCTTGCAGCCCCGGTTCGAGGTCCGAGGCCCGGTGGAACTGGTACTCGATGCCCAGCCAGGAAGAGAGCTCGTGGATGATGATCTCATTGAGCGCGGCAACTCCGGGGGCGTCCGCATGGGAGCTCAGCAGCTCCGCGACCCGGTCTCCGAACTGCTCGTAGAAGGGCGCATTTCGGTAGTAGCTCTGCAGCTTGCGGATGATCCGATCCTGCCAGCCGTTGGTCGAGATCGGCGCCTCCTGAATCGAGGTCTGCAAAGGGCACTTCTTGGGGATGCTCAAGCTGAGCCATTCCACCGCGCCGTCGGGTCTCCGAACTCGGTTTCGCAAGACGAACGAACCTCGGCTCAGCTGGACATTGTCCAGGCTCACCCAGACGTCCACGTAGTCCAGAAGCTCGAAGTACCCCAGCCAAGGCAAGAAATTCGGCTGCGTGATCGCGAGGCGCATGGCCTCTCAGTCCTTGGTTGGGGGCGGGAAAAAGCTGATGTTCTCCACTCCCTTTTCGAGCTCGTGCTGATAGCGGGCTACCATCTTTTCACGATACTTCGACACGTCGTTCGCGCCCTTGTACGTCTCGTGCACCGCGCGAAGAACCGACCTGGGTTTGATCGCATGAGAGTTTCCAATGGAACGACCGCGAGAGATGAATGGAGCCTCGGTAATCCTCAGCTCCGGGCGCCTCAGTTGGGCCTTCGCGAGGAGCTCCGCGACATAGGCATGACCGCCCGAGACAGTGTGAATACCCTTGAACGCTTCGACCTTGTAGAGCTTCATTCCATTGAGCGCTCTCCACCGGAATCCGTATAGGGTCTTCGTCAGTTTCAGAAACGCCGTGGACGCAACTCGTCGCCCCAACTTCCTCACCACGGAATTGTAGAGATAGCCGAGGACCACGTCGTGCCCGTGACGGGCCGCGAGCAGATTGTCGATGGACTCCGGAAAGACGAATTCGCTGTCACCCGGGAACACGGTCACCCAGGTGCCGTCCTCGATCGTTTCGTATGCCTCGGTGACGCAACGCCCTAGGCCGCGATTCTGGTCGTGCGCAATCATACGACAGTTCGGGTACTCGAGGCAGAGCTGCTCCATGACGGCTCGCGTCCCGTCGGTCGAGCCATCGTCGATCACGAGGACCTCCAGGCTCATGGGAAGTGCGCCTGTATGTCCCAGAACTTCCTCGACGGTCGACCTGACCAGGCGCTCTTCGTTCAAGCAAGGAATGATGACGCACAGGGTTTCCGTCTCAGCGTTCGAGGGCCCGATTTTTCCTGTTTTCGCCATATGATCCAAGATTTCTGACCCGTCCTTGGGCGCGGGTCAATCTTTTTGACCCAGACGAGTCAGTCGATGAAAATTGCCAGTCATGGATGAAACGGCGCATAGAAGCGTCCACTACCGAACAAAAGCACTCCCGCGTTGGATGCTCCGACGCGTGCTACGGAACGAACAGACCAAGCTGTACCGGCATTTCGCTGATGCGTTTCCGCCGCGGCCTGCTTGGCGTCTGCTCGAGGTGGGAACCAACGGCTCGCTCGAAGAGGCGCGCGACTATTTCCTGCATTCCCTCTATCCCCATCCCGGGCAGATTACTGCCTCGGGGCTGGAGGAGCCTGAGGTCTTCGAGCGCGTGTTCCCTCAGGGCCGCTATGTGCAGTTGCAGCGGAACGCACCCCTGCCTTTCGACGACCAATCGTTCGACCTCGTATTCTCGAATGCGGTGATCGAGCACGTGGGTACACGCGAGGACCAGCGCGCCTTTCTCGCTGAGATATTGCGTGTTGGAAAGCGCGCGTTCGTTACGACTCCGAACCGGCGGCATCCGATCGAGTTCCATACCGTCACCCCATTCTTGCACTACCTGCCTCCCCCCATGTACAGGCGGATCTACGCGGCTGCCGGATTCGAATTCTTCTCCAAAGAAGAGAACCTGAACCTTCTCGATGCAGGGCAGCTGCTCGACCTTCTGGCGCCGGAAGCGAGAGCCCGCGCTGATCTCGGCTTTCACCGCTTTATGGGCATGAGATCGAACCTCTTGCTTTCGGTTCGAGCGAGAGGCGAATGAGCATCGAACGCGGGGCTTCGCGCCGCCCCTGGACCGTTGCAGGCTTGCTGGCCGGGGCCGTCCTCGCCCTCTGCATCTTCTGGGCGATCGGCGCGCACAGATTGGACTGGTACGAGTTACGGCTCGGTTCCACCACAATCTTGAGCAGCGGTTATGCGCAGTTCCTCGCGTACTGGGCGCTCTTCGGCTCGGTCGCTGCGTTGCTGTTTGGCTACGCCTTCGCCGCCCTTGGCGAAACCAAATGGGCGGAAGATACCTACGAGCAACTTCGCGCGACGCCCGACCGCCACCTGATTCTAGCGTCCAGTGTGCTGGCCTTTGCGATTCCGGCCCTGATCCATTGGCGGCTACTTCTGGGCGCCGACCTGACTGACGACGAGTCGGTCTACCGATTCTCGTCGGAGCTGCTGTTGAGCGGACGTCTATACGCGGACTCGCCCCCGATGAAGTTGTTTTTTGATCACATCTTCATGATCAACGACGGCAAGTTTTATTCTCAATACTTCCTGGGCTGGCCGGCTCTCATGGCGCCAGGGCTGGCACTTGGGGTGCCCGAGTTGATGAACCCGCTGTACTCGGCGCTCACGGTACCAGCGATCTTCCTGACTTTGCGGGACCTCTCGGGCCGTGGGGCCGCAGTCATCGGAGTCCTCCTCTTTCTTTTCGCTCCGATGGTTCAATTCACCGCGGCGACTCAGCTCTCCCACACCTCGTGCATGTTTGCGCTCGCCTGGATGACCTACCTGACCGTTCGCGCAAATCGCGGCGACGCCGCCTGGTGGCTCCACGCAGGCATCGCTTCGACGTTCTCCGTCGCGTTCTTCATTCGTCCGACTGTTGCCGTCGCAATCGGTGTTCCGCTTCTCTTCGTTTGGGCCGCGGCTCTGCACAAACTCAGCTCGGAGAAGCGACTGGTAGCGGTCCTATCGTTCGCGGCGCCCGCTATTTCGTTTGCCCTTGCGTTCTTCGCAGTCAACGCAGTCCAGAACGGGAGCATCACTTACGTCGCCTACAAACGAGCTGGCGACTACGCGCGCGAGAACGGCTTCCACTATGCGGCCTGGTCCTCACTTCCGGATGACTGGACACCATCATTCGGCTTTGGTTCGCTGGATCTCGCACTATCGCGAACGGGGATCGCGCTGACCCGACTCAATTTCGCTCTCTTCGGATGGCCGCTTGCGTTCCTGTTTCTACCGTTTGCTTCTTGGCTGGGCCAAAGAGCTTGGATTCTCTGGCTGATGGTCTTCGGTTTCATCTTGTCCCACGCCTATCTGCGTAGTCCGGGTATCGATACTTTTGGTCCGGTTCACTACGCGGAGATCGTGCTCCCGATCATCATGCTGAGCGCGCTTGGCGTAGCGCGCTTGAGGAATGGCCTACGAGACCTGGGCGCCTCGCCCTCCGTTGCGCGGCTTCCAGTGGCGCTCTGCATAGGCCTCATCGCGGCGGCGCTGTGTGGGTATGTGCCGGTTCGGGCGTTAGCGCTGCATGAAGTGTCCGAGCTGATTCGGCGACCGGCCGTTGCGGCGGAGCAGATCGAGGGTCAGGCGATCGTGTTCACGAACCGCCCGTTCATCCGCAGAGCGTGTTCGGCAAACCGGCACTTCGTATTAGCGCAGGAGGTCAACGACCCCGATTTCGAGAATCGAATCCTATGGGTCAACCACCTCAGCGTCGCGCACGACCGAAAGCTCATGGAGCTGTATCCGGATCGCAAAGGCCTGCTGATGCTCTGGGGATCTGACTGCCGGCCGGGCTTCGTTTCCTTGCAAGATGCGGAGAGGTTCAACGTCCCTGATGGAAAGAGCGGCGGCTCGACGTCGATTCCTTCCCCTGAGGAGATGCGGTGAAGTCGTCATTCGCGGGCTCGCGATAGGAAGAAGCCATTGGAACCGTCACAGTTCTTCAACAGCAACGCAGGCACGTACTACGATACCGATGCGGGCATGGGCACGATGAACGAGCTTTCTGCTCGGCACATCGAGCAAGGCGTTTGCGGTCGTGTTCTCTCGATAGGCGGCATGTGGCCTCGTCACTCCCCGGAAGCCGTTTCCAGCCTCGATCTCGTCGTGGCCGACGTCTCCGACGAAATGCTGCGACCGCACCGCGAGGCAGGCATTTCAACCGTTCTGGATGACGCCCGGGCCCTATCGTTTCCGGATGAGAGCTTCGACCATGTCGTCCTCCCGCTGGTCCTTCATCACATCACGGAGCAATCCTGGCGCGCGGCTCGCCGGGAAGTGCAGAAGGTCTTAGGCGAGGTTCGCCGGGTCTTGAAGGCTGGCGGGCAAATCTGGATCAGTGAGTTCTCCGTTTCGCGTCCGGTCTACTGGGTCGAAGCCGCTGCGGCACCTGTCACGAGGCTCGTCTTGGGCTTTGCTGGAATACCTCTGGTCGTCATGCACAGCGCCGAGTTCTACCGCGGCGTCTTGCTTCGGCAGCGCTTCACCGACTTGAGCTCGTACTACCCGGCACCGTCCGACGCGAGCTGGCGCGACCCGATTCGACCGATCATCGGGCTACCTTGGCTCAAAGTGCCTCGTGGGCTTTATCCGGTGCGGCCCGTGGTGCTGTCCGCGGTGGCTGCCTGGTAGAGCTGACCGCTTTAGCGCGGCCAAGAAACGCAGCGTGGGTATCGGGGCGCCCAATGCTGGGCGACGTATTCGTGGAGCGGCTCATACTCCCTGGCAGTCCTCATGAAGATCCGAACCATCTGGCACGGATCTCTCGGTTCTAGGATTGCCGGAAGCTCGACGAAGCGCTCCAGGGCTGAAAGGGAGCTCGTGGACACGATCTCTTCCCATTGCACCGGCTCGGGGAAGCGATGCACCAGATAGACGTCGACGAACCGGTGGTAGGCGCCGCGATCGAGGTCATCGGCGCGAAAGAAAGTGTTGGACGCGTTGTGATGATGGAGCGCGAACAGAGTTCCGACGGCGGCTGACCAAGCGTACGAAGGCTTCCCAAACCGGAGCGGTTCCATTTACCACTGGGTTCTCGAGCAAGGCAGAGGGATCATCACAGACGAAGCCGGCATCGATCACGACGAGCCCTACGACGGCCGCCAGCAGGAGAGGAACCGTGCGGAGCAGGGACGCCGTCACCTTCTGCGTCTTTCGACGGCCTTCCGACGTAGCCCATGCATTGGTTCCTGGGCTCTCATGCGAGTTCCTTCCCCGGAGTGGGGAGACACAGGGCCAGCACGGCGGCGCTGTCCATCGTAGCCAACAGCTCAATGCTCGTCTCGGCCCAAGCAGGACGCAGCGCGGCAACGATCACTGCGCGCATGCCTGCGCGGTTCGCGGCCAACCAGCCATCGTGTGAATCTTCGAACGCAATGCACTGTGCTGGTTGGACGCCCAGTTGCTCCGCAGCCAGCAGGTAGCCTTCTGGGGATGGCTTGGGCGACGAGACGTCGTTTCGGATGACCAAGACGCTCATGTGCTTCAAGACACCGGCTGCCTCTAGCCAGATTTCGGGTGCGCTACTGTTCGTGACGACCCCCATGGCCACTCCACGTTCTGCCAATGTGTGAACCGTCCGAGTCGCGCCGGGCATGCTCACATTTCCTGCAGTGCGAAGCAGTTCGGCGACGGCGTTTGGTTTGGCGTCGAAGAGCTCTTGCTTGATGATATTGCTCGCTTCCGGCACCGCGACTTCTATCACCTCCGATCGGGACTTCCCTTCGCGAACCGCGTCCCGGGCGGCCATGGAAAACTCGATTCCAGCGTCACGGAATACCTGCTCGTAGGCCCGCACATGTAGGGACGCCGAGTCCACCAGCACACCGTCCATATCGAAGAGCACCGCCGATGTCGTCATTTTTCATTCATCCGAGGATTAGGATATCGTATCGACGACAAGAGGCGGAAATGAGGAACCAGAAATTACTTGTGACTGGGGGCGCCGGGTACATCGGCGCGGTCTTGGTCCCGGAGCTCCTGGAAGAAGGACATCATGTCACCGTCTTCGACGCCTTTCTATATGGAACGGACCCAAGCTCCGATCCCGTCGTCCACGCGCGCTGCGCAAAGATCCATGGCGACATCCGAGATTTCGCAGCCGTCGACACGGCGCTCGAGGAGGGTGGCTTCGACGCCGTAATTCATCTCGCTGCCATCTCGAACGACCCTAGCTCCGAGCTGGATCACCAAGTGACCGAGTCGGTGAACCTTCGCGCGGTCGATCATCTCATGCGTGCATCGAAGCGATACGGCGTGAAGCGCTTCCTCTACGCCTCTTCCGCCAGCGTCTACGGGATCAAAGACGACGAGAATGTGACCGAGGAGCTCTCCCTCGACCCAATCACCATCTACGCCAAGTGCAAGGCTGAGGGGGAAAAGATCCTCGACAGCCTGGTCGACGACTCGTTCGTCGGTGTCTCGGTCCGGTCCGCCACGGTCTGCGGTTACTCGCCTCGACTTCGACTAGACCTCACCATCAACTTGTTGACCGACCAGGCCCTGACCGACGGACGGATTCGGGTTTTTGGCGGCGCCCAAATGCGTCCCAACGTGCACATTCTGGATCTGACGGCGTTTTACCGCATGCTCCTCACGGCGCCTGCCGAGAAGATCCAGGCTCGTGCGTTCAACGTGAGCCGGAAGAACGCGTCGGTGATGGCCTTGGCAGAAATGATTCGAGACGAGCTCGACTCGTCGCTACCGATCGACACCGTGCCGACCGATGATCCGCGCTCCTACCACCTGTCCGCCGCCCGGGCGCGCAGGGAGCTGGGCTTCGAGCCGCAGCACGATTTGGTCACTGCCGTCCGAGAGCTACGCGAGGCCTATGGCTCGGGCCGGGTTTCAGACAGCCGCTCCGACGTTTATCGAAACGTCGCATGGATGAAGGCGCGACCGGAGCTTTGGCGGTCGGCCGCGAAGCTCGTTTCATGACTTCGGTTCCATACGTCGACCTGGTCAAACAGAACCAGGCCCTGCGGCCTCGCATTCTCGAAGCGATCGATCGCGTGTTGGGGCATGGCCAGTTCATCAACGGCCCCGAAGTGGGCGAGCTCGAGGAAAAGCTGGCTCGACGTCTCGGCGTAAAGCAAGTGGTCGGCGTTGGGTCTGGCACCTCCGCGCTGACCTTGGTCATGCGGGCGCTCGACATCGGACCTGGGGACGAAGTCATCACCGTCTCTCATTCGTACGTGGCCACCGCGACGTCGGTTTGCTTGGTTGGAGCGACGCCCGTCTTCGTCGACATCGACCCGACGACCGGGCTGATGGACCCGGAGCTGCTTGCCGCAGCGATCTCGCCACGAACCAAGGCTCTGATTCCCGTTCACCTGGGTGGTGTCCCCTGCCCCATGAATCCGATTCAGGAGCTCTGCCGGGCACACGGACTACATCTCATCGAAGACTGCGCGCAGGCGGTCGGCGCGACCCTCTACGGCCGCAGCGTAGGGTCGTTCGGGACGGGTTGCTTCTCGCTGCATCCGTTGAAGACCTTGTCTGCGTGCGGCGACGCGGGATTCATCACGACCAACGACCAAGATCTGGCCGCGCTCCTCCGGCGCCTCAGGTCGCTCGGCCACCGTGACCGCGATCACGTCGATGTGCCGAGTGAGAATGCGCGGCTCGATACGCTGCAAGCGGCGATTCTTCTGGTGAAGCTCCCGCATCTCGAAGAATGGCTCGTGCGCCGCCGCGATCATGCCTCGGCGTATGAAACGGCACTACGGCCCTTTTTCGAGCTGACGCGCATCACCGAAGACGCTCAGCCTGCCTACAGCACATTCGTCATTCGTCACGATAAACGCGACGCCTTGATCGCCCATCTCGCGTCGAAAGGTTTCGACGTCAAAGTGCATTATCCAATCGCGATCCACCAGCAGCGGGCGTTCGAGGGAACTAGCGCTCCAGGGCTGCCACACACGGAGGCTTTGGTCCGGCGGATCATCAGTCTTCCGGTGACGCCCGAGTTGGAGCCTTCCGATCGCGACGCGCTCATCGACGCCTTGATCCACTGGAGCCGAAGTAATGCGTAGTGAGGAAGCCGATAAGAAGATCCACTCGATGGCGAGCCTGCAGGCCGAAAGGGCGCGACTTCGCAAGGCGGGGAAGACCTTGGTTCAGTGTCACGGCTGCTTCGACATCGTTCATCCGGGTCATATCCGGTATCTTCGCATGGCCCGTAGCCTCGGCGATGTACTGGTCGTGACGGTGAGCGCAGACGACGTGGTGATGAAGGGATACGACCGACCCTACATCCCCGAAGACCTACGGCTCGATAATCTCGCAGAGCTTGCTTGCGTGGACTACGTGGCGCTGAGCGAAGATGATTGGGCTGGCCCCGTCCTCGAGGCCATTCAACCCGACATTTACGTCAAAGGTCGAGAGTACGAGTCGAAGAAGGACCCTCGCTTCGCCAAAGAGAAGAAGATCGTCGAGGCGTACGGCGGCCGCGTTGTGCTCGGCTCCGGAGACGTCATCTTTTCGTCGACCGAGATCGGCCGACGCAAGGGCAACACCCTGGATATGGAGCAGCAGAAGATCCAGCGATTCTGCCGGGTCAATGCCATCAACCCTGCGCGGCTCAAGAACGCGATTGCTGCGTTTTCGGATCTCAAAGTATTGGTGCTCGGCGACGCCATCCTCGATCACTATTCACACTGTGAAGGCGCGCGCGTCGCGTCCGAGAGCCCGATTGTGTCGGTGAAGCCCATCAGCGAGGAGTGGTTCATCGGAGGCGCCGGGCTGATCGCTCGTCAGGCAGCCATCCTCGGCGCAAAGCCCACGTTCATCACCTGCTGTGAAGAGGACGAAACGTTCCAGCGAATCAGAGGCAGCCTGGAACGGTCCGGCGTCGAAGTGCACAACCTGCGTGCGCCGGGGCGCAGAGCGTATACCAAGACCCGGTACTTGGTCGGCGGCAAGAAGGTCTTCAAAGTCGACCGTGGGAATCCGGCCCCGATTCCCATCGAAACCAGTGACGAGCTCATCGTCATGCTGAAGGAGCAGCTCGACGCGCACGACGGGCTCATCGTGACCGATTTCGGATATGGCCTGTTTGGCCCCACGCTGGCCAACGCGATTCCGGGGATCGCCGATCGATGCGGCAAGCCCTATTTCGCTGACGTGAGCACGAATGGGCAGGCCAACATCCTCAAGTTCAGCAGGCCGCAGCTCGCAACGCCGACCGAGGACGAGCTCCGGTTCGCCTTGGGTGATGCGGAAAGCGGCATCTCGAACTTGGCGAGCCGCTACTACGCTGCCAGTGGCGCCAAAGGTCTCATGGTGACGATGGGTCGGCGAGGTTCGCTCTGTTTTCGGCCTCCTCGAAGCGACGGCGACCGGCTGCGGACCGACTATCTACCGGCGCTCGAGATTCACGAGGTGGATGCGGTGGGCGCTGGTGACGTGTTCCTGACGGGCGCGAGCCTCGCGCAGCTCGCGGGCGAGTCGCTTCCC
>Ga0316197_10002901_pt1 | contig 12196 bp, 10 predicted proteins | sample OudBiesiAoxic_MG_FD_204939 | JGI IMG/M metagenome (GOLD analysis project Ga0316197, IMG submission 204939) | Coastal sediment microbial communities from Oude Bieten Haven, Netherlands - site A oxic | ecosystem: Environmental > Aquatic > Marine > Coastal > Sediment | place: Netherlands...
GCATTCTTACAAATGTCCTTGGGGCAAAGCCCCGGACATTTGTAAGAATGCACGATTCAAGACCTGACCCCTCACCTCACCCCTCCCAGTTCTGCAAGATCTCCATGTAGTTCGCCCGCTCGTAGGACCTCGGATCGGGGCAACGCGCGAGGCTCATACACCCCAGGATCTGCTGGATCGAATCGAACTCGTGCTCCTCGAGCCAGTCGGCCAGCTCTTGCCGTAGCGTGGCCAGCTTCTCCGGCCCCTCACGCAGCACCGACGAGACGACCTGGACCGCGCTGGCACCGGTCATCACCGCCTTGACCACGTCCAGCGGGGCGTGCACGCCGCCCGAGGCGGCCAGCGAGCACTTCACTCGGCCGTGGAGAATCGCCAGCCAGCGCAGCCGTAGCAGCAGCTCGTGCGGCGTCGACAGTTCCAGTTCGTGCTTGATCTCCATCGATTCGACGTCGATGTCGGGCTGGCAGAAACGGTTGAACAGGACCAGGCCGTCCGCCCCGGCGGCGTCGAGATCGCGCGCGAAGTGAGCCAGGGCCGTGTAGAACGGCGACAGCTTGACCGCGACCGGTATGTCCAGCTGTTCCTTGACCGCGCGCAGCATGTCGATCGTCTGCTGCTCGATGGCTGCTCCGCTCTCGTCGACGTCGGTGGCCACCAGGTAGACGTTCAGTTCGAGCGCGTCGGCCCCCGCCTGGTGCATCAGCTTGGCAAAATTCAGCCAGCCCCCGCGGCTGATGCCGTTCAACGAAGCGATCACCGGGATGAAGACGGTCTCCTTGATGCGCTGAATTTGCTCCAGGTAGCCGTCGGGGTCGAGTTTGAACTTGTCCATGCCTTCGAAGTAACCCACGACCCCGGCATAGGTCTCTTCATCGGGGGCGGCGAGCGCGATGGACGACATCTGCTCCATCACCAGTTGCTCTTCGAACAGCGAACTCATGACGATCGCCGCGGCGCCTGCGTCCTCGAGACGTTTCACGGCGTCGAGGTCGCGTATCAGAGGCGAGGCACCGACCATCAGCGGGTGCGGAAGACGAAGGCCCAGGTAAGTCGTGGTGAGATCCATCTCGGTCCTCCGCGTCGGCAACCGTCGCCGGCACTGTCGGTCGAATAGTAGAATGATCGGACCTTTTCGAGCTTTAGCCAAGGGGTTCTGAAAATGAGCCAAGTCATCTCGGAATCCGACCTGCTGCAGAAGATCCAGGACGGCGATCCCCGAGCGTTCGACGACTTCGTAAACCTTTACGGGGACCGCATTTACGGCTTCGGGCTGCGGATGTGCGGCGAACGCGAGGACGCCCGCGACATCGTTCAAGAAACGTTTATCAAGGCTTTTGAATCCTTGAAGACGTTGAAGGAGCCCAAGGCACTGAAGTCGTGGCTCTACCGTGTGGCGTCCAACGCATGCCTGATGAAGCGCAGAAAAGGAAAATTCGAGCCGAAACAGGAACTGTCCCTGGACTCCCTGATGCCCAGGGACGCCGACAGCGCGGCGTTCGAGATTCCGGACGACGCCGACGCTCCGGACGATTCCGTGGCTCGCAACGAGATACGGCGGACGGTGCGCGACGCGATCCGGTCGCTCCCACCGCACTACCGTATCGTGCTGTTGCTCCGCGACATCGAGCAGTTGACCACACGGGAGGTTGCCGAGGCACTGGAACTGCCCGAAACCACGATCAAGATGCGCCTGCACCGCGCGAGGTTGGGCGTGCGTAAGTACCTCGAGAGTGGCTCCCTTCCTGTGGGAGAGACCGCATGACCGATCACCACGAGCACGGGACCGGGAACTGCAAGCAGATCTTCGAGAAACTGTCCGAGTACATGGACGGGGACCTGCCGACGGACCTGTGCGAACGCATCGACGACCACATGGCCGACTGCCCCCCGTGCCAGTCGTTCATGGAATCGCTGCGCCGCACGGTCAAGCTGGTCGAACGTGTCGACGCCCCGGCGATGCCGGACGAGATCCGCGCCTCGGTGCGCGAGGCGTACGAGCGCTACCGGGGCGAAAAGTCCAACGAATGAGAGGGTTTTGTCGGGCCCTGTATCCAACGGGCTCGTCTTTGCATCCAGTACAACGCCATGCCAATTTACGAATTCAAGTGCAAGAAGTGCGACGAGCAGTTCGAGGCCATTCGCCCCGTCGGGGACACCGGTCGCGGTCTGACCTGTCCGGAGTGTGGCGCCAGGTCACCCGAGAAGGTGCCCTCGGTCTTCGCCGCCCAGGGCTCGTGCAGCCCATCCCCGAGCGGCTTCGGCTGAGCGAGTTGAGCGAAGCCTGGGGTCAGGTCTTGAATCGTGCATTCTTATAAAACTGCAAATGGGGGCATTCCCGATTTCCTGATCGTGGGACTGATCGTCGATCCGTCCCCGAGACTCAGGAAATCGGGAATGCCCCCATTTGCAGTTTTATAAGAATGCACGATTCAAGACCTGACCCCTCACCTCAATACAAAAGCTCCACCCAGCGGCCTCCGGCCATCAGTTCGGCCTTGCGCCGCGCCCACTTTTCCTTGCTTCCGGCCAGTATGGCGAAGACGCCGTCCAGCTCGTCCCGCATCTTCTCCATGCCCGCGACGTAGACGTAGGTCTTGGGGTCGCCGAGCATGTTCCACAGCTCTTCACCGCGTTCGGCGATCGCGCGGTCCCAGGCGATGGGGTCGGCCCAGTTCGGCCGCGGGCTCAGCGCTTTGAAGGCCTGGAAAGTCTCTTCGTCGTAGTACTGCGCGAAGTCGTCCCGCTTCTCGTTCATGTAGAACATCTCGAGACCGCTCTTGGCGCCGTAGAACAACCAGATCTTGCCTTTCCAGTCCTTCACGTCACGGTAGATGTGCTTGACGAAGGCGCGGAAGGGCGCGATACCCGTGCCGCTACCGATCATGATCAGATTGGCGTCTCTCTCTTCCGGCAACTCGAAGACGATCCCGTAGGGCCCCGTCATTGTCACCGTGTCACCCGCCTTCAGATCGCACAGATAGTTCGAGGCGATACCCTTGTACTCCTCGCCGCTGTACGGGTCGATGTAGGTCATGCGCTTGACCGCGATCTCGATCCTCGGCCTGCCGGACTTCCCGGGCTCGGCCAGGCCGGCCACGCTGTACAGGCGGAAGTGGTGCTCGTTCCCGAACTCCGGCGACCCCGGCGCCAGCACGCCGACACTCTGCAGCAGCTCGAACGACTTTCCCGGGTCGTCGACCTCGAGCACCAGCTCGCGGATCTCGTCGCTCGACGCCTCCGAACTGATGCGTTCGCTGGAGACGACCGTCGCCTGGTAGCGCGTCTGGGTATCGTATTCTTCCAAGTGTTTGACCGCTTGCGTCATGACCATTCCTCCTCCGAGCCGGCCCGATCCGCGGTCCGGCGGTCGCATTTTTCTGAACAACTCGGCCCGCCGCATCCCAGGCGCCCGGCCAGCACATCGGGGTCCGAACACGACGAGGGGAATGCCCTGCGCCATGCGTTCTGAACCCCGACCCATCCAACCATGACCAGCACGAGAAGAACCAACCCCGTCGCGTGTGACGTCAGCACTGGCTCATCCCCCCAACCCGGCGAAGCCCATGAAGGCGATCGACAACAGCCCGGCCAACATCAAGGTCAGCGCCGTGCCCTTGACCACGTCGGGGACGGCAGCAAGCTCGAGTTTCTCCCGCAGCCCGGCCATCAGGATCAACGCCAGCGTGAAGCCCACACCGGCGCCAAGGGCGTAAAAGATGCTCTGAACGAAACTGTATCCCTTGTTGGTCTGGAACAGCGCCAACCCGAGAATCGCACAGTTCGTGGTGATCAACGGCAGGAAGATCCCCAGCTGGCGAAACAGGGTCGGGCTGACCTTCTTGATGAACATCTCGACCAGTTGCACGGTCGAGGCGATCACGGCGATGAACGAGATCAGTTTCAGGTAGGGCGCATCGATCGCCAGCAGCAGCACGTTGATCCAGTAGGCGCAGGTCGAGCTGACCAGCATCACGAACATCACCGCCCCGCCCATGCGCGTGGCCGTTTCCATCTTGCCCGACACGCCGAGGAACGGGCAGATACCCAGGAAGTACGCCAGCACGAAGTTGTTGATCAAGCAGGCGTTGAGAAAGATGCTCCAGAGGGGATCGCCGGTCATCAGGCAGCCTCCTCTTCGAGCGACCGGGCCCGGGCCTTGCGCTCCTTCATCCAGTTGAACAACAGCAGCCAGCCGGCCAGCGTGAAGAACCCTCCGGCCGGCAGCACCATCATGACCCAGTCCTGGAAGCGCTCGTGGAACAGCTCGACCCCGAACAGCGATCCGCTGCCGAAGATCTCACGCACCGCGCCCAGGCACAGCAGCGCGAAGACGAAGCCTACGCCCATGCCCAGGCCGTCCATGATCGACTTGCCGACGGTGTTCTTCGAGGCGAAGGCCTCGGCCCGCCCCAGGATCAGGCAGTTGACGACGATCAGCGAGATGAAGGCGCCCAGCGCCTTGTGCAGGTCCAGGCTGATCGCCGCGATCACGTAGTCGGTGACCGTCACGAAGGTGGCGATGACCAGGATGTAGGTCGCGATCCGCACCTGCTTGGGGATGAAGCTGCGCAGCGACGAGATGACGATGTTCGACATCACCAGCACGAACATCGTCGCCAGCCCCATCGCCAGCGCGTTCATCGCCGTGTTGGTCACGGCCAGCACCGGGCACATGCCCAGCACCTGCACGAAGACCGGGTTCTCGCGCCACAGGCCCTTGATGAACTCGTCGGTCCCGCGCTTGTCGGTCGTCTGGTCCAGACCGGCCATGGTTCAGATCGCCTCCCCGCCCGTTGCCCGGAAGTCCTCGAGACCGCGCCGGATCCGCGGGATCCAGTTGGCGGTGCTCGCTCCGAGGATGTTGGCGATCGCGTTCGACGAGATCGTCGCGCCGGTGATGCCGTCGACCTGCCAGGCCTGTTCCTTCTTGCCCGGCTTGACGAACTCGATCGGGTTGGCCACCGCCGACAGGTCGGCCGTCAGCGCCACGTCGAGTCGCTCGAAATTCTTCAGGAAGTCCGGGTCGGTTTCGATCTTGGTGCCCAGGCCCGGCGTCTCCTTGCTTTCCAGCACGCGGATCCCGATCACGGCGTCCTTGTCGAACGAGTAGCCGTAGATCACGCGGATCACGTCCTGATAGCCCATGCCCTGGGCCTCGATGGCGATGCCGATCAACTGCCCCGCTTCGTCGTAGCCGGCGTAGACCAGCTGCACTCCGTCGGCCTCGGTCCCCTCGTGCACGGCAAAGCCGTCCTCCCCTTCGAGACGGAAGGTCTTGCTCGAGTTGGCCTCGGGCAGCACCTGGAAGATTGCCCGTTGCAGGGCCTCGGCCTTGTTGCGCGCGATGACCGGCTTGGTCAGCTCGAACACGCCGACGATCAGCAGGCCGCACAGGATGCCGATGCCGACCATCGCCCGGTACATGTGCCAGGTGTTCGGTCGCGGCGGCTGGCTCACGAGGGGAAGCTGGCTCATGCGCTCTTCTCCCTCCTCGACGTACCGTAGACCTTCGGCCGGACGAGATCGTCGATGTGCGGCGTCAGCGCATTCCCGAGCAGGATCGCGTACATCACGCCCTCGGGCATCCCGCCCCAGACGCGGATGACGACGACCAGCGCGCCGATCAGCACGCCGTAGATCCAGCAGCCCTTGGGAGTCATCGGCGAGCTGACCATGTCGGTGGCCATGAACACGGCGCCGAGCATCAGGCCGCCCGAGAACAGCATGAACCACGGCGAGGCGTACCGGGAAGCGTCCACGAGGTGCAGCACCCCGCTGAACGCGGCGACCGTGCCCAGGATCGCCAGCGGGATCCTCCAGCTCATCATGTTGCGCAAGACCAGGTAGAGGCCGCCGAGCAGGATCAACACCGCGCTCGTCTCACCGATCGATCCGTTGATGTAACCCACGGCCAGGTCGCCCGTCCCGGCCAGCTCGCGATCGAACTTCCACGCTGCCAGCGGCGTGGCGCCAGTGACCACGTCGTAGATCGGTTCGGTGAACGGAAGCGTCAGCGTCGAGGACGGAAGCGAGAGGAAGCGACCGGGCGTGAAGCTCTGCACCCAGCTGGTCATCGACACCGGGAAGGCCGCCTGCAGGATGGCGCGTCCCACCAGCGCGGGGTTGAACGGGTTGTAGCCCAGCCCGCCGAACAGCGACTTGCCCACGCCAACCGAGATCACACCGCCGACGAAGGTCATCCACAACGGCAATCCCGGCGGCAGGATCAACCCGTAGAGCAGCCCCGTGATCGCCACGGACCAGTCGCCGAGAGGCGAGGGCTTGCCCGACCAGCGGCAGATCACGTACTCCGTCAGCAAGCAGGACCCGAGCGCCGTGGTCAATGTCAGCAGCGCCGCCAGGCCGAAGGCATAGATCGCGAACAGCGTCACCGGGATCAGCGCCAGCACGACGTTGAACATGATCGTATCGGCGCTGTAGCCGCTGATGACGTGCGGCGAGGTACGGATCTCGAGCGTCTTGGACAGTTTCGCCATCAGGCCGCCCCCGCCGCCCTGGCCCTGCGTACCGAGGTCTTGGCCACGCGGAACCGGTGGACCAGCGGGATGTGAGATGGGCAGACGAACGAGCACGACCCGCACTCGAAGCAATCCATCAGGTTGTTTTCCTCGGCCATGCGCTGGTACTCGCCGGCCATCGCCAGGATGCCCAGCTGCGACGGATTGAGGAAGATCGGGCAGGCGTCCACGCAGTAGCCGCAACGGATACAGGGATATTCGTGTCGATAGGTCCGCTCGACCTCGGTCTCGGTGAAGGCGGTGACACCCGAGGTGCCCTTGGTGATCGAGATGTCGAGACTCGAGACGGCGGCCCCCATCATCGGTCCTCCGAGGAAGACCCGGGTCAGGTCATCGTCGACCCCGACCGTCTCCAGCAGGAACCGCAACGGCGTGCCGATGGGAATGCGGTAGTTGCCCTTGTCCTTCACGGCAGGGCCTGTGATCGTGATCACCCGCTCCTGGATGCCGCGACCGTGGGGCAGCAGCCGCCCGATCTCGGCCGCGGTCGCCACGTTGACGCACAGCGCGTGAACGTCGAGCGGCAGGCCGCCCGAGGGCACTTCGCGACCGAGCAGCGCCGTGATCAGCATCTTCTCGGCGCCCTGCGGGTACTTCACCGTCAGCACTTCCACCGAGACCGGCAGGTCGTCGGGCAGTCCCTCGCGCAGGTTCTCGGCCGCGTCGGGTTTGTTGGCCTCGACGCCGATGATCACCCGCTCGGCGCCGGTGACCTTGCGCAGGTAGCGAATTCCCATGAACAGGTCGTCACGCTGCTCGAGCATGACGCGGTGATCCGTCGTCAGGTACGGCTCGCACTCTGCACCGTTGATGATCAGCGTGTCGACGTACTTGTCCTCGGGGATCTTCAGCTTGACGTGGGTGGGAAAGGCCGCCCCACCCAGCCCGACGACGCCAGCGTCTTGGATCGCGGCGACGATCTCGTCGGGTGTCGCCGTCTCCAGCGGACAGGGCGTGCCCTCGGCCGTTTCCTGCGTCGAGCCCGGGAAGGGTTCGATGAACACGCCCGGCACCATGCGCCCGCTGATGCTGGGCACGAGCGCGATGCCGCGCACCGTGCCCGACGCCGGCGCGTGCATCGACACCGACATGAACCCGTCGGCCTTGGCGATCCGCTGGCCGCGGACGACCTCCTGCCCCTCGATGACGGTGGGGATCGACGGCTTGCCCATGTGCTGGACGAGCGGGACGATCAACACCGGGGCGAACGGGAACTGGCGAATCGCCAGCCCGCTCGTCTCGTCCTTCGACTCCGGCGGGTGTACGCCGTGACGAAAGGTCTTCAGCCCCAGTAACCTCATCCGGCCCGCCTCGAGATCAGTTGAACTTCTCGCCGCGCTTGATCCACTTGTCGATGTCCTTCGCGCTGCGATCGCGCGGCAGCCCGGGGTGGATCACACGCGCCGAGCACTTCTCGGCGGCCTTGACGATGTCCTTGTAGGGGCCTCCCTCGGGATCGGCGATGTAGGCCTTCTTGCTGGCGTCGTAGACGAAGATCTTGCCGTTCAGCTTGGTGCACTCGTCGCAACTCGTGCACTGCGGCGTGTCGATCCACGGCGCCAGGTAGTCGCCTTCGGCCACAGGTGCCGCCGCGGCGCCCGCAGCCGCCGTGGCCATCGGCGTGAGCGCGGCAGCCGAGCCGCCGACCAGCTGCATCAGGCCCGAGGCGATCTGCCCCACGACCTCCTGCCGCACCTGGGTCTCGATCTCCGAACGCGAGATCTCGACCTTGTCCACGCCACCCAGGGCGCGCAGCATCGTCCAGAAGTCGCGTCGGTCCTCGCAGCTGCCCACGATCGGCTTCGACACGAGCAGGCGAATCAGCTGGTTCTTTCTGTCCACGGACCAGATGTAGGGGAACAGCCCGTCGCGGTCGTCCTCTTCCATGTCGAGGAACTCGTGCAGCGGCACCATGTTGTCGTTCCACGTGTCCGCGGGCGCCATGCGGAACTGCTTGCGGAAGCGGGCCTCGGTGATCGCGAAGTCGGCGAAGGTCAGCGGCAACGTCATCTCTCGCGAGCGACTGCCGTCCTTGTACTTGATCGTGTAGGTCGGCCAGTCGTCATCGATCGCCGGGTTGCCGTCCAGGTCGAAGCATTCCGCCGGAGTCCTGCCCAGGTCCGGGTTGTAGCTGAACAGCGGATAGGCCCGCGACTCGACGGCGAGCTTGGACTGGACGACGCCCATGTCGTCGCCGATGCCGTGCTCGGGCTGGCACGAGGTGTACAGGTTGAACAGCGCGGGCCGCCGGGCCTTCAGTCCCTGGATGAAGCCCTCGATCATGTGACTCGGGTGGGCGATGCTGCTCTGCAGCACGTAGGTCGTGCGGTGGGCCATTCCCACCAGTCCCATCTCCTTGCGCACCTCTTCCTTGCCCTTGATCGCCTTGCCGTACTGGGCCATGTCCGAGATCTGCCCCATGAATCCCGACGTGCAGGCCTGCCCGCCGGTATTGGAGTAGACCTGCGTATCGACGACCAGCACCTTGATCGGTTTGCCCGAAGCCATGGCGCGCGAAAGGTTCTGGAAGCCGATGTCGTACATCGCTCCATCACCTCCGACCGCCACGACGGGCGGACACAGCTCCCACTCTTCGTCGGTGAAGGCGTGCCAGTTGAAGTAGGTGAAGAATTCATCGTGCTCGTTCGGGTCGAACTTGCCCTCGAGTTCAAGCTCGGCCTTGCGGATGGCTTTGAACCCTTCGGCCATCTTGGCCATGTGGCCTTCGAACACGCCCATGGCCATCGACGCCGAATCCTGGAACAGGTGGTTGGCCCACGGGAACGGGTAGGGGTTGAAGGGGTAGGTCGCGCCCCACACCGACGTGCAGCCCGTCGAGTTGATCATGCCCATGTTCGAACGGCCACGTCCCGTCGTGCCATCGATGTACTTCCACTTCAGGTCCTTCAGCTTGGCCAGCAGTCCCGTGACGCGGCGCAGCCAGTCCTGATCGATGGGCTGGCCGCCGGAGGCGCTTTCCATTCGCTCGGCGATTCCTGCCAGGGTCAGATCCTTGTCGGTCGCGTCGCTGAGGATGTCGTTCATCCCTTCGCCGACCTTCATCTCGGAGACGAGCTTCAGCTGGATGTGCTGCTCGAGCTTGCCGATCAGGTCGTCCAGCTTGGTCATGTGCTTCTTGATGCGTCCTTGCATCAACGCTTCGATCGTGGCCGTGAACAGGTGGATCACCGTCTTCTCGGCGCAGCCCAGACAGGCGCCGTCGCCACTGGCGAACGCCAGGTAGTTGTTCTTGTCCAGCAGGATCGTCTCCAGCGCGCCGATGCCCTCTTCCAGGTCGCTCACCCGGATGTACTCTTCAGGGGTAGTCGGCAGGTCGGTCCACATGCTCCACTGGTTGCGTAGCTCCTGGACCGAATCGTCCGTCTGCACGACGGACTTCAGCGCGTCGTCGTCGCAGACCTGCACGCACTCCATGCAGCCCTTGCAGGTGTACGGGTTGACCGTGATCGACAGCAGGCCGCCGCCTCCCGCCTTGTCTTGCTCGGGCAGCGTGTAGTACGGGCGCGACAGCGCGAACTGGAACCCGCCCAGCTCGTCGCGGAACATCTTGAACTCGTCGCGCAATTGCTGCTTTTCTTCGTTCGGCAGCTCGCTCTTCTTGATCGTCTGCTCGATCGCGCCGTCGAGCATGGTGCTCACCGCGTCCGTCTCCTGCGCTTCCTTGAACATACCGTGGAGCTGCTGCTCCATCACGCGCACCGCCTTGGGCAGGTGCTGCAGTTCGCGGCCGTTCTTGCGCAGCCGGCCCAGGACGGTGTCGAGCGCCTGTCCGACGGTGTTGACCAGCCCCGGAATCGCGGTGTCGGGGCAGACCGTGTAACACTTGCCGCAGCCCGTGCAGTTCTCCGCGTTCCATTCGGGGTGCTGGAAGCGGATCGCCGTCATGTCGCGGAACAGCGACGTGCTCGCCGGCATCACGCCCAGCCCGATGAACGGGTCGGTCAGGTTGTCGTTGCCCATGCCGCGGGCGTAGAAGTTGCCCGTCTGTTCCCAGAAGCGGTGGACGTCGGTCATCGGCGCCTTGCTCTGCGGTAACGATTTGACCATCACCGGGATCGGTGGCTCGCTACCGGCGCCCTTGCCCGCGAGGCTGTCCTCGGTCAGCGGCCCCGCGACGATTTCACGAATCTCGTCGAAGCCGCGCTTGACCACGCGCATGTTGTCCTCGACGACGCGCTGGCCCTTCGAGCCGAACTTCTCCTGCAACTGCTCGCGGATCGCGTCGAGCAGCTTGGCATCGTCGAGGCCGGCCTGCTCCATCACAGGAGAAACCGAGAAGAACGCGCCCTGGAAGGCGATGCCCTGCATGCGCAATTGCAACTCGGCGTCGGTCGCCTCTTCGCGGGCGATCTTGAAGCCGTCGATGTAGTAGAACTTGATCTTCTTGTCGATGATGATCTTCTGGAACGGAACGGGGATGCTGGCCCAGACCGCCTCCGGTGACGCGTGTTCGCTCTGCATGATGAAGACGCCGCCTTCCTTCAGGCCGGCCAGCGCGTTGGTGTGCAGGAACACGTTGGGGTCGGGCGAGAGCACGACGTCGACGTAGAAGTACTCGCAGTTGATGCGGATCGGTTCGGGAGCCGCCGACAGGTAGTAGGTCGTGGGCTGGCCCTTCTTTTCCGACCCGTACTTCGGGTTGGCCTTGATGTGGTAGCCCAGCAGGTCGAACAGTGTCATCGCCAGGTTCTTGCCCGTGGTGATGGCGCCCCAGCCGCCGACCGAGTGGAAGCGCACCGTGATGCTGTTGTCGGGCATCAGGTTCGGGTTTTCCGAACCGCGCACCGCCAACTCTTTCACGTGCGGGTAGGACTGCTCGATCGTCTGCTGGTACATCTCCTGCTTGGGTGTGATCGCCTTGTCGCGCAGGAAGTCGATCGACAGGTAGAACAGCTTCTTCTTCTTGCCGCCGTCGAGCATGTTCTCGACGGTCCCGACGATGCCCTCGGGCTGCAGGTCGCGGCTTCCCATGCCGAAAGAACCCGAGTACAGCGGGGGCGCGTCGGACAGGTCGCGATAGGTTTCGACCTCGGGGTAGCACGGGTCGTTCGGCTGCTTGCCGTTTTCCAGACACTTGCCGATCGTGGCGCGGATCTCACGCATCAGCGGCAAGTCCACGGCCAGCGGCTGGTCCAGACGCTCGAGCACCGCGACACCCTTGCGGCCGCGAACGATCTTCGACACCAGGTCTGCGGGGAACGGGCGGAACATCACCATGTCGACCACGCCGACCTTGATGCCCCGCGTTTCGCGCAAGTAGTCCACGACGGCCTCGGCGCTGGGCATGATGCTGCCCTGGCCAAGGATCAGGTAGTCCGCGTCGTCGGCGCGATAGCTCATCACGCGCTGGTAGTGCCGACCCGTCAGGTCGCCGAATTCTCGGAATGCCTGTTCGGTCAGTTCCTGCAGGTGGTCGAAGAAGAACGGCCGCTGGGCGGCGACGCTCTGCATGTACGAGTCCTGGTTCTGCACCAGACCCGCCATCACCGGGTTGTCCACGTCCCACAGGATCGGGATGCGGCGGCGCTTGTCACCATAAATGATGCGCTGTGCGGCGGTCGGCGTGTCGATGATGTCCTCGGGGCGGCCCAGGTACTCGGCGATCAGGCCGCGCTCGGGCACGAGCATCGATT
>Ga0316197_10002902_pt1 | contig 12196 bp, 10 predicted proteins | sample OudBiesiAoxic_MG_FD_204939 | JGI IMG/M metagenome (GOLD analysis project Ga0316197, IMG submission 204939) | Coastal sediment microbial communities from Oude Bieten Haven, Netherlands - site A oxic | ecosystem: Environmental > Aquatic > Marine > Coastal > Sediment | place: Netherlands...
TTATGAGGTCGCTGTGCAGCAGCAGCTCGTCGCTGTTCCGGCTGTTGGCGGTTCTTCCCAGCACGGGCCCGTAAAGCGATCGCGCAAACTGCAGGAACGCCGGCTCATCGGCTGCCGTCAGATAATTCCGATGATATTTCCGCAGGTAGCTGAGCGGCGCCACTATGACCTGGCGTTGGCTTGCCTGCGCGGATTGCTGCACGACCTGCATAAGATTCGACGCCGACAGCGTGCCGGCCTCGAACGCCGCAAACGCGCTGTCGATGATAGACAGCGCTTCGACAGGGGTGAATACGCTGAAATTCCGCACCAGCGACTGCCACTGCGTGTCGGCCAGGCTCCAGCGGTAGTAGCCGCTGCCACCCGCGTTGGGCATGACCCACTGCGGGCACTGCGTGCCCTTGAGCACCACGGTCTGTTCCGCTTCGGTCAGCATCAGGCATTGATCCGCGCCAGTGTCGCTGCGCACGCAGACCGGAATGTTCCAGCGCTGCGCGACGTCGGTGATTTGAGAACCCAGAGGTTTGTAGCGGCTTTGCTGAATCGTCAGCGTGGGCTGTGCGCCGTCACCACATTGCAGCGTGACGTCCAGCCGCGGCACGCCTTTCTGTTCGACGAAGCTGCGAAACGTTTCGGTAAGCGCTGGCGTCCCGGTTTCCGTGCCGATGACGCGATAGAAGTCTGGCGAATCGGCCACACCATCGGCAAATGACTCGATATAGCGGCCGAGTGCCGGGCGGAATCGGTCGGCGCCAAAATTCTGATCGACCATATGAATGACGCCGAGGCTTTTGGAGTAGGTGATGGCGTCGTAGGCGTTGCGTATCTCGTCGTTGTCCGCAATCGGCTCCCGGATCGCGCGTGTGCTGGCGAGCGAGTCGAGCTGCATGGCGTTGATCGACGTCGCCGCGGCGTCCAGGTCGTGTCCGCCCCCAGGTTCGAACAGGGTCAGAACGACCGGTTCGCTCCAGGTGGCGAATCCCTCCTTGAGCCACAGGTCATCCCACCACGGCGGCGTGACCAGATTACCGAACCACATGTGCGACAGTTCGTGCGAGTGCACTCCCAGCAGGGCCAGTCGCGCGCCCGGAGACGGATCGTCGCCTACGAGGATGGACTGTTCCCGGTAGGTGATCGCAGCGGAAAGCTCGGTGGCGCCGCTCGGCCACTGCGGCGCGGCGACGATGTCGAGTTTTTCGAAGGGGTATGGCCGCTGCAACTCGCGCTCGAATATCTCCACCATCCGCGGGGTGATGTCGAGAACGTAGTTTATGTCGCCGCCGCGTCCCTTGCGCACGAAACCGCGTAGCGGAATCGGCCGATCACGGTATTCGTTGGGCGGGATCGCAGCTCGTTCGACCGTATCGAACGGTCCCACAGCCAGCGACAACAAATAGGTCGGCATGGGGCGCGTCGTCGCGAACGTTACGGTTTCCATGCCCTCACCGGCAGGCTCGCGGTCCGTTTCCGGGCTATTGCCAATGGCGGTGTAGCCGGCGGGAATGGTCAGGGTGATGTCATAGGTGGCCTTGAGGCCCGGCTCGTCGAAACCGGGCAGGAACTTACGCGCCTGGATGGACTCGGATTTCGCCAGTGCGTAGGACTCGCCCTGCTCTTCGACCTTGAAGAGGCCCGCGAGGTTGCGGTTGAAGCTCGCGCGATATTGAAGGCGCAGCGTGAATGTGCCGGCAGGTAGTTCGTCGACAAAGGTGACTTTGCTGACGCCGGTCACGGGACTCTCCTCATAGCTGGCCTCGACTTCGGCGCCGTCGGCAAGCATCGCAGTGGAAGCGGTGACATCAAGGCCCTCGCCATGCATCCAGATCCGGATCGACGGATTGTCGAGCTCAATATCGATTTCGACGTTGCCGGAAAACTCGTCCTTGCGCGGGTCGAGTTCGAGGTCCAGACGGTACGCTTGCGGCCGCGCGCCATCCGGCAACCGGCCTCGTGGCGCGGTATCCGCGGCGGCCGACATGATCGTATCTGATGCCGGCATTTCTGTCGGGGCATCGGCGGGGCCACAGGCAGCCAGGGCCCACAGCGAGAGAGCGAGTAAGTAATGCGTTCCGGTCCTATTCATGACATCCCAGGGGCGGATAAAGGGATGCATTCTAACAGCTACGATTACAGGAGGGATTAAGGCCTTTTTTCGTGAAATCCACGCCAATTGAGCAGCTTTTCACTTTGGCTGTTCAGCCAGATCGCTACGATCAGTTAACCAAAAGCACCCGCGTTACCGACGCTAACTGAGCCAACATCTCCAAAGTGAGCGTGGTTCGTGAATGTCTGTTCCTGGCCGAACTGAGAACAAGTCCGTCCTGAATTAGCATGCTGTATTGGTTCCGCTAGTCGCCCGATAGCGGAGATTCGATGCTACATGGTCAGAAATTCCGAGATCGACCCAAAGCAGCCATTGTTGCTTACTCAGCGCGAATCGCCGCAACCGGCCAACAGCGGACGGTCGTGTGCTACGATTGCTATAGGCGGCAGTTGACCCAAAGCGGACTGTCGTGATGACGGCACAGGCTGACTTGGTTTCTCGATTTAAGAGGCAAACGAACAAAATCAGATCTTGGGAGACAATCGAATTAACCCTCAACGTTGGAGTGTTTTATGCCATTCCTATTTCGTGGTATCAGGCGTGACTCCGTGGCGATGGGTCGTGTCCGGCAATATTTCTGGTACGCCATAGGTGAGGTCGTCCTCATTTTCTTCGGTATCACGCTTGCCTTGGCGTTCGACGATTGGAGTCAAGAGCGTCAGTTGCGTGAACAGCAAGTAGCCTCTCTGCAGGATTTGGCAGAGAATTTGCGTGGCAATATTGACTCTCTAACCTCGAATTCGCGATTCGATTCAGAAAGCCTGAAGAATTGTCGGCGCGCAATCCTGCTGGTTGAGGAACGATCAGCTTGGCAGCCTGATAGTGGAAGAATACTCAACAATTGCCGTTACTGGAGTAGCCCCTACCTTCAATTCGCGGCCTACGATTCTCTCAAAGCTCGTGGCACGGACTTGTTAGCCAACCGGTTAGTGAGATCGAGCATAGTGGCACTCTATGAGGAAACGTATGCGAACCTTATTGGAGATATTGACAGAGAACAGTGGGGCTTTCAGGACGGAGTGTTTTATCCTGTTTGGAATCGCCATATCCGAACATTGCCGGACGGTACTGCTGAATCTAGCAGCTATGATGAGTTGTTGGCGTCCGAAGAATTCCTAAATCTTCTCTATAATCGCAGCAGCTTCTTGAGTAGATCGATCGCTAAGCAAAAACAAACTCTCGAAAGCACCGAGCAAGTGCTTGCTACGATCGAAGACGAACTAATGCGCCAAAGTTCCAACTAACTAATACCAGGCAACTGTTCAGTAGCGTCCGCTTCTGGCCGAACTGAGAACTTATCGCCCATGAAATAGGATGCTGAATAGGTTCCGCTGATCGCTTGAAAGCGGAACTGCTCCTCTGATTACCAACAATCTCCGCTTCCGACCCAATGTATGGACTCCTCCTACCTAGTCACCTAGGTTGAGTGTTGACCAAAACGCTCACGAAGGAGTCCATACATGACTAAGTTAAACGTAATTGGGGTCGACTTGGCAAAAAATGTCATCCAGGTATCTGTTTTATCACCGTCGAACCGGGAGTTGCGTAACTCCGCGCTGACCCGCCGGAAGTTTGCTGAGTTCTTCGGCCGGCAACGCCGCAGCCTGGTGGCTTTCGAGGCCTGTGCCACATCACATTACTGGGCCCGAGTCGCGCAGCGGCATGGACACGAAGTGAAGATCCTCCCCGCCAAGGCTGTGTTTCCATTTCGCCAGGGCCACAAGACCGATGAGAACGATGCTTTGGCGGTTGCCGAAGCGGCCAGGCGTCCGAATGTCAAACTTGCCCCGATTAAGACGATTGAACAGCAAGGCATGCAGGCGATCCAGAGATCACGCGAGTTGCTGGTGCATGAGCGCGTCTCTTTGTCCAATCACCTTCGTGGCTTGCTGATGGAGTTTGGCATTGTCATCCCACAAGGCTTTGCGAGCCTGTATCGGTTGCTACCGGAGATCCTGGAAGATGGCGAGAACGAGTTACCCGACCTGTATCGGCCCACACTCAATCTGCTGTATGGCCGACTCTGTGATCTACGCGAAGATCTCGAGCGGCTCAATCGCGAGATTGAAGTCCTGGTTCAAGCAAACCCAGTGTGTCGGCGGTTGACGGCACTGGAGGGTGTCGGTCCCATCGGTTCCGTTCTGCTATATGCCACGCTGGGAACCGGTGAAGCCTTCGCCAATGGCCGCCAATTCTCTGCTTACCTGGGGCTCACCCCGAAGCAGTTCAGCAGTGGCGGCAAGTGCAAAGCTGCAGTGGCCCTGGCCAACAAGAATGTGCGCACTGCCTGGGCGATGCTCACACAAAACACCGAATACCAACGTTATCCGATAGCTGCCTGAACGGCAGCCAAAGATTAAGGAGTTCAGCGAGAGACCAGAATCAGATAAAAGATATCCGCTCCGGTAAAACCTGTTCCGCTTTGAGGCCCTAGAGTCCATCGACCCGTTGAGGAACCGGAGTGCGCATACATTGAGGGCTGGGAGATAGCGTCTCCATCGAGAAGCCGAATATACATACGCGTCTTATGTCTGATACGAAATCGCTCGCGAACAGGGAGGAGTCCATATACTAAGCAGAACCATGATTCTCAGCACGAGCTCACCTGATGTCACCCAAAGTGAATACCGGTCAACCTTAACCCTGTCAATTCATCAGCTTCTTTGATGGTTCTAGAGTTCTTGCAACGTAGCCTTTAGGGCACATATGTGGCTTGACTTTTTAAATAACTTATATATATATTTAATATAGTATAAAGATATTTATTATTGAGACTCATAGGATGGTCAGGAAATACGATTCTAGAAAGCGCAGGAATGCTGCGGAGCAAACTCGTCAGGATATTCTCAAAGCGGCGCTCAAGTTGCACTGGGAGGGAGTCACAGAGTTTGAGCCTCTTGCGCGTGAGGCAGGCTGTTCTGTGGCCACTCTGCGGAAACATTTTCAAAACAAGGAAGTGCTCTATCAAAATTGCACGAGAGCGTTCGCTGAAACGCTGGAAATGCCCGACCTGACTGCGCTTGGTGCAATGTCCCATCCGAAGAGACGGATTGAGCTCTGTGTATCAGAACTCTGCCGAATACACGAAGCCATGCTGGGTTATGCCTGGCTCAGTGCGCATCATCGCGAGGATTCCCCGACGCTAGATTCAGAGATGTGCGCCTATGAAGGACTCACGGACGCCATCTGCAATCTCATTTTGCCGGTGGAGTCGCCCGAATCTCCTTTGGTAAGAGGATTGCTCGACTTCCTGAGCTACCGCGCTTTGCGACTGTCAGGATCACTTTCAGCGGAGCGATCCAAAGTGGAGTTGACGAAACTCCTGCTACAGATACTAAATCCCTAAGGAGAGCGAACATGCATGACAACACCAGAATCGATGAGATCGCCAACGGTATTTATCGCATCAGCACGCCGGTGCCACCGCCAGCAATTCCGGGTGGATTCACTTTCAATCAATACCTGATCAAGGACGATGACCCACTGCTTTACCATACTGGGCCTCTCAAGATGTTTTCATTGATACGCACTGCGATCGAGTCCGTACTGCCGGTACAGTCACTCCGTTACATTGGTTTTTCCCACTTTGAAGCAGATGAGTGCGGTTCTCTCAATGATTTCCTGGAAGTGGCCCCGGGAGCCGAACCCTTGTGCAGTCGCATTGCAAAAATGGTGAGCGTGGATGACATTGCCTTACGTCCTGCTCATGCCCTGGGCGACGGTGAGGAGTTGGTGCTGGGTAGCCATACGGTCCGCTGGATCGACACGCCTCATCTTCCACATGCCTGGGAGTGCGGTCACCTATTCGAGACCTCCACCAGTACTTTATTCTGCGGTGATCTGTTCACCCAGGGTGGGCACCAGCATGATCCGCTAACCAGCAATGACATCCTTGATCCCAGTGAGGAAATGCGTGCGCAGTTGGATTACTTTTCCCAAACACGCAATGTGCGTGAGTTAACGGAAAAGCTGGCAAGAACATCTCCCCGCATACTGGCGTGCATGCATGGAGCTGCCTGGCAGGGTGATGGCGCCGAACTCTTACGGCAATTGGCAGGACGGTTGGCAGGATAAAAATAAGGCAGCATTAAGAGCTCTTGCTATGAATGTATTTGTTCTGTTTCTGGCCGGCTACTGAACTCCGGCCAGATTTTTGCGGACTTCTCTTCTACGGCGACCAGGAGAAATTGCCCTCCCGGACGGGCTGAAGACGGCTAACGACCCTTTGCAACCATTGGGCAGCCTTCTCTGTGGATCGTTTTAAAGCCAGCAATCATGCCATAGTAATTCATGTATTAAGGTGTACGGTGAAAATACAGAGTACTAATAATAATCAATTAGCAAGGATGCATAAGGTTGCGATGTATTCGGGTCAATTGATTGATGTCTATTCCGAAATTCTCCCGTTTCTGTCCGTGTATATTCCTAAATACCAGCGCACCGTTGCTTTATTGCACACACAATTGGAGTGTGAAGAAATCAGCACCAAGTGAGCATGACACCAGCAGTGTTCGTGCCTGTGCCCGTTCTTTGTTCCTTCTGATGCGTGTTGTGGAGTGCCGATCTGAAAGTAGTTGCCGCATGAGGAGAGCATTTTGAAGAATTTCAGGATAAAGTCTCTGTGCCGTTGGACCCGGATGGAGTGTCAGTTCTTGAAACCTGCCCTGATCCTGGCCTGCATTGTTTCATGCATCAGTGTCAATCCTTCACTACAGTCGGATCAATTACTCGTGATTGGCGACAGCTGGGCCTGGCAGAGGATTCCCACGATTCAAGCCGTTTTTCAGGAAAATGGTCACGGCGATATTGAAATAATTCAAGCAGAGACCCGTCTTTATGCTTCGGGGTTGAAGTCGCCCCGCCGCCTGCAAGAACTTACCCTGTTATTCAACAACTACCCAGATGCCACCATGGTTCACTTGAGTATTGGTGGCAATGACATCGAAACGGTGGCGCCTTCCGTGGATGGAACCCCCGCAGAGACCGCGAGAATGGCGACTATATTTGAGGACATGGATATCATTGTCGACCACATGGTGTCTTTGCGTCCTGATGTGCAGATATTTTGGTCCAGCTACGATTTCCAGCGGCCACGCCCAACACTGGGTACACCTCACGAGCTGAACAGTACTTATCTCAGGCTGAACGAAAAATCAGCAGAATATGCCCTGAGCCGTAGTGAAAACATGACTTATAGCGACGTAAATGGACTGCTGCAGGTTAACTATGGCTTTGATGGTGTGCAGCACACGCAATTCGACCCTCCCGAACCCTTACCGCCGGGTCATCCATCGCTTCCGAACCCTGAGTTACCCAGCCCGCTTGCGGCTTTCAAAGCGAGAGACCCCTCTCACCTGACGGAAGCCGGTTACCGCGTCTTGGCCGAAGCACAATACGAAGAATATTACCGACCCCTTCTTGAAGGTGACGGTTTCCACATTAACGCCGGGCTCAATGATGCATGGTTCAATGAAACCACGACTGGCCAGGGATTTCTCATCGCGGTATTTCCGGATATCGAGCAAATGTTCCTGGCCTGGTTCACATACGAAACAAGGCGACCACCGGACGATACACCCTCATTTCTTGGTGAACCGGGGCACCGTTGGCTGACAGCGCAGGGTCCTTACAGTGGAGATACCGCGGAACTGATCCTTTATTCCACCGTTGGGGGTGTATTCGACGCGGCTGACCCGCCCGTATATACCGATCCTACAGGGGTCGGATCTCTCACTGTTGAGTTTGCAGACTGCAACGATGCGATGGTGAGTTACGAACTATCCGAACCTGCAATTTCGGGCAGAATTCCCATAGGACGCATCGTGCCGGATAACGTATCGATGTGTGAGGCGCTAAACGAGCAAATGCAGCCTGGTGCAAAGTGAAAATTTCGCAGCTCCAAGCATTGGGTGTGGCCCTGGTGTTCTCGGCCTCGCTCGGTTGTGCCCCTCTCTCAGCTGAAGAAGTTATTGTCATTGGCGACAGCTGGGCTGAGCCCATCGGTAAGGCACTGCAACAGGTGTTTTCGGAGAGCCATTCCAAAGAAGTCACTGTACACAACACGCCTTATTGGGGTGGCCCCCGGAACCTTGACTCCCCAGAGGGGCGTGCCGCGATCTCGGGTTGGCTGGAATCCTGGCCTGAGGCTCATCTGGTGTACATGATGATGGGCCAGAACAACTGGTTATGTTGCTGGGACACCAGCATGATTGGCACAGCAGAAGAGCAGGAACTCTTCTCCTCGATAATCACCCATACCGAAGCGGTTGTCGATTACATGCTGACGATTCGGCCGGGACTTCGAATAGTCTGGACGGCGGGCGAATATTATCGTCCGCATCACAAAGGAACCCCAGCTCAGGTCAATGCAAATCATGACCAACTGGCAAAACTGGCCGCTGAATTTTCAGTTAATCGGCCCGAATTGACATTTCTGGATTGGAACGGACTTTTTCAGGTAACGTATGGTTTTGATGGTGTTCAGTACACGCAGTATGATCCCAAGACACCCATCCCACCAAATGATCCCTCTTTACCGGATACTTCGTTGCCCAGTCCCTACATATCTTTTCCGCCAAGCAGGCCCGCTCACCCAACAGATGAGGGGTACAAAGTGATGGCGCAAGCGGTTTACGATCAGTATTTCGCCTTAGTACTAAACGAGGGCCAGTTCAAGATCAATGCTGGCCTCAATGATGCCTGGTACAACCAGGCCACCAATGGACAAGGCTTTCTGATCACGGTTTTCCCCGAAATCAAGCAAATGTTCTTGGCATGGTTCACCTTCGACACAGAACGTCCACCTGAAAATGTCACAGCGATGCTTGGAGAACCCGGCCATAGATGGCTAACTGCGCAAGGTCCATATGAAGCTGATACGGCCAACCTGACTATTTTCGTCACCGAAGGTGGTGTATTCGACTCTGTGGAGCCTATTGCTTCAACAGATCCCGGTGGCGATGGAATATTGACGATAGAGTTTGCAGATTGCACCGAAGGATTGGTGTCCTACGAAATACCTTCACTAGGTGTTTTCGGTGACATTCCCATTCAGCGGATCACAAATGACAACGTAGCATTTTGCGAAACCCTCTCCATGCAATAAGTTTAGTCTCGCTTCTCGCCGGTAGCCAAAACAGTCCGATATTCAGAATCAAGACGCCGGACGAATATTTGCGTTCAATCGGAACAGGTTGCCTGGGTCATATTGCTGTTTAACCTGCAATAAGCGATTGTAATTACCCCGGTAATTGGCGTTGATAACAGACGCGCCTTCCGAGAACATATCATTCGTGTAAAAACCGCGGGTATATGGTTCCAACTGCGCCCACTGCGACTTAATATATTTGACATGCTCCGAACCGTCCTCACCGAATTTCCAGGAAACGAACGACAGCATGTTGTGCTTTGATTCTCTGTGTGCAAAAGCAGTGGCATTTTCGGCGACTCGACCTATCGCACCACCAGACTGCTGAAATACGACGCGTGTTGAACGCTCTGGACGATGCTCGAAATTGTCGACCAGGTCATCAACCAGCGCAGGTGTTACCTTACCCGTAAACCCTGATTTCATATACCCGGAGAATGCTCGCGGGTCATCGTAATCGCCGGAACGCTGCAGCGCGACATAGTCGACCGAACGAACATTTTCCCTTTCAACAGTGCCGGCTTTTCGGACAGGTGCGAGAAGATCCTCCGCCTCACTTGGGTCGCCGCTCCAGACCACACCGATGAATACGCCGGCGTCTTTACCCGCTCCACCACCAATGCCGCCAGCCACGTGCATTTCATCCGGCGCACTGTCAGCATACTCACCAAAGAAATTGAGCACCTGCTTTGCCTCTGATAGCGGGAAACTGAACCCAGCGTTAACCACCTCGCGCTGCATCGGGTGCAGCCTGAACAGGAACGACGTAACGATACCGAAATTGCCGCCCCCACCACGCAGCCCCCAGAACAGATCGGCATTCTCATCGGGAGACGCTCGCCGTAGCTGCCCGTTTGCGGTCACGATGTCGAATTCCAAGACGTTATCCAGCGTTAATCCATAGCGGCGCGCTAACCGGCCAAAGCCACCGCCCAGGGTCAGTCCGCCAACGCCTGTATGTGAGACTGTACCTGCTGTGGTGACCAGTCCATGGGCCATGGACTCGTGGTCGAGTTCTCCGAGCAGGCTTCCCCCAGCCACACGCGCGGTCCTCGCCCGGGGATCTACTCGCACCGAGCGATAGTTCGAAAGGTCGACTTGCATGCCGCCATCACAGGAGGATACGCCGGCAGCGCTATGTCCGCCGCACTTTACGGCCAGCAACAGCCCGTAGTCCTGGGCGAACTTCACTGCCGCGCTTACATCTGCCGCACCTGTCGGCTGCACCACAAGGGCCGGATACTTATCAAAGTCAGGATTCAACAGCAACCGCGCCTCGTCGTATCCATCGCTCCCGGGTAGAAGCAGCTTGCCTTTTAATTCGTCACTCAGCTCCTGGACTTCAGCCTGTTTTAGGGTGAGCTGGGCCCTGTCCCCGGTTAGGGCATTGATGTCGGAAGTCACTTCTGTGGGGGTGTGGCGAAGCGAAGCCAGAAGTGGTTGAAGCGGAATTGACGCCGCTACAGCTGCGGACAAAGAATTACGGAGAAACCGACGTCTGTGCATAGTGAAGACTCCTTGTGTTTTATATTTTTTATTGGGCATGATCTTTAATGCCACTAGTCACAGCTTAGCTAAAAGTCAATGAATTGTCAGAAAAGCCGGCCGTACTGTTGTTACTGTGCCTGACTTCCGCTATCGGCCAGGAGCTGGCATCAGTAAATTTGATCCCGCCCCTTTTTGCTTTTTGGATACGACACAGTAATTTTCTTTGTTCTCAGAAAAGCGCCCGGTCAACCATTGGCTTTTCTCTCGCAGCAACAGGGTCATTCTGAAGAGCTCTTCCATGACATCAACCACACGGTCCCTGAGCGGCGAGGCTCTCATCTCGCCGTGATCGTTGAACTCATCATGGGCCTTGGGCACAGAGGATTGATTGGGTATGGTGAACATCCGCATCCACCGCCCGAGAATGCGCAGGTTATTCACCACGTTGAATGATTGCGAGCCACCCGTGACTTGCATCAGGCCCAACACCTTCCCCTGAGTTGGCCTGATCGAGCCTTCACTCAAGGGAATCCAGTCAATCTGATTCTTGAAAACTGAAGTAAAATTGCCATGAACTTCGGGCGACACCCAGACCATCGCTTCAGACCACTTTGATAATTCGCGCAATTCGATCACCTTCGGGTGTTGAACCCGAACACCGTCAAATACCGGCAGTCCACGCGGGTCAAATAGTCGAACCTCGGCGCCAAACGCGCCTAATATGCGCTCAGATTCTTTTGCCAACATGCGACTATAAGAACCTTGTCGCAACGATCCATAGAGAATCAGAACGCGCGGAGGGTGCTGGAACTCTTCGCTACCACGAATCTGGTTCAAGGTGTCGTTTACGCTGTGGTCCGGCAAACAGTTTTTTTGCTTAGTCATAATTGCTCCTATCTTTCCAGAATTATCGAATATATATTCCAGGCTTATGCGACAGATTTCTGCTTTCCTAACCAGCGCATCGCCTTAGCCCTGAGAAATATTTTCTTGATTTAAAGCCTGTCCGACTAGGCTCTTATACAACATTCTTTCGTGAGAAAATCTATTAATTTCGTCAGCTCTTCATACTGGGCATAACAGCGCAATACTCGCCCTTGTCTGACTTGCTTTATCAATCCAACTCTCATCAAGCGAGATATATGGTGGGACAATGTTGACGCTGGAGTTTCGAGCTGCTGCATAATTTGGGACACGGGCAATCCTTCGTCGCCGGCCGTTACCAGTGCACGGTAAATGCCTAGTCTAGTTGTGTGCCCTAATTCCGCCAGTTGGTCTGCTGCATCTTGTATTTCCATTTGTGCAGATTAATCGAAGGCCCTCTTAATTGCAATATATTTCTAGAAGTATCGAAATTTACGTCCTGAAGTGCCGCCTCTGGCCGAACTCGGCACTGAACTCTCCTGCGATTCACGTCCGCGGGAGTTCCGTTTTGCGCTCGATAGCGGAATCGACCT
>Ga0316197_10002903_pt1 | contig 12195 bp, 11 predicted proteins | sample OudBiesiAoxic_MG_FD_204939 | JGI IMG/M metagenome (GOLD analysis project Ga0316197, IMG submission 204939) | Coastal sediment microbial communities from Oude Bieten Haven, Netherlands - site A oxic | ecosystem: Environmental > Aquatic > Marine > Coastal > Sediment | place: Netherlands...
CAGATGGCTGAAAGCTTAATACTTGATAGGCGAAGAGAAAGAACATTCCCTCGAATGGTAAAACCAAGACCTCAACGATATGCCAGAAATAAGAATGCCGTTCACCCTTAAGTGAACGGCATTAGCTCTAGTAGCGGTTTTTTGTTATTAAAATGTGTAGGTGTAAAATATGTGTTAGATCAATGAAAACGTAAAGAGCTAAGAATTTCTAAGTGTGATCAGTAACCATTTTTATACTTGCGATGTCATTCATTTACGAGATACTTATAGTCTGTAGTAAAAAACTTGTGCTTTTCAATAGGATGTTGAAAGTAGATGTTGGAATATATCGAGGCAAATATGAGTATGATTATTGAGTTTGATTACAGTTTATTTTTAGTTGATTCAACAAAACAGAAGTGGACATTTTCACAAGCTTTAAAAAGCTTGATCCCTATGTTTGGAACAGTGTGGAATGCATCTGTTCATGACTCTACTCCTCTACAAGAAAGACTACGTTTAGAGGCGTTACAGGTTCTTTCTTCCCATATTAATGATGAATCTAATATTGTTCGGCTTATTCGGCTAGCTCGAATCGAAGGTATTACAGATTTACATATTAAGCTACCTTATACTTTAGATACTGAGCAAATCGCTTACATACTAGATAATACTTATACTAATATTTTACAATCAGATGACGGTATTGATTTATTACAAGTACACCTGAATGAAAGAGAGTAAATTTAGTGTACCAGCGTATGATTTCGCTTTAATTCTAGCCAAGTTGAATGTGAGTAATAATAGCAAGTCGAGTTACAAATAATGGCACTAGCTGTACCTAATTTCTTAGCCTTTTGTATTGTTTCTGATTCAGTTAATTGGTGAGAGGCTTTTAGTCTAACCAGTTTATTTAAGTCAATACCGTGCTTGAGTAATATGTCACAATTTGGCATTGATGTATTAGCTGTAATAAAAATCCATTTATTCTGTTTTGATAGACTTTTTAGTGTTTGCATGAAGTGTGATTGACTTTGTCTGCTAACTTGATGTGCGGCATTAGAAACCAGCAATGGAATAGGTGCATGATCAAAGAAGTTTGAGTAAGTAGTTAATGCCATTGCAGTATTCATAATAAGTTACCTGTTCATCCATACAGTGTGTATTTATACAGTACTTTTTATTTATCTAATGATCAAGAAAATTTTACTTATTTGGTGAAAAAATCAGCTTAAAAGCTCATAACTTGATGATTATTGTATTAATCAAAGGAATTTTAAGCATCAATAATTAGGTTTGATATAATGGACGCAGAATTTCTTAAATTGAAAATGTTATGTACGATAAATCGTTATTAGAGCCAATTCACTCTTTTTTACAATGTGAAACTCCAGATGAATGGATTGAGGAAGCTAAGAAACCTGAGAACCTTTCAATTATTCTTCGCGATCATTTGATGTGTGAGCTTAAAGCGGCACAAAGCGCTCTGTATTTAATTCGTAAATACGCTGTTGATGCTGAAAGCACCAATGTACTTCTTGATTGGTTTAAGCCATATGAAGATTTTGCCTATAAAAAAACAGGCAGTTTAGAGACTCTGAAAGGGAAGAGTAATATCTCTAAAAAAATTACAGCACGTAAAGATTCACCATATAGCCAAGACTTAATTGATAAAATGGTACTGTTGATTAAAGAAGAGTTACACCACTTTTATCAAGTACTTGAGATTATGGAACAACGTGATATTCCATATCAAAATATCAGAGCAGGCCGGTATGCAAAAGGGATGTCCACTAATATTATTACACATGAGCCGTGTACATTGATTGATAAGCTAATTATTGGTGCCTTTATTGAAGCTCGTTCTTGTGAGCGTTTTGCTAAATTAGCGCCATATTTAGATGATGACCTTGCTAAGTTCTATATATCGCTATTACGCTCTGAGTCACGACACTACCAAGATTACCTTATTTTGGCTGAACAAGTTTCAGGTGGAGATGTGAGTGAGCGTGTAGCGCATTTTGCAAGAATTGAAGCGGACTTGATTCAATCACCGGATACTGATTTTAAATTTCATAGTGGTGTACCAGTAGGCGTTTAATTTAGTTATAAAACGGTAATCGCAGACATAAAAAAAGATCGCACTTAACGATCTTTTTCATGTCTGCAATTAAATGGCTATAAAAGTTACCATTTTTTCTTCGGTTGGAACAAGACATCGATGTCATCATCTTTAGTCTTATCTAACTGATCTTGCAGCTCTTGGTCTTGTTTCTTTTTAGTCTTATTGTTTAATTCATCAAGCATATCTTGAAGTTGGCTACGTGCTTTATTTGAGTAACCATCATTTTTACTTGCTAGTGCGTCGATACCTTTTTTAAGTAATTGACGTGCAGTACCAGCTTGGCCACGTTGTGTTGCATCTTTAGCTCGTTTAACTACGTTTTCAATATTAATTCGAACTTGAATAGATTCTAAACGTGCATTTTCAGCCACAAAAACTTGAGTGTTTACTCGGCCTTTTTTATGCTCTGTACGTAATGTATCACGAAGACGCTTAACTAACTTCAGCATAACAATTGCTTGCTTATCATTACTTGGTACTTTGAAGTTGGTGCTATCTCCGCCAGAATAATTTGTTTTTAACTGTTGAAGCTGTTGCTCCATATTTTCAATACGACCAGCATAACTACGATCATTTGGGTCAAGGTCTGCAATGGCGCGTAACGCATCAAGGATCCGCTGATTTAGACAAACAAGTAGTTCTTTACTGTAAGGTAAATGATGAGCATTACCGATTAATTCTTCTGTGGAATCAATAATAACCATATGTTTTGCGGACTCATGCTTTTTAGCTGACTCAATCTTTGTTCTGTATTGAACAATGACGTTATAGCCAATAATTAAAGTCAGTAGAATTGCAAAAAGTCCAATTATAAGAGCAATATTCATATTTTATATCATACATCCAGTCATAATGATCATCAGTGTAACACCTTGTAAACTAAATGAATAGCAAGTCTTTCGCTAACCCTGATAAATTAGTTTAAGTAAGAGTGTTATTATACTCGGGATTACTTTTACTTTATCGACATTTGTTCACATTTCTTTAATGTATTTGTTTGTTAATTGTTCGATGCTGTATGATTTAAGCATAACACTTTGAAAATATATAGAAATAGGTATATAACAGTATTGAATAAGAATGATTAGTTTGATGTAAAGGATTACAGGAAATACAGAATGAAATTACAGCAATTAAAGTACATTGTTGAAGTGGTAAACCACAGTCTTAATGTTTCTTCTACAGCAGAATCGTTATATACCTCTCAACCTGGCATCAGTAAGCAAGTTCGTCTTTTGGAGGATGAGTTAGGTGTGCAGATTTTTGAGCGAAGTGGTAAGCATCTAACAAGAGTAACCCCATCGGGTAATGAAATTATTAAAATATCTCGTGAGATCTTATCTCGTGTTGAAAGCATTAAATCGGTAGCAGGGGAGCATACTAACCCTGAAAAAGGAACGTTAAATATAACGACAACACATACACAAGCTCGTTATGCTTTACCTGATGTAATTAAAGGATTTAAAAATCGTTATGCCGATGTCTCGTTACATATGCATCAAGGTACACCAGCGCAAATGTCTGATGCGATAGCAAAAGGCACGGCAGATTTTGCCATTGCAACCGAAGCCCTACATTTATATCAAGATGCAATCATGTTGCCTTGTTATCACTGGAATCGTTCGATTGTAGTGACTAAAGACCACCCATTGGCTCAAAAATCAAAGATTACGATTGAAGATTTAGCAACCTATGATTTGGTAACATATGTATTTGGCTTTACTGGACGTTCAGCGCTAGATAGTGCTTTTAATAAGGCAGGATTAAAACCTAGAATTGTCTTTACAGCGACAGATGCAGATGTGATTAAAACTTATGTTCGCCTGGGGATTGGTGTTGGTGTTATTGCAAGTATGGCAATGGATCCAGACAGAGATTCTGATTTGGTTGCTTTAGATGCAAGTCATATCTTTGATGCCAGTACTACGACCATAGGGTTTAAACGCGGCTCGTTCTTAAAGAGCTACATGTTTGATTTTATGGAACGCTTTGCACCGCATCTAACACGCCCAATCGTTGAACAAGCGATAATGCTTAAAAATAATCAAGAAATTGAAGATATGTTTAAAGACATTAATCTTCCTGTCCGCTAAGATCACCCTGATACTATTTTTAGGGTACATTCATGCATTCTCAACACTTTTTAGATATGGACCGTTTGTTAACTCAAACGGTCTTTTTTTGGCAATTTTCAGCATTTCATTGTGCAGATTATCCGTGGCGTACCACAGATATAGAATTGAGTGAATGGCTTGATGAATTGTCTCTTGAAGATGTTCAGCATTTAAAATTAAACCCTGAGGAATTAGTCAGTCGTTTATCTGTTTTTATTCCGCAATTATCTAAGCTGTACCCTCTAAGTCAACTGACGGCGTTTGATGTTCCTGTTGCTGCGACATTAAAAGGATTAGATTCTGGAATTAATGGTCGTAAATGGCAACAAATTACCAAATTAAGTGCTTTAGGTGCAGATTTTTATCAACCAGAAAATGAATGGTTAGAGTGGTGTGGCGGCAAAGGTTACTTAGGCAGAGTTTTAGCTGCAACGACAAGCAAACCGGTAATAACATTAGAATGGCAACAGTCACTATGTGATAGTGGACAATCATATGCAGAAAGTCATCAATTAGATATGACTTTTAGACAAGGAGATGCTCTTTCTCCACAAAGTGATAAGTTACTAAAAGAGAAGCAACACGCAATAGCATTGCATGCGTGTGGAGACCTTCATGTGAATTTACTTACAAAAGGGATCTCACAACAGATTGATGCAGTAACTATTTCCCCTTGCTGCTTTCATTTAACCAAAGAGCCACAATATTCTGCTTTATCACACTTAGCGACACATTCTCGTTTACTTTTATCCAAAGATGACTTACGTCTGCCTTTACAAGAGACCGTTGTTGCAGGGCAAAGAACTCAGCGTCATCGTCAACAAGAAATGTCTTTCCGTTTAGGTTTTGATGCATTGCAAAGAACATTGACGAGTAAAGATAGCTACCTTCCTATTCCTAGTATTAAAAAATCATTATTAAGTGATGGGTTTGGTGCGTTCTGCCATTGGGCTGCGGGTAAAAAAGGTCTAACATTAACGGATGATATTGATTATGACATCTGGTTAGAAAAAGGAAAAAAAGCATTTGTGATGATGGAAAAATGCGATTTGATACAGCACTTATTTAAACGCCCCCTAGAAATTTGGCTTTGCTTAGATCGTGCTTTACTAATGGAAGAGGCGGGGTATGACGTTCGTATTGGTGAGTTTTGCTTAAAAGAAGAAACCCCTCGAAATATTGTTATTCAAGCAAGAAAACAGAAGTAATAATAAACAGATAATAACTGAAATTGCCAACATTATATTATTGAAATAACAAATGCTTTTGAAATAATAAAGGCGCTAAATTAAGCGCCTTTCAATTGATTTTAAGCAATTAGTAGAGAATTAAAGAACCGCTGCAATCCCTTTACATAAAGGAAGCATATTGTCTTTTGTCATGCCAGCAACACTTATACGGCCAGAGCCAACAATGTAAATTGCAAACTCATCTTTTAAGCGGTTAACTTGCTCTTTAGATAGACCAGAGAAAGAGAACATGCCATTCTGACCTTCAATGAAGCTAAAATCTGCTTTAACACCTTGTTCTTTTAGTGTTGTTACAAAAAGAGTACGCATTTCTTGGATACGGTCACGCATCTCAGCAACTTCTTGTTCCCACTCTGTACGCAGCGCATCATTATTTAGAATGTGCGTAACGACAGCAGCACCGTGTGCTGGTGGATTAGAGTAGATAGAGCGAATGATTGCTTTTACTTGAGAGAAAGCATCAGAAGCAACAGCGGCATCTTTTGCTACCAGTGTAAATGCACCAACACGTTCGTTGTATAGACCGAAGTTTTTCGAGAATGAACTTGCCACTAATAATTCTGGGCAGTATTGAGCGAAAGTACGAAGGCCTGAAGCATCTTCTTCAACACCTTTAGCAAAGCCTTGGTATGCAAAATCAAATAAAGGCAGTAGCCCTTTTTCTGAACATAGTTTTGCTAACTCTTCCCACTCAGATGCCGTTGGATCAATACCCGTAGGGTTATGGCAGCAACCGTGAAGAAGTACAACATCACCAACTTTAGCTTGTTGTAGGTCTGCTAACATTGCAGCGAAATCTTTTGATTTAGTTTCAGCATTGTAGTAACTGTATTGTGCTGTTTCAATGCCAGCGGCAGTAAATACACCAATGTGGTTTGCCCAAGTAGGGTTACTGATCCAAATTTTCACATCGCCAAGTTGACGCTTAATGAACTCACCAGCAACTCGTAATGCACCAGTACCACCTGGCGCCTGAGCTGTTTGTGCTCGTTTGTCTGTAATAACTTCTGCTTCAGCACCAAACAACAGTTTTTGAACAGCAAGTCCATATTCTGCTGTACCTTGAATGGTTAGATATGATTTTGTTTTCTCAGTATCAAGCAATACTGCTTCTGCTTTTTTTACTGTTTTCAATACAGGGGTTTGACCTGACTCATCTTTGTAAATACCAACACCTAGGTTGATTTTTTCAGCACGTGGGTCATTTTTAAATTCATCAGTTAGACCAAGAATAGGGTCAGCGGGAGCGGCAGCGATTTTTTCAAACATAGTCATCATCCATGGTGAAGGGTAAAATAAAAATTAAGAATCTATTTAGCTATTTATACCTGTTAACCTTGTAAGTTTGCAACGGTTAGATAACGAAAAGATCAAATTTAATGCTTTTAATAGCGAAATAGAAATTAGAGTGATAGAAAAAGACAACAGAATAGCGATTGAATGCCGTTCTGTTGTTTTACTGAATCAACTGATTTAAAAATAAAGTTAATAAGTGATCTTTATTTTATTTGATGCATCGATAGCATCCTTAATAGCACCCTTAATGGTATCACGTTGTGTGATTGCAACCCCTAAACGACGGCGACCATCGATCTCTGGCTTACCAAATAATTTCACTTGAGTTTGGGGTTGGCTTAATGCATCAGACAATCCATCAAAGCGAATGTTATTTGAAGTCCCTTGACCAAGAACAACTGAAGATGCAGAAGGACCATATTGAATAATATTGTTGATTGGCATTCCTGTAAATGCACGAACATGCAGAGCAAATTCAGACATCTCTTGGGAAATTAACGTAACCAAACCAGTATCATGTGGGCGAGGGGATACTTCATTAAAATAGATATGATCACCTTTAATAAACAGCTCAACGCCAAACAGACCGTAGCCACCTAATGCATTTACTATTTTTTCTGCTGCATCTTGTGCAAGTTTTAAGGCTGATTCAGCCATTACTTGAGGCTGCCATGATTCACGGTAATCCCCATCTTCTTGTCGATGACCAATTGGCGCACAAAAATGAATACCATCAACAGCACGAACGGTTAATAATGAAATTTCATAATCAAAATCAACAAATCCTTCTACAATGACTCGGCCAGCACCGGAGCGTCCGCCATCTTGAGCGTAATCCCATGATGCTTGAATGTCAGCTTCTGTTTTAATGACACTTTGACCTTTACCTGATGAGCTCATGACAGGTTTAATTACACAAGGCATACCTACGAATTGGACTGCTTCAACTAATGCTTCATAGCTGTCAACAAAGCGATAAGGGGAGGTTGGAAGGTTTAACTCTTCAGCAGCTAATCGGCGGATCCCTTCACGGTTCATTGTTAGTTTGGTAGCATTTGCAGTAGGAACAACATTAAGGCCTTGTTTTTCTAGTTCCACTAATTTATCAGTCGCTATAGCTTCAATTTCAGGCACAACGTAATCAGGTTGTTCTTTATTAATAATTTCTTCTAATGCGTTCGCATCTAACATATCAATAGCGTAACTGCGATGAGCTACTTGCATTGCTGGTGCATGTAGATAGCGATCAACTGCAATCACTTCCAAGCCAAGACGTTGACATTCAATCGCCACTTCTTTACCAAGTTCACCAGAGCCAAGTAATAACACTTTTGTTGCAGAAGAAGACAGAGCTGTACCAAACATAATCGATTCTCATGTAGTTGTGAAAAGTAACAATGGAATGATACCTTGTTTCCATCAATACGCAAACGTTTGCCTTTGAGTTTTTATTTATCGCGAATTTTTTAGGATGGGATGAATGTCACACTGTAGAGTGAATTATAAATAGTGTGAATATGTTGAATTGTATTCAGTGCCGCGATTGGTATGCTACTTCTCTTTGATGTTAATAACAGTATTGTATTATATGGATAGTGAAACAAATTATGTCGCCCACTCAGGCCCTGAACAGCAAGTGGCCTTTTATGGACTTTTAGAAAATAAAAAGTTTGTTGTGAGTGATTGTATTAACATTAAAGATACTCCGAATGGCTTAGGTAACCCACAGTGGTTAACGCAACAAAAAGAAGCCAAAGAGAATGCTCCAATTGTTGATATTTTATTAAAAGGGGGAGCTCGATTTATAGGTAAAACTCATATGGATGAGTTTGGTCTAGGACTTCATGGTAGAAATCCGCATTATAAATCTATTGAGAACCCAAATAGTGAAGGTAGACTGATTGGTGGGGCATCATGTGGTGCTGCTGCTGCAGTGGCAAGTGGTCGTGCTGATATCGGTTTAGGTATTGATGTGGGTGGTGGCATTCGTATTCCTGCCGTTTATTCTGGACTCTATGGTTTTAAGTCTTCTTCTAGCGAAGTTAATATGGAAGGGATCGAAATATTAGCAAAAGAAGAAACCTCTCTTGGCTGGCTGACTAATAGCCTTTCTGATATTAGAAAAATAGCGACTATGTTAACGCCAATGTCACCATTGATGACCGTTGAGCGAATTGTTGTTTTAGATAACTTATTTACCGATATTCCAGAGGAAGCTAAATCAAGATTAGAAGAATTACTTAAATCAGTTCCTTATGAGGTAGTTCGTAGCCGCTCAATCAGTAAAATCATCACAACCAAAGCTGCTGAAAGTTTTAAAGTGATCTCTGTGATCCGTTCATTACGAAAAATAGAACCTTGGATCGAAAAAAATAATGAAGATCTAAGTGATGAAATCAAAATAAAAATGAAATGGTTATCAGAACTGAAATACAAAGATGAAAGGATAGCGTTAGAGCAGAGAGAGTTAGTACAAACGGTTTTAGAGTCAATACTGGATAATAAAACACTCTTATTAATGCCGACAACAGCTAATATTGCACCACCAGTGTCTACCTCTAGTGAGCAATTGTATAACCTGAACTCATTAATTTTGAAGTACACATCTTTAGCGAGTTTGGCTGATCTACCTCAACTGCATTTGCCGTGGTTTAAAGTAAAAAATTCGCCTTGGGGCATCTCATTGATTGGTCAGAAAGGAATGGATAGACAGTTAATTGATGCTGCGATCCGTTGGAAAGGCAATCATTAATAAAATAGAATGAAAAAGAGAGGAGACTAGAATCTCCTCTTTTTTTTAGTGCTTATAAAGAAACATACTCAAGTGCAACATTAGCATTTAGCGCTTCTAACGTACTTTTTGTAATAGCTAAGTGGCTAATCGCACCTTTATGATCTTCAATTAGAGCAGCAGCTTTAACATCAAACAAATTCTCACGGGACATATTTGCATGAATCAAAGCTACTTGAAGTGGTGGTAGACTTGGATTGAATGCCGCATTTTCAGCATACATACCGTGATAGATTTGACCGCTCTTCATTTCAAGCGCAATACCGCTGATATTATGTGAATAAGGAGCATGACTTTGATTTGCTGCTTTTAATGCAGAAATCAGCAATGCCGAACTTGTGTCTAATGTTAGATTATGTGAAACCTCAGCAAGTAGGCCGCCTTCAATCCCTAAATCTTTAGGACCAAATGATTCAGGTAAATACTCTTGTAAAGATTTTTCATCACGCTCAGGTAACTGAACCATTAATGTATCAGCGGTTGTTAACTCATTCATGAACTGACGACAGTGACCGCAAGGGCTAAAATTAATCGTAATGTCCGAAATCCCTATTTCACCGTGAATCCACGCATGGCTAATTGCAGATTGTTCAGCATGAACCGTTTGTCCTAATTGGACATTACTAAATTCCATATTAGCGCCAAAATACAAATGACCAGATTGGCCACGAGCAATCGCTCCCACATAGAAATTAGAGATAGGGGCAACAGAAAAGGCCGCAGCAAGAGGAAGCAATGCTAAACGTAATGCTTTGTCACTGAGTTGAGTTTCAGATAATAAAGCTTGAAACTGCTCTTTGGTGATAACACCTTTAAATTGTGGAGTGATTAAAGGAGATAGCGCCGATTGTAAATCTGTAGACAGATCTGCAAGAGCATTTTCTAGACGTTGTTGTAATGTTGTCATTTGTAGAGTGGTCATCGGTGTGATCCTTTTTAAATTCTTCTGGACTCATTATTAGGGACTATAGTCATAGAAACGTAGATCAATATCACACTCATTAAGGTAAATATACATTAATTACATCAATGAGAGAGAGGTCACACGTATAGTGGTGGCATTTTGAACAATTATAAGCAAGGTGCTATTAATTGTAATAAAAATTTTTCCGATGATTGTCTATTTTACATAAAATGTATTTAAAATTATTTTTAGCTATAACCCTGTTTTTTCGAAAAAAAAAATATCTATTTAATAAAGAATTATAAACTCTAGCATGTAGAATTGTACCTAAGCTATATTATACTTTCTTTTTATGTTAATGGTGTGATTGCTGCTCATCTTTACTGTTAAGATAAGTGCGAGTAAGTGTTAACCACTAGCGGTAAGTTTTTCTGTTGTTGATATTGAACTACAAACACTAAGTTATAAAAGTAAGCTGACCTTGCTATTGATTTATAACTTCGAGCCATTGTTGATAATGGAATGTTTATATTAAATGGTTTTCATTTTTTTATATGTCTTTACGTTTCGATAATGTTTCAATTTTGCAGTGTAAGTTATTAGTTTAATTGATTGTTAATCATATTAACCAGTTTACTAAAATGCAAACGTTTGCAAAGTGTGCGTTTGGTCATAAAACTTATTTTTTACAGATTAATATACTGAGGTGTAATTGCGGTGACATGATTGCTCTCTATAATTCAATTGTTCTTATTTATAATAATTATTATTAGGAAAAGTTGAAAATGAAGTTTTTTGATTCAATAGCAAATAAACTTGTATCTAGTGGTGTTTTATTTTTGATATTAGCTTCTTCTGTAACTTTTTATTACATAACGATGCAACGAGTAGATTATGTAGAAAATGAAGTGAGAAAAGAGGTTGAATTAGTCACTACAAGTGCAGCTAGTTCGATTAAAAGTTTTTATTCAGAAAGAGCAAGAGTTGTTACGACACTTTCTGAAAATACTTTTATGAAAAAATGGTTTAATGATTATGATTCTCGAGGTAGTGATATAGATTCAGATCCTAATTATCAAATGATTACATCAATGTTTAAATCTGTTTCAGAGCAAGATCCAGTCATTAAATCGGTATTTTTCTCTCCCGCTAATACATATGAATATTTTGATAAAAACGGAAGATATAGCGATACAGATTACTATACAAACAAACGACCGTGGTGGTATGAGCCCTTAGATAAAAATCAATTATTTATCAATGATCCTCAAATAGATATGGTAGATAATAGTATGGTTAGTTCAATAAAAACAACTATTTATAATGATGGTAATGAACTTATAGGTGTTATGGGAATTGACATTCTGAGTACGGAGATTAAGAATGAGATTATAGATAATCTTAAATATAATGGTATTGGGATAGGTTTTTTATTTACAGCGAACAGTAATTTAATTGTCTTTAGTGATGAATCTTCTGCTCTTGATATGTCATCATTCCCAAAACTAAGTGAAGTGAATAATATTGGTTCAGGAACAAAAGGATTTGAACAAATTGAGGGCAAATTAGCTGGGTTAGATTTAAAAGAAATAACAATAAAATATAAAGGGGCAGGGCAACCGCATGAGTGGTTAAATTTTAACCTCTGCGAAAAAACCTGCCGTTAAAACAGATTCAAGCATTGAAGTGTTCATCATGCATCGCTTTTGTTTACCCACGATACTCAGTTTTGTGGG
>Ga0316197_10002904_pt1 | contig 12195 bp, 9 predicted proteins | sample OudBiesiAoxic_MG_FD_204939 | JGI IMG/M metagenome (GOLD analysis project Ga0316197, IMG submission 204939) | Coastal sediment microbial communities from Oude Bieten Haven, Netherlands - site A oxic | ecosystem: Environmental > Aquatic > Marine > Coastal > Sediment | place: Netherlands...
TTCATGTACATCGGGACGCTGCTCCCACTGATCCCGCTCTTCATCGAAGGTCCGCTCGGCGGAGGCGAGTTCAGCGTCGGTCTGAACGTCGCCGTGTTCGCTGCAGCGGCGATCGTGGCTCGGCCGTTCATCGGGCGCCTCGCGAATCGCTACGGGCGCCGTGCGGTGATGGTCGGTGGCGCACTCATCGCGGCCTCCGGCGGGCTGGGGATCAGCCAGGTCGATGCGGTGCTGCCGTTGCTCGGTTTCCGGATGCTCACCGGCGTGGGCGAAGCGTCGATGTTCGTCGGCGCGGCCACCCTGATCGCCGACCTGTCGCCACGCGACCGGCGTGCGGAGGGAGCGAGTTACTTCTCCGTTGCCGTCTTCACCGGTCTCGGCCTCGGACCCGTGCTCGGCGAGACGCTGCTCAATGACACCGAATTCGAGCGGACGTTCGTCGTCGGCGCCGCATTTGCCGTGTTGGCCGCAGCGATCGCCTGTTTCGTGCCGGCGTTCGTGGTGTCGCCCGACGCGCAGACGGGGCACGGTTTGGGGCCCGCCGACGTGGCGGCCCGCAGTGGGATCGCCCGCTACATCCATCCCGCGGCGGTGCTCCCGGGCATCGTGCTGGCTCTCGGGGTGGGCGGGCTCACGACGTTCTTCCTGTTCGTCCCGGAGTACTCGCGTGAACTCGGGTTGGGTTCGTCGGGCGGCTTGTTCCTGCTGTACGCCGTGATGTCGCTGGTGATTCGAATATTCGGGGCGACGCTGCCCGAGCGGCTCGGACCGCGCCGGATGGTCACCGTTGCCCTGCTCGCGTTCGCGGTCGGTCTCGTCGCAGTGGCGGCGATCGATGCTGTTTGGGTCCTCTGGTTCGCTGCGGCGCTGATCGGGATCGGTGCGGCATTCAACTATCCGTCCCTCAACGCTCTCACCGTCAACCGTGTGAGTGACGGCGACCGAGCGCTCGCGATCAGCTCGTTCACGATGTTCTTCGAGATCGGTTCGGCGTTCAGCGGCCTGTCGATCGGGTTGCTCGGCGAGATCGTCGGCAAGCAATCCGCGTTCTATGGCGGCGTCGCCATGGTGCTGACGGGTCTCGTCGTCCTTCGTCGATATGTCGTGCCGGCCGGCTCCCCCGACGCCGGCCCCGTCGTCCCGCGCAACGGTCGAGCGACCCATCCGCAGTACGACGCACTGTCGTCGTCCGTTGGGGATTGACTGAACCGGCGGATTTCGGACATGGAACTCACTTGTCCGATTTCCGCTGGCCCGGTCGTCGGATGTCAGCGATGATGGGGACGTGCCACCACTCGACCCCGACCTCTGCTACGCCGCCGCATCGAGCCGCGATCCCCGCTTCGACGGTCGTTTCATCCTGGCGGTCCGCACGACGCGCATCTACTGTCGACCGAGTTGCCCAGCGATCACGCCGAAACGGAAGAACGTCGAGTTCCATCACACGGCGGCCTCGGCGCAACTCAGCGGGTTTCGAGCGTGCAAGCGATGCCACCCTGATGCCACGCCCGGCTCGCCTGACTGGAACGTCCGCCACGACGTCGTCGCTCGAGCGATGCGACTGATCGCCGACGGGGTCGTCGAACGCGACGGTGTCGGCGGGATCGCAACTCGGCTCGGCTACAGCGAGCGTCATCTCAACCGACTCGTCACCGACGAGGTCGGCGCCGGCCCGTTGGCGATCGCCCGGGCGCAGCGTGCTCAGACTTCTCGTGTTCTGATCGAGACGACCAACTTGCCGCTGACCGACGTCGCGTTCGCGGCTGGCTTCGGGAGTGTCCGACAGTTCAACGACACGATCCGCGAAGTGTTCGATGCGACGCCGACGATGCTTCGACGGTCGGCGCGGTCCCGCCGTGGGGTTGCGATCGATGCCGCGCCGGCCGCAGCGACCGTGCCGCTCCGGCTCCCGACCCGACAGCCGTTCGCAGGTGCCGAGGCCCTCGAATTTCTCGGTCGCCGAGCGATCCCGGGAGTCGAGACGTTCGGAGTCGTCGACGGCGTCCCGACGTATCGCCGCGTGTTGACCCTCCCGAACGGTCACGGAGTCGTTTCGCTCTCGATCGGTCCGGACGCCGACCACGTCGTTGCGAGCGTTCGGGTCGATGACTGGTCCGACCTCACGACTGCCGTGCAACGCGTGCGCCGGATGCTCGACCTCGACGCGGACCCCGTCGCCGTCGATGATCACCTCAGTACCGACCTGGTCCTCGGTCAGCTCGTCCGCTCGGTTCCCGGGCGTCGCTCGCCGGGCAGCGTCGACCCGTTCGAGACGCTCGTGCGGGCGATCATCGGGCAGCAGATCTCGGTGGCCGGCGCCAGAACCGTCGCCTCGAAACTGGTCGCCGCCGTCGGAACGAGCGTCGACCCGGCGCTCGTCGAGGGGTGGCCCGAACTCGACCGGGCGTTCCCCGGGCCGGAGGCCGTCGTGGCGGCACCCGATTCGGCGTTCTCGATGCCGACCGCTCGACGCGAGACAATTCGCCGTGTGGCCGCAGCCGTGACCGGCGGCGCGCTCGTGCTCGACGTCGGCGCCGATCCATTCGAAGCCCGGGCTCAGATGCTCGCACTCCGAGGAATCGGCCCCTGGACAGCCGATTACGTGATGATGCGCGGCCTCGGCCACCCTGACGTCATGTTGGGCACGGATCTCGGTGTCGTTCATGCGCTCCGAGCCCTCGGGGCCGAACCGGCGTCCCCGACATGGGCGCCGTGGCGCTCGTACGCCGTCCACCACCTGTGGGGGAGCCTCGACGCGCCAGCCGCCACCGAGCCAGCTCCAACACCCTCCGAACGAAAGAACAACTCATGATCGCCCAGCCCGGACTCGACGCCCAACCCCTCCACAGCGCCACGATCGGCAGCCCCGTTGGTCAACTGACCGTCATTGCATCGAGGGCAGGTCTCCGCGCCGTGCTGTGGCCCGACGACGATGTTGCGCGGGTCCCCGACATCGCCCGGTTGGACCCCGAATCCGCTGTCCCTGCAGCGGTCCGCGAAATCATCGACGAGGCAACTCGGCAGCTCGCGGAGTACTTCGACGGGACACGTACCGACTTCGACGTGCCGCTCGACCCGGTCGGGACCGAGTTCCAACAGGAGGCGTGGTCGGCGCTGCGCAAGATTCCGTTCGGCGAAACGCTGAGCTATGGCGAGCAGGCCGCACGGATGGGGGACCGGAACAAGGCGCGTGCGGTGGGCGCCGCCAACGGACGGAACCCGATCTCGATCATCGTGCCGTGCCACCGTGTCGTCGGCAGCAACGGTTCACTCACGGGATTCGCAGGTGGCGTGGACGCGAAGCGGTTCTTGCTCGACCACGAACGGCAGGTGTCGGGTCGGTCGCTGCTCTGATCGTCAGCGGCCGCGAGCGGCGGCAGCCTGCGCCCGACGGGTGCGCTCCGCTTCCTGCTTGGCCTTCTTCGCGGCCTTGCGCTTCTCACGCAGCTCGGCCTGCTCGTCGGCCGACCGCTTCGACGTGTCGATCAGCGGGGCGATCTCGACCTCTTCGGCCTTCGGCAGCTGCAGCGTCTCATCGTTCTTCAGCAAGTCGCGAATGATCGCCGAGGCCGGCGCTTCACCGGCCACCGTGCCGGCGAGCATGATCCGGCTGATCCCGAGGTTGTGGCGCTCGACGATGCCCGGCATGACCTCACGCAGCTGATCCGAGGACGGGTTGTCGGCGTGGTCGCCCAGTTGCTCGATGCAATCGGCGAGTGCGGCGTCGGTGACGATCGCAGCGATCGCTTCCATCCCACCGTCGATCCGACCGGCCTTGACGCCGGCCCGGACGCCGTCGGGCGACACCTCGTCGACGAACGACTCGAGCCCTTCGCGGTGGTCATCACCCAGAGCGTCGATCGCAGCGGACAACTCCTCGTCGGACGCCGCCTTGAAGGCGCGGTCGAGCAACCCCAGCGCCTGCATCCGGTTCTTCATCTGGTTCACGGCCATGGGCTGCGACGCTACCGTCGCACCGTCGCCATCACGACGGAGCGTGCAGCCCGAGCCGACGCAGCCAGCGTGTGACACGAGTCGCTGGATGGGCTACGGTGATCACGCTCGTACGTCACGCCCGGGGGAGAACAAGATGGCAACCGTCACGCTCGACAAGGTCAACAAGATCTACGAGAATGGGTTTCACGCGATCCACGATCTCGATCTCGAGATCGCTGATCAAGAGTTCCTCGTGCTCGTCGGTCCGTCAGGGTGTGGCAAGTCGACGGCGCTGCGGATGATCGCCGGATTGGAGACGATCACGGGCGGTGAGATGAAGATCGGTGAGAAGGTCGTCAACAACGTCGAGCCGAAGGATCGCGACATCGCGATGGTGTTCCAGAACTACGCGCTCTATCCGCACATGAGCGTGTACGACAACATCGGCTTCGCGCTCAAGCTCGCGAAGGTGCCCAAGGCCGAGATCGACGAGCGAGTACGCGCGGCGTCGAAGATCCTCGAACTCGACGCCAACCTGGACCGCAAGCCCGGCCAGCTCTCTGGTGGCCAGCGCCAGCGTGTTGCAATGGGTCGTGCGATCGTGCGTCAGCCCGCGGCGTTCCTGATGGACGAGCCGCTGTCCAACCTCGATGCCAAGCTCCGTGTCCAGATGCGCGCCGAAATCGCCGCGCTGCAACGCGAGCTCGCCGTGACGACGGTCTACGTCACCCACGATCAGATCGAGGCCATGACCATGGGTGATCGGGTCGCCGTCCTCAAGGACGGGTATCTCCAGCAGGTCGATACGCCGCAGAACCTGTACGACAAGCCCGACAATGTGTTCGTCGCGGCGTTCATCGGCTCGCCGTCGATGAACCTCTACGAGGCGACCCTCGACCTGACGGACGACACCGGTGTGGTGCATCTGGGTACTCAGAACCTGACCGTCGGCAGCGAGGTCCTCGACGCTCGCCCCGCCCTGCGCGGTCATGCCGGCAAGAAGATCCTCATCGGCATCCGCCCCGAGGACTTCGAGGACGCGGCGATGGTCGAGCACGACACCACGGGTCGCCAGCTGGCGGCGACCGTGCGACTGATCGAGGCGCTCGGTTCGGAGCTGATGATCCACTTCGACATCGACGCCCGCACCGTCGATTCAGGTGATCCCGACGCGGTCGAGGAGTCCGACGCGGCATCGAACGCCGTTGGCCGCTTCAGTCCGCGGTCACGGGTTCGGATGCACGAGGAAGTGGCGATTGCCGTCGCCACCGAGAACATGCACTTCTTCGACCCGGAGACCCGGCTCTCGATCTGGGAATGATGCGCGCCCACACGTTCGTGTGGGGTCCTTCAGGTCCCTGATCGCAACGAGGAGCCAGCCGGTCGGACTCAGAGATCGGAGGTGAAGCGCGGCTTGATCGCTGCGTGCTCGAGCTGGGGCAACACGTGCTCGGCAACCAGGTCGCACTCGGCCTGGTGTGTGTAGCCGGACAGGATGAACGCCTGCACACCGGCGTCCTTGTATGCACGGAGCTTCGCGAGGACCTGGTCGGGATCGCCGACGATCGCTGCACCGGCACCGGATCGGGCACGTCCGACCCCGGTCCACAGCGCCTCCTCGACGAATCCGTCGTCGGATGCCGACGCACGCAGGTCGGCCTGGCGGGACACGCCGACCGACGCGGCGTCGAGCGACTTGTTCCGGATCGCCTCACCCGTTTCCGGGTCGAGTTTCGAGACGAGTCGTTCGGCGGCGGCGCGGGCTTCGGCTTCCGTCTCGCGCACGATCATGTGGGCTCGGAGTCCGTAGAGCAGGGCGCGGTCGTAGCGCTCACTGGCCAACGCGGTCATCTCGGTCACGGTCTCGCCGACGGCGGCCACTGTGTCGGGCCAGGTGAGGAAGACGTCGGCCTCGGCCGCGGCGACGTCCTTCGCAGCCGGTGAGAACCCACCGAAGTAGAACGGGGGGCATCTGCCGTCGACGGTCGACGCACGCGGCGGATCGAGTCGGAGGTCGACGAAGTCGCCGTGGAAGTCGATGGATTCACGGTTGAGCAGCTTGCGCAGCACCTGCATCCACTCGCGGGTCCGCTGGTAACGGGGCGCGGAGTCGAGTGCCTCGCCGGGGATGTCGGAGCTGATGATGTTCACGTTCAGTCGCCCACCGGCGAACTGGTCGACCGAGGCGATCTGCCGCGCCAGCTGAGGCAGCCACATCTCGCCCATCCGCACTGCGAGCAGCAGGTGGATCTGGTCGGTGTGGGTGGCGATCGCGGCCGAGAACGCCGTGGAATCGATGCCGAGGTCGTACCCCGACGGCAAGAGGACGTTGTCGAAGCCGCCATGGTCAGCGGTCTGGACGATGTCACGGCAGTGCTCCCACGACGACGTGAGGGTGGCGTCCGGCACACCCAGGAACTCGTAGTCGTCGTCGCACAGTGCGCTGAACCACGAGACCTCGGGGACATCGGGTTGCGTGATCGAACTCATGGTAGAGGTACTCCTTCTGATGCCTGGACGATCGAGTACACGTCGCTGCGATCGAGGGTCACGCCGAGCGCGGATGTCGACGAGCGGATGCGTTCGGCGTTCTGGGAGCCGATGATCACGACCGGCGCCGCCGGGTGCGCAAGGACGAACGCCAGCGCGAGCTGCGAGCGGTCGACGCCCTCGCGCTCGGCCAGATCGTCGAGCACGGCGAGGAGTTCGGGCCGGATCCCGTCGCCCGTGGCGAGGCGGCCACCGGCCAGCGGGCTCCACGCCATCGGGACGATGCGCAACTCCATGCACTGATCGAGTGTGCCGTCGCGCATCGGATCGAGCGTGACGGCCGAGAACTCCGGCTGGTTCGACACGATCGGAAACTCGAGATGGGCCTGGAGCGCGGCGACCTGTGCCGGCGTGTGGTTGGACACGCCGATCTCCCGGATCTTGCCCTCGGCGCGGAGCGCGTTGAGCGTGATCGCCACGTCGGCGGGATGGGTGAACAGGTCAGGCCGATGGATCTGGTATAGATCGATCACCTCGGTCTGCAGTCGGCGCAGCGATGCCTCGCATGCCGAGCGCAGGTACTTCGGCGACGAGTCGTACGGCGTGGGCGGCGCGATCCCGCCCTTCGTCGCCAGCACGATCCGCTCGCGCAGGCCCGGGGAGGATGCGAGGATCCGGCCGAGGATCTCCTCCACCTGGCCGAACCCGGTTCCGCCCCAGTCGAACCCGTAGACGTCGGCGGTGTCGACGAGGTTCATCCCCGCGTCGAGAGCGGTTTCGAGCAGCCGTTGACCGACGTCGAGATCCTCGTCGGTGAAGCGCCACTGCCCGTAGGCGATGGGCCCCACCGGGGGGAGCGAACCGAGGCTGCGTTTGTGCGACTGGACGAGCGAACTCACGTCGTGAACCTACTCGCTCGCCGGAGCACCGAACCAGGGTCCTTCGACAGCGGGGTCTGGGTGGGCGTCAGCCCTTGACCGAGCCCGCCAGCAGGCCGCGGACGAAATACCGCTGGAGCGAGAAGAACACCAGCAGTGGAACACTCATCGAGACGAATGCTGCTGCGGTGAGGACGTGCCAGTCCTGACCGCGACCTCCGGACAGATTTGCCAGACGGATGGTGAGCGGCTGGGCGTCGGCATTCGATCCGATGAAGGTGAGTGCGATCAGGTAGTCGTTCCATGTCCACAGGAACTGGAAGATGCCGAACGCGGCGATCGCCGGTACGGAGAGCGGCACGACCAGACGCCAGAAGATCGTGTAGTGATCGGCGCCGTCGATGCGGGCCGCTTCGAACAGGTCGGCGGGGAGGCCCGAGACGTAGTTGTACAGCAGGAAGATCGCCAGCGGAAGGCCGAAGCCGGTGTGGGTGAGCCACACCGAAACGGGCCCACCGTTCAGGTCGAGGTCGGGGAAGATCGTGACCGAACCGATGTGTGCACCGCCGGTGTACAGCTGGAGCAGCGGGATCAGTGACAGCTGAAGCGGTACGGCCATGAGCGACACGACGAGGATGAACAGCCAGCGGCGTCCCGGAAACTTCATCCACGCGAACGCGTATGCGGCGAACAGTGCGATCGAGATCGGGATCACGGTCGCGGGCAGCACGATCGACAGGCTGTTCAGGAAGTACTGGCCGAGGTCGGGTGAGTCACCGCCACCGGTGCCGAGCACCGTGGTGTAGTTGTCGAGCGTGAGCTGCGGGTTGGTGAAGATCGTCCACCAACCCTCGGTCTTGACAGCGCGCTCCTCGCGGAGCGATGCGAGGAAGAGCCCCAACGTCGGGACGGTCCAGACGGCGACGATCGACCAGAGCGAGATCGTGGTCGCCAGTCGGCTCTGGCCCATGCGTGGAAAGTCGTCGCGGGCACCCGGTCGGCCGAGCAACACGATCGGTGTCAGCAGGATGGCGATCAGAACCAACGAGACGATGTACGGGAACGGTCCGCTCCCGCTTGCGTTCGCGCTGAGCAGGCCGAACACGATGACCGCGACGATGCTGACCGCGCACGTGATGCGCACGGCGTCGGCCGCCCACCAGTGCCGGACCCACAGAAGGAAGCCGGCGACGCAGGCCCAACCGCTCAGCACCATCACGGTCGCACCGCCGATGGTCACCGTGCTCCCGTCCCGGCCGATGCCGACCAGGAACCACGTGAATCCCCAGGCGAAACCGATCACACCGGACGCCAGCGCGATCACCGCGGCGACGGTGGTCTCGAGCGACCGGGTCCCGGTCGGGGTGGGTGCGTCGGGGGCGAGCCCACCGCTCGAGCGGACGGGTTCGTCGCTGAGGGTGTCGTCGGACATCGTTGATTCGCTCACAGGTCCTGCTCATTTCTCACGCGACGGACGTTCATGATCATGATCGGCAGCACGGAGATGAAGAGCACCACAGCGAGCGCCGAGCCTCGTCCGAACGATTGGAAGCGGAACGACTGGTCGAACATCTCGTTGGCGATGACGTTCGTCCCGAATTCGCCGTTCGTCATCACCTTCACGATGTCGAACACCTTCATGACGAGGATGATCAGGGTGGTCACCACGACGACGATCGTCGAACTGATCTGCGGCAGGATGATCTTCCAGAAGATCTGTTGCTTCGTTGCCCCGTCGACCCGTGCGGCTTCGATGAACTCGTCGGGGACCGCTTTGATCGCCGACGAGAGCACGACCATCGCGAACCCGGTCTGGGCCCAGATGAGCACGACGATCAGGAAGAACGTGTTCCATGGCTGGTCCTGGAGGACGGCGAGTGGTTGACCGCCGAGTCCAACCCAGACACCGTTCAAGATGCCGATCTGATCGCGGCCCGCAGGCGAGAACGAGTAGACGAAACGCCAGATGATCGAGGCGCCGACGAAACTGATCGCCATCGGGAGGAAGATCAGCGACTTGGCGATCGATTCGCCCTTCACCTGATCGGCGAGGACCGCAACGGCCAGACCGAGACTGGTTGCGATTCCGGTCACGGCGACAACCCACCACAGGTTGTTCCAGATCACGCCGCTGAGGTTGGTGAAGACGGCGAACAACAGGAAGGTCGCGGCCGCACCGAGCAGGACGAGCGGGGTGCTGCCGCTGAGGTCGACGCGACTCCCGTTCCGACGACCGGAGCGGAACGTCAGTGCACCGGCGGCGCCCGCGATGACGATCCCCAGGATGAAGAGACGACTGGTGAACACCCCACCGATCCCATCGAAGCCGAAGATGCTGTCGTTCGTGAAGATCCAGCCGTAGTTCTCGCCACCGACGTAGTTGTCGCCCGAGTTGTCGAAGAACGAGAGATACAGCGTGCGCATCGTCGGGACGACGAGTGCGGCGAAGATGAAGATCAACGCCGGACCGACGAAGATCCACGGCCTGACCGCGTTGCGCGCTCCGATCGGCAACAGGTCGGCGACCTTGTTCAGTGAGATGAAGATCGCGGCGGAGATCCCAATCGACCCCACGACCCCGACCACCATGCGGATGAGTTCATCCATTCTTCAGCAACCCCCCAGCGACTGTGTTCTTCAACGTGTTGAAAACCGTGTGCGGCGACCCGTTCGCAACGGGCCGCCGCACACATTACTCAGAATGCGAGTCTCGTCGAGACGACGAGCGATTCGTCACTCGGCTGGACCGACCTGGGTTCCTTCGGGCCACTGTGAGGCGAAGAAGTTGGCCATCCGGTACATCAGGCATTCGCCCTCGAGGATCGGGAGTCCCGCATCGGAGAACAGGGTGCTGGCCACGAAGGGCAGCCCGCCGAACACGTAGTCCGGGTTCGACCAGATGTCGAACCAGAATTCGCCGACCTCGATGACATCGGGATCGTCGAACGGGATCTCGTGGTTGACCCACTGGTCGTAGACGTCGGGTCCCTTGAGGCGGAGCATGTAGTCCTCGGTCCAGTCGGTGCCGGGCCAGCCGGTCGCCGCGTCAGAACCGATGCCGATGCACAGCGGGGTGTCTTCGTTCGCGACCATCGAGTCCATGAGGGCGACGAGCTCGTCGTGGGTCTCAGGAATCGTGTAGCCACCCGCCTCGAAGGCAGTCGGCGAGTACCAGACGAGCGACTTCACGTCGGACTTGTTCGGCACGCCGTAGGTGATGCCGTCCACGTTGCCGAGCTCGTCGAAACCGACGAAGTTCTCGCTGATCGCCGCGGTGACGTTGTCGGCCAGCGGCACGAGATCGCAGCTGCGTGCGAAGTCGATGAGCCGCCCGGGCTGCGGGAAGATCATGATGTCCGGGGCGCTGCCGCCCTCGACCTGGACGCCGATCTGCTCGGCGGCGCTGCGGTCACCGGTGATGCTGACTTCGATGCCGGTGGCCTCGGTGAACGGCTCCATCGACGTGATGAATCCTTCGAGTTCCGACTCGACCTCGGGGCCGAAGATCGTGATCGAACCGTCTCCCGGCACGATTTCCTTCGGTTCACATTCAGTGGCAGGGCTCGCTTCTTCGGGCCACGTGGACTCGATCTCGGCAAATGCCTCGGCCACCGTCTTGGACTCGGTCGTGATGTCGACGATGCCCGACCAGAAGCTGCCGGATCCGACGACTCCTGGCATCAGGTCGCCGGCGTCGAAGCGCGCGACTTCCGAGGTGGTCAGGAGTTCGACCAGCGACCGCTCGAGCGGCGTGGGGTACGAGTCGATGGAGACGTTGCTGTTGGCGGACAGGAATCCGCCGGCGCCGGCCGCAAGGCGATTCTCGACGTACTCAGGTGATGCGAGATACTCGAGTGCCGCCATCGCGTCTTCGTCTGCGGTGAACGCCGTTGCGAACGTGCCGGCGGTGAGCATCGGCTTGCCGAAATCTTCACTCACTGGCGGAAGGTAGAAGAAGTCGACGTCATTGTACGGTCCGCTTGCGAGCGCGTTTCCGCCCGCTTCGCCCGTGTCGCCGGCGTCGTCTCCGCCTTCGGTGTCTTCGGTGCCTTCGGTGGTTTCTTCGGTGGTGTCACCGCTGCTCGAATCGCTGTCGTCGTCGCTACCGCAAGATACGGCAATGATCGACAGAGCAACCGGGACAGCAGCCAGCTTGAGCCAGCGCTTTCTCATTGGTTCTCCCCCTATGGAGTTTGTGTTGATGTCCGGAATGTGTCCGGGATGTAAACGCTTACATACGAACGCAGTCGCGTCAAGGCCAGAGGTCGGCTTCGCGTCGGTCAGGCCGGTCGCGGGCCCGTGGTCGACCGGTCGACGAGGGCGAGTGCGGGGCGGTACGGGTTCGCTCCGTGCAGGTGCCTGGCCAGGTCGTCGCCGAGCGACTCCGGGCTCTGCTGGCGGATCTGTTCGCTCTCGGTCATCTCCGCGATCAGCAGGCGCGCCGCCACTGAGCCGTGTTCGGCGACGGGTTGGTGAATCGTGGTCAGGTCGACGACGCGGGAGAACTCGTGGTCGTCGACGCCCATGATCGACACGTCGATGCCCGGTTCGAGCGATCGCTCGTTGCATGCCATCAATGCTCCGAACGCCATCTCGTCGGACATTGCGAACACGGCCGACGGTGGCGTCGGCGCGTCGAGCAAGGTGGCCATCGCCTCGTACCCGCCGGTCATACTGAAGTTGCCGTTGCGGACCGCGATCGACGCAGCGTCGAGTTCGGCTGCGACGAGCGAACGGCTGAACCCGCGCCATCGGGCGTCGGGAACGTCGAAACTCATCGGGCCGTCGGGCCGTCCGCCGATCACCGCGATCCGATCGTGGCCGAGCCCGAGGAGATGTTGCGCCGCGACCTCGCCGACGAGTTCGTCGTCGATGCACACCGACGGGTGGC
>Ga0316197_10002905_pt1 | contig 12194 bp, 10 predicted proteins | sample OudBiesiAoxic_MG_FD_204939 | JGI IMG/M metagenome (GOLD analysis project Ga0316197, IMG submission 204939) | Coastal sediment microbial communities from Oude Bieten Haven, Netherlands - site A oxic | ecosystem: Environmental > Aquatic > Marine > Coastal > Sediment | place: Netherlands...
CTTATTCCCATCGCCTCTACTGCACTTTTAGCTTCATTTTGCAGCTGGTCAATCATCTTCTGAATTTCACCCGTTGACTTCGCTGTTTTAGTTGCTAGGTTTCTTACTTCATCTGCTACTACTGCAAAACCTCTTCCTGCTTCACCTGCTCGAGCTGCTTCGATTGCTGCATTTAAAGCAAGTAAATTAGTTTGCTCAGAAATCCCATTAATCACCTCAAGAATAGAACCTATAGATTGAGTTCTATCCGCTAATGAAGTAATAACTTGAGAAGTATTGTTTATTTCTTCAGATAAATTATGAATAGTCCCCGCAGCTTCCTTCAATATCTTATTACCTTCCTGCGTTTCTTTATTCACATCTTTAGCAGCGTCGGCTGCATCTGACGCATTTGATGAAATTTCATTGATTGTAGCGATCATTTCGTTCATTGAAGTAACAACTAAAATCGATTGCTCACTTTGTTGTTCACCTCGAGAAAGTGAACTTAATGCTTGATTCCTAACCTCTGTTGCTGAGTCCCCCAATTGCAAGCCGGTCTTAACAACTTGAGTAATGATTTCATTAATACTGCTAGCAAACGCGTTGAAAGCGATGGATATATTTGCAATTTCATCATTACCTTTAATAGGCAGCCTAACAGTAAGATCACCATCACCTTTAGATATATCCTCTAACGCAAGTTGTAACCCAGAAAGTGGTTTGAAAAGGCGATTCATTATCCAAATCAGGATGCAAATACAAATGATAAATATCCCTGAAATTGTAACTAACTGCGTCATTAATATATCAGCAGCCGCTTTGCTTACTTCTGTAATTGGGATGCCGATATCTACCGTTCCATAAAGTGCACCATTTACATATATAGGTGACATAATGTCATAAACCCATACTTTTTGTACTTCCGCATACCATTTTGAGTATTGAGAAACCCCTTCAGTTGCTCCTTTTACGGTATAGCTGTCATCATAAACTTTATTGAGCTTTGCTTCATCACTATGAGCAATGGCTTTCACTTGCTTATTAATGACAATCGCATAGGTAATATCAGGTCGACTTTTAAGGGACGTCACTAAGCTTTGTAAATCAACTTCTGGTTGTGATGATTTTTCGAGAACATATTCAACATTCTTAACCAATAAAGAAGCTTGTTGTTGCGATTTTTTTAAAATGATTTTATCTATCTCTTGATTCGAGATATAAGACGTTGAAGCAATGCTAGTGATTGCAGCAATCACGAACATGGCAAAAACCACTATTAGTATTGTTTTTTTCATTGAGGCTATTCCTGATGTTATTAACTATTTTCAACCAGTGATGTGACCTATTAAATCTTTTCATTAGATAGAAATATTCTAATAGATTGCCATGATTTAACTTAGTCGTATTTAATTGTTTAATTTCTATATTAGATTATTGTTTTGAATGCCTTACCTTCCTAAAGCTAGAAAGAGAGTAGTGCAGATTAAAGATAAGTATAGGAATAATAATTAAAAAGATTACTCATTTTATATATTGTGATTTGAGCCGTAATTTTTAAGCTTTACTTGTGTTGAACAGTACTAATTGTATTGTCTTATAATATTAATAGGCAGTTTAAAAAATCTCCAGATTTGCATCAGAACTGAATTCAAAGGAATAAAGGCTAAAAGCACATGAACTTAAGTAATTTGTTTGCTTTTAGTGCATAAATTCAAAGTAAAAGAGATATGAACTGATTTTTCTGAATTATTGTTAATTTATTCAGCCTGTTAACGTTTTAAGTATCACTTTTTTGTGATAAAACTAATTAAATATATGTAACTTATCTATTTAAATTAAAGTGCGTTCCATCAATCTATTTCCTTTTTAGATATTAAAACTTTTAAACAAGATAGGTCACTCAGTTAACGCATTCTATTTTGCTTCTTGGGTATAAGTTGTATCTAAATGCCAAGCATAAAATCAATTTCAATTAGGTAAGTCGATGTCTGAAAGCTTTTACAATAAAAATGCAGAGCAATTAGCAGAATTGTATTTATCTAAAACGTTCGAACAAGTTCATCAGTCGTGGCTCAGCTATTTAACACCGGTATTAAACACAAAAGATGCGCGTATTTTAGATTTAGGTGCTGGTGCTGGCCGTGATAGTAAATATATGGCAGAACAAGGCGCCAAGAATAATGTATCAATCACCGCGATTGAGCCTGCCTTTATACTTGCCCAATTAGGGAAGCATCAAACTCAAGATTTAAACGTCCGTTGGTTACAAGATTCACTCCCAGATTTACATGCTGTGACTAAGCAAGAAGTCAGCTTTGATTTAATTCTACTCAGTGCAGTGTGGATGCATATTCCTGACTCACAACGAGCACGCTCATTACGTAAACTCGCTAACCTACTAAAACCCGGTGGCAAACTCGTTATCTCATTGCGCCACGGCCCCAGTGGTGATGAACGTAATATGTTTGATGTGTGCAGTGACCGATTATTACAACGCAGTAAAAAGTGTGGTTTATTACCGCTATTAGTTACTGAAAACCATAAAGATGTTCTCGAGAGAGAAGCAGTTAGTTGGCAAACAGTGGTGTTGCAACTACCCGACGATGGTAGTGGTGCATTCCCTTTTATTCGTCATGTGGCGTTAAATGATGGTAAATCAGCAACACATAAATTAGCGTTGATGCGTGTGTTATTGCGGATTGCAGATGGTCATCCTGGTGCAGCAATACGTCGCGAAGATAATCGCGTTATCTTACCTGTTGGGCTGGTGGCTTTATATTGGGCTCACCAGTACAAGCTCTTAATAGATAAACATCAACTATTTCAAAGCCCTAATAAAAATATCAATATGGGATTTATGAAAGCGGACGGTTGGCACCAATTAACAGACCTTCAAGCTTCTGATTATCGCATCGGCAATTTGTTTACAGGTGAGAATGCAAAAGCCATGTTTAAAATGCTTTCCGCCAGTGTCAGTAATATTAAATATATGCCCTGCAAATATATCACTTACGCAAATAGTGAAAAAAGTATATTTGAAGTGGATAGTAAATCAGTGCGCGCTAAAGACAGTTTATTTTTAGACTTAAGCACTTTAAAGCATTGGGGGGAATTTTCACTACCTGAACACTTATGGGTTGCCTTTAGTCGTTATGCTTGCTGGATCGAACCAGTCGTTGTTTCAGAGTGGGTAAAAACCATGGCAGGTTACCAAGGCAATCGACAATATCAAGCGCCAGAGCAACAGCATAAATTAGTGAGCGCCTTAAATTGGTTAGAAGCAAAGCGAAATACAACAGAAGTACGAAACCGTTTTGAAACGCTTAAAAAACATAATACTAGTCAGCACAACTGTGTTTGGACTAATAAAACCTTAAATAAAAAGTACGCGATTGATCATTGCATGCCATTTGCACGTTGGCCTAATAACGACCTATGGAATTTATTACCTAGTGATGTCACTGCGAATGGTCAAAAGAGTGACCGTTTACCCACAGAACAGAAAATGAGAAAGGCAAAACAGCGCATTACAAACTGGTGGCAAGATGCATGGTTAGCAGATGACTCAATTGATATTACTCGCCAGATGAATCAAAAGCGCTTTTTTGCTGAAGCTAATATTGCTTTACCAGATTTAGCATCAAGTAATAATTCAGTCGATGATCTTTTTGAAGCCTTATTGCTACAAAGAGGGCGCTTGAAAGAGATGCAACAGTTAAGAGAGTGGTGATGATTTCTATAGAATTACGTGTAATAGATGGATTTCATATTTTTGTTCTGGCTGGATTAAAAATTTAATCGTGAATCTCGATTAATGAAAACTAATAGGGTAAATAATGATATCTCCAGAAGCTATAAACAAATATACGAGTGTAGATAAATTAGATTATGAAGACTGCTTAGATGTTATTGAGCATTCTTATCAGATAAATGGAATGAATGTTAAAATACGAATGCATTATATTAAGTTCGATGGAAATGGCCTACCAATGATTAAAGCACTTGCAAATATGCTGTATAGCTACATTATAGACTATTGTATTTCTGCTAAAAACCGTAAAGGACCATTAACAACTCGTCAGTCAACTAAGTTAACTAAAGAGGCTCGATCTCTATTTCGTCATCCTAAAATTAATGAAAAATCACCTGATAAAACCGGAGAAGCAGGTGAATTATTACTTTATTTTCTTATGGAAGCTATTTTAAAAGCTCCTCAAATGGTTTCTAAAATGGAATTGAAAACAAACCATAAGGATGAAGTGAAAGGCTCTGATGGGATTCATGCAAAATTTAATGAAACGTCGAAGCAAGTCGATTTTTATTTTGGTGAATCTAAATTATATAAAAGTTCGTCAGCTGCAATATCAGATGCAATCGAAAGTGTTAATCAATTTCATGATATAGATATGTATATTCATGAATTCTCAATGATTACCAAACATTTTAAATATGCAGAAAAAGATGTACAAGATGCAATTACATCATTAATTGTTCATGGTGAGCCTGGCCCAAGTGTTCGTATAAATCATGCGTGTTTAATTGGTTATGATTTTAACGGTTTTAATGATCTAAATACCAATAGTCCAAAAGAACTATTGAATGATTTTACCGAAAAATTTAAAAAAGATGGAGAAAGACTCACAGGGTTATTACAGAAAAAATTTGATGCATTTGAAAAAAAACATTTATGTTTTGAAGTCTTCTTTCTACCATTTCCATCTGTTAGTGAATTTAGAAATGCATTTAATACTGCTTTAGATTAAGGGCAAATTATGACTATTAATACAAAACATTATATTGTTCAATTAATCAATAAGTTAGAGTCTATTAGTATTATTCAACAATTACCAAATAGTTTTTCTGTAAATAATGTAATAACTTTAAGTGATAAAGATATTAAAAGTTTAGCTGGATATTCTTCAATATTATCGTTATCAGATATTGCTGATGATATTTCACTTAGCTATGAAATAATAACGAGGCTTTTAGAGTTCACTAATGGTGAATGCAACAAAATAGTTGCTATTGCAGATGTCGTTTTATCTAGAATAGGTAATTTCCCAGGAAGAAAGTTACTCCACAGTCGACATGCAAATTTAGATGAAATAAGGCTATCCCCCTCACTGAGATTAGAGTGTATTGCCAGAGAGTCGGAAAATACTTTTTTTACGGGAGAAAGCGATGATGGAATTATACTTACAGATTTCCAGTATAAATTATTAGATTCACTTGAGAATGAAAATGCACTTAGCGTCTCTGCACCTACTTCAGCAGGTAAATCATTTATCCTCAATTTAGATCTTATTAGGCAAATAAGAAGCAAAGCAGGACAAAGTATTGTTTATATAGTACCAACAAGAGCCCTTATTGCGGAAGTTTCATCGCGAATACGTGCTACGTTAAGGAATGAACTACTCAATGATGTGATAGTGAGAACTGCACCTTTTCCAGTTTCCAGAGATAAAATAAAATTAGCTGTGATTTATGTATTTACGCAAGAGAGAATGATGAGTTTCATTAATTCTCAAGAAAGTAAACCATATGTTAGTTCACTAATTATCGATGAAGCACACGAAATCCAAAATGGTAAAAGAGGGATTATTTTGCAAAATGCAATTGAAATAACCTTATCTAGATTTGATTCCGTAAAGTTGTTATTTGCTAGTCCGCTGATAAAAAATCCATCTTATCTTCTTTCCTTATTTAACCAAACTGCAAATGGTAAATATTTCGTAGAATTAGTATCTCCTGTTTCTCAAAATTTAATCTTGGTAAGAGAAGTCAATAGAAAGCCGAAACAGCTAAATATTTCGTTATTAAGCCAGAATAATATTGTTGAAATTGGTAATGTAAATATCAATTTTAGATTTAGAGATGGCATTGCTATTCAAAGAGCAAATCTAGCGGTTGAAATAAGCTCTAACAATGAATCAGTTCTATCATTTTCTAATGGCCCCTCTAGTGCTGAAAATGTTGCTTTTGAAGTATCAAAGTTGATTACTGATTTTAAGCCAAGTATTGAAATATTAAATTTTGTAGACTTTATAAAAAGAGAAATACATTCGGAATATTCGTTAATAAACTGTGTACTAAAGGGAGTGGCATTTCACTATGGAAACATGCCTTCATTAGTAAGAACAGGGGTCGAAAATTTATTTAAAGAGGGACATTTAAAAATAATTTGTTGTACTAGTACTCTTTTACAAGGAGTAAATTTACCTGCTAAACACATCATTATAGAAAACCCTAAGTCTGGAGATAATCCTATGACGAGAGCTAATTTCCTAAATTTAGCTGGTCGTGCAGGTCGGTTATTAAAAGAATTTCATGGAAATATTTGGTGTGTAAGACCAGGCGGTTGGGAAAGTGAATGTTATAAAGGAGAAAAGTTACAAGAAATTAGTTCTGCAATGAGTCAAGTCATGAATGATGGTGGAACGTCGATACAAAACCTTTTGAATAATTCAGAATTAGAACATCTCAAATCAGACGATGCAGAAGCCGCTTTTGGAAAGTTATATCATGATTATTTATTGGACCCCAGTCATGAATTTATTGAACAATATAGAAATGAAACTAATACAGATATATTGGACTGTACTTTAAATTTAGTCAAAAAAGTCGAAGTAACATTACCGATTGAGATACTTGAAAATAACCAATCCCTTAGGCCTGATCATTTAGAAGCTCTTTATAAGTATTTAAATACAATAATAGAACTTTCAGAAGTAATTCCGTTATCTCCTTATGTTGCTGGTGGTAAAGCACGTATGGAAGATATATTTCGTATAATAATGACTTGCTTTGAGTGGAATGAGTCTGAGAGGTATATGTCTTGGGTAAGTTGGTTAGCTTATCAGTGGTTAAAAGGTGATTCAATATATAAAATTTTAACGGGCAGAGTGAACAACCTAAGAGAGAGAAAATCAGATAAAAGCACTTCAAGTATTATACGAGAGTGTCTTCAGGTAATTGAAAATTCAATTAGATTTAAACTTGTGAAATACTTTTCTGCATATATTGAAGTTCTCAGGTATGTAGTATTGAGAAGAGGCCTAGATCAGTTACTAGATGAAATAGAGCCTTACCACATTTATTTAGAGTTTGGATCATGTAATCGTCATGCTCTTAATTTGATGGCTTTAGGCCTATCTAGATTTACTGCTCTACATCTAAAAGACATGTTCGATTTTACGGATGATGTTGAAGCAGAAGAGTATTTGGAACAACTTAAAGTGATGAATGTGAACTTATTTAAAATGCCTGAACTTTGCTTAATAGAAGTAAAAGATTTAATTGGATTAAAATAAGAAAATTATTCATAAAAAGTAAAATACTAATGGAAAAATATGGATTTAACGACACAAATTTTTAACGCATTATCTCTGTACTGGTTTATTCTGCCGCTTTTTATTTTACCTGTAGTATTAAAGTCGGCTTGGTTTAAAGGCATGTTAGGCGAGTTTTTGGTTAACTTCTTACTAACCAAGTTCTTACCAAAAGAGCACTATACGCTAATCAAAAATATTACTCTGCCGACTGATGATGGCACAACACAAATTGACCATATTGTGGTGTCTGAGTTTGGCTTGTTTGTGATTGAAACTAAAAATATGAAAGGCTGGATTTTTGGTAATGCCAATCAAAAGCAGTGGACGCAAAAGATTTTCAAATACACGGGAAAATTTCAAAATCCACTTCATCAGAACTATAAACACACAAAAACTTTAGCAAGTTGTTTAACTATACCTAATGAATTTATTTATTCAGTGGTTGTTTTTATTGGTGATAGTACCTTTAAAACTAAAATGCCAGATAATGTTACCTACGCGAGAGGGTGTGTGGAGCACATTAAAACTAAACAAGTCGTACATTTTTCGAAAGAACAAGTTAGTCACATCATCTCTCAGATTGAAGCGGGACGTTTGACACCTAGTTTGAAAACAAACTTGGCACACAGTAAACATGTTAAAACTATTGTTGAAAATAAAAGTGAGACTAAAAAAGTAATTAATAATGTAGTTGAAATAAAAGAAAATGACGAAAAATTATGCCCTCAATGTGGGTCTGAGATGGCATTAAGACAAGCTAAAAAAGGTAATAATATAGGTAATCAATTTTGGGGTTGTACTAACTTTCCAAAATGTAGAAAAGTGGTCAATCTATGATTAAAAATGCATTCACTAATTATATTAAAGCAACTAATCTCACTGGTAGCCAAAAAGCAAATTCATATATTAAAGCGCTCGATATTTTAGGTTTGCTTATCAAACACGAGCCGTATGGTTTTAATGATTGTAAAAATGTTTGGAAGGTAGAATCTATTGAACGCCTATGCCAACTTTATGCTTTCGTATTGCAACAAAGTAAAAAGAAAGACAATAATTTATGGGAGATTGAGGGTATTGCTAAAAGTTATTTAGCAAATGGTTTTTGTTCTGCCGCATTAAAGTCTTTTATGAAATTTTTGGTTGAATTCAAGTTTGAGCAACGCTTACTGAATAATATAAATGAAGAAGGGATTCAGATTCCAATTACGCTAAATTATCCAAGCTGTTTATTAGATGGTATTGGGCGTGCCGAAGGGCGTGATGTTGTTAGAGAAGTAAAGGTTCGTACTAATCAAAACGTATTTAGAAAGGTAATACTTCGTATTTATAATCAATCTTGCTGTATTACGGGCTTAAATATGCCAGAAGTAAATAGAGCGAGTCATATTGTGCCTTGGGCTGAAGATAAAACAATACGTTTAGATCCTGCTAATGGTCTTTGTTTGTCAGCAACCTACGACGCTGCTTTTGATAAACATTTAATTAGTTTAGATGATGATTACCGAATAATTATAAGTAAGACTATCAATGATTATTATACTTCGAACAGCGTAAAGGAATACTTTATCAAAAAACAAGGCATGAAAATAAACCTACCCAATACCTTCAAACCTAACAAGAGTTTTTTAGAAATTCATCGTAATAGCTGTTGTTTATGAATGTCAGTTGATTCAAAGTAACCACGATGAGATTTATTATTTATCTTTGTGTCATTAAGTTTGGTGACAAGTTTTAGCTGGAAAACAATAAAAGGCGGATTCATTTCGATTAAATATTGCTAGAAGTACGGGACACTCAATGGTTTTTACTCTACAGAATCAGAGTTTAAAGACATTGTTCTTCATGAAGAAGATTGCGAAAATATGCGAATTGTTGGCGAGTTTTTTACCGTATTAGAAGAATAATTATTTAATGAAATACAAAAAAGCCGAACATAAGTTCGGCTTTTTTTATGCGACTAAATAAGATTACTCTTCTTCAGCAACAACTGGACGGTCTACAAACTGGATATAAGCCATTGGAGCTTTATCGCCAGTACGGAAACCACATTTAATGATACTAGTGTATCCACCAGGACGAGTCGCGTAGCGAGGACCTAGTTCATTAAATAATTTTGCCACTACTGCATCATCACGAAGACGAGCAAATGCTAAACGACGGTTAGCAACGCTATCCACTTTAGCTAATGTAATTAATGGCTCAATTACACGACGCAATTCCTTTGCTTTAGGCACGGTAGTTTTAATAACTTCATGCGTAGCAATCGAGATTGCCATATTACGAAACATAGCCTGACGGTGGCTGCTGTTTCGGTTAAGTTGACGTCCACTTTGACGATGGCGCATAACCTAATCCTTATTATTCGTGAATCGGTTTTAGACTAATCTTCAATTAAACTTGCTGGTGGCCAATCTTCTAAGCGCATGCCTAGAGATAATCCACGAGAAGCAAGTACATCTTTGATTTCAGTTAGAGACTTCTTACCTAAATTAGGCGTTTTTAGAAGTGCAACTTCAGTACATTGTACTAGGTCACCGATATAATGAATCGACTCTGCTTTCAAACAATTAGCAGAACGAACAGTGAGTTCTAAATCATCTACTGGGCGTAAAAGAATTGGATCAAATGCAGGTTTTTCTTCTTCAACTGGAACTTGTACTTTTGTTCGTAAATCAACAAATGCGTCTAATTGCTCAGCTAAAATTGTAGCTGCACGACGAATTGCTTCTTCAGGCTCTAAAGTACCATCTGTTTCCATATCGATAATAAGCTTGTCTAAATCGGTACGTTGTTCAACACGTGCTGATTCAACACTGTAAGCAATACGCTCAACAGGGCTGAAAGTCGCATCTACTAATAGACGACCAATTGGACGCTCATCTTCTTCGCTATGCATACGTGATGAAGCTGGAACATAACCGCGACCTGATTCAATTTTAATACGCATGCTGATTTCAGCATTACCCGTTAAATTACAGATCACGTGTTCTGGATTGACTATTTCTACATCACCATCATGAATGATGTCGCCTGCTGTAACAGGACCAGCGCCAGATTTAGTTAAACTAACTAAAACTTCATTTTTACCTTCAAGTTTTACAGCTAGACCTTTAAGGTTAAGAAGGATCTCTAGGATATCTTCTTGTACGCCTTCTTTGGTGCTGTACTCATGTTGTACACCATCAATTTCAACTTCTGTTACTGCCGTTCCCGGCATAGATGATAACAAAATACGACGAAGAGCATTACCCAAAGTGTGGCCGAAACCACGCTCTAGTGGCTCAAGAACTACTTTAGCTCTAGTTGTCGAAATTTGTTCGATATCAACTAATCTTGGTTTTAGAAAATCAATTACAGAACCCTGCATTTATGTCCTCTCTTAAAAATTAACTTTACTTAGAGTAAAGTTCGATGATTAACTGTTCGTTAATCTCAGCAGATAAATCTGAACGTTCAGGTTGACGTTTGAACTCGCCTTCCATCTTCGTTGTATCAACTTCAACCCAAGCAAGGGCTTCACGTTGACCAGCGATTTCTAATGCAGCGCCAATACGTGATTGCTTTTTAGCTTTTTCACGAATTGCGATAACATCGCTAGGTTTAACGTTAAATGAAGGGATATTTACAACTTTACCGTTCACTAGAATAGCTTTATGGCTAACTAGTTGACGTGATTCAGCACGTGTTGCGCCAAAGCCCATACGGTATACAACATTGTCTAAACGACCTTCAAGAAGTTGAAGTAAGTTTTCGCCAGTGTTGCCCTGTAAACGAGCAGCTTCTTTATAGTAGTTACGGAATTGCTTTTCTAATACACCGTACATACGACGTACTTTTTGCTTTTCACGTAATTGTAAACCGTAGTCTGATAGACGTGGTTTACGCGCACCGTGTACACCTGGTGCGTTTTCGATTTTACACTTAGAATCGATCGCGCGGACACCTGATTTTAAGAATAAATCAGTTCCTTCACGACGGCTAAGCTTAAGCTTAGGACCTAAATATCTTGCCATTGTTCTTTCTCCAATTGCCTTAGAAGGTTGCGATTAAACGCGACGTTTCTTTGGTGGACGACAACCATTATGTGGGATCGGTGTAACGTCAGTAATATTAGTCACACGGAAACCCGCCGCGTTTAGTGCGCGAATCGAAGATTCACGACCAGGTCCTGGTCCATTTACAAAAACTTCTACGTTTTTAAGGCCATACTCTTTTGCTGCTTCAGCAGCACGTTCAGCAGCAACCTGTGCAGCGAACGGAGTAGATTTACGAGAACCACGGAAACCAGAACCACCTGCAGTAGCCCAAGAAAGAGCATTACCTTGACGGTCTGTAATAGTTACGATTGTGTTGTTGAAAGAAGCATGGATATGAGCCATACCATCAGCAACTTGCTTTTTAACGCGCTTGCGAGCACGAGTTGGTGTTTTAGCCATGATCTCTTACCCTATTTCTTAATTGCTTTACGCGGACCTTTACGGGTACGAGCATTCGTTTTAGAACGCTGACCACGTACAGGCAAGCTGCGACGATGACGAAGTCCACGGTAACAACCAAGGTCCATTAGACGCTTGATGCTCATAGATACTTCACGACGTAAATCACCTTCAACGGCGAATTTAGCTACTTCTGTACGAAGAGCTTCGATTTGTGTTTCATCCAGATCTTTAAGCTTAGTAGATTCTGCAATGCCTGACTCTGCACAGATAATCTGTGAACGAGTCTTGCCAATGCCGAAAATAGCAGTTAATGCGATAACTGCATGCTTATGATCAGGAACGTTAATGCCAGCGATACGGGCCACTATGCACTCCTTAAAAGTTAACGATTCATTTGCGAAAAGCCCGAAAGGATGCTCTACAAATGATGATTATAAAAAAT
>Ga0316197_10002906_pt1 | contig 12194 bp, 9 predicted proteins | sample OudBiesiAoxic_MG_FD_204939 | JGI IMG/M metagenome (GOLD analysis project Ga0316197, IMG submission 204939) | Coastal sediment microbial communities from Oude Bieten Haven, Netherlands - site A oxic | ecosystem: Environmental > Aquatic > Marine > Coastal > Sediment | place: Netherlands...
TTTGAGCGGGGTCTGGCCGCCGAGCGACACGATGACCTTCTCCGGCCGCTCGACGTCGATCACGTTGAGCACGTCCTCCTTGGTCAACGGCTCGAAGTAGAGGCGGTCGGACGTGTCGTAGTCGGTCGACACCGTCTCGGGGTTGCAGTTGACCATGATCGTCTCGAACCCGGCCTCGCGCAGCGAGAACGACGCGTGGACACAGCAGTAGTCGAATTCGATGCCCTGGCCGATCCTGTTCGGTCCCGAGCCGAGGATGATCACCTTGCGCCGGTCGCTGGGCACCACTTCGTTCTCGTCTTCCCAGGTCGAATAGTGGTACGGCGTCTGCGCGGCGAATTCGGCGGCGCATGTGTCGACGGTCTTGTACGTCGGCACGACGCCCGCGGCGAGCCGGGCACGTCGCACCTCGTCCTCGTCGGCCGACCAGAGGTGTGCCAACTGGGCGTCGGCGAAGCCGAGCCGTTTCGCACGCCGCCATCTGCGGGGCGTCATCGCATCGGGCCCGGCCGCCTCGAGCACCGCGCGCTCCTCGACGATCATCGACATCTGGTCGAGGAACCACGGGTCGATGCGCGTCGAATCGTGCAGCTGGTCGACCGTGATCCCGCGGCGCAGCAGTTCGCCGACCTGCAGCAGCCGGTCGGGCGTGGGCACCGCGGAGCGGGCGAGCAGCTCGTCGTCGTCGACCCCATCGAGATGGGCCTCTGCGGGATCGGTGTTCAGGCCGAATCGGCCCTGCTCGAGTGACCTGAGTGCTTTCTGGAGGCTCTCGGTGAACGTCCGTCCGATCGCCATCACCTCGCCGACCGACTGCATCTGGGTGCCGAGCACACCGGTGGTCCCCGGCAGCTTCTCGAACGCCCATCGCGGAATCTTGGTGACGACGTAGTCGATCACGGGCTCGAAACTGGCAGGGGTCGACCGTTCGTCGGTGCGGGTGATGTCGTTCGGGATCTCGTCGAGCGTGTAGCCGACGGCGAGACGGGCCGCGATCTTGGCGATCGGGAAGCCGGTTGCCTTCGAGGCGAGCGCCGACGACCGAGAAACGCGCGGGTTCATCTCGATCACGACCTGACGACCGGTGCGCGGTTCGACGGCGAACTGCACGTTGGACCCACCGGTTTCGACACCGACGCGACGGATACACGTCAGCGCCGAGTTCCGCATCTGCTGGTATTCGACGTCGGTCAGCGTCTGGATCGGAGCGACCGTGATCGAGTCGCCGGTGTGCACGCCCATCGGGTCGACGTTCTCGATGCCGCAGATGATCACGCAGTTGTCGGCGTGATCGCGCATCACTTCGAGTTCGAACTCCTTCCAGCCGTACACCGACTCCTCGATCAGGATCTCGCCGATCGGACTGGCGGCCAGCCCGTTGGACGCGATCCGCTCGAACTCCTCGGGCGTGGACGCAATGCCGGTACCGCGGCCGCCGAGGATGTACGCCGGGCGAATCACCGCCGGCAGCCCGATCTCGGAGATCACGGTCCGCGCATCATCCATCGTGTGGGCGGTGCCCGAACGCAGGCAGTCGAGACCCACCTCGAGCATCGCCTGCTTGAAGATCTCACGGTCCTCGGCCGTGGCGATCGCCTCGGCATTGGCCCCGATCATCTCGGGGCGGCCGGGAACGCCGATCAATCCTCGTTCGAACAGTTCCATCGCGATGTTGAGACCTGTCTGGCCGCCGAGCGTCGGCAGCACGGCGTCGGGCTGCTCTCGATCGATGATCGCCGACACGACCTCCCACGTGAGCGGCTCGACGTAGGTGGCATCGGCGAAGTCCGGATCGGTCATGATCGTCGCCGGATTCGAGTTGGCGAGGATGACCCGGTAGCCCTCCTCACGGAGCACCCGGCACGCCTGGGTGCCCGAGTAGTCGAACTCGCAGGCCTGGCCGATCACGATCGGACCGGACCCGATGATCAGGATCGAATGGATGTCGGTGCGCTTGGGCATCAGCGGGCTCCGGTCGGTGCGATGCCGCTCGAGGCGCGGCGCATCATGTCGGCGAACTGGTCGAAGAGGTAGTGCGAGTCGTGAGGGCCGGGGTTTGCCTCGGGGTGATGCTGGACGCTGAACGCGAGCTCCCCGGTCACCGCCAGCCCTTCGCACACGCCATCGTTGAGATTGACGTGCGTCATCGTTGCCTTCCCGGCCAGGGTGTCGGGGTCGACGGCGAAGTTGTGGTTCTGGCTGGTGATCTCCACCCGATCCGTGGTGAGGTGCATCACCGGATGGTTGCCGCCGTGATGGCCGAACGGCAGTTTGACCGTGCCGGCACCGATCGCCCGACCGAGCAGTTGGTGCCCGAGGCAGATGCCGAAGATCGGCACGTTCCCGAGCAGGGCAGCGATCGTGTCGACGCCGTAGGGAGCCATCGCCGGGTCGCCGGGACCGTTGCTGAGGAAGACCCCGTCGGGGTCGCGAGCGAGGATGTCGGCTGCCGACGTGGTGGCCGGCACGACCTCGACCCGGCCGTAGCGAGCGAGGTTGTTGACGATGTTGCGCTTCATCCCGAAGTCGATGGCGACGATCGTGGTCCGGTTCTCGGGGTCGACAGGTTCGACGGTGTATCCCTCACTCACGGTGACGCCCCGCACCAGATCGACGCCGTCGGTGCCGGGTTCGGCGGCCGCCGCCGCTCGGAGTTGACCGATGTCGCCCGCCCCGAACGCCCCCGGCATCGCCCCGGTGTCGCGCAGCAGACGGGTCAGACGCCGAGTGTCGACACCGGCGATCCCGGGGACTCCGTGATCACGGAGCATCCCGTCGAGGTCGCCCTGGGCTCGATGGTTGCTGTACCGCCGGGCGAGTTCGCGCACGACGACACCCCGGCAGAATGTTCCGCGAGACTCGAAGTCGGTCGGGTTCACGCCGTAGTTGCCGATGTGTGGCGAGGTGAAGGTGATGATCTGACCGGCGTAGCTCGGGTCGGTGATCACCTCCTGGTACCCCGACATGACCGTGTTGAACACGACCTCGCCACTCGCTGGCCCCGAACCGGTGTCGGCTCCGATCAGCTCGCCCTCGAACACGCTGCCGTCGGCCAGCACGAGTGCACCATCGCGTGGTTCTGTCATCTGCAGGGACCCTCCCAGGTGTGAATCTTCATGCATTGTAACGGATGTTCATTCAGTCTGATCGTTGGTCGTACCGGTCATCGGGTCGCGCGCCCGTCGTCGACGACGAGTGCTCCCTCGTACACCGTGTGCGTCACGCGACCGCGCAACGGCATCCCGACGTAGGGCGTGTTGTGGCTGCGGCTGGCCAGTCGAGCCGGCACGACCTCCCATGCGACCTCCGGATCGAAGACGGTGACGTTCGCGGGCTCCCCCACAGCGATGGGACGGCCATGCCGTTCATCGAGACCGGCGATCGCCGCCGGTTTCCACGACAGCGCCGCGACGACGTCGGCCAGCGGCATGTCGAGGTGGGCCAGCGACACCCCGAGCGCGGTCTCCAAGCCGAGCATTCCCGGTGGGGCCTGGTCGAGTGGCTGCTCCTTGGTTTCTGCGGCATGGGGTGCATGGTCGGTGGCGATCGCATCGATCGTGCCATCGGCCAGACCGTCGCGAACGGCGACGATGTCCGCCGAGGTCCGCAACGGCGGGTTCACCTTGTACAGCGCGTCGAACGACGCGAGACGTTCGTCGGTCAAGCTGATGTGGTGCGGCGTCGCCTCGGCGGTGATGGCGAGCCCCTCCGCCTTGGCCGCCCGGACCAGCTCGACGCTGCGGGCGGTCGACAGGTGCAAGAAGTGGGCTCGCGCTCCCGTCAGCCGCACCAGTTCGATGTCGCGATGCACCATCAGTTCCTCAGCGAGCGACGGCCAACCGGGGAGCCCGAGTCGGCTGCAGCACTCCCCCTCGTGCATCACCGCCCCGGCGGTCAGGCGTTCGACCTCGCAGTGCTGGGCCAGCGTCACCGACCGGCCGCCACCGGCGTCGAGACCGGCCGCGTATTCGTACGCTCGACGCATCAACAGCGGATCCTGGACTCCGTTGCCGTCGTCGGTGAACAGCCGCACGCCGGCCGCCGACAACTCGCCGAACGGCGTGAGCTGTTCACCTCGGCGGCCGATGGTGATCGAACCGGACGGGGCGACATGGCAGAGGCCGGCCCGCTCCGCCTGTCGGCGAACGAACTCGACCACTTCCACACAGTCCTGCGCGGGGTCGGTGTTGGGCATGGCGACGACGGCAGTGAAGCCCCCGAGCGCCGCAGCGCGGCTGCCGGTCTCGATCGTCTCGGCCTCCTCGCGGCCGGGCTCGCGGAGGTGCACGTGGAGATCGACGAAGCCGGGGCTGAGGACGCGCCCCGTCGCGTCGATCACTCGATCGTCGTCGACCGGCGTGAGCTCGGCGTCGACGGCGACGATCGTCGGGCCGTCGATGCGGACGTCGACCGAGCGGGTGCCGGTGGGGTCGACGACCGTCGCACCGGAGATCAAGAGACTCATCGGGACGTTCCTTCCGTGCCCGGCTCTCCCGAGCCGAGCAGATCGAACAGCACGGCCATCCGAACGGCGATGCCGTTGGTGACCTGCTGGGTGATGACAGCGCCCGGGAGTTCGCCGGGATCGACGGCGATCTCGACGCCGCGGTTGATCGGACCCGGATGCATGACAAGCGTCTGTGGAGCCAGTCGGGCGGCGCGTTCCGGCGTGAGGCCGAAACGGCTCGTGTACTCCCGCAAGCTCGGCACGAGGGCCTCGTTCATGCGCTCGTTCTGCATGCGCAGCATGTACAGCACGTCGAGATCCTCGATGATGCCGTCGAGATCTTCGGTCGTCGGCTCCTCGACAACGGGCGGCAGCAGCGTCCGTGGCGCCACCAGCGTGACGTCGGCACCGAGCAGCCGGAACGCCGTCGAGGTACTGCGCGCGACGCGGCTGTGCTTGATGTCGCCGACGATCGCGATCCGCAGACCCTCGAGCCCACCCGTTCGACCGAGCGACGTGCGAACGGTGTACGCATCGAGCAGACCCTGGGTCGGGTGACTGTGCCACCCGTCGCCGGCGTTGATCACGCTCGCGGTGGTCCAGTGATCGACCTGCCACGGCGTCCCGCTCGATGCGTGACGGATCACGAAGGCGTCGACCCCCATCGCGGAGATCGTGTCGATCGTGTCGCGCAGGCTCTCCCCCTTGTTCAGGCTCGACTGCGACACCGAGAACGTCATCGTGTCGGCCGACAACCGCTTCGCGGCGGTCTCGAAGCTCAGTCGAGTACGTGTCGAATCCTCGAAGAAGACGCTGCACACCGTCTTGCCGCGGAGCGCCGGCACCTTCGGGTTGGGACGCCGATTGACCTCGGCCATGTGATCGGCCAGGTCGAGGATCCGCAGGATGCCGTCGGTACCGAGGTCGTCCACGGACAGCAACGACCGTGCCGGACGGTCATGGCCCGTGGTCACGAGATCACCACGCCGTCGGCCGTGGCGCTGACGTTCTCGTCGGTGCTCGTCGGCAGGTTCTTGCCGACATAGTCGGGGCGGATCGGGAGTTCGCGATGACCACGGTCGACGAGCACGGCGAGCTGCACCGCCCGCGGCCGTCCGTAGTCGGCGACCGCGTCGAGCGCAGCGCGCACCGTCCGACCGGTGTACAGCACGTCGTCGACCAGTACGACCGTGGCGCCGTCGACGTCGAAACTGAGGTCGCTCACGGCCCCGGGCGAAACGGGGCGCATGCCGATGTCGTCCCGGTACAGGCTGGCGTCGACGGAGCCGACGGGCACCGGATGCGACTCGTCGATGCGGGCGATCTCGGCCCCGAGCGCCTGGGCAAGCCAGACTCCACCCCGGTGGACACCGACGATCACCACACCATCGAGGCCTCGATTGCGCTCGATGATCTCGTGAGCGATCCGGATGATGGCGCGGCGCACATCGTCGGGCCCGAGCACGTGCTTGGGCTCCGGTCGTGCGCCGCCGGGTTGTTCGGCGGTCATGGTTCTCCTCCGTACGAGCCTCACAGGACCCGTTTGACGGTCGATCGGGACGGTAGCAGCAACTACCGTCGCGGGCCATGCATGATCTCGTGATTCGTGGGGGCACACTCGTCGATGGCACGGGGTCGCCACCGCGCCTGGCCGATGTCGCCGTCGACGACGGCATGATCACCGCGGTGACCGAGCCGGGCGGCCTCAGCGAGCCCGGTGAACAACTCGTCGACGCCACCGGGTTGCTCGTCACCCCCGGCTGGGTCGATGTGCACACCCACTACGACGGCCAGGCCTCGTGGGACCCGTTCCTGACCCCGTCGTCGTGGCACGGTGTCACATCGGTCGTGATGGGGAACTGCGGGGTGGGCTTCGCCCCAGCTGCCCCCGATCGCCACGAATGGCTGATCGAGCTGATGGAGGGCGTGGAGGACATTCCGGGATCGGCACTCACCGAAGGGATCACGTGGGAGTGGGAGTCGTTCGAGCAGTACCTCGACGCGCTCGATGCCCGTCAGTACGTGATCGACATCGGGGCACAAGTGGCGCATGGTCCCGTCCGTGCCTACGTGATGGGCGAACGTGGTGCCGCCAACGAGGATCCAACCGCCGACGACATCGCGGCGATGTCCGCGATCGTCGAGCGCGGCCTGCAGGCCGGTGCGTTGGGCTTCTCGACGTCGCGCACGCCGATCCATCGGTCGAAGTCCGGCGAACTGGTGCCGGGTACCACCGCGCACGACGACGAACTGCTGGGCATCGCCGATGCGCTGCGTCGCGCCGGCCACGGCGTGTTCCAGTTCGCTCCCGACCACGCCCACGTCCCGCGCGACGAGTGGCCGTGGATGAAGGAACTCGCACGGCGCACCGGGCGCACCGTCAGCGTCAACCTCAATCAGCCCGACGACGCACCGGACCTCTGGCAGGACGTGCTCGCGCTGCTCGACGATGCCGCGAAGGAAGGCCTCCCGATCGTCGCCCAGGTGGCGGGCCGGGTCGTCGGGCTGCTCATGTGTCTCGAAGGCAGCATGAACCCGCTGGCGTTCCATCCGGCGTATGCGTCGATCGCTGCGCTGCCGCTGTCCGAACGGGTGATCGCACTGCGCGATCCGGAGCTGCGCGACCGGTTCGCCGATGCGTCGGAGCCGGGCACCGAGCTGTATCAGCGCCTCGCGCTCGACCGGCTCGATCGGTTCTGGCCGACCGCCGATGGTGACATCGACTACGAACCGGTCGCGGACGACTCGCTCGCCGCGGTGGCCGCCCGCACGGGAGCCCGTCCGACCGACCTGATGATCGACCAACTGATCTCCCACGGCGGCAACGGCATCATCCTGACCCCGTTCTTCAACTACGCCTACGGCAACCTCGACTTCACCTACGAGGTGCACCGTCACCCTGGGACGCGTATGGGACTGGCCGACGCCGGTGCGCACTGCGGCGTGGTCTGCGACGGCGGAACCCCCACGTTCATGCTCACCCACTGGACCCGCGACCGCACCCGGGGGCCGAAACTGCCACTCGAGCACGTCGTGCGGCGCCAGACCCGTGAGACCGCGGAGCTGTACGGCCTCACCGACCGTGGTGCGATCGTCCCTGGTCTCCGCGCCGACATCAACGTGATCGACTACGACCGGCTCACGTTCGGGCCGGCACGAATGGTGCACGATCTCCCTGCGGGGGCGCGACGGCTCGTGCAGAAGGCCGAGGGGTACGTCGCCACGTTCGTGAACGGGGTCCAGATCGTCGACAGCGACGAGTTCACCGGCGAACTCCCCGGACGCCTCCTGCGCGGCCCTCGCTGATGTAACGCTGGTGTCAGACACCAGCGTTACATCGCTGGTTCGATCTCCGGGCCGCCGGGTGGGAGCGGAACCGATCGGTCACGCTCGTAGAGGATCCAGATCTCGTTGCGGTCGACCTCGTCGAAGGCGTCGGCGATCGCCAGCCAGTCGGCGACGAGTTGCTCGTCCTGGTCGGTCGGGATCACGACGTAGTCGACTCGTTCGGAACGATCGCCGAGGCGCGATCCTTCCCACGACGTGTCCGGCCCGTACAACACCACCCGGAAGGGCACCGGGAACTGATAGATCTCCTCTCGGTACGCGATGTGGGGTGTGATCCGGTAGTGCGCCGCCACCACTGCATCACCGGGGATGTCGGCGATGATCTCCCGTGCGGTGGTGGCATAGATGTTGTCGGGGCTGCCGTAGAACAGTTGCGTCCGACCCCAGGGAAGCGGTGCCCACATGTACGACGTGACGAGCACGGCGGCGGCGAGTGCGACGACAGCGACCTGCCGGGTCGCCACCTCGAGCTTCCAGCCGTGCGCCCGCAGCACGTGGTCACGCATCGCACCGATCGCGTACACGGTGCCGATCGCCAACGCCGGCACCGCCACCAGGCTGTAGTGGTAGTCGATCTGGTACTGGTACCAGAAGGTGCTCAGCACGTTGGTGAACAACACGAGGGCGCTGATCGCCGCCACGTCCGGGAGTCGGGCGAACAACCATGCGAACGGCGCCGTCATCTGCCACAGGTACCAGGGGCGGCCGTCGCTGCGCAGGTGTTCGACCAGTTGTGTCGGGTTGGTGACCGCCGTGTCGATCACGCCCCGGGGGCCACCGAACGGAATCCGCCAGCCGTTTCGGGTCGGAACACCGATCAGGCTGCGCATCACGAGCAGCATCGCCACCGCCATGAAGGCGAGGCTCCCGACCACCGTCAGCAGACCGATCCGCCGGTCTCGTCGCAGCGCCACCCACACGCCGAGCGGCACGATCACCAGCGAGACGTCCTCCTTCACCAAGAGCGACAACACGACGAACACCGCGTACATGCGCCACTTGCGTTCGAGCGCCGCATAGATCGCGAAGCCGACGAACACGCCGAGGAACGAGTCGGGATGAAAGTTCTCGAGGTTGGTCCATCCGACAGCGGGATGCAGCAGATACGCGCCCGCACCGACCAACGCGAGCCACTCCGAGCCGAGTCGCCGACGGCCGTACAGGTAGACCGGGATCGCTCCTGCCGCAATCGCTGCGGACTGAGCGAAGAACATGATCCAGGCGCCGGGCGCGATCCAGTACAGCGGGACGAGGAACAGCAGCACGAACGACGTGTGGTCGCCGAACAGGTTGCGCCCCATCAGCGTGACGAACGGTGCGTCGAACTGCGACAGCAGCCACATTCCCTGGTCGTAGAGCGCCGAGTCGTACGAGGCGGTGCCCAGCCCGTGATGAATGTCGAGCGAACGCGCCGTGAAGTACCAGGTCCACGCCACGACTGCCAGCCCGACGATCAGGGACGGAATCGATGGCCAGCCCAGCTGTCGACGCGCCGGCTCGTCGGCAGGAGCGTCGACGGGCGCGTCGATGTCGGCGTGTTCCTCGACCTGCTCGGCCAGCTCGTCGGTCGCCGTCGACTCGGCCACATCACCATGATCGCATGTGCGACACCGATCAGCAGGCCAGTCGGTCGGCGAGATCGGTCAGCACCGCCTGCACCCGGGCCCGGCGACGCATCGGCACCACCGCCTCGGCGATGACCTCGGTCCGACTCTGCGTGGCACCGCCGACTCGGAAGAAGCGCCGGCGGACCGAACCGACGACCAGGATCTCCGCATCGGCGACGACCGGGCGCAGTGCGGCTGCGCTCGGATCGGACCACGAGATCGGTACCGACACCCGCCGGTTGGCGCCGTCCACCGACTGGGTCCGGAGATCGAACTGGATCACGACGGCCCCGCTCGGCAGGACTCGGTGCGTCGGGGTGGCCACGACGTCGCCGCAGAGCACAGCGAGATTGGACGGTGGGACGAACGTGTTGGGACGTGTGGTCATTGGTGACCTCCGGGTGATCGATGGTGGATCGTCGGAGGGAGTCGGTGACCGCCCATCATGCCGACGAGGTGTCACAGAGTTCGCTACGTTCCCCGGATGGCTGCTCACGACACCATCCGCTGGGGTATCGCCTCGACCGGCAAGATCGCGGCGGCGATGACCACTGCGCTTCAGACCCTCCCCGACGCCGAGGTCGTCGCCGTCGGGTCGCGGTCGCTGGACGCCGCCGACGCCTTCGCCTCCCGATTCGGCATCCCGAACGTTCATGGGAGCCACGACGCGCTGTACGGCGACGACGACGTCGACATCGTCTACGTCGCATCGCCCCACAGTCACCATCACGGAATGACGATCGATGCGCTCGACGCCGGCCGTCACGTGTTGTGCGAGAAGGCGTTCGCACTCAACGCCGCTCAGGCGCGCGAGATGGTGGCCGCTGCGACTCGCAACGACCGCTTCCTCATGGAGGCGATGTGGACCTGGTTCATACCGGCGGTGACCGAGGTGAAGCGCCGAGTCGATGCGGGCGAGATCGGCGAACTCCGTCTGATCGAGGCCGACTTCGGTCTCCCGATCCACGACGAGCGGGGTCGCCACCGGCGCAACGACCTCGCCGGGGGCGCGCTGCTCGACCTCGGCATCTACCCGGTGACGTTCGCCCGGTTCCTGGCCGGCGATCCGGTCGACGTCAGGGCGATCGGCACGATCGGGCCGACCGGCGTCGACACGAACGTCGGTGGCGTGGTCTCCTATTCGAGCGGGGCCATCGGCGTCTTCACGACGTCGCTCGATGCGCACAGCCCTGGGCGAGCGACGATCGTCGGCACCGAGGGCACCATCCATGTCGAGACTCCGTTCTGGCATCCGTCCACGTTCATCGTCGAGCGGCGCGGCGCCGAGCCGAGTCGGGTGGAGATTCCCAACGACGGCCTCGCCCACGAGGCAGCCCATGCGATGGAACGGATCCGGGCCGGGCACCGTGACAGCGATGTGATCCCGCTCGAGACCACGGTGTCGACGATGGAACTGCTCGACGAGATCCGCGCCCAGATCGGCGTCGTCTACCCGCAGGAGCGCGACACCGATCAGCCCTCGGCGGGGTAATCGGCGTACGACGCCTTGAACACTCCCTGGTGCAGGAGGACCGTTGCTGTTCGGGCCCCCGACTCGGCGTCGACGAGCGTCGACTCCGTCCAGTACGACTCGACCCGACGGCTCTGACCCAGCCCGACGCAACGATGCGTCACCCGGTAGGGCCGATCGACGAACACCGGGCCGTCGACGTAGCGCACCTCGAGGTCGATGAACAACCCGACCGCCGGGCCGCGCACCGGGAAGTGGGCGCTCGACCGGTGCGCGAGCACGCTGACCATCTCGGTCGGAACGATCGGCGAACCCCAGGGGCTGTCACCGCCGGGCAGGTACCACGAGCACGGTTCGGTGATCCTCGCCAGCTTGTCGGCCAGCGTGAACGGGTACAGATCGCCGTTGTCGTCGTCGAACCCCATCGCCACCGGCTCCGACACCTCCGACATCATCCCGACCTCCAAGCGATCGACGATGTGCAGTTCGCCCGGGTCGCCGAGCCCTCGCTGGCGTCGCTCGTCGAGCTCGGTCCGGTCCTCGGGGCCGATCGAGGCGGTCCCCGTGAGTACCGGCGTGCCGTCACGCTTCACGGCATCGATCCTGGCCGACCCGCCGGGGACGGCGTCGAGCGTCGCCTGGACGTCCTCGCCCTCGATCACCATGGTCTGGAAGTGTGCGCTGACGCAGCCGGTCTCGAACCACCTGCTGCCCCAGAGGTCGACAGCGAGCGGATCGATCTGACTGAAGTGCGTCGGCCCCTCGATCGGTGCGCCGGCCAGCCCGAGCTTCGCCGCCGTGTCGTCGTCGTGAACACTCGTGTGCCCGTCGTACGCCTGCTCGGCGAGCATCTGCGCCGGAGCTCGCCACTGGCCCGTTCGCCGCGTGCCATCGAGTCGAACACCGAAGTCGCTCACCGTCTGGAATCCCATCGCCACATCGTGGCAGACCCCATCGGGGCAGCCCCCACCTCGGTCGCCCGGGCGAACTCGGGCGGCCCGGGTCAGGTGGCGGGAGGCAGTACCTTCAAGCCGAGTTCAGCCAGCGTCTTCGGATCTCCGGCGATCGGCGAATTGGTCATCGGATCGGCCCCCGACTGGGTCTTCGGGAAGGCGATCACCTCGCGAATGTTCTCCTCGCCCGCGAGGATGGCGACGAGGCGATCGAGTCCGAACGCGAACCCGCCGTGCGGCGGCGCGCCGTAGTCGAAGGGGTTGAGGAAGAAGCCGAACTTGCGCTCGGCCTCCTCGTCGCTGATGCCCAATGCATGGAACACCCGTCGCTGCAGTTCGGGTTCGTGGATCCTGATCGAACCCGAACC
>Ga0316197_10002907_pt1 | contig 12194 bp, 11 predicted proteins | sample OudBiesiAoxic_MG_FD_204939 | JGI IMG/M metagenome (GOLD analysis project Ga0316197, IMG submission 204939) | Coastal sediment microbial communities from Oude Bieten Haven, Netherlands - site A oxic | ecosystem: Environmental > Aquatic > Marine > Coastal > Sediment | place: Netherlands...
CCAATCTTTCTACCTTGTCATCCATGCGAATGACCGTGGTAAGGGCGTCCCACATCTTGTCTGTAACGCCCATCAGGCCGCCTCGCTGTTTTCTTCCATTTTCGCAATCCGTTTGTTTGATTCTTCGATGAACGACAGCACTTCATCAATGACGCTTTCCGCTCTTTCTGTCGCCTTATTCATCTGCCTGATCATCGCCTCCAGGGCCGCATCATCATCTGAAGGACTAAAACCTTCTGCCGCCCGCCGCATGAATTCTCCCGCGCTAAGACCAGCTCGTTTGGCTTTGGATACCAAGCGCTTTTTTTCTGCCGCTGTCATGAGAACCGGAACTCTTTCAGTGGCTGCCATAATAACCTCCAACATGAACATGTGCTGTATATGCACATGTTACAGCAACAACCCGGCAATCGCCACGTCTATAACTGCAATCACTACTGTCCCGTTAACTGCAATATAAAGCTATTGGCCACTTTGCGGGGCAATCAGCTTTTGCAGTTCGCCGATATTCTCCTGCATACGCCGCATCGCCAGCTGGTTACGTCGCTGGACCAGTTGTGGCACATCATTAATCACCCGCTGGCCGGTCGGCGTGATGTAGAAGGCATTCATTTCTTTCAGCTCCGCCTCGCTGAACGCCTCCATGTACATGGCCGCGATCTCATTTTTCATGCTGTTCCAGCCAATGTGCTTTTGCAGAAAATCATCGAGTGCCTGGCGATGGGGTTCCAGCTGCGGACTTTGCTGCAACTGTATCAGCAGTACGTTATCCACGCTTTCGTTCACTTTCTGCTCCATCTGCGTCAGCTTGAAAAGTTTTTCGACGGCCTGGCGATGGCTGTCGGCATCAGCCACGGAACTGCCGGGGACGGCGACAATAAGTGCGATGAGTAACAGTCTGACAAGCGGTTTTTGAATCATCTCCTGGCTCCCATGAATGCAGTCTTTTGCGGTTGTGAGCGGCCTCCTGGCCGCAATATTGCGGCGAAGGGCGGCGCTCCTGCATGACACCTGTTTTATGATTGCTTTCATCATAGAATACCGACAGCCTAAAAACTATAATCACGACACATGCTGGCTCAAGAGGGATGATGATGGCCGACAAACTGATGATTGTGATGGTGAATACCGATCCGGCCAATCCGAGCGAACTGGGGGCGCCGTTTTTCCAGGCGACGGTGGCGGCAGCCATGGAATATGACGTTGAGGTTGTCCTGACCGGCCGCACCGGGGAACTGGCCATGCGCGGGGTCGCCGAGGGGATTGTCGTTCAACAAGACAGCAAACGGACCGCCTATGATTTTATCCAGGAAGCGCACGAGGCAGGCGTCACCTTCAAGGTCTGTACGCCGACACTGGAATTCTGGGGCGATGACCTGATTCCGGAAATCGACGAGACGGTCGGTGGCGCCTATCTCATCAGTGAAGCGATGGACGATGCCACGGTCACCTTTACCTACTGAATGAGGATCGACACGGACAAGGTACAAGACGTACTCGAAGCCGCCGAACAACTGTGTACCCAGGAGCAGGTCGAGGCGGCGCTGGACAGCATGGCGGCCGACATCGAGCAGGCTATCAGCGGCCGTAATCCGCTGTTGCTGTGTGTCATGACGGGTGGGCTGATCGTCAGCAGCGAGTTGTTTACCCGCCTGCAGTTCCCCGTTCAGCTCGACTACCTGCACGCAACGCGTTACCAGGGCACCAAAGGCGGCAAGGTGTTGAAGTGGATCACACGACCTTCACAAAACCTTAAAGGGCGTACCGTACTGGTGGTCGACGATATACTGGACGAAGGTCTGACCCTGGCCGCCATTCTGGACTACTGCCATGCACAGGGTGCCGCGGCGGTCTACAGCGCGGTACTGGTTGAAAAAATCCACCAGCGTAAATCCGCTGATCTCAAAGCGGACTTCGTCGGGCTGCGGGTCGAAGACCGTTACCTGTTCGGCTATGGGATGGACTACCATGGTTATTTGCGTAACGTGAACGGCATCTACGCGGTCGCCGAGTAGGAGCGGTCGCCTGACCGCGCTGGTGTACGGTACCAATCGCGCCGGAGGACGGCGCTCCTGCAGGGTCGGGTGCAGCTCGTTGTTGTCGATGTAACAAACTGGAAACGCTATGGCTGAACTGGCAATTATCGGTGGTACCGGACTGACCACACTCAAAAATCTTGAAATCAGGCAACAGCACGTAGTGCCTACGCCGTATGGCGAACCCTCCGGTCCCCTGGTCCATGGTCAACTGGGTAACAAGGATGTTGTGTTCATACCGCGGCACGGCCATGGTCATACCATTCCGCCCCATAGGGTGAACTACCGGGCCAATATCTGGGCATTACGCGAAACCGGTGTGCATAGCGTCATAGCCGTGGCAGCGGTGGGCGGTATTCGCCAGGATATGCAACCGGGCAGACTGGCGTTTCCGGATCAGATCATCGATTACACCTGGTCCCGCCGGCACACCTATTTTGAAAGCGACCTGGATCAGGTGACGCATATTGATTTCACCGCACCGTACAGCGAGCAGGTTCGACACGTGTTGATCAAGGCCGCGCGGCAGCTCAAGCTCGAGGCGGCCGAACACGGGACCTATGCAGCAACCCAGGGTCCGAGGCTGGAAACCGCCGCTGAAATAGACCGGCTGGAAAGGGACGGTTGCAGCATAGTCGGTATGACGGGTATGCCGGAAGCGGCGCTGGCGCGTGAACTGGGGCTTTGTTACGCCAGCTGCGCGGTGGTTGCCAACCGGGCGGCAGGCCGCGGAACCGGGCCGATCAGCATGGAGGATATCGAGACCAGTCTGGTCGGCGGTATGGCGAAAGTACGCCGCCTGCTGGAGACCGCCATAGCGATGCTGGACGGTGCGGGCGCCGACGACTAGAAGGTTGGGATGAGGGGATCGAAAGTCAATTGGTAGCCATGGTTGACCCCCTCTCCCTGGCCCTCTCCCGGAGGGAGAGGGAATTACTTGCATAGAAAACTTAATGTAAACTATAAAATAACATAATTAATACATTGTATTTATATGCACTATAAGCATAATTAAGTCATGCCCAAATACTTGACTAATTTAGTCAGGATCAGTATATTAGTACCCACTTATAGTCTAATTGGCAAGTGAGGTGAGACCATGAACGGCCTGATTCAGAATTTTCCCTACAATGGTGTTGTCACGGTCAACCGAATGATTCTCAAGGACGGTTATACGGTGGATGACCTGCAGGAACGCGTGGCGGTCCTGTGTGAGAACGTGAAGACCTACCATTCGGAAACCGGCTTTGTCGGTGGCTTTGTCGCCCTCAATAAGGGCGCGATTTCCAACGAGGGCTCCACGGTCGGCCAGGCGGTGCAGAGCCCGTTGAAAGGTAAGGAGGCGCTGGTGGTGACCTTCTGGAACAGCTTTGAAGACCACGAGCGATCACACCGCAGTGAGACTTTCCAGCCCTTGTTCGAGCAGGTGCTGAAACTGTGTGAGAACGGTAACGAGGAGATCGCCTACGAGATGCTGTGGTCCGGCAAGGCCTACGATCCTGAGCAGGCCAAAGCGGCTCGCGACGCCAAGGAACGCTTCGAGGCGGCCTGATTAAGTTTGCAAAACCGGGCTTCGGCCCGGTTTTTTTATGGCTGCGCGGCGGGGGGGATGTCTGTTCGCTGGGGTTCCGGCTCGGGCTCGGGTTCCGGCTGGTAGGGCGTGATCAAGGCGATGACACCAAAGCGCGGATGATCAAAATAGTGCAGTTCCTTGCTGCGCATGCGTCGCTGCTGACTGAGCCGGATCTCAGGCACACCGTATTCTGATTCAGCTTCCGGTAACGTGGCCGCTGCGGCGCTCGCCGGCAGGTGCAGGCGCAGGTCCAGGTCCAGGTGCAGGTAGCGTTCGACGGCAACCCGGACCAGGCCATCGACGTAAGCCTTGTTCGGGTTGTTACCAGCATTCGGCAATGCGACCGGTTTGGCCCGTTGCCGGCCGTCCGGCACAACCTGTCGCCAGGCGAGATGGGCGAGCGGGCGGTAGGGCGCGGATCTGGCCAGCGCGTTGCGCTGAGGCGTCAGGCGAAACTGTGATTTCGGTAACCAGGTCACTGCCGCTTGAGTGAGGGTGTCAGGTTGAGTGAGGGTGTCAGGCTGTGCGCTGTCGGCGGGTTCTTCGAACCAGTCGGAGAAGTCGACCGGCCAGACTTCGCCGGCGTCGCTTCCCACCAGGTTGCGGAATATCAGCAATTCGATATCAAATTGCCGGGTGCTTTCGTCCACCTCGGCAATGACTGCCGGTGATATAACGACACTGACGATCAGGACGAGCAGGGACAGGGGTCTTGTGCGAAAATTCATCATGGTTTCATTGCTGTCCTGTTAACTCCCCCTCCCTCCGGGGGGAGAGGGGACTTTTATAACACCCTCCACCGGGAGAGGGGATAAAATGTGTCATAGTCCTGTCATCCTGCCCTAGTCGGGTTTCGCGCTCAAGCTTTCCAGTAAGGCACCGACGCTGGCAACCCGTTTTTCAGGCGAGGACATATCGAGCTGAAAGCGGATTTTATCGGAACCATCCAGGCTGTAGTGTGCGGGCTGTGCCTGGATCAGTTGAATAATGGCGCTGGGATCGACATTCGGTTGCGGGCCGAAGATCAAGCGCCCGCTGCTTTCACCCACGTCGATCTTGCTGACGCCGAGCGGCACCGCTTTGAGTTTAAGCCCGGTGATACTGAACAGGTGTTTCACCGCGTCGGGCAACAGGCCGAAGCGGTCTATCATTTCCACCTGCAGTTCACGCAGTTCATCCTCGTCGGCTGCACTGGCAATGCGCTTGTACAGGATCAGGCGGCCGTGCACATCCGGCAGGTAATCGTCCGGTATCAGGGCCGGGAGGTGCAGATCGACTTCCGGCCCGTGGTTCAGGGGACGCTCCAGCGCCGGTTCCCGTCCCGCTTTCAGGGCTCCCACGGCGCGTTCAAGCAGTTCGCTGTACAGTGTAAAGCCGATTTCCTGTATCTGGCCACTCTGTTCGTCACCGAGCAGTTCGCCGGCGCCGCGGATTTCCAGGTCGTGGGTCGCCAGCGTGAAGCCGGCACCGAGGTCCTCGAGTGATTCAACCGCTTCGATGCGCTTGATGGCATCATCGGTCATGGCTTTGCGGTGTGGCACGATCAGGTAGGCATAGGCGCGGTGGTGCGAACGACCGACACGGCCGCGCAACTGGTGCAGCTGGGCCAGACCCAGCCGGTCGGCGCGATTGATGAGGATGGTATTGGCGGTCGGCACGTCGATACCGCTTTCGATAATGGTGGTGCACAACAGGATATTGAAGCGACGGTGATAAAAGTCGAGCATGACCTGTTCGAGGTCGCGTTCACGCATTTGCCCGTGGGCGACTTCAATGCTGGCCTCGGGAACCAGCTCGCGCAGTTCACGGGCCATTTTCTCGATGCTCTCGACTTCATTGTGCAGGAAATACACCTGACCGCCGCGGGTGATTTCACGCAGGCAGGCTTCGCGTATGGTGGCCTTGTTCCACTCGCTGATGAAGGTCTTGACGGCGAGTCGTTGCACCGGTGGCGTGGCGATGATGGACAGGTCGCGCAGACCCGACAGGGACATGTTGAGGGTGCGTGGAATCGGTGTCGCCGTCAGGGTCAGCAGATCCACTTCGGCACGCAACGCCTTGAGTTTTTCTTTCTGGCGCACGCCGAAGCGGTGTTCTTCATCGATAATGGCCAGGCCGAGGTTTTTCGGCTTTACGTCATCCTGCAGGAGCTTGTGTGTGCCGATGAGGATATCGATGCTGCCACTGGCGAAGCGGGCGATGATGTCGTTCTGCTGTTTTTTGCTGCGAAAGCGCGACAACACCTCGATGCTGATCGGCCAGTCGGCAAAACGGTCACAGAAGTTCTGGTAATGCTGCTGGGCGAGCAGGGTGGTCGGCACCAGCACGATGACCTGGCGGCCGGATTGGGCGGCGACAAAAGCCGCCCGCATGGCCACTTCGGTTTTGCCGAATCCGACATCGCCACAGGTCACCCGATCCATGGGCCGCGCCGAGACCAGATCATCGACCACGGCTTCGATCGCCTGCGCCTGATCCTGGGTTTCCTCGAACGGGAAGGCGCTGGCAAAGGCGCTGTATTCCTCTGCATCGATGAGCGCGGCATGGCCCTTACGCGCCGCGCGACGGGCGTAGATATCCAGCAGTTCCGCCGCCACGTCGTGAATGCGTTGTGCGGCCTTCTTGCGCGCTTTCTGCCAGTGATCGCTGCCCAGCTTGTGCAGGGGTGCGTTTTCCGGTGATGAGCCGGTATAACGGCTGATCAGGTGCAGGGAGGCGACCGGGACATACAGCTTGTCGTTGCCGGCATACTCCAGTGTCAGAAATTCCGCTTCAAACCCGCCCACTGACAGTTTCTGCAAGCCGAGGTAGCGGCCCACCCCATGGTCTTCGTGTACCACCGGTGCGCCGACACTCAGATCCGTGAGATTACGGATAATGACATCCGCATCACGCTTGGGCCGTCGGCGGCGTTGCTGCAGGGCGCGTTCACCGAACAGCTGGGGTTCGGTAATGATGACCAGGGCTGGGTCCACATCCAGCCAGGCGCCGAGTTCCAGTGGCGCCACCGTAATCGCCAGGGCGTCGTCCGACGTCTGAAAGGCTCGCCAGCCTTCGACCACACGCGGGCGCAGGCCAAACTCCCGCAATTGCCCTATGAGCGTTTCACGCCGTCCTGCAGATTCGGCACAGATCAACGTGCGTCCGCCGAACGTAGCGAGAAAATCCTGCAGGGCACCGGCCGGGCGTTCGGCGCGGGCCTTGATCAGCAGGGCGGGCAATGCCCGGGTGGAGAAGCTTATTGCCTCGGAGTCGGTATCAAGGGCCTCGGCCCGCTGCAGTTCAATGCGGGCATAGGCGGATGTTGCCGCCGTGGTTTCCGACTCGGACAGATAGAGCTGTTCGGGGGGTAACAGTGGGCGTTCGATATCGTGCCGCAGTGACTCGTAGCGCTCGGCGACTTCATCACGGAAATGTTCCACGGCAGCACGTGCCTGTTCGCTTTCGACCAGGCAGGCGGCGTGGTGCAGGTAATCGAACAGGCTGGCGGTCTGTTCGAGAAACAGCGGCAGGTAGTATTCGATGCCATTCGGTATCAGGCCGTGACTGACGTCACGATAGATCAGGGAACGTTGTGGATCGCCTTCAAAGCGGCTGCGGTAGGCTTGCCGGAAACGGGTAATGGCTGCCTCGTCTACCGGAAACTCGTGCGCCGGCAACAGCCGGACCTGATCGACTTTCTCCAGCGAACGCTGGCTGTCCGGGTCAAACGTGCGTATGGATTCGATTTCATCATCGAACAGGTCGATACGAAACGGCAGCCGGGCGCCCATCGGGAACAGATCCAGTATCGAACCGCGAACCGCGAATTCACCGTGTTCCATGACCTGCGACACACAACGGTAGCCGGCCTTATCCAGCCGGCCGCGCATGGCGTCGAGATCCAGTGTGCTGCCGGTATCGAGCATCAGGCTGTACTGATCGAGAAAGCCGGGTGGCGGCAGGCGCTGCAACAGCGTGGCCACCGGCACCAGTAAAACGCCTTTTTTCAAGGCCGGTAGGCGGTGCAGGGTTTGCAGACGTTCGGAGATGATGTCCTGGTGCGGGGAAAAGCTGTCGTAGGGCAGCGTTTCCCAATCCGGGAAACACAGAATATCCAGGGTCTGATCGGTACAGAAAAAGCGCAGTTGCTGCTGCAAGCGTTCAGCCTGCTGGCTGTCCGCCGTCATGATTACCAGCACGCCGTCGTGCGCTTGCGCCGCACCGGCGAGCACCAGCGGCAGGCTGTCGCCGTATAAGCGCGACCAGCGCCGGCGGGCGCCGGCGGCAGGAAGACGCGGCTGCAGTGGACTGCCGGTGTCGGCTTCCTGATGGGATTGTGTGGCGGCTTGAGACATGGCTGGCTGGAGCATGCTGCAAAGCGGCGTATTCTCGCACAAACCCGGCCAAATTGAATCGGTCAACGCGCTCAGGTAGTGACTGACGGAATTCGTCACCAGCCTCCCTTTGATGTTGCCGGATGGCGACATAAAAAACTCAACAGAATCAAACCAGCTCGCCATTTGCTTTGTTTGCTGTCCGTCAGCAGCAACAAAACCCGCCTGCCTGATCTTGCGATGATCGAAAAATCAGCAATTTAAGTAAATGATAAAGTTGTGTATTACCGGGTTGCTAATATATTGGCCCCTATCTTGCTTTATACATATTCAGTTCAATCAACCAGGCTTAAGAGCCTAGGTAATTAATTGAGTTATCAATATAAGTTGCTGAACAAGCCGATCAGAACAGGCTTTTGTGATGCCCTTCGCAGCTTATTATTTGGGATCTAATTACCATCAATTCAATCAGTTTATCCATGCAACAAAGAAAAGGTGAATGTTATGCAGAGTAATCTCAAAATATGGGCTGTGGGTCTGACGTTTTTGATTTCCGGTAGCGGGGCGATGGCAAAACCTCCGGCGCATGCTAATGGGGGCGCCGGCAAAAAAGCTGTCGTGGAAGAACCTACAGCGGATGCTGGTACCATTGTCGTCGAAGAACCTACAGCGGATGCTGAGGTGGGGTGCGCTGTATTAGTGCCAACAGCGATTAACGCGGGTTTACCTTACACGGTAAAAGTTGTCAGGGTGCCAAGCTACCCGGGGGGCTGGTTCTATCCCACCATCATAATCGACGCAACATATCCAACGACACAGGGTAACGAAATCGGTGACAGCAGAGAACAAACCATACCTAAAATGGGTGTGACCTATGCCACAGCAACCTTCACCGTTCCAGAAGCGTTCGATCCAAACACCAATGAACCTGTCATCGAGAGTGGTGGCACAGCCAATATAGACGCTACGGTGAGAGAACCCATGAACGACGGGAGTTTCAAAGAAACCGCCTGTACAGCCACCACAGTGGTTTATTGATGAACCTAAGCCATCGGCAATAGGTTCACAAGTCATCATCGGCGGCGGCCTTGGGGTCGCCGCTTCTGGTTCTGACAGGCTACATAAACAGACAGACATCCGCTTTCTGGGCGACGGGCAGGAACGAGGTTGCACCCACGTAATCCGTCACTTCATCGATGAATTCGCTCTGGTCAAAGCCGAAAACGTCGACGGTCATCTGGCAGGCGATCATTTCAACCTCGGCTTCCACGCAGAGGTCACGCAGCTCTTCGACACTTGCGACACCCTTGTTACTGAAGGTCTTTTTCATCAGGCCGGTGGCGAGTTTTTCGAAGCCGGGCACGCCGGCCATCAACAGGTTGGGCATCGGCCAGCTGATATCCTGGAACCACTTGGGCCCGAAGGGCATTTTCATCGGCATCGCCGGATTGCCCAGCGGGCTGACGTCACAGTCAAGATCCTTTTTCAGCAGCAGCAGTCCGTAGAAGGTGAAGAATATTGAACTGTCCCAGCCCAGCGCCGAGGCGGTCGAGGCAAGAATAAAGGGAGGGTAGGCCCAGTCCAGCGTCCCCTTGGTGGCAATAATCGCCATGGACGGGGTCCGGGCATCTTCGATGGCCTGCAACCTGGTCGGTAACAACTCGTCGAGTTTACTGCTGAACCACTGATCCATATCGATATTTTCAAGTTGGGCGTTCATGCGCACCTCCTGTCCGGGTTAAGGGCTTGATAAAAATGTAGATAGTTATAATATTCTCACTTGCAAACATACTAGATGGTATGCAGAGTAGCGACAAACCAGTTGGTATGTCAATAGCGTTCGGCCACGGGTTGCCGAATAATAGCGAGAGAGTTAGACAAGGCGGGTCGTATATGGAAAACATTGAAGCTGTCGCGCATGCCGAGCGAAATCCTGACCAGACGCGTCAACGCATACTCGGAGCTGCGTTTATGGAGATGTATCGCAACGGTTTCCAGGGCATGCGGCTGGACGAGGTGATTGCGGCCACCAAACTCACCAAGGGCGCGCTGTACCACCATTTCCCCAATAAACGGGCACTGGGTTACGCGGTAGTGGACGAGCTGATTATACCGACCGTGGATGCCGTGTGGCTTCAGCCGCTGAAGAATGCAGCAGACCCGTTACAGGGACTGATCGACGTGATCGAACAGATGCCGGACAACGAGCACAAGCCGCCGGAAATGATACGCTACGGCTGCCCGCTGAATAATCTGGCCCAGGAGATGTCGCCGCTGGATGAAGGGTTCAGGCAGCGGCTGGATTATGCGTTCCGTGTCTGGCAGGACGTTATCCAGGAAACCCTTGAACGCGCCCAGCAGAAGGGGCATATTGGTGCTCAGGTAAATTGTGACGAAGCCGCAACGTTTATCATGGCCGCTATGGAAGGTTGTATCGGTCTCGCAAAAAATGCGCAAAGCATGGAACGCTTGCATGTGTGTAACAGGGGACTGATTCAGTTTATCCTATCCCTGCAACCCCAAAAATAATCTAAGGAGAAAGCATGGGGCGATCCCTGGCCGAGTGGCTGGTCCGCTGGCGTTGGTTGCTTGTGGTTCTGGCATTTGCATTTGTCGCATTTGCAGCGTCCGGTCTGAGGTATTATGGATTTTCCAACGACTACCGCATATTTTTCTCGGAAGAGAATCCTCAGCTCATAGCATTTGAAAATCTGCAAAACACCTATACCAAGTCGGACAATGTCCTGTTTGTTATCGCGCCGGCCGACGCTAAGGTGTTCACGCCGCAGACACTCGAAGCCGTCGAGTGGCTCACCGAACAGGCCTGGCAGATTCCCTATTCGATTCGCGTTGACTCGCTAAGCAATTTCCAGCATACCTATGCCGAGGAGGATGACCTGATTGTTGAGGATCTGGTCATGGATGCCCGGCAGCTAAGCCCGGCAGAGCTGGAAAAAATCCGTGATGTGGCGATCAGCGAACCCCTGCTGGTCAACCGGATTGTTTCAGCGGCAGGACACGTCACTGCTGTTAATGTGATTATTCAACTGCCCGGTATCGACCCGGCAGTGGAAGTTCCGGAGGTTGTCGATTTTTCCAGGGATCTTGCCCGGCAACTCACAGAGCATTATCCGCAGCTGGAAATACACCTCACCGGCGTTGTCTTGCTCAATAACGCATTTACAGAGCAATCCATCAAGGACCTGCTCACGCTGGTGCCAATCATGTTCGGCATCATCATACTTGTTCTGGTTGTATTGTTGAGATCGCTGTGGGGAACACTCGCCACCTTGCTGGTTATCACCATGTCAATCATAACGGCAATTGGCATGGCATTCTGGCTGGGGATTACACTCACACCCCCCTCGATTGCCTCACCGACGATGATCATGACACTGGCGGTGGCTAACTGTGTTCACCTGCTGGTGACTTTCCTGCAGGGCATGCGGCATTCCGAATCAAAAGCCGCCGCCATGAATGAAAGTCTGCGCGTTAACCTCCAGCCGATCCTGATCACCAGCATTACCACGGCGATCGGCTTCCTGTCGATGAATTTCAGCGATGCACCGCCATTCCGTGACCTGGGTAATATCGTCGCCATCGGCGCTATATCCTCCTTCTTTTACTGTGTCGCCCTGTTACCGGCGTTGATGCTGGTTTTACCGGTCAGGGTGAAGGCAAGCGGGAATCATTCGGTTGCGGCATTCGACGCACTGGCGAATTTTGTCATTAAGCGGCGAAGGCTGGTGCTATGGGGCATGTCCCTGCTGGTGATCGGGCTGGTGGCATTTGTTCCGAAAAACGAGCTCAACGACGAATTCGTCAAGTACTTTGACGAGCGCGTCGATTTCCGGGTGGATACGGATTTCACGACTGCTAACCTGACCGGTATTTACAATATTGCCTACTCGCTGGAAGCCGGAGCATCCGGTGCCATCAGCGAGCCGGCATTTCTGCACAAGCTGGATGCATTTGCCGACTGGTACCGGCAACAGCCCGAAGTGCTGCACGTCAACAGCCTGTCGGATACCATGAAACGTCTCAACAGGAACCTGCACGGGGACGACCCCGAGTGGTATCGATTGCCGGACCAGCGTGAGCTGGCGGCCCAGTATCTGTTGCTTTACGAGATGTCCCTGCCGTACGGGCTCGACCTGAACAACCAGATCAATATCGACAAGTCCGCTACAAAACTGGACGTTTCCCTGAAAAACCTGTCCAGTAACAACACCATCGCCCTGGAAGAACGGGCGCAACAGTGGTTGGAGG
>Ga0316197_10002908_pt1 | contig 12187 bp, 9 predicted proteins | sample OudBiesiAoxic_MG_FD_204939 | JGI IMG/M metagenome (GOLD analysis project Ga0316197, IMG submission 204939) | Coastal sediment microbial communities from Oude Bieten Haven, Netherlands - site A oxic | ecosystem: Environmental > Aquatic > Marine > Coastal > Sediment | place: Netherlands...
AGAGTAGGAGTGAGCTGGTAATTTGTATTTAACTTAACTGAGGTCTCAATTACCTCATTTCTTTGATCAAGGATTTGTTGCCCATTATTTATTCGGTTCTCAGAATCAAGATTGTAATTAGAATAATAAGCATTTAATTTTGTTGAGAACCTGTTGGTCCATTCACTTTCAAGATTTCCTCCAAAGGAAAGATTGGTTTGATTAAGGTTACTCGCGTCTGTTCTTGCAGCACTTGCGGAAGTTTCTTTATAGTCGAGGTTGTTGTTGATATTAATAAAACTAAATCGCGCCTTATGTTGTTCATTAATATCATATAATACTTTCGCAGTAAAATCGTAGAAAAAGAATTTTTCATCCTGATTTATATCGGTATTGTTTTGGCCTGAAAAACTCTCAATGTCGGTGTCCTGAAAAGCTCTTTTGACAAACTGATTGTAGGTAGGCGTGTTTATAAGATCTGTTATGGAACGCCTTGCTGAGAATTGAAATGCTAATTTATCGGAAAGGGGGACTTGTCCGTGAAAATCTGCACTAATCATATTAAAGCCTGCTCCTCCAAAGAAATTGCCCTCAATATTGTTTTTTGATTGCATACTTATGATTCCGCTAACCCCATCCCCATATTCTGCACTCGTTCCATCTTTAATTATGGTAACATGCTCGGTTAAATAGGGATTAAAGGCAGAAATTAATCCGAAAAAATGACCGGATTGATACATTTTTATATCATCCCATAGTATGAGGTTTTGATCGTTTGTTCCTCCTCTTATATTGATATCTGATACAGTTTCATCAATACTTTTAATTCCCGGAAGGGCTTGTACGGTTTGAAGGACATCGGGTTCTAAAAGTCCCGGAAGTATGCCAAAGTCTTCCGTGTTGAGCGTAATACTGCCGTCTGTTTGTTTGGTAAGGCCTGTGGTCAAAAATTTAAATATCACAACTTCGTCAAGCTGTTGATAGTTTAGGCTAAATAAGAGCTTGGTACAGGGGTTTTTACTTACCAGATCCTCCGCGATTACATATTTTGGTTTAAAACCTATATGTTTTATACGAATGGAAGCTTTTCTTGGAATATTTTCCAGAGTAAACCGGCCGTTCATATCTGTTATTGTAGAAATACTGCTTCCCAATACTTCTACCGAAGCACCCGGGGTGCTATTCTCACTATAATTATCCAGGACATATGCACATATATCTACGGTTGTACTTTTGGACAGTGTATAGTAGCGGTCGCTTAGCTTCTTTATTATTAATTGGGTCTGATTCTGAATATTATCTAAAATATCCTTAAGAGAACCACCTTCGGGAGTATTTACCAGTAAGGGCTGAAGATCTTCGTCAACGTAAGAAAATTTCACATCAAAATCCTTCTCTAACTGCCGGATATAGGTAACCAGGCTAATATTTTTTGAGAAGGTTTTTACCTGTGCCCTTCCAGAAAAAAGGGCAAGCAAAAGTATTAGGCATAAAAGAAGTATACTATTTAGGCGCGTTTTCGGCATAGAATAGCACGTTGTTCCCTTCTAATTCATACTTTATCTGAGAAGGAGTACTAATACTCTGTAACGCCAAATTTATGTTTGTGTTGCTAAAAGAGCCTGTAAATAATTGATCAAGATTGACATTTTGAGTTTTAACCTCAATATTGTATTGTCTTTCAAACTCATTCAGTACATACTTCAAAGGAATACTTTTAAAAGTACTTTCGTTGCTCATCCAGGAAGGAATGGTGTTAACAGGTGCTTCTGTTTTCAATACATTACCGTTAATGGCCATAAAAGAATTACCGGCAGGAAGTTTGGTTTCCTGACCATTAAACATAACACTTACGAGGCCTTCATAACAGCTAACCTCAAAAAAACCTTTTCTATTTTCAACATTAAACTGAGTGCCTAATACGGTTACTAAACCGTCTTCTGTGGCGACTGTAAATTTTTGTCCTTTGGCAACCTTAAAGAATGCTTCACCTTGAAGAGATATATTTCTTTCTTTATCCCAATTTTTTTCACTGTAAGTTATCCTGGAATCTGCATTTAGAATAATCTCAGAATTGTCCGGAAGCATCACTTCACTGCGTTCCGCATATTGCGTAGAAACAGATTCATCTAAAGTTGAGATATAAAAGTAAGATGCAACAAAAATAACTGCTATGGCAGCTGCAATGCGGAATATCTTACGCATTGGATTCATCTTAATTACTTTAATATCTTTCTGGGGTTTATTGTTTTTGAAATCATTGATAGCCTTATCCACATCAAAATCCGGTGCTTTTAAAGTACCGCTGACATCGATTAACTTCTCATAAGAAGCATACTCAGCAGATTTTTTAAAAACTGCGAGTTCTTCCTCGGAGAGCTCATTATTCAGCCATTTTGCTAAGTAATTTTCTTGCATGATTTCTAGCTTTATAACATTAAAACAATTAATTCCAAAAAAACCCTACCCCTCAATTAAAAAAAATTCAAAATAGCCGGAGACTAATCCCGTACATCTATTAAATTCCTTCTATTTGATCTCTCAGTGCTTTTAAGGCCAGATGCATTCGCTTTTCTATAGCTTTTACACTTACCCCTTCCATCTCGGCAATTTCTGCATATTTTTTACCATCAATTCTATTTAATAAAAAAGTGGTTCTCTGATTTTCAGGAAGACTATTTAAGGCCCTATCCAGTTTTTCCTTGTACTCTTTTTCTTCCAACAAGAATTCCGGCGATTCATAAGAAGTGTCATTTGACTTGTTAGCATACTTTAAACGGACCTTTTCTGCTTTGATCACATTTAAATAAAGATTATTTGCCACAGTGTAGACATAGGCCTTCGCTTTTTCCGGACTAACTTTAGCGCAATTCTCCCACAGTTTAACAAAAGCTTCCTGTACTACATCGTAGGCTTTCTCTTCGTTTCCGAATTTATAATATATATAGTTAAAAACCGTTTTGGAATTAGTTTTGAAGAGGCTGCTGAACACTTCCTCCTCACATACATTGTCCATAATTCTTTAGTTCTTGGCTTTGGTTTCGTTCCAAAGATATTTTAAAAAAAATTAAAAATAGAGTAGGGTATTTTCAAATGTAATTGTTTTAGAGTTGTACGAACAACAAATAAATCCAAATCGTTATGAAAAAGTTTTTTAAGTATTCACTACAAACCCTACTTCTTGTAGCGGCATTTTCTTTTAATGCATGCCAGGAAGCATTTGAAGAATTACCACAACCAGATGAACAGCAAACTATTAATGCGAGTTCTTCTACTGCTAAGCTTATTGAAAATACCGCTTCCAAGGATGGTTCTTTCGATAACATTGTAGATGGTGCCAGCTGTTTCGCTCTTGAATTTCCATATACCGTTAGAGCAAATGGCGTTGAAATTACAATTGAATCTAAAGAAGGTCTTCACTTAATTGAAGAAATATTTGATGAATTGGAAGATGATGAGGATTTCCTTGAAATTATTTTTCCAATTGTTATCACACTTGCCGATTTTACCGAAATTGAAATTGCCGGAATTGATGACCTGCGGGAATTGGCTGAGGAATGTGTTGAAGGAGGAGAGGATGATGATATAGAATGTATTGATTTTGTATACCCTATTACTATATACACCTTTGATATCAATGAGGTTGAAACAGGTTCAGTTACTGTAGAATCTGATAAAGATCTTAGAACATTTTTTGCCGGTCTGGACGATAATGACCTAATCGGGATTGACTTCCCTGTAACCATGGAACTTTATAATGGGGAAAAAATTGAAATAAGAAATAATGCTGAATTGGCAAATGCTATTGAAATGGCCAAAGAAGCTTGTGACGAGGATGACGATGATGACTATAATGATGACGATTTTACTCAGGAACGTTTAGAAAGTCTATTAGTAGAATGTCCATGGTTGATCCACGAGGTTATTAGAGATGAAGTAAATCAGTCAGATCAGTACTTTGAATACGTAATGAACTTTACTGAAGATGGTGGTGTAACCGTTAAAGATAGAATGGGGAACAGCCTAATGGGTGCCTGGAGCACAAGAGTATCGGATCATGGAATACTCATTAATCTTGAATTTGATGTATTGGTAGATTTTAACCTTGAATGGTTTGTATATGAAATTGGAGAAGGTAAGATTAAACTTTACGCCGAAGGTGGGAACAGGATTATCATGCATAGCGTATGTGATCTTTTCGATACTGATCCCAATACCTTAAGAGAGATCCTGAAAGAATGTAACTGGGTTATAAAAAAGGTTAAAAACCAGGGCGAGGAGATAGACAGATTACTTGGTTATGAGTTTAACTTTTTACCAGAAGGATTACCCGTGGGTACTGTAACCCTTAGCAATGGTCAAAACACTTCTGAAGGAACATGGGAAATTACCATGAACGAACAAGGAAGACTTGTAATGTCTATTACTATGGGATCAGAACCTGGAGTTAACTTTGAATGGCCGTTATCTGACCTGAAAAATGACAGATTAAAGTTTAAAGTTGAAGAGATAGGTTACGAGCTAGTTCTGCAAAGAGTGTGTGATGATAATGCCAATGATGGTGATGTTGCTGAAATCAGAAACTTTATGATGGGCGGTGATTGGGTAGTAGCCCTTTATGAAGACGGTGAAATGAATGAAACAGAAAATTATATGGGTTACACCTTTAATTTCATGGCTAACAATTTAATAAATACTACGCTTTCAGATATGGGTGTATCTTATCCAGGACTGTGGAGAGTACTTAGAAATAGCGATGGAAAGCTTAAAGTATACCTGAACTTCGGAGAAGTAGATATTCTTGATGAGCTTACTGAAGATTGGGAATTTGTTTCAATCAGCAATGATCAAATAGTACTTAAGGATGTTAGTGATGACCCTGGCACTATGGAAAAAGTGAGTACGCTGATTTTTCAAAGGCAACAGACAACTCCTTAACAGGAAAAGAATTTAAAAATACCTTATTTGCCCCCTATTTTGCTGAAAAGGGTAACTTCTTTAAGAAGTTACCCTTTTCTCTTTTATATTTCTTTCAAGAGCCTTCCATCATCCCATTGTTATTATTAAATTTGCACTTCGCCATAATTCGCATAGAAGATGTTTGATAATTTAAGTGATAAACTGGATAAAGCATTACATGTTCTCAAAGGACATGGACAGATTACGGAAATTAATGTTGCTGAGACTACTAAAGAAGTAAGAAGAGCCCTTCTTGACGCTGATGTTAACTTTAAAATTGCCAAGGAATTTACCAACAGGGTAAAAGAAAAAGCCCTGGGTCAGAATGTTTTGACCACCTTACAACCAGGCCAACTAATGGTCAAAATTGTTAAGGATGAACTTACCCAATTAATGGGTGGAGATGCAGAAGGCATTAATCTTTCTGGTAATCCATCTGTTATTCTTATGTCTGGTCTTCAGGGATCTGGTAAGACTACTTTTTCTGGTAAACTTGCAAATTATCTAAAACAGAAAAAATCTAAAAACCCTTTATTGGTAGCTTGTGATGTCTACAGACCTGCAGCCATTGATCAGCTGCATATTGTGGGAGACCAGATTGGGGTAGAAGTGTTTTCAGATAAGGAGAACTCAGATCCGGTTGCCCTTGCAAAGGCAGGTATGGCCCATGCACAAAGTAATGGATTCAATGTAGTGATCATTGATACCGCAGGGCGTTTGGCAGTGGATGAGCAGATGATGACTGAAATTGCCAATATCCGCAATGCGGTAAATCCACAGGAAACGCTTTTTGTTGTAGATTCAATGACCGGTCAGGATGCTGTAAATACGGCAAAGGCATTTAATGATGTACTTAATTTTGACGGCGTAATTCTAACCAAACTAGACGGGGATACACGTGGTGGTGCAGCCATTTCCATTAAGTCTGTAGTTGATAAACCGATAAAATTTATTGGTACAGGTGAGAAGATGGATGCCATAGATGTTTTTCACCCAGCGCGAATGGCCGATCGTATACTTGGAATGGGAGATGTCATTTCCCTTGTAGAGCGTGCACAGGAGCAATTTGATGAGGTAGAAGCACGAAAAATTCAGAAAAAAATTGCCAAAAATAAATTTGGCTTCGATGATTTTCTCAAACAGATACAGCAGATTAAGAAGATGGGCAGCATGAAGGATCTGATGGGGATGATACCAGGTGCAGGTAAGGCCCTGAAGGGAATGGATATAGATGATGATGCATTTAAACATGTTGAGGCCATTATTCATTCTATGACTCCGGATGAAAGATCTAATCCTTCAAGTCTCGATGCAAGCAGAAAAAAAAGAATCGCTAAAGGAAGCGGTCGCAGTATACAGGAAGTAAATCAATTGCTAAAGCAATTTAATCAAATGAGCAAAATGATGAAAATGATGCAAGGTGGCGGAGGTAAAAAGATGATGCAGATGATGCAGAACATGAAATAATAGTTTTTAAACCAATAATTAGCTACTAAATGATCCTTCTCAACGGTAAAGAAATTGCAAATCAAATTAAAGATGAAATAGCCGCTGAGGTAGGCGAAATAAAATCACGAGGTGAGAAAGTCCCCCATTTGGCTGCCGTCCTTGTTGGAAACGACGGTGCCAGCCTTACCTATGTGGGAAGTAAAGTGCGCTCCTGTAAGCGCATCGGTTTTGAATCTACTCTTAAACATTTACCCGAAGACACATCAGAAGAAGAATTGTTGACGCTAGTAAATGAACTCAACAATGACTCCGAAATAGATGGTTATATAGTGCAATTACCTTTACCTAAACACATTGATGAGCAAAAAGTATTACTCGCTGTAGATCCGGATAAGGATGTAGATGGTTTCCATCCTGCAAATTTTGGGAAAATGGCCCTGGATATGGAATCTTTTATACCCGCAACCCCATTTGGTATAATGGAATTATTGCGAAGATATAATGTAGAAGTAGAAGGTAAACACGCTGTTATTATTGGCCGCAGCCATATCGTAGGTAGGCCTATTAGTATATTGCTTAGCCAGAAAGGCAAATTTGCCAACGCCACAGTAACCTTAACACATAGCAGGACTAAAGATATAAAAGCCTTGACCTTGCAGGCAGATATTATAGTTTCTGCCCTGGGAGTACCGGGTTTTCTAACAGAAGATATGGTGCGTAAAGGAGCTGTAATTATTGATGTCGGAATTACAAGAGTACCGGATGAAAGTAAAGAGCGAGGCTACTACATAACGGGAGATGTTGATTTTGATGCTGTTAGTAAAAAAGCATCTTATATCACACCTGTTCCCGGTGGCGTGGGCCCAATGACTATTGCAATGCTCCTGCAAAATACACTTCTTGCACGAAAAAGGCGAACACAAAAAGAGAAGTAAAACTATCTTTTTAAATTGGCCTGAATTATACGCATGGAAATTTGATCGTATAAGGGAATTGAGTACCTTTTGTCTCAAATTTAACTTCTATGTTCAGACCTGTTATATCGCTCTGTATTTTACTTATTTGTTTATCCGGATGTCAATCGCCCAATGAGGATACATCAAATACTACCTTTAAAGTTTCTTTCTCCGATAACATCAGTTCTAAGGCGCAGGATGGTAGATTACTTCTGATGCTTTCTACAAATAATGATGCTGAACCACGTTTTCAGATAAATAGCGGACTTAACACACAGTTAATATTTGGGATGAATGTAGACGGAATGGCACCCAATTCTGAACAGATTTTTGATGCTACAAACTTTGGATTTCCTTATGCCAGTTTAGCTGAAGTACCTCCGGGAGAATATTGGGTACAAGCTTTATTGCATGTCTATGAAACCTTTAATTTAAGTACCGGTCATACAGTGAAATTGCCCATGGATAATGGCGAAGGCCAGAAGTGGAACAGGTCTCCGGGAAATATATACAGTAGGCCATTTAAGGTTACCGTACCGGAAAATGGAGATTTGGAAATAGCTGTTGAAATGGATCAGGTAATTCCACCTATTGAAGAACCTGAAGATACAGAATGGATAAAACACATTAAGATACGATCCGAAAAACTTTCAGAGTTTTGGGGAAGGGATATGTATTTAGGAGCTCATATTCTTTTGCCTAAAGGGTTTCAGGACCATCCGGAAGCAAAGTATCCACTAATGATATTCCATGGGCATTTTCCAGATGATTTTGGAGGATTCCGAACGGTTCCACCAGATCCAAATCTTGAACCGGATTATGCGGAACGCTTTAAGGTTTCGGGCTATAATATCATACAGCAACAAGAGGCATACGATTTTTATAAAAAATGGAACGAACCTGACTTTCCAAGATTTTTAATCATAGAAATACAGCATCCTACTCCTTATTATGACGATTCATATGCAGTGAATTCTGCCAGCCAGGGTCCTTATGGTGATGCCATAACTCACGAGCTCATTCCGCATATCGAAAAAGAGTTCAGAGGTCTGGGCGAAGGATGGGCACGTTTTTTATACGGAGGATCTACCGGAGGCTGGGAGGCACTAGCGGTTCAGGTTAACTATCCGGAAGAATATAATGGCTGTTTCGCTGCTTGCCCCGATCCAATTGATTTTAGTGCTTATGTTCTTACCAATATCTATGAAGATGAAAATGCGTACTACTACAAAAGTGAGCATAAAACACTAGAGGTACCTGCTCACAGAGACTATTTAGGTCAGATTCAATCAACCGTAAAGGACGAGAATCATCTGGAATTGGTTTTGGGCGATAAATCGCGCTCGGGACAACAATGGGATATTTGGGAAGCCACCTATTCCCCTCAGGATAAAGAGGGATATCCTGAGCGTATTTGGGATAAAAAGTCCGGAATTATTAATCCGGAGGTTGCAAATTACTGGAAAGAGAATTATGACCTCCGCTATATACTGGAGCGGGACTGGGATAAGTTAGGCGAGAAGTTAAAAGGTAAGATTAATATTTACTGTGGGGATATGGATAATTATTATTTAAACAATGCTGTTTATAAAATGGAAGAATTCCTGGAAAATACTTCAGATCCTTATTATGACGGGGAAGTTAAATACGGCGATAGGGCCGAACACTGCTGGAATGGAGATCCGGAGGAGCCCAACCATATTTCCAGGTTAAGATATAATAGTATGTATGTCCCCAAGATTATGAAGCGAATCGCAGAAAGTGCACCCCCCGGAGCTGATCTGAGCAGTTGGCTTTATCCCTGAGAGCTATAGCAGTAACATTTTTGACATAGACTCTTAGCAAAATTTTTGTCATGACGGCAAACAAGTTAAAATTTTGGATCTCTTCTACAGGGATAACGATCCTTATCCTGGCTTTACTAAAGTTATTGGTGCATGTAGCTACTTTTGATAACTACGAGCTGCACAGGGACGCTTATTTATACTACGCTTTAAGCGAGCATCTGGCCTGGGGATATGTCGCGGTACCGCCCTCAATTGCAATTATTGGAAAGGTGGCAACTACATTATTCGGGAATACTGTATTTGGCCTTCGATTTTTTCCTTTTCTAGTGGGCGCAATCAATGTGATTATTATTGGGATATTCACCAGGGACTTAGGAGGAAAAAAAATTGCCATTGCCCTGGCCTGCTTTGCCTATATTTTCTCACCGGCTTATTTACATACAAATACCCTTTTTCAACCTGTTGCTTTTAACCACTTTTATTGGCTATTATCAGGTTATCTCTTCCATAAATTGATTTCCCGGGGAGATCTGAAAATGTGGTTATGGATTGGGATGGTTTTCGGTCTTGGTTTTCTAAATAAATACTCTATTGTTTTCCTTTATACTTCCTTTGGACTTGCAATGCTGTTCACGCGATATCGTAAGCTATATTCGTCGAAATATTTTGTTTTGGCCATATTAATCGCATTGTTGATTATATCGCCAAATCTTTACTGGCAATATGAAAATAATTGGCCTGTCTTGCAGCATATGGAGGAGTTGCGAGGTACACAACTCGTACATGTTGAGTCTTTGGGATTTATCATAGAGCAGTTGCTGATGAATGCACAAGCTTTGTTGCTTTGGTTGGGTGCCTTACTCATTTTGCTTTTTAATAAAAAAGAAAGACAGTATCGCATTTTTGCTTACGTCTATATATTTCTTATTCTTCTTCTGCTAGCCGGGAGTGGAAAGGCTTATTATACTCTTGGAATTTATCCCATATTGTTTGTTTTTGGAGCATATTTTGTCCAAAAGTATATGGTGCGATATCTGAATCTGACATTTGCAATATTGATTGCTTTCATGGCAATGGGGTTATATTTTTCACTACAGTTTGATGGGATTCCATTTAATACTTTTGAGGAATCCTTTGACAAAGGAGCTTTCAGATGGGAAGATGGTGAACAGCACGACTTGCCCCAGGATATGGCAGACATGACCGGGTGGAAGGCCATAGGAGAGGCCGTAAGCGATATCTATTTGGATCTGGGGGAGGAAAATCGCGACAATTGCCATATTTACTGCTATCATTACGGACAGGCAGGGGCTATTATGTTTTATGGCAAAAAACACAACATTCCTCAGCCTATATCCCCCAATGCGAGTTTCGTATTCTGGTCGCCGGAAAGCATTAGCAAGGATTATGTAATTTATGTTCATTCTGATTTGGGTAACACTACTAATCCGGATAGCCTCCTGCCTACTTACTTCGAAGAGGTAGCCCTCAAAAAGGTCATCAATGATCCCTATTTCAGGGAAAACGGGACCCGCATATACCTCTGCCAATCACCTAATGAAAAAGTAAAGAAAAGGTATCAGGATATGATGAAGGACCTCAAAGGCAGGTATCGTAAAGTTAATGACGCATCAGAGTAGTACGTTTACCAATTGTTGAGGTAAATAGGCATTTGCCGTAATAAAAAAATAGTATAGCTCGTGTTTTATGAAGTGCAGGAGAGTATTCTTTTAAAGCATTATATTTAAGTTTTAAAAATTGACCATATGAATTATAGAATATTTGGAAGAACCAATTGGGATATCAGTGAGATTGGATATGGAATGTGGGGAATGGGTGGTTGGAAAGAATCTGATGATAATCATTCAGCAAAATCTTTAGACCTGGCCGTGGAACATGGGGTTAACTTTTTTGATACCGCATGGGGATATGGAGAGGGACATAGTGAGCGACTTCTGGGTCAACTCCTAAAAAGACATCAGGATACTAAACTATATACAGCCAGTAAAATTCCTCCAAAAAACTTTAAATGGCCGGCAAAACCCGAGTATTCATTTGAAGAATCCTATCCAACAGAACACCTCTTGGATTATACGCACAAGACCTTGAAAAATTTGGATTTAGAACAGATAGACCTTCTGCAATTTCACACCTGGGATGATTGTTGGACTAATAAGGATGAGTGGAAAAGGGCAGTGGAAGATTTAAAAAAGTCGGGCAAAATTGCCGCTATGGGTATTAGCGTAAACAGATGGGAGCCGGAGAACGGAATAGAAGCCCTTAAAACCGGATTGTTTGATGCCGTACAGGTAATCTATAATATTTTTGACCAGGCCCCGGAAGATGTTTTGTTTCCTCTGTGTAAAGACCTTAATATAGCTGTAATTGCTAGGGTTCCTTTTGATGAAGGTACGCTGACCGGTAATGTTACCAGGGAAACGACTTTTCCGGAAGGAGACTGGCGCGGTACCTATTTTGTGCCCGAAAATTTGAATGCCAGCGCAGATAAGGCAGATTTACTCAGGCCACTTGTTCCCGAAGATATGACCATGGCAGAAATGGCTTTGCGTTTTATTTTAATGAATTCTGATGTAAGTACGATTATCCCTGGTATGCGTAAGCAAAGAAATGTATTGTCTAATGTTGCGACCAGTGATGGAATAGGATTACCCAAAAAATTATATGAAGAACTGCAAAAGCACAGATGGGACAGGAAACCTACAGCATGGTCGCAATAATAATTTTAGAGATGGATAAAAAGAAACTCACTTCCCAAACTTTAGCAGCTATTTTCTTATATACCTTATTTTCTGTTATTCTGGAAAAGGATTATTCCTGGGGTACTATTATTAATGAATTAAAAGAAGGAGTAATTTTTGGTATAGTCTACGCTGTTGTGATCTTGTTATGGAACAGGTATAAAAAAAAGCAATAGGGTATTTTCCTTTATTTAGCAAATAACTGCCCTATATCCTTAAAAGCCTTAAACTCTAATGCATTTCCCGCAGGGTCTAAAAAGAACATGGTAGCCTGTTCCCCTACTAATCCCTCAAACCG
>Ga0316197_10002909_pt1 | contig 12186 bp, 8 predicted proteins | sample OudBiesiAoxic_MG_FD_204939 | JGI IMG/M metagenome (GOLD analysis project Ga0316197, IMG submission 204939) | Coastal sediment microbial communities from Oude Bieten Haven, Netherlands - site A oxic | ecosystem: Environmental > Aquatic > Marine > Coastal > Sediment | place: Netherlands...
GTCTGTATCTGTCGAACCCGCTCTCAGGGATGAGCCCGAGCCGATCGGTAGGCGAGCCCACCTCCTCCAGATCTGCCGGCAAGGGCGACTCCGCCTTCAGATACTCGGGATCGTCTGCTGCCTGGAGCCGTCCTCCGGGCCACAGTCCGACGAGCAGGCAGGCCGCAATACTGAGTCGATACCGTCGATGCCGTGGGGCAGCCTGAAGGGATCGCAAACCGATCATGGGGAGATCGCCTGTTGCATGATTGGGAGCCCGATAAAGAATGCGCCGACCAGCGGGACGATCAGGAAGGCCTTGAACGAGGGGCCGTACTTGCGCGTGACCGAACTCATGTTGGCGATGGCTACCGGGGTTGCCCCCATGCCTAGCCCACAGAAGCCGCCGGCGATCACCGCGGCATCGTAGTCCTGGCCCATGACGCGGAAGATCAGCTGGACAGCGAAAAACGTGATCACGAAGATCTGCACACAGAGCACGATGAACACCGCGCCGAATGCCCCTGCGAGCGAGGACAGATCCATGCTCATCAGGCTGATGGCCAGGAACAGCTGCAAGGCGATCTCGCCGACCAGGTCAAAATCCCGGCCAGGGAGCGGCCGGGAAACCTTGTCGCAGAAATTGGTGATGATGATGCCGACGAGCATCGCCGTCAGGAAGCCGGGGAGCTTGATCTCGTTGTGGAACAACCAGCGGTTGATGATATCGCCGAATGAGACACAGACGGCTAGCACGACGAGCACCCTGAGCGCGCGCTCGAGCGCTACCGGTGCGAGCGACTCAGAGCCTGCCCCAGCGTTGCCCCCAGGAGAGGATCCAGCCTCGGCGCTCGGCAGGAGCTGGTGCTTCAGGATCAGGCGCTCCGCGATCGGGCCGCCGATGATTCCGCCAGCGACGAGCCCGAAGGTAGCGAATGCGATCCCGACGAGTTCCGCGTTCACCAGCCCCGCGGCGGCAGCCTCCTGCCCCCAGGCGATGGCGGTGCCATGGCCGCCCGCCAGCGAGACGCTCCCAGCAAACAGGCCCAAGCCTGGGTGACCGCCGAAAGCCATGGCCAACAGCACGCCGGTCACGTTCTGCAGGGCCAGGAACACCGCCGCGCACAGGACTAGGATCCCCAAGGCCTTGCCGCCGCTCTTGAGGCGCGCGAGCTTTGCCGAGATCCCGATCGTGCTAAAGAACACCAGCAGCAACAGATCGCGCAGTTGCATGTCGAAGATGAATGCAGGGCCGCCAGCGGCACCGATCAGTGCCACGATGAGGCTGCAGATCAGCCCACCGGTGACCGCGAGCGGGATGCTGTATTTCTGTAGCACTGCCACCTTCCCGGTAATGAGGTTGCCGAGCCAGAGCACAAAGATGGCAAGGATGACGATGTTGCTGCCTTCTATCCGAATCTCGTGCATGCGGTTCTAGGACACTGGGAAGTGCGATTGCCGGAATGTCAATTTCCCCTGCGCCGGTGAATCCTAAGAGGGAGCAGGCGATCGGGATGCTTTCCAACCGTTTGCTGTTACAGGTTGCATTGTTGACAGAACGAAACGGGCGAGACTACGATCACGACGATCAGATCGAGAAACCATGAGAACGTCGCAGAACACCGGCACACTAGCCATCGCATTCGCAAGCCTTGCTCTCACAGCAACGGCGCAAGATCAACTTCCTGATAAGGCTGCAGTTGCGGCTAAAGTTAGCAAGAAAGAGTATTCCCCGTATGCCGGCAGGAATTTCCCGACCGAGCTCCTGTTTGGTGATACCCACCTGCACACGGCAATCTCGGTCGATGCGGGTACGATGTGCCGGGTTGGCCAAGAGGATGCGTTTCGGTTCGCACGGGGCGAGGAGATTACCACGACCCACGGGCTCAGGGCAAAGCTCTCGCGGCCTCTCGATTTCATCGTGGTCACCGATCATGCCGAGATGTACGGGTTGATGCCGCAATTGCTGAAGGGGGATCCGGAGATCCTCGCCTCCGAGAAGGGGAAGCGCTGGTATGACATGCTGAAGAGCGGCGACGCCGACAAGACGTTCGCTGCGGCGATGGAGATCGTCGCTTCCCTGTCGAAGAAAGATCCGCCGATCAAGAGTGACAAGTCAGTCAGAAATGCATGGCGGGCATACACTGCTCTAGCAGATCGCTACAATGATCCGGGGAAGTTTACTGCGCTCATCGGATACGAATACACGACGATGGGTGGGAACAACCTGCACCGCAACATCGTGTTTCGCGGCGACGCTTCCGAGGCTAACAAGACTGTTCCTTTCTCTCAGTTCGATAGCCAGAACCCGGAGGATCTGTGGCGCCACCTCGACGAATTTCAGAAGAAGACGGGGGCGGAGGTGCTGGCGATCGCCCACAACGGCAACCTGAGCAATGGCCGGATGTTCTCGGTCAACCTCTTCGATGGGAAAACCCCCTACAGCAAGGAGATGGCGGAGCTGCGCGCGAGCTTCGAACCTCTCTACGAAGCCACCCAGATCAAAGGGGACGGCGAGGCTCACCCGATGCTATCGCCCGATGACGAGTTTGCCGATTTCGATACATGGGACAAATCGAACCTCAACGGGACCGAGGCGAAAAGACCGGAAATGATCAAGTATGAGTACGCCCGAGAGGCGCTGAAGACCGGCCTTTCCATGGAGAAGAAACTCGGGATCAACCCGTTCAAATTCGGGATGATCGGCAGCACAGATGCCCACACGGCGATGACGGCGGTCGAGGAGGAAAACTTCTTCGGCAAACATTCAGGGGTCGAGCCGGGGCCACACCGCTGGGAGCACGTCGTGATCGAGGCGCCCAACCCGGACTTCACGGTCATGGGGTGGCAGCAAGCTGCCGGGGGCTATGCCGCCGTTTGGGCTAGAGCGAACACGCGGGAGGCAATCTTTGATGCGATGCAACGAAAAGAGACCTACGCCACGACCGGGTCGCGGATGACCGTCCGCTTCTTCGGTGGATGGGACTTCGAGGAGGCGGATACCCAGACTCGACTCCCAGCCGATGCCGGCTATGCGAGGGGCGTCCCGATGGGAGGAGATCTGCGCAAAGCGCCAGACGGCAAGAAAGCTCCCAGTTTTCTCCTAGCGGCGATGAAGGATCCCTACAGCGGCAATTTAGACCGGATGCAGATCGTCAAAGGCTGGCTCGACACAGAGGGGGAAACCCACGAGAAAATCTACGACGTCCTCGTATCTGATGGCCGGAAGATTGGAGCAGACGGTCGCTGCAAGACTCCGGTAGGCAATACCGTCAATGCGGCCGAGGCGACTTGGAGCAACTCGATCGGCGACGCAGAGATGATCGGGGTGTGGACGGATCCGGAGTTCGACCCATCCTTGAGCGCCTTCTACTATGTCCGTGTCATCGAGATTCCTACCCCGCGCTGGACCGCCTATGAAGCGAAACGATTTGGGGTCAAAATGGACGCCAAGGTGCCGATGACCACCACCGAACGCGCCTACACCAGCCCGATCTGGTACACCCCGTAGCGGTGAGGCGAGTGGATTGACTACAAGTTTGCCCTGCGGGCTTCCCGCCGCATCGCGCCTGGTGTCTGTCCGGTAAAACTTTTGAAGGCGCGGTTGAAGGCGGCTTCGGATTGGTAGCCGAGTTGATCGCCCATCTCCGCAAGCGGAAGGTCGCTGTCGCGCAGCCAGTTCATCGCCGTGCGGAAGCGCCACTGGCGGACGTAGCGCATGGGGGTTTCGCCAACGAGTTCCGTGAACCTCGCAGCGAAGGCGGAGCGGGACATGCCGACCTCCTCCGCGAGTTCGCGCACGCTCCATGGCCGGGTCGGATGGCGGTGGATCAGGGCGATGGTTCTTCCGATCTGGCTGTCTTGCAGCGCACCGAGCCAGCCGGTCTTGGCCAGCGGGTCGTGTTCCAGCCAGTGGCGGATCGCCTGCACCACCAGGATGTCTGACACTCGGGTGATCACCGTATCGCCACCCGGCCGCATCTCGCGTGCTTCGGCCATCATCAGCCGGATCATCCCGACCAGCCAGTCGTTCTCCGGTGTGTCGGTGGGCATCAGGATCATTTCTGGCAGCGCCTCGATCAGACCCGACGCGGCTGGGTCTTTGACTCGAACCGCCCCGCAGATCAGTCGCGTCTCGTTACCGCCTCCACCAAACTTGATGATTTCGTAGCGTGGGCTGATCATTTCCCGTGGGAGATCAAAGATGTTTTGGATTGGGGCTTTCGGGCTGCTCATCAGGAGATGGCCGCGGCCATGGGGGATGAGGGCGAAGTCACCCGCTCTGAGCTGTTGCCGTCCTCCCAAGGCACTTTCCACCCAGCACTTGCCGTCCGTCACGACGTGAAACATCAGGCATCCCGGCATCGCGGGCAGCTCGATGCCCCACGGGGCAGTCAGCTCAGATCTGGCATAGAACGTCCCGCTCATCCGCAAGGAATGCAGGGCTTCACCCAAGGGATCGACCGACTCCCAAGCGGTCTCGATGCTCTGCTGTGCGCTCATCTCTTGCCTCAGTGGGCACCATTCTGGACGAATTGTCAATTTTATTGGATTAAGTGGTATAGAAAAGCCAAGCGAGGGCTGGCACAGTGCCAACATGAAAGCAACCACACCAAACCAAGACACATTCGCCCCGAACGGAACGACGCTCGTGCTCGGCGCCAACGGCAAGACCGGGCGTCGCGTCGTGCAACTCCTCGAGCAAGCTGGACACGCCGTCCGAATCGGTTCCCGCTCGGCCACACCTGCCTTCGATTGGCACGACCGCTCTGGATGGGGGGATGCCATCGACGGCGTCTCAGCGATCTACATTGCCTACCACCCCGACCTTGCTTCGCCAGGCGCGGTCGATGCCATCGAGGCGCTGATCGGGCTCGCCCGCGATCGCCAGGTGGGCAAGCTGGTGTTGCTTTCCGGCCGCGGCGAAGACGAAGCGCAGCGCTGCGAGAAGCTCGTGCTCGACTCCGGTATTCCGTCCACCGTCGTCCGCTGTGCCTGGTTCAACCAGAACTTCAGTGAGAACTTCATGCGCGAAATGGTACTCGATGGCACCATCGCCCTGCCGGTCAACGGCGTGCGCGAACCTTTCGTCGATGTCAATGATATCGCCGAGGTCGCCGTCGCTGCGCTCACCGGAGCTGGGCACGAGGGCGAGATCTACGAGCTGACCGGCCCCGAACTCCTGACCTTTGGCGAGGCTGCTGCCGAACTCTCTAGGGCGATCGGCCGCGAGGTCCGTTTCCAGCAGATCCCACACGAGGATTTCATGGCAGGTGTGCGGGCCTCAGGCCTGCCGGTCGAGTTGAGCGATCTCATCGGCTACCTCTTCACCGAGGTGCTCGACGGCCGCAACGAGAGTCTCGCCGACGGTGTCCAGCGGGCGCTCGGGCGCCCACCCCGCAAGTTCGCCGATTTCGCCCGGGAGGCCAATGTTGCCGGGAGTTGGAACAGCTAGTATCGAAATACTAACAAAACTACAATGATGAATTTGAACGATCTGATTCCCATGTCACCTAGCATCCTCTTCGTCACCGGACTAGCGCTCTCGTGCGCGATGCTCTCCGGCTTGTTCTTCGTCTTCTCCAACTTCGCGATGAGGGCGTTCTCCACGATCCCTGCCAATTCCGGTGTATTGGCGATGCAGTCGATCAACGCCACCATTCTCAACCCGGGCTTTTTCGGACTGTTCATTGGCACCGCGGCCGGGAGCCTCACGGTGCTGGTTGTCGCGCTGAGGCACTGGGGGCATCCAGCCAGCTTCTGGGTTGCAGCCGGTGCGCTACTCTGCCTGGGCGGCTGCTACCTCGTCACCGCCGGGATCAACGTGCCTCTCAATCGCCAACTCGATCAGGTGGATCCTGCCGATCCAGGAGCCGCTGAAGCGTGGGTGAACTACCTCGGCCGCTGGCAACCGTGGAACCACGTCCGCACCATCGCCACCTTCCTCTCGGCAGTCTGCTTCGCCATCGGCGCGCTGAATTTGGTCGGGAGGTGAATCGCGCACGCGCCCGAGTTGCCAACGATCCTCCACCTGCCAGCCGGCGCAGCGTGACGGATCTATGGTCAATGCGGTGCGGCCGCCCTCGGCTCACTGCCAGGCGGCCGCGACCCGGGAACCAGTGACCAGTGACCAGTGAGCAAGCCCCCCACCTGTTCCGTCTCTGGAGCCGCGTTCTCTGGCCTGCTTTCCGCAGCCCTAGTCCGGAGACGGAATCAGAGACAAGGCACTTGCTGGTGACAGTGACTGCTAGTGATGATTGCGGTCATCGACCCCTAGCCACGAACCCAGGCCAGCGGAGGGACCCAGTGGATCTCTCAGATCCAACCCGCCCGATCCGCCTTACTTGGGATCAGAGCTAGAGTTCGGCACCGCCTCCGAAGCTGGAGCCACCGCCACGCCCTCGGGCCATGGCGCCCCCCCGTCGATCCAGACGCTTATGCGCCCGATTTCCTCGTCGCTCAGAGCGGGAAATTTCTCCCTTTTCCCGAGCGGAGGCATTTCCATGTCCTCGACGAGGCCACGCAGCTGGCGGACCAGCGGGCTCTCGCCCCCCCTTCCCACGGTGATCGCAGGGATCCCGCTCTCGCCCCCGCGCAGGAGCCCGTCCCGGTCGGTGACCCTGAAATTGCCCTTCGGGCTTTCCGCACCGTGGCATCCGACGCAGGATCTCTCGAGCAGCGGTTTGACGTGAGTTACGAAATCTATCTTGTGGCTGCCGCCGGTGCCCCCAAGCTTGGCGGAACTGGTTCCAGATCCGTCCTCGTCCGCGGCGGCCACTGCCAGAGCCCTCACCTCCGGATCGGGGATCTCGACGCGCTCGGCCGCAAGCGTCATCGCCATCGTCGCCCAAGCCGTCGCCCCCGCAGATATCCACTGGTCTCTGCCGTGAGGGAACTGGCTGTCGAAGTGGGGTTGAAACGGCCAGGTCCGGGTCGCGACAAACCACGAGCCGTCGTCGAACTGGGTGTTGAGGAGGAAGGCGAGACCCCGCCGATAGTTTGGGTGGGTCGTGGGCAGGCCCGCCACGGCCAGCGCGACCAGCGTCTGTCCCGTGGCCCAGGCGTCGCTCTCCAGCCCGGGCAATTGTGCCCATCCCCCGTCGCTCCGCTGCTGTTCCAAGAGGGCTCCTCGATCGTCGGCGAGTTCCGCCAGTTCGACACCGGACCAGGCGAGACCGAGGAGGCGGAACACCTCTTCCTGGCGCGTCTGTGGATCCGCCCCGCGCAGCCAAGCTTGTGCCAGCTGGATCTGTGCCGCCGTCGATTTGGGATTCCCAGGCGGTGGGTAGTTCTGCAGCGTGCGCATCGCCAGCACCGTGGACAGGATCTCGCCTCCCCCCATCGGCGGACGCAACGAGCGGCTGTCCCAGTGACCGTCCGGCTGCTGGATCGCGGCCAGGTAGTAGACGAGGGCGTCGGACACCCGGTCGGCGGGGCGATCGAGGGCAGCATACCCTAGGAGTCCCCAACCGATCAGCCGCGGGGGAACGGGGGTCGGCTCGTCCATCTGGTATGCCCGCTCGATCCGCGATTGCATCCAGCGATCCTGCCGCTCAACGAGGAGGGCGATCGAAGCCTCGTTCAGCTGGAACCCCCGCTCGCGCGCCCAGCCGAAGGCCACTGCGGGGAGGTTCTGGTGATGGCAGGACACACAGCTCTCCCGGTTCCTCAAGAACACATCAGAGCTTTTCTGCAAGAGTGCCAGGCTCTTCCTGATCGAACCGACCAAAAGTTCCTGTCGATTGCCCGCGTGCAGATCGATGTTGCGGTCCGGAACCTCTTTCTCCTTCGCCGGCTGCGTCGGCTCCGCCGCCCCCGCAGCCACCAGGGCCTTGACAAGGTGGCCGTGACCCCGCCGCATCGCCCAAGCATAGGCGTTATCACCGCGATCGTTGGTGGCATTCACATCCGCCCCACGCTGGATCAGATCCAATAGGACAGAATCATCCCCGATCTCGGTGAAGCTCGCCAACATCACGGGCGGAACGTTCCCGTTCCTAGTTACGGTATCAATGGCCGCCCCGCGCTCGAGCAGCAAGTTCGCGATTGCGGGACGATTGCTCAACAGGGCGATATTGAGGCTGTGGCCGGCCCCCCCGTTGATCGCATTCGGATCGGCTCCGGCATCGAGCAAGATCTGGACCACCTCGATCTTTCCGAATTCGACCGCCCTGGCGAGCGCCCGGTTCTTCCGCTGCTCGATGCCAGCTCCGAGCAGCATCCTCACCACCTCGGCGTTTCCGGCGGTAGCCGCGTTCTCCAGTGGCCCTCTGCCGGACCGGTTGCTCTTCAGCTCTCCATCCGCCTTCGCCCCCGCCTCCAGCAATTGCTTCACAGCTTCCGTCGCACCTCGCCCCGGCCGACGGCTAGCCGCCATGAGAGGCGTGACGCCGATCCGGGAGCGGCTGTTGGGATCGGCACCGGCTCCGAGCAAGCATTTCACCTTGTCCGGATCGCCCGCCCCCCAGAGCAGTGCGGTCACACCTGCCTTGTTGGCAGCCTTGGCATCCGCACCGTGATCGAGAAGCTGCTTCACCGAGTCTGGACTCCCGAACAGCGCGGCCGACATCAGGGCAGTCGTGCCGTCCTCGAGCTTGCGGTTCGGCGAACGGCCCTCGCGAAGCAGGCTCTGGAGCAGAAGTTCGTCCCCGCTACGAATCGCCCTGAAGATGATGGGTTCCGGCGCGACATCCACGTCCGCTCGCGAGAGTTTAGGTGCAAGCGCAGCGGCGGCCAGTGCCATCATCGCAGTTAGCCTCACGAGTCGTGAAAGTTGCATCGCTAGTTTGACGTCGGCCACCGTAGCCTGATTGCTTGATGGTATTGGTTTTTCAGGTGGTGGTGGGATCCTCCAACCTGACAACCGTTTTGATTGACGACAAAGCAGAGACTACCAAATCCTACGCCACGATCAAGCTCGGCATCGCAGCCCATGCGAAGTCCCGCTGGCAGATTTCCAATCTTTCCTGCAAACAAGTCTAACTAAGTCCCAGTGCCATCCGGGCTAGAGATCCCGCACCTGGAGGTCGAATCCGACAAGTTTCGCGGTGGCATCTGATTCTGGAAACGAGAACGGGTTGGTGACGGCGATGAAGCGAATATCGGCGACACGCAATTCTTCCCGCAAAGCTTCGCTGAGCCCGGGAATCAGGGCGGGCTCGATCCAGAAGGTCTCGACGAAATTGTGATGGCCGGGTTCGTAGGTTCGCGCGAAACGATCGGATATTTCTAGGGGCACGCTCGTCAGTCCAGTGATCGTCGTGGCGCTGCCCCAGCTGTCGAGGATCGGCGTCTTCCAGATGAACGCGGGGTTGCCCTCGAGCATCGGCACTCCCAAATGGTAGTCGAGCTCGAAGCCAGTACGGCCGACTTGGACGGAGACGTCACGGTGGAACCAGTCAGGCTGATTGCCTTCCGCGAGCTGGTAGAGAGCCACTTCATCCTCCCGGGACCCGACGATTACCAGACCGTTGTCGAACCCGGCCTCCGGCTGCGCCACTGCGTATTTGCAAATCAGCGAATACTGCGGGTCGCTCAGGTTGATCTTCCCACGGCTGGTCGCGATATCGTAGCGGAACGCCAACTCGAGCTCGTAGTCGCGCTGATCGTCCCCGGTCCCGAAGGTCCAGGTGACGATGATCTTTCTGGCCTCGACGGATAGCTTGGCGCCAGGAAGATCCGCCAGCTTGCCGGTGAAAACTCTCAGGCTTTCGCCCTCCCGGTAGATGAGGCGCAGGATCAGTTGCTGGAAATAATCCGCCGGAACATCTGATGGTGGCGTGCCGGGCGGAAGGTAGAAATCCCACAGCGACTTGAGTCGGTGCCGGGCTAGTGGAGTGCCGAACTCGCCCTCGTCGACACGCAGCTGCCCGAGATGCGTGCCCGAAACCGGCTCTTCACCAACCACTCGTAGGAAACAGCTGGCGCCTTCCCCCATCGGGACCGAGGCAGAGGAATCGAAAGTCTGTAGCAGCGGGCTCCAGCCGGACAGATCGCCGCTGGCCTCGACGCTGAACGGCGGCGCGCCGCCCCCCCACTGCAGGTCGAGCTGCCCGTCGGCAAGCGAGAGAGCGGTGATCTTCAGCGGCGTTTGGGCTTCACAGATCGCCGTGGCAAAAATCAGGCATGCGGCGGCGAGGTGTTGAAAATAGTTCATTGTTAGTATTATTCGATGATCGGGGGAGGGGGGCTGGGCAAGTGCGGGATCCGCCGGATCTGCTTGATTACCAGATTGCCGGGAGCCACATATTTCCACTCGAAGTCCAATTCGAGCAAAGGTTCTGCGGGGTAGAAAGCTTCGTAGGCAAGTGCTGCGAGATCTAGCAGACCCACTAGTTCCGAGTATCCACCAGTCCAAGCTAGCACTGTTTCGCCTTCCCCCAGCAGTCCCGATATCTGTTCGACGGTGAGGGCCGGTTCCACCGGAAGGTCGAGATAGACAGCGCGCACGACCTCGGCTTGCAGGTTGCTATCGGGGTTGGTGATCGAGCTCGCGCCCACCTGCGAAACCAGTTGGGCAGCGACTGCTCTCTCCCCTGCCTCCGGTCTCTGGATCTCGAGGGTGGCCACGCCGTTGGCCAGCTCGATCTCGTCGGGGAACGAGTAGTGAACTAGCACGGCCATGCCTACCTGCGACTCGTCGACCCCGTGCCGCAGGCGTTCGATGAAGGCGTTCTCGTTGTAGAAGCTGGCGTAGACCTTGCGGATCGCGCGGAACACACCGCGTTCCTCCGCCCTCTCTGGATCGCAGTGGCTAGGCCCATTCTCGTCGGCATCGGTGTCATCTTTGATGCAGCCGCTGAAGCTGTCGTAGAGACCGGCGCCGCTGAAACCCGTGCTGTCTTCGACATTCGTCGAGCTGCGAAAGCGCACGTTGCGGTCGTCGGCGAATGGCTCGAGCGCACCGAGGATAGAGATTCTCTGCGCGGGACTAAAGTCCGCCTGCTTGCGGATGCGCTCGCGGATCGCATCGAGCTTGGGGCGCAATTGCGAGAGATCAGGAGGGAAAGTTTGCCCGCCGAGATCCCTGGTGATGCTTTCCGCCAGAGTGCCATCTCCGAACGGCTGCGCCATGAAGTCACTCCAGAGGTCGAAGGTCAAGGCGATGGCGGGATCCGGCGCGTGGCCAGCGATCACGCGTCGTAGGAAACCGAAGTTGGCCGCCTTGCCACCGACCAGCGCGATGTCCGCCGGCGTCAGCGCGGGTGTCTCCAGGCTGTAGCTCCCCGCCCGGGCGATCGGAGTGAACTCGATCGCCGGTGGCACTTTGCTATCCAAGATCGCCTGTCGTTCCTCGGGTGTCAGCTTGCCCTCGACATCCTGGATTCGGATCACGCACTCGTCTCCGACGAGTTCGACCACCAGCAATACCTCTCTCCCGGCCAACGCCCGCGCCTGATCCTGCAAGGCATCGCCAGAGGCGTAGGCGAATGGGATCCCGAACGAGCGTGAAAGAATCGCAACATGTGAGTTGGGTGTCGCCGGCGCCAATGTCAGTAGGCCGGCGACCACCGGAATCTCTGCTGGCACCTGATCCGTCAGAAGAATGTCCGCATTGGTCAGGCGCCCATCCCCGTAGGCGGTATCGATCTCGCCGGCGGCGAAATACTTCAACCGTCCTAGCGCCCAAGCCGATGAATAGCAGGCGTTGTCGGTGATCCAACGCGCAGCCGTATCGACGAGAATTCCCTGTTCCGCGAACCACTGTTCGTTGTCGAACGCAGCCTCGCTCTGCTCGAAGCTCGGCAGGTAGAAATAGCGCCAGCCCTCTGGGGCGAGCACGCGGCTGCGCACGCTCTCGTACCAGCGTGCGATGTCTTCGATCGCAAAGGCCTCGCGGCCGGTGAACTGGATGGCGAGCTCGGTCACGCTGGGATCGGGTGGCAGGATGACTGTGCCCAACAGCAGCTCGTGGTCCTCGCGGAACAAGCTGATGCGCTCGTACTCCTGGAGGCTGATATTCTGGTAACCCGGCAGGCGCGCCCGGGCGAATTGGAAGTGGAACGGGTAGCGGTCGCTATCCTGAAAATACACCCGCGCTGGATCGTCGATCTCCACGGTGAATTTGGCGAAGGCGGGAGTATTTCCAGCGCTGGGATCGGAAAAAATCCGCCCGTCGGAGATCTGGAGTTGGTTGGTCCAATCCGAGGAATCGTCGGCGCTGAGCGAGCGGCTGCGAAAAAACAGTTTGGCGCCCTCCTTCGAAAA
>Ga0316197_10002910_pt1 | contig 12185 bp, 9 predicted proteins | sample OudBiesiAoxic_MG_FD_204939 | JGI IMG/M metagenome (GOLD analysis project Ga0316197, IMG submission 204939) | Coastal sediment microbial communities from Oude Bieten Haven, Netherlands - site A oxic | ecosystem: Environmental > Aquatic > Marine > Coastal > Sediment | place: Netherlands...
TCTGGTTCGTAAAAATAACTTTGTATTACTCAATTACAGTAAAAATAGCAGCGAACTGTAAAGATATGGTGCTAAATAAATTAAAAACAAGGGTTATAGTTGTGCTTAAGTTTTGCACTTAAACACAGCTATAAAATGAGTGTTTTTTATAATTTAAATTGATTAACCGTTTTGTTAAGCGCCGCCGCTAAATCACTTAAATCACGAGCTTCGTCAGCGAGCGTATGCGCATGGTCAGCAGTGCTGTTCACTAGGTTATTAATTGCCGAAAGGCTCGTATTAATATCTTCAGCAACGACTGTTTGCTCCTCAGTTGAGGTGGCTATTTGATGACTTTGGTCTTGTACTTTAGTAACCGATTGCGCAATGTTGTGCAAAGAGCTAAGTACTTCTTTAGTTTGAAGCACTGAACCCTCGGTTTGGTCTTGCCCTTGTTGCATCATAACCGAGGCTTGCTGTGCTATTTGCTGCAAGCGCGAAATCATGTTGCGAATATCGTCGGTTGATTCTTGTGTGCGACTTGCTAGTGAGCGTACTTCATCCGCAACAACGGCAAAGCCTCGACCGTGTTCGCCAGCTCGTGCTGCTTCAATAGCGGCATTAAGTGCAAGTAAATTGGTTTGATCGGCAATTGAGTTAATTACATCGACTAATGCCCCAATGTTATTACTTTCCTGTTCAAGGCCGGCAACCACTTTAGATGCTTCACCAATATGTAGCGCAAGTTCAGTCATTACTTTTTGTGCTTGCGTAGAGCGGCTAGCACCTTCTGCAGTGATTGCTTGTACTTCTTCAGCTGCGTTATTTGTATGTTGTGCATTACGTGATATTTCAAGCACGGTAGTTGCCATTTCAGTCACTGCTGCACTTACACTATCAACTTGTTGCTTTTCTTGCTGAATTTCAGAATTAGTTTGTTCAGAAACACGTCTTAATTGAGCTGCTGCGTTGCTTAGTTGCTCTGCTTGGGCTGCGGTTTCTAGCATCATGGCGCGTAACTTATCAATAAACGTATTCATGTGATTGGCCAGTTGACCGACTTCATCTTGGCTATCAATATCAATTTTTTGAGTAAGATCGCCTTCGCCCGATGCTATATCACGCATAATGTGTGTAAGCGTTGTAATGGGTTTTGAAATCATATGGGTAGCCCATAAAATCATAGCTAATATAATAATTAAGATAATAATTACTGCAGTTGTTGTTGCGGTTACTGCTGCATTTACGGGCGCTTCAATCATACTAGTTGGAATAAGTAAGCCTACATACCAATCTATATAAGGCTGCTCTAACTGCAGACGATGGTAAACCACATAAAACTGCTCGCCTTTAAAAGTAACCATTTGGCTGCCTTTAAGGTTATTTCGCATTTGTGTGTTTAACTCTTTAAAGCCTGCGGTATCTGTAAATTGTTGTTCAAGCGCATCGAGTCCTTCTTTACCGTTTGCACCTTCATCTGTGATTGAAAGCTTATGGCCAGTGGCTTTTGAAAAGTGCACCACTTTTTGATTACCATCTAGTAAAAAGCCATAACCTTGGCCGTTAAAGCGAATATTTTCGACCATGTCGTTAATTTTGTTTAATTGTAAATCAACACCACCCATGCCAATGAGTTTACGCTGTGCGTTATAAACAGGTTGTTGTACTACAGCTGATGCTACGCCTGTGGTTAAGTCAACCGAAATAGGCCCTACATAAAGCTTATTAACCTGCATGGCTTCTTGCCACCAACCACGCTTGTAGGCGTAATAAGGCTGGCCGTTATAATGACTTGTGCGCTCATTTTCTTTAAAGTATTCACCTGTGGTTGCTGAAGCAAAAAAGGCAGATAGGATATTTTCATCGTTTGAGCTTAAACGCACAAAATCTTGGTTTACTTCGTTGTAACCAGGCGCACTTTCAAGTGCTTGATCGCGAGTATCCCAATTTTCAAAAAAGTTGATTAAATGCGGGTTATTAACAAAGGTTGATACCATTTTACCGTACATTGCAAAGTAGCTTTGCATTGAAAGTTGCTCGGTTTGTAGATAACTTTGCGCTTCGTTCTCTATATTTTCTCGGGAGAGATTGGCAATATGTTTAACAAAAAATGTTGAGGCGATAATTAGTAAAACGGTAATTGTTCCACCAATCAATAATAATATTTTCTTCCGTAATGATAAATTATTTAGCATGAGTGCACATATTTTTATTATTTATGAAATTATATCTAATCATATATTACTGAAAATCTCTATAAAGTTAGATAAAAACCACTAATTATGCGTTTAAAATGAAGGGTTATGCAAAAAATGGAAATTAAAGCTAATAAATTAGTAGTATTAGGTGCAGGTTGGTTAGGGCATGCTTTATGCGTAAGTGCACAAAAAGTAACTTGGCAAGTACAAGGTACGCATAGAACGGGTGTACATGAGTTTGATTTTGAGCGTCAGTTTACACTTGAAAATGGACAATTAGTGCATCAAGTTGATTTACAAGATGCTTATTGGGTTTGTGCTATTCCACCACGCAGCAGGTACAGTGAAAGTAACTATCCTGAAACACTCACCGCAGCGCTTAAGCTTTCAAAAGAGTTAAATGCTAAAGGCTTTTTATTGTGCTCATCTACTGGGGTGTACGATCAAGAACCTGGTGTATACAGCGAAAGCAGTGATATTTCGTGTACTAACGAGCGACAAATAAAGCTTTATGAAGCAGAAGAGCAGGTACTTGAACAAGATGGAAAAGTACTGCGCTTAGCTGGGCTATTAGGTCCAAATAGAGAACCAGGTCGTTTTGTTGCGGGAAAAGAGCTCAATACATCAAGTGAGCAAGTGGTAAATATGGTGCATCAACAAGATGTAATTAATGCCATTTTTGCGGTTATTGAACACTGGAATACAGGGCAAAGTATTTATAATGTAGTTAACCCTGCGCATCCAACAAAAGCTGAATATTACGCATTAAAGTGTGCGGAACATGGTGGCGATTTACCACGCTTTACCAGTAATGATAAAGCTGAGCGCAAAGTTATTGGCTCAGCTATTGAGGCGTTAGATTTTACTTACCAGTATGGTATTTAATATGCTGAAGGTAGGGGACTGCACTTAATAAAGTCGCATAACTTACCTTCACTTAATAATGTATTGGCAGCTTCTATGTCAGGTGCAAAGTAGCGGTCTTTATCGTAATAACTAACATGTTCGCGTAATAATGCTTTGGCGCTTTGCACTTTATCGGATGGTTCAAGCGGCTTTCTAAATTCTAGCCCTTGAACCGATGCTAACCATTCAATAGCTAAAACACCTTGGGTATTATTGGCCATTTCACTTAAACGCCTTGCTGCAAATGTGGCCATAGAGACATGATCTTCTTGGTTTGCTGATGTTGGCAAGCTATCGACTGACGCGGGGTGTGCTAATGATTTGTTTTCTGACGCAAGCGCAGCAGCGGTAACTTGAGCAATCATAAACCCTGAGTTTACGCCGCCGTTTTCAACTAAAAATGGCGGTAGTTTAGACAGGTTTGAATCGATAAGTAATGCAATTCGCCTCTCTGCTAATGCACCAATTTCGGCAATAGCAATGGCGAGGTTATCGGCAGCCATAGCCACTGGCTCTGCATGAAAGTTACCGCCCGATATGATGTCGCCTACATCAGCAAACACTAATGGATTATCGGTTACGCCGTTTGACTCGCATAACAATACTTCTGCGGCTTGGCGTATTTGCGTAAGGCAAGCACCTAATACTTGAGGTTGGCAGCGCAAGCAGTAAGGGTCTTGTACTTTTTCGCAATTAACATGGGAGTCACTAATTTGGGAGTGCGTATCGAGCAGCTCTCTAAATATTTGAGCTGTATCTATTTGCCCGCGTTGGCCGCGAATTTCATGAATGCGTGCATCAAACGGAGCACGACTGCCCATTGCGGCTTCTATGCTTATAGAGCCAATAACACAGCTTTGTGCATATAAATCTTCCGCTCTAAATAGCCCTTGTAATGCAAACGCCGTAGACGCTTGTGTGCCGTTTAATAAAGCTAAGCCTTCTTTTGCTGCAAGGGTAAGGGGCTCAAGCCCTGCTATTTTTAGCCCTTGTGCTGCGCTAATTATTTTTCCTTTATGTCGCATTTGGCCTTCAGCTAATAAAGGTAGACACATATGTGCAAGGGGGGCTAAATCGCCCGATGCTCCCACAGAGCCCTTTTTAGGCACGCATGGATATACTTCGCTACTAAGCAGCTGCATAAAAAATTGTATCACTTGCAAGCGAATACCCGAGTAGCCGCGCGAAAGCGAGTTTGCTTTTAAAGTGATCATTAACCTTACTGTGCTGTCATCCATGTATTCGCCAATGCCTGCAGCGTGTGAAAGAACAATGGAGCGCTGTAATAATTCAAGTTCGTCGTCGGCTATTTTGGTATTAGCTAATAACCCAAAGCCGGTATTAATTCCGTATACGGTACGATGCTCGTTTATTACATTTTGAACGGTTTGTGCGCTTGCTGCTATTTGTGACTCGGCATGCTTTACAAGGCTTAATTTTACCGGCGAATTATTAATTTTTCTCAGTGTGTTTAAATCAAGTGAGCCAGGTGTGAGAGTAAGTTCGAACATGATCATTCCTCGTTTAGCATTGGTAGGTCTAAATTTTGCTCTTTAGCGCAGTTTTTTGCTGTGTCGTAGCCTGCATCAGCATGGCGCATTACGCCCGTTGCGGGGTCGTTCCACAATACGCGAGCAATACGCTCTTTAGCTTCATCTGTTCCGTCTGCAACAATAACCACACCAGAGTGTTGGCTAAAGCCCATACCTACACCGCCGCCATGATGAAGTGACACCCAAGTAGCGCCACTTGCCGTGTTAAGGAGTGCATTGAGTAATGGCCAATCAGATACCGCATCAGAGCCATCTTTCATGCTTTCGGTTTCACGGTTAGGGCTGGCAACTGAGCCAGAGTCGAGGTGGTCACGACCAATAACGATAGGGGCTTTAAGTTCGCCATTTTTAACCATTTCGTTAAAGGCCAATGCAAGGCGTGCTCTATCTTTTAGTCCAACCCAGCAAATACGGGCTGGCAGGCCTTGAAATTGAATACGTTCACGCGCCATATCAAGCCAGTTATGTAAATGTGCGTCATCAGGAATGAGCTCTTTTACTTTAGCATCGGTTTTATAAATATCTTCTGGATCGCCCGATAAAGCTACCCATCTAAATGGGCCAATACCTTCACAAAATAAAGGACGAATATAGGCGGGTACAAACCCAGGAAAATCAAACGCGTTGGTAATGCCTTCGTCAAACGCCATTTGGCGAATATTATTGCCATAGTCTGTTGTTGCTGCACCCGCTTTTTGCAGCGCCAACATCGCTTTAACTTGAACTGCCATTGATTGTTTAGCCGCTTTTACTACAGCTGTTGGATCTTGCTCACGCATTTTTGCTGCGTGATCCATTGTCCAACCTTGTGGCAAGTAGCCATTGAGTGGATCGTGAGCTGATGTTTGATCTGTAACTACATCTGGGGTAATACCTGTTTTAACGAGTGTGCTAAATACATCGGCAGCGTTACCAAGTAAACCCACTGAGAGAGCCTCACCTTTTATGCATGCATTGGTTATTAATTGCAATGCATGTTCAAGGCTCGTTGCTTTTACATCAACGTAGCCTGTTTTTATGCGAAAATCGATACGGCTTTCATCACATTCAACAACAAGTGCACTAAACCCTGCCATTGTAGCTGCAAGTGGTTGGGCGCCGCCCATACCACCCAGGCCACCCGTTAATACCCATTTGCCTTTAGCACTGCCCGAAAAGTGTTGTTTTGCCATAGCTATAAAGGTCTCGTAAGTGCCTTGTACAATACCTTGCGAGCCAATATAAATCCAAGAGCCTGCCGTCATTTGGCCGTACATCATCAAGCCTTTTTTATCGAGCTCGTTAAAATGTTCCCAATTTGCCCAGTGTGGAACTAGGTTTGAGTTGGCAATAAGTACACGCGGTGCATTACTGTGAGTTTTAAATACACCAACGGGTTTTCCTGATTGTACAAGCAGAGTTTCGTCGTTTTCGAGTCTATCGAGGGTTTCTATAATTTTGTCATAACTTGGCCAATCGCGGGCTGCTCGGCCAATACCACCATATACAACAAGAGCATGAGGATGCTCTGCAACTTCAGGGTCTAAATTATTCATTAGCATGCGCTTAGCGGCTTCAGTTTGCCAGCTTTTAGCGCTTATTTTATCGCCATGAGGTGCACGTATTACGCGACTTGTGTCGAGTCGGTTGTTCATGTTTTGCTCCTGTTGTATATACAAGGTAATTTATTATAAAAAAGCGCAGTAAGCGCTATTGTTTGTTATTTTTTAAATGTTAAATGGCCGCCTAAGCGATATTTACTGCCTGGAGATACAAGGCGTGCAAAGCTTACAATGCCATTAACAGACCATGTGCGTCGAATAACTTGTAAGCATGGCTCTTCGTTATATAAGTTTAGCCATTGGCACATTTCGCTGTTTGGCATGATGGCCTCTACGGTATGTCTTGCTTGGGTAAGCGGTGCCACACTTGATAGGTATTCATGAGGTGTAAGGGTACTAAAATCTTGTTGTAAGTAACCGGCGGCAAGTGCAGGGTTCACAAAACGCTCTTCTAGCTGCAAAGGACTGTCGTTTTCGCTATGCACCAGTACACTTCTATACACAACACTGTCAATTTCAACACCAAGCGCAATAGCAATAGGCGCTACTGCATTTATTGATTCAAGTATGAGTACACTACAGGTGTAGTTGCCGTTACGTTCTTTTACTTCATCAGCTATATTTTTAATTTCGAGTAACGATGACTGTGATTTAAATGTAGCTACAAATGTACCTAGCCCTTGGCTGCGCGTTAAAATACCAGCCTCAGTTAATTCACTGAGCGCACGACGGGCTGTCATCCTACTTACACTAAATTGGCTACTTAGCTCGTTTTCAGAAGGAACACGTTGGTTTTCTTGCCATGTACCACTGCGAATATTATCAACAATGAATTGTTTTATTTGCGCAAATTTGGGGGTTGTCATTAAATTAACGGCTAAATATAAAAATAAACGATATAAATAAGATGACATAATTACCTTGTATATACAAGCTGTGTTGTTAGACTATATTTCAATCACTACACGGCGCAAAAGGGCTGCACATGCAAAGTAATATACAAAGTTATGAGTTAGAAGAAATCGATTTACTTTTAACCGACGCCAACATTGCCACTATGGATAGCAATATAAATGCGCCTTATGGTGCGATCGAAAATGCGGCTATAGCAATCAAAAATGGCAAAATTGCGTGGATTGGAGAGCAATCAACATTGCCAAGCTTTGATGTGTTTGCAACGCCGACATTGAGTGTTAAAGGGCATTGGTTAACGCCGGGCTTAATAGATTGTCATACGCACTTAGTATTTGCAGGCTCAAGATCACAAGAGTTCGAGCAGCGCTTGCAGGGTGTAAGTTATGAGCAAATCGCAGCACAAGGCGGTGGCATAGCAAGTACGGTTAAAGCGACGAGAGCAGCCGACCGTGAACAATTATTTGTTGATGCAAAAGATCGCTTAAATACGTTGTTAAAAGAAGGTGTAACCACCGTAGAAATAAAATCGGGCTATGGATTAGATACTGAAAATGAAGTGAAAATATTAGAAGTAGCTCGTTTATTAGGTGAGCATCACCCTATTGATATTAAAACTACTTTTTTAGGGGCTCATGCATTGCCGGCTGAATACAAAGACCGTGCTGATGAATATATTGATTTGGTATGTACAGACATGCTTGATCAGGTTGTCGCTAATAACCTAGCTGATGCAGTCGATGTATTTTGTGAAAATGTAGGGTTTAGTTATTCGCAAACCAAACGTGTTTTCCAGGCGGCTAAAAAGCATAACCTCCCAGTAAAATGCCATGCTGAGCAGTTATCTAATCAACATGGTGCTGAGCTGGTGGCGCAGTTTAATGGTTTATCGGCTGACCACATTGAGTATCTTGATGAGGACGGTGTAAAAGCTATGGCACAAGCAGGTACTGTTGCAGTGTTATTACCCGGTGCGTTTTACTTTTTACGAGAAACAAAGTTCCCACCTATTGAGTTACTTAATCAGTATAAAGTACCTATAGCTATCGCGAGTGATTTTAATCCTGGTACTTCACCGCTGTGCTCAGTGCACTTGATGATGAACATGGCGTGCACATTATTTAGATTAACGCCTGAACAAGCATTAGCAGGTGTTACCGTTAATGCAGCTAAAGCTCTAGGGCTAGAAGATCGTGGTGTTTTAAAGCTCGGTGCAAGAGCCGATATTGCACATTGGCAAATAAGCCATCCATCACAATTAAGTTACCAATTTGGCGTAAATAAACTGTTAAATTTATGGATTTTGGGTAGAATTAATTAGTTTGTATTATTTTCACCCAAATATAACCTATTTTTAACTTTTTTAGCGAATACGGATGCCGTTAATTTGAACATACTAACCGACAGTAACTTCCCAATATTTTTTAGTGGTGCACTATTAATGGCAATGATTGCCACTTTATTTGCCGTTAAAAATGCCAGTATTAAATTTAGTTATTTATGCACTGCAGCTGTTGGTTTAGCTATTTTAAGTAGCGGCGCAGCTTGGCTGGCCATTTTACTTGCCTTTGGATTTTGTTTTCATTTATGGCAAGCATTTGAGCGCAATAATTGGAGTATGATAATTACTAGCTCTACAGCTGGGCTTTTATTTGTTGTGTTATTTTCAGCTCATTTATTATTAGAAGTTCCGTTATTTTGGGTTGTATTGGCAATATTATTATTGGCTATTGTTGGTTTTTTAAATGATGAAAGCGCCGATGCACAAGTCGTTATAGAGGCAGAACCTGCAGATGACGCATTTATCGAAGAATCTCCGCTTTCGGTTTTTGCAGACAGAAAACAGTTACGTCAAGGTTACTACGTATGGTGCAATAACAAACAAATAAACGCCGCATTAGTCGTTATTCGTCTTGAAGGATTTGAGCAAGTTAACCAGCATATTGGACGCGACTTTGGCGATATACTTTTAGCGCAATCGGCTAACAGAATAAAAGAGCTGCTTTCTAGCGACGAAATAGTGACTTTAGTAGGGCAAGAAAAGCTAGCCCACTTAGGGGGACTCAACTTTGCATTTATTTGTAGCTTTGCAAATCAAAAGCACTTACATGAGCTGGTTATAGATCAAATACTTAGCGCGACACTTAAGCCGTTTAATGTTGCTAATTGCACTGTAGAGGTTAAGGCTAGGGCGAGTTATGTTGATTGTAATGAGCAAGATAATAACTTTGATAATTTAATATCGTACGCATACTTAGCACTCGATAGCCATCCAGATCGTAGAGTTGTGCCTTACCATCAACAGATGATGATTGAACTGCGAGAGCAACAAGCACGCTTAAAAGAGCTTGCTAACATTGATTTTGCTAGCGAATTAGAGCTTTATTTTCAACCTATTATCTGTAATGAAAGCGGTCAAATTGAGTTTTTAGAATTACTTCTGCGTTGGCAACATCCTAAACAAGGGATTTTATCGGCTAATCGTTTTATTGATGATATTAGAATTGCAGGGCTTGGTTATCCGCTTGCTAAATTTGTAATAGAGCGAGCCGCTGAGCTTGCAATGGCGCTTAGAGTAGAAGGTATTTCTATACCGCTTAGCATTAACGTATTTGGCCCTGAAATGCTAAATGAAGAGTTTGTAGAATTTGTAGATGTTGTTATAAGCGAGCACCATTTAGAAGCAGGCGACTTAATTGTTGAATGTCCTTTGCATATTTTTGCTGGTTTAGATGACAAAGGCAGAGGTATGATCGCAAGGCTTAATAATATTGGCTTGAAAGTGTGTGTTGATGGACTAGGCGATAATCCTGTATTGCTCTCTAAACTGCCTAGTTTAGCGGTTGAATATATTAAGGTTTCACCTTCACTTACGGCTGATTTTAGTAATCAAAATAATATACGTAGTTTAGTTGGCGGAATGGTCGAAATGCATAACCAACAAAAAACAAAAGTGATTTTTGAAGGAGTAGAAACGCTTGAGCAACTTAAGTTTGTAAAAAGCTTAAAAGGTTATGCAGCCCAGGGTTATTACTTTGGTCACCCGCTAAGTAGCATTGGTTTGATGAGCTGGCTAAAAGAGTGGCGACAAGCGCAGCAGCGTTAGGTGTTTTCTTTGGCCTGTAGGTAACTATTTACAAGCGCACTTATTACTTGCCCAACATGCATAGTACCCGTTTCTACTCCATTAGGATGCTGGCTGGGAGCGGCTTCACACAAGTGTAAATACTTAGCGTGGCGGTTACTTGCAGCTAAATGCACAAAGTGCTCGGTGTCGCTTACACTAAATCCACAGCATGTGTACGCACTAACAGGCATGTAAGTAATACTATCTAAGTCAACTTCAATACCCAGTGGTAAATCGTTAAAATTATTCAGTGCGTTTTCAATTGCCTGCGTAAGCGTTACTTTTCGCTTAACGTGTATTGATTGATAGCTATCAAACTTAAAGTCAGCTTCACTCATTGCATCTATAATTGCTTGATTGTTTTTTAATTCATGTAAGCCAATAACATGGTAATTACTTAGATGTTGCTCGTTATATGCGTAGCGAAACCCATTACCACTATGGCGCCCTTCACATTCTCTAAAGTCTGCATGGGGGTCAAAGTTAATGGCATTAATAGGCGTGTTTTTTGACTTACTTAGCGCACGAATAATTCCCAAGCAATTATTATGACCCCCGCCAATAACTATTGGCTCAAGCCCCGCTTTAAAAATAAGGCTTAATACTGACTCTACGCGTTCATCAAGTTGTTGGCATAAATCTCGTAGTTGAGTTAACTGTTGGGCTTGTTGATTATCGAGTTGGCTACTTTGGGCCATTAAATCATCAGTATTTACTTCACCCAATAAAAGTACTTTTTGAGTGGCAATAAATTGATTGTGAGGTTGGTTTAAAAAGCGCTTTAAAAAAGCCGGCCATGCTTCGTTTGCACCGCCATTTCCTAAATTTGCCTTGGGGCCAATATCTTCGCAAATACCAAGAAGTACGTAGCGAATACCAAATTGAGCAGCGTCAATGAGTGCTTGTTGCAGGTTTACTTGAGTGTCGAGCAAGGCCATTGCTTGCCATGCTTTTTTCTCATTTGCGCGGGTAGAACAAAGTGCTCTAACCGCGCTTTCATCATATACTTTTAAGTGGGAGGTCACGTTATACTTCTACAACTTCCAACTCTAATTCTTCTGCAGATAAAACAATGCCTGTGCTGTCGGCATAAATAAAGTCGTCATCAAAAAATGATACGCCTGCAAAGTTAACACCTATGGCATCTTCACCAGCACCTTCACTGTCGGCTGCAACAGGAATAGAAGCAATTGCTTGAATGCCTAAATCAAGTTCTTCAAGTTCATCAACATGGCGTACTGCGCCGTAAACAACAATACCATTCCAGTTGTTTTCAAGGGCTAATTCGGCCAGTTCAATATCGATTAGTGCGCGACGAGTTGAGCCACCGCCATCAATAAGAAGTACCAATCCTGTACCATCTTGAGAAAGTAATTCGCGGATCAGTTCATTATTTTCAAAACATTTAACCGTTTTAATGCGGCCACCAAAGCTGTGTCGACCACCAAAGTTGATGAACATTGGTTCTAGCACGTCAACCACGTCAGCAAAGTGGTCGCATAAATCAGAAGTGCTGTAATCCATTATTTTATCCTCAAAAGGTACATTAATTTATAACTCAGTATACCCTCCTTATAAGCAATAACAACGACTTAATCGCAGTAAATTTGGGCAAAACAAGCGTTAGATCATTAATCGCAATAATAGTGTATTAAAAGCGTCACTCAATTGTTATTTACAACACATAAGCTAAATCGGTGTTCATATATTATGCAATGAGGGTAGATGATGGATAACAATATGCTTAAAAAGGTAACTCAGATAGATGAGCAATTATTTTTAACTTTGTTTAATTGCAATTCACCTAGATGGTTTAAAACAATGGCGTTTGGGTTATCTAAAAGTGGTGATGGTGGATTGTATGTATTGATCTGCTTAGCTGTATGGTGGCTTAGTAATAATGAGCAGCATCAGTTATTGCCAGCAACGATATTAATTGGTTTTGTTATAGAGAGACCTATTTACTTAC
>Ga0316197_10002911_pt1 | contig 12183 bp, 10 predicted proteins | sample OudBiesiAoxic_MG_FD_204939 | JGI IMG/M metagenome (GOLD analysis project Ga0316197, IMG submission 204939) | Coastal sediment microbial communities from Oude Bieten Haven, Netherlands - site A oxic | ecosystem: Environmental > Aquatic > Marine > Coastal > Sediment | place: Netherlands...
TTCACAAAAATCCGAAATTGCTCCAGATAATTTTCAAAAGTGGGAAAAACGTTGACATGGTCCCAGGCTATTCCACTTAATAATGCAATATTAGGTCGGTACAGATGGAATTTTGGCCGCCTGTCTATAGGAGAGGAAAGATACTCATCTCCCTCCAAAACAATAAAATCATTTTCCTCAGTAAGATGCACCATCCGATCAAATCCCTCCAATTGAGCACCAACCATATAATCTACGGGCTTTCCATGATAATTCATTACATGAAGTATCATTGATGTTATGGTAGTCTTACCATGACTTCCGCCTATTACAACACGAGTTTTGTGTTTAGATTGTTCATAGAGAAATTCCGGATAAGAATAGATTTTTAGACCAAGTTGTTTGGCTTTTATCAATTCAGGATTATCAACCTTGGCATGCATTCCAAGGATAATAGCATCCAAAGAAGTATCTATTTTATCCTGAAACCAACCAAACTGCGAAGGAAGGATTCCTTGTTTTGCTAATCTGCTTTTAGAAGGTTCAAATATTACATCATCACTCCCGCTAACAATATATCCTTTCTGATGCAGAGCCAGAGCAAGATTATGCATGGCACTACCTCCAATTGCAATAAAATGTATGCGCATTTACAATAAAATTAGATGCTAAAGATAGGAATTGAAAAGTGCAACTCAAATCATAATATCCCTCAGAATCTTTCTATCTTCGTTAGATACTATATTTCCAGACGTTGAACAACAAAATAAACATAGATGAAACTGCTTTTGTTACCGCTTCTTTTCGAATGCGTGATGTAGCTCTAAGCAAAGATAGGTATGCCCATCTATGGTCCAGTAGCAGTATTATGGATTATGCCGATCGCTACAGTGCCTCTGTTTCTTCCTATGAACCTTATGCGCACTGTTTACGCAACCGTTATTTTTATGATACTGTGAACAAACTTCTGGTCCAAAATAATATTGAAGTTCTTATCAATTTTGGCTGTGGCTTCAGTATGTATCCCTATTTATTAGAAAATTCACTTCGCTTTATTGAAATTGACAAACCGGATGTAGTAGCGCACAAAAAGGAAATAAGTGCTAAATGGGAAAGGGCCGGAAAATTACCCGGCAGGAACATCACCTATTTGGAAGCCGATTTTAATCTTCCATCACAGGATAAACTTTATGAGCAGCTTTTAACTCTGAAAAATGGAAGAAAATCCTTTATCCTGCTGGAAGGAGTACTCTTCTTTTTAGGTAAGGAAGATACAGAACGGCTTTTTGAACTCTTTTATAAAATTCAAGAACCTGATGAATATCTAGGAAGTGTTTCTTTTGTGCCACAATTGGAAGAACAATTGGTTTTTAAAAAACTGATCGTTTATGTAGAAGATAACCTCGAAAAAACTGATCGATTTCAATATCAAACCGTTCCTGATAATTTTTATGCAAACCTCAAAGGTTATGAATTAATAGACCATCAGGATACGTTTAGTCTTTCGGCCTTTTACAAGCCCAAACGAACCTTACCTAAAGAGGATGTCCTCAATGAAAACATGTATCTTTTAAAAAAACTAAATAATTAGTATCTCATGAATGTAGTATTAACAGACATCGAAACAAAAGAAATTATGCCGGGTTATCATGGTAAAATGATCCATGGTGAGACCATGACACTTGCCTTCTGGGAAGTGGAAGAAGGAGCCACAGTACCAGAGCATTCTCATAAACATGAACAAATAATGCAAGTTTTAGAAGGTACTTTTGAGTTTTCGCTCAATGGACTTGCCAAACTCTATAAACCAAATGATCTGGTAATTATCCCACCGTTTGCCCCACATAGTGGTAAGGCCATAACGCCATGTAAGTTAATGGATATCTTTAGCCCCGTTAGGGAGGAATACAAATAGGCATTTTTAAACAATAGAGTTTAAAGCTTTTCAAAAAATAGTTTTATGCAGATTTCATTACATGGTAAAAGAGCTTTAATTGGTGGCAGCAGCCGTGGCATTGGCAAAGCAATTGCCGAGCAGTTAGCGGAAAGTGGCGCCAGTGTTACCTTAATGGCCAGAAGTGAAGATCAATTAAAAGCTATTGTAGCGGGGCTTACTTATAATGAAGGACCCCCTCATAACTATCTGGTAGTAGATTTTACAGATTTTGATAGTTATCAAAAAAAAATCTCTAAATATTTTGAAACGTATAGCGTGGACATCCTGGTTAATAATACACAGGGGCCATCTTCGGGCAGTGCACTGGAAAAGAACGTTTCTGACTATCAAGAGGCCTTTAACCTGCTGTTTAAATCTGTAGTATTCACTACTCAGCTGGCATTAAAACACATGATGCAAAACAAATGGGGGCGTATAATTAACGTAGCCTCAATCTCTGTAAAGGAACCATTGGGTTATTTGGCACTGTCAAACACAATTAGAGCCGCAGTAGTTACATGGGCAAAATCATTAGCCAATGAGGTTGCTATAGATAAAATTACTGTAAACAGTATTTTAACAGGATATTTTGACACGGAGCGGATCACAGGTTTGAATAAAAAGAAATCGGAACAAATGGGCATCCCTGTAGACCAAGTCCGCAAGGCCATGGAAGATCAGGTGCCTATGAAACGCATAGGGAATCCTCCAGAATATGGGTATTTGGTTGCTTTTCTCGCCTCTGATAAAGCCTCGTATATAACCGGCACAAATATTCCCATTGATGGTGGTCTGCTAAAATCGCTCTAAGACCAGGTTTTTTTCTTTAAGAACTACCCTTTTAACGCTTGTATTTTTTCCTTTTCCTCCAGCGCTCGCTTAAAACTATTATCGCTCTCCAAAGCCTTATTTATCCATATAATAGCATTTTGTTTATTCCCTTTTTTTCGGTAAAGACGTCCCATTCTATAATAAGCCCATTTAAGCGGTACTCCGTCTTTTATAGAATGTCCTTCAATATATCTTGACATATATTTTATGCCTCTGTCTAATTGTATTCCATAATCACTGCATACCTTTCCGATTTGGTAATTTAATTGATTTCTTTTAAATTCTGTCTGGTCATTCACCAATGCCAAAGCCGCAAAATAGTTTGTCTTTGCATTAGCCGGTTCATCGTCATATTCATATACATAGCCCAGGGCCAAATAGCTGTCAATAGGTGAAATCCTCTTGAGATTTTTAGCCAGTTCATAAGCCTTATTATAGCTTCCACCAACAATTCCCGGCAATGAAACATAAAGATCTATCAGAGCCCAGTGGGCTCCCGGATGATAGGGATCAAGAGCCAGGGTTTTATCAAAACTCGACCTTATACGCCCTAAAAGGGTAAGTCCGACAAAAAGATTACTGTTTTGGGCTTTTTTTGCCAAAACGCCACCATACTTAAAAAAGTAGGATGGGTTATCCCCATCTAGGATGGTAAGTTTTTTATAAATCTCAATAGCTTTGTCCCATTCTTCCTGATATGCATAAGTTTCACCCAACTTGTCCAACAAAACAGGATTAGAATACAGATTGGGTTGTTGTAATAATAATTCACTGGCTTGCTTGTAATTTCCGGAACCAATTAAATATGCTATATCAGCAGAAACTATTTGCGCTTTCAGGCAAACAGCATGAAGTAAAATTAAAAGTAAAATGAAGTGTCTCACACTAAATCCTTTTTCTAAGTTATTAGGTCGTAAACTAGTTTAAATCCTTAAAGTTAATGGTAGATTAAAGTAAATAAACAACTCTTTTAACACTTTGGTCGTTTTAGTTCTCTGAAAGCACATCTAATTTAAAATTCTTAATGGTCCTAAGAATACTTAGGCTGCTTGTCCTTGTATTTAGACTCAACAAATTTCTGAATTTTGTTGTAATGGAAACGTCATGATGAACTTGAAATAGCGAAAAAAAAGATTTGAAGTACGATACAAACAAGAGAAAAGGAGCCATTTAGCTCCTTTCCATTGTATTTCAAAAATATAATTTCGGTAAAAGCTGTAATCAGTCTTTTATTGGTTGTTTAAGTTCCTTCTTACCAAGATGTGTTGCGTAAAAGCCCATCATAGACTTATAGAGCGCTATAGAATTTTCTTCTTTGGCATAGCCATGTCCTTCATCATATTTAACCATATATGGCACATCATATCCCTTAGCTCTCAGAGCACTTACTATCTGATCTGACTCATCTATATTAACCCTGGGATCATTGGCTCCCTGCACTACAAATAGAGGTTTCTTAATACGATCTATTTGATAGACCGGGGACACTTCCTCCATAATTACTTTCTCTTCGGCGATATCCTCATCGTACCAAATTTCTTTAATTATTTTAAGATAAGGCTTCCAATACGGAGGGATGGTTTGCATAAATGTAAATAAGTTGGATACACCAACATAATCTACACCACAGGCGTATAAATCAGGTGTTTTAGTCAAACCTCTTAATACAGCATATCCGCCATGACTCCCGCCATAAATAGCGGCTTTATTCTTATCTACCCATCCTTCATCAATAACATACTGCAAACCATATTCCACATCATCCATGGCTTTCCTTCCAATCTGTTTAAATCCGGATTCTAAAAACTCTTTGCCGTACCCGCCCGAGATCCTAAAATTTACCTGAAGTGTAGCATAACCTCTGCTTGCAAATAATTGTGCTTCGGGATTAAATCCCCAGGAATCGCGAACACCTTGCGGACCTCCGTGAGGATTTACAATTACAGGAACTTTTTGTCCGCTCAGGGCAGCTTTAGGCAGGGTAATATATCCATGTAAGGTAATTCCATCTCTGCTTTTAAATGTTATTGGACGCATTTCTGCCATATCCTCCTCCTTAAGCTGTGGCATTAAGTTATATAGTTCTTTAAACTCATCTTTTATAACATCATAAGAGTAATAAACTCCATAAAGTTTATCACTGGCTACAAAAATCAAATAGCTGTTTTCGTCATCCGTAAAATCCGCAATGTTATATTGTTTGCCCTTAAATTGTTTTTCAAATTTTGTATGTAATTTTTTAAAATAATCACTTACTGGAACAATAACCTGTTTCTCCCCTTCGTATTGAAAATAATCTAGCTCCCAATTTCTTTTTCTGGAAGTAGCCATGTCAGAAACATCATATTTATCATTACTGAATATCTTTTTTATTTGTTTATCTTCTTTAAGATCATAAAGGACAATTTCTGACTTATCACTTTCCAAATTTGTTACCATGTATGCATCATGCGGATTTGGAGTAGCATAATTAAATTGTAAAATCCCAAAAGCGTCTTTCCAATTAAGACTTTTGAATAACTCAAATTTACCTTCCTCCGTGGCATAGTAAATATCCTGTTCCACTCCATCCCGAATCCTGGTAAATGCCTTTAAATTTCCTTCTTTATCAAAATTATAACCTGAGATAGGATTAGAAGGATCTTCATTACTGTAGAGTTGGTTTAATTCTCCATTAACTACATTTACCTTATATGGTTCGAATACCTGAGGATTGTTTTTGTTCATTTGAACAATAATATGGTCCTTATCGTCTTTCAATAAATCCGAAAACTGTGCCCGCACACCCTCAAAAGGAGTTAAATCTTTAAGATCTGAACCATCGAGATTTACAGCATACACGTGATAATTTTCATCTCCTCCGTTATCCATCAAATATACCATGCGTTCATTATTCACCCAGCCGTAGCCCCTAACCAACTCTTCTTTTTCTTCTATGGCACGAGTTATATCTCCAGTTGAGATTTCTTTTACATAAATATGGCGCTTTCCATTATCATCTTTTTCACGATAAGACATATATTTTCCATCCGGAGAAAATCTAAAAGTGGAAGCCATTGGTTTGGCAAAATAATCCTCTACGGTGTATCTGTAATTCCCCTGGTCCATAGCCGCCAGGTTATTTAGTTCTTCATCGGAACTTACTAATTCAGGATTTCCAGGAATAGTTTTAATTGTTTTTTCCAGCAACAAGGGAAGTTCCATTTCACCCTGATAGAAGGTGCCTTCCATTTTTTCTCCTTCAATCTTTCCTACATATTTAATTCCAGCTTGTTTAAAAATAATGGTTAACTCATTTTCAATAACTGAAGTTTTATCCATGGGAATGTCTGTTGCGCCTTGGGATGGACTGTCCATCGTCGATGAGTAATTACCATCTGTTTCAGTTACATTGAATATCAATGGCATTTCATTTCCCTGTATGGCAATGTTCCCTTTCCAGGAACCAACTGCTTCTTGAGCATAGACACTTGCTCCTAAAAGGATAAGGGCCATTGACATGAATAGTCTAAAAATTTTAAAGTTTAAATTCATAGTGGAATTTTTTATGATTTATTAATAATTTGATAATTTACACTTCCAATAAGTATTAAAAATAGCCTTTTTGTTACAGAGGAAAATGCTAAATTATCCTTTAAATATATGATAGTATAAAAATTAAGGAATTCAACTTATGACAAATGGTGTAATTATGGAAGTAAATGGTGCTTTCATTACCAACTGGAAAGTATTCCTGGGATAGTCTATGTGCATTAACAAGGAATTTTTGTCTATTTTTTTTTGCCTTTCTTTATAACCGGTGGATACTTTGAAAATACTTTGGCTACAATTTCATAAAGCTTCCTTTCTCTGGTATTTGGTGAACTATTTTCACTAAAATTACTTAGACTTATGGCTTGCCAAAACAAGGCATCCTTTTGACTGTCTACCAGATCAAAAATTAATTCCCTTTCCAGATTAGAGCCACCAAGGGGAACTCCAATAGAAACGCCTCCTCCTACATTGCCACTTGTGCCACCTATTCCTACACCTACCGTGCTGTTATTTGGAGTTACAAAAGATTTGCTTTGAACATTTATATAAAAATCCGGTTCCTCTGATAACAAAATTCCGCGCATTTGCATAGTTGAATCAATTGCATTATAAAGGCGCCTTGAATCCAAATCACTAAGGCCGGTTTGAATTTCAGGATAATAATTGTAAGTGCTGTAATTGGTAAAGTCTACAGTTTTGTCTAAATCATATTTTACCCTTACTGTACTACAGGAAATTACGGATACAAGAACCAATAAGATTATTATATTTCTCATAAACGATTTTATATAAAAATAAATAAAAAATCCAGTGATGCTGAAAATTGCATTATTTAATCGTTCAATAGCAGCCAAAGCTTATCTTTTAGGTCGTTAAGACCTAATTCTGATACAGAAGAGATAAATATATAAGGGGTTTGCTTTAGATCCTTATCCAATTCAATTTTCATTTCCCCAATCAGCTCATCATCCAGCATATCCGACTTGGAGATGGCTACTAATCTATTTTTATCCAGAAGTTCAGGATTATACTTTTTTAGTTCATTTAATAGAATTTCATACTCTCTGCTAATGTCATTGCTATCTGCAGGTATTAAAAAAAGTAAAATGGAATTTCGTTCAATATGTCTTAGAAAATAATGCCCTAGTCCTTTGCCTTCTGCAGCCCCCTCTATTATACCAGGTATATCTGCCATTACGAAACTCCTAAAATCGCGGTATTTTACAATTCCCAAGTTCGGTTTAAGGGTAGTAAATTCATAATCTGCTATTTTAGGCTTTGCTGATGTTAATACTGATAGCAATGTAGATTTTCCGGCATTTGGAAATCCAACCAATCCTACATCTGCCAAAACTTTAAGTTCCAGCGTCAATTGTTTCTCCTGCCCTGGAATCCCGGGCTGCGCATACCTGGGGGTTTGGTTCGTAGCTGTCTTGAAGTGCCAATTACCACGCCCGCCTTTACCTCCTTCAGCGGCAATTATCTCTTCTCCGTGTGCTGTTATCTCAAATAGCAATTCATTGGTCTCCGAATCGCGCGCAATTGTTCCCAGGGGTACGTCCAAAAACACATCCGCCCCATCGGCACCAGTACTTCTGTTTTTACTTCCATGTTCGCCGTGTCCGGCCTTAAAATGTCGTTTAAATTTGTACCCAAGAAGTGTCCAAAGGTTTTCATTACCGCGAATGATGATATGACCTCCTCTACCGCCATCACCTCCGTCAGGCCCTCCTTTTGTTATATATTTTTCCCTGTGCAAATGCATGGATCCTTTACCCCCATTACCAGAGCTAACATACATCTTTACATAGTCCACAAAATTCCCTTCGGTCATCGCTCAATATTCGTTTTAAAAAAATGGCAATAGTATAATCTGGTCTATGTTCGTATTCAGATCACCCTTCGACCTGTATCTCCTGAATTACGGCGCCAAGGCGCTCCGTAATCTCTTCTATAGCTCCAATACCATTTACGCTATAGAATTTATCCTGAGATAGATAATACTCTTTAAGAGGAGCTGTTTTTTGATTGTATTCTTCAAAGCGATTTCTTATCTTCTCCTCATCCTGATCATCCGTTCTGCCACTAATTTTACCTCTTTCCAATAAACGTTGTACAAGCTCTTCATCATTGGCATCTAAGGCAATAGTTGCGTCAATTTGCATTTCCTTTGAATCCATTAAATTATCCAGTGCTTTTGCCTGGGCTACAGTTCTGGGAAAACCATCAAAAATAAATCCGTTAGCTTCCGGATGTTTTTCTACTTCATCCCTTAGCATCTTAATGGTAACCTCATCCGGAACCAGTTCGCCCTTATCCATATAGGTTTGTGCTAACTTTCCAAGTTCGGTATTGTTCTTAATATTATATCTAAAAACATCTCCAGTAGAAATATGCAATAGATTATATTGATTCTTTAAAAAAGCAGCTTGTGTTCCCTTACCTGCTCCTGGTTTTCCAAAAAGTACAAGATTAATCATATGGTTTTGGTTTAGTTGGTATACATCTCTTAAATTTCTTCCCTGTTCTTTATAATCCAACCCATAACCTACAATAAACTTATTTGGAATCTCTATTCCAATGTAGTCAATGGGATATTCCCCGTTGTAAATTTCGTGTTTATAAAACAGGCTTGCTATTTTAAACTCCTTGACATTAGTCTTTGCAAATAAATGGACCAATTCCTGTAGGGTCCTCCCAGTGTCAATAATGTCTTCTATAATAACCACACTTCTACCCTCCAGATTTTCAGGAAGATCCAAGAGTGTTTCTACAATCCCTGTAGATATCAGGCCCCTGTATGAAGCTAATTTCACGAATGAAACCTCACATGTATGGGGATAACATTTCAATAAATCAGAAATAAACATAAAGGCTCCGTTAAGAACCCCAACAAATATGGGTACTTCATCTTTGTAGTCATTAGCAATCTCAGCGGCAATTCTTTCAATTGCAAGTTGTATTTCTTCTTCCTTCAGAAATGGCTTAAACAATTTGTCGTGCAGCTTTATCAATGGTATCGGTTTTATAGGATGGCAAAGATAGCATTTTGCTTTCTCTTTTTTAGGCTTAGAGCGGCAGATTCTAACATTTAGATGTATTTTTGTAGCCAGTCAAAATAATCTTAATCACCTGAGAAAGTATAAGTTCATGAATTTCTTTTCTTCTGATTTTAAGCTAGGCATTCTTGGAGGAGGTCAGCTGGGTAAAATGCTTCTGTACGAAACAAGAAAGTTTGATATTTATACCAAAGTGCTGGATCCATCGCCCGAGGCTCCGTGCAAAATTGCCTGTAACGAATTTGTTCAGGGCAGTTTGATGGATTTTGATGTAGTTTACAACTTTGGAAAAGAAGTAGATTTACTTACTATTGAAATTGAAAATGTTAATTTAGATGCTCTTGAAAAGTTGGAAGGAATAGGCAAAACGGTTTATCCTTCTTCAAGGGTCCTACGCACTATTCAAAATAAGGCTAAACAGAAGTTATTCTATATTGACAATCAAATTCCTACAGCTCCATTTTCCAGATTTGCATATACAAGTGAAATAAAGGAAAGTGTTGCGCATGGAGGTATTGCTTTTCCTTTTGTATGGAAAAGTGCTCAATTTGGATATGACGGGCAAGGTGTAAAAATTGTACGTTCCCTGAATGATCTTGAAAATCTTCCCAATGTAGAGTGTATTGCTGAGGATCTTATTCCTTTTAAAAATGAACTGGCCGTTATAGTATCGAGAAATGTCCATGGTGAAGTAATCGATTATCCGGTAGTGGAAATGGAATTTCATCCGGAAGCAAATCAGGTTGAATATGTATTATGCCCGGCCAGAATTGATAATTCAGTTGCTATTAAAGCAAGAAAGATAGCTTTAAAACTATCTGAAAAATTACAACATGTAGGCCTTCTGGCGGTTGAAATGTTTCAAACATCAGAAGATGAAATTTTAGTCAATGAGGTAGCTCCCAGACCCCATAATAGTGGTCATTACAGTATAGAAGCCAGCTATACAAATCAATTTGAACAACACCTAAGAGCCATCCTTGGATTTCCTCTTGGTTCTTCAGAAAGCAAATTGGCTGGGGTTATGGTTAATTTGGTTGGTGAAGAAAAACATACCGGCGAAGTGGTTTATCAAAATATTGAAGAAATTTTTAAACTAAGCGGCGTTACACCTCATATTTACGGTAAACAGGAAACACGTCCGTTCAGGAAAATGGGACATGTAACCATTATAAATAAAGATATAAATGAGGCCCGTATTATAGCCGAAAAAGTAAAAAAAACGATTAGAGTAATATGCAAATAATAATAATATGAGCAAAGTAGCAGTAATTATGGGCAGCTTAAGTGATCTTCCTGTTATGCAGGAAGCCGTTGATATTTTAAAGGGATTTGATATTGAAGTAGAAGTTGATATTGTATCTGCCCACAGAACGCCAGATAAATTATATGAATTTAGCAAACAAGCTCATAAAAATGGATATTCGGTTATCATAGCAGGTGCCGGTGGCGCAGCCCATTTACCTGGAATGGTAGCTTCACTTTCCCCTCTCCCGGTAATAGGTGTACCAGTAAAAAGTAGTAACTCTATTGATGGATGGGATTCGGTTTTGTCTATTTTACAAATGCCCGGGGGTGTTCCGGTAGCCACCGTTGCCCTTAACGGAGCAAAAAATGCAGGTATTCTTGCAGCGCAAATCATAGGTAGCAGTGATAAGTGTGTAATGGATAAAATTCTTTTATATAAAGAAGGACTAAAGGACAAAGTAGTTAAGGGCGCTCAGGAACTAAATAAATCTAAATAGGAAATTTAGACATTGTTATCCTCCGCAGATTAATTCCTCTACATAAATAAAGTAATAAACATCGGTCTATATATGAATCCATTATTAACCCCATTTGATAGCGCACCCTTTTCTAGTATTAAGAATGAACATTTTATGCCGGCCTTTCTGCAAACCATTGAAAATGCTCGTAAAGAAATTGATGACATAACCAATTCTGAAAAAGAACCCACCTTTGAGAATACTATTGAGGCTTTGGAATTCTCAGGTCAACAATTGGAACGCATTGCCAGTCTGTTTTTCAACCTGCATTCTGCAGAAACAAATGATACCATCCAGAAGATTGCTCAGGAGATATCTCCATTGCTGTCCGAGTTTAATAATGATATTATACTTAATGAAAAATTATTCAGAAGAGTAAAAAATGTCTTTGAGAATAAAGAGAAATACCACCTGACAGTAGAACAAGACACCTTACTTGATAAAAAGTATAAAAATTTTAGCAGAAATGGAGCTAATCTCAATGAAGATCAAAAAATACGCCTTAGGGAGATTGATACAGCACTTGCTACACTAAAATTAAAATTTGGTGAAAATCTTTTAAAGGAGACCAATAAATATGAAATGCACCTCACAAACGAACATAATCTTGACGGACTTCCGGAAAGTGCAAAGGATGCAGCAGCGCAGTTAGCAAAAAATAAAGGTAAAATAGGATGGCTTATTACTCTGGATTATCCAAGTTATATTCCATTTATGAAATATGCATGCAACAGAGAACTAAGAAAAGAGTTGTCAATAGCATTTGGCAGCAAAGGGTTCCATAATGATGAACTTGACAATCAGGCTAATGTTCTCCAAATTGCCAATCTTCGACATGAAAGAGCCAATTTATTAGGCTATAAAAGTCATGCTGATTTCATTTTAGAAGAACGAATGGCCGAAACTCCGGAAAAAGTATATGACTTTTTAAAGGAATTATTGATAAAGGCAAAACCTGCAGCAAAGCGGGAATTTAAAGAACTATCAGTGTTTGCAAAAGAACTGGATGGAATTGAACAACTACAGTCCTGGGACGGATCTTATTACTCTGAAAAATTAAAACAAAAACGCTTTAGCC
>Ga0316197_10002912_pt1 | contig 12182 bp, 12 predicted proteins | sample OudBiesiAoxic_MG_FD_204939 | JGI IMG/M metagenome (GOLD analysis project Ga0316197, IMG submission 204939) | Coastal sediment microbial communities from Oude Bieten Haven, Netherlands - site A oxic | ecosystem: Environmental > Aquatic > Marine > Coastal > Sediment | place: Netherlands...
TCTGTGCCTTTTGGAATCTCTATCAGCGCATAACGATTCTTCTCAATACTTTGGTGCCTTTGGTCTTTTTCGGTTTCCTTAAGAACCATTTTTACGGCCAGGTAAGCTTCGGTATCCTTTAAGAGAGGGAATTGGTTAAGATCATTTAAAACTATAGTCATTAACAGGGGGCTAACCTTTTCTATAAAATAATTTTTAAGGAATTCAGCCTGGCTTTCAGATACCTCCTTTTCATTGATAAGAAAAATACCCTGACTTTCTAATTCTTGCTCAATGTCGCCATGAATTTCAAGACTTTTGCTTTGTTGATCAATTACAATTTTAGTGATTTCTGCTAACAAGTCCTTTGCCTTCTCCCCTCCCAGGGCACTCTTCCCTTTTTTACCTGCCAGGACAATTCTTTTAATAGTAGCGTACCTTACTTTAAAAAACTCATCCAAATTATTGGAGAAAATTCCTAAAAATCGAAGTCGTTCTATTAATGGAACGTTTTTATCCGCACTCTCCTGTAATACACGATCATTAAACATCAACCAGCTAATTTCCCGGTTGATATATTGATTTTTAGTCTTAATCATTATCTAAGTTGTTTTGGAATAAGGATATGTTCTGTAATACCATTTTTAATCTCTTTCCAACTAGTGACATCAAAGCTGATTTGTACCAAGGCCGAAGTAGGTACGTTATCGATAGCCTCGTTACCCAAATGATTTACAACGTTGGTAAGTGCATAATTATGGCCAAAAATCAGTACTTTATTATGATTATCATCCAGTTGTTTTATAAAGGACATTACAGCTTCTCCCGAAAAATCATACAATTGATCAGTAATCGTTAATTTTTCCAAATTATAATTAAAAGTCCTCAGGAATATCATACAGGTATGAAGAGCCCTGTTTGCCGGACTAGAATAAGCTGAATCTATATTCTGAGATAGCTTCTTAAATTCAGCGCTTACAAGATGTGCATCATTTATTCCCCTCTTCTGTAAGGGTCTGTCCTGATCGCTTACTCGGTATTCCCAGGATGATTTCCCATGCCTTACCAGAATAACTGTTTTCATAATTAAAATAGTTTTATGGAGCCAGGCGCTCTATTTTCCAATCAAAATCTTCTTGAAGAGCGTATCGGATTCTATCGTGTAACCTATTATCCCTGCCCTGCCAAAATTCTATAGATACCGGCCTGACAAGATAACCACCCCAATAATCCGGACGTTCAATTTCCTTGCCTTTATATTTTTCTTCTAATTTCTTCAATTCAATTTCCAAAACTTCCCTCGACTCAATTACACTACTTTGATCAGATACAATGGCTCCTAATTTACTCCCTTCAGGTCTAGACTCAAAATAACCATCGGAAAGATTTTTGGCTATTTTCTCAGCTTTGCCTTTAATAATAATCTGGCGTTCCATATTGGGCCAAAAAAATGACAGACAAACTCTTGGATCTGCCTGAATGGCTTTTCCTTTTTCACTTTCGTAATTAGAATAAAAAATAAACCCCTCAAACGTATACTTTTTGAGAAGGACTACCCTGCTTTTTGGAAACCCATCCAAGCCAAGGGTCGAAATTGTCATTGCATTCACCTCATCTATTCCTTCTGTAGCCTCAACTTCGTAAAACCATTTCTGAAACAATTCCATAGGATTGTCTGATATGGCCCCTTCAGTAAGGGCACTTTTATTATATGATTTCCGATGATTCCCTAAATCTCTATGCATTTCCTAGAAGACAAACATTAACGCTACAAAGTTGGGGAAAAGATGTATAAAAGTGAAGTGTTATTGAATTTTTATAACACAGACAGAAAGCTTTGAACAATCTTCTATAACCAGAATTGGAAGGGCAATGTCATTTTCTAAAAACTACTACATTCAAATTTCAAATGTCTTACCGTCGTCTGCCAGATCAACACTATTAAAAACCCTGATAGCTTCTTCTTTGAATGGCTGTATGGACTTATACCTGGTAGAAAAATGTCCCAGGATTAGTCTAAATACTTTGGCTTCTTTTGCTATTGTTGCGGCCTCTGTTGCTGTAGAATGCTTTGTTTTTTTTGCTAAATGTGCTTCGGATTCTAAAAAAGTGGCTTCGTGATACAGTAGATCAACTTCCTTTATAAGCGGTATCACATCCCTATTAAACCCGGTATCACTGCAATAAGCATAGTGTTTTGGCGGAGGCGGATCCAGACTTAGTTCTGAATTTGCAATTACCGAACCATCATCCAGTTTTATATCCTTACCCTGTTTTATACTCCTGAAATACGCTTTGTCAATTTTATGCTTTGATGTTGCAAGTACATTTAATTTGCGCTCACCGGGTAATTCACTAAATAAGAAGCCATTGGTGTAAATCCTATGATCCATAGGAATTGTCTTAACCTTCACTTTTGTATCTTCAAAAATAACTTCAGATTTATTGGAAGATAATTCATGAAAAATAAGTTTATAATTCGTCCAGGAATTGCCAAGTTTAAGTAGCAAGGTAATAGCCTCTTGAATGCCTTTGGGACCATATATATTCAAATCTTTTTCTCTCCCCAGCAATCTAAAAGTGGAAACCAGTCCGGGTAACCCGAAAAAGTGATCCCCATGTAGATGTGAAATAAAAATATGTTCAATCCTTGAAAATTTTATTTTATTCTTTCTCAATTGTACCTGTGTTCCTTCACCACAATCTATTAAAAATAGGTGATTTTCTATTTCTAATACCTGAGATGTAGGGTTAGTCAATGTTCTAGGGGTAGCAGCGTAGCAGCCGAGGATGTGCAGCTTCATTGTTGTTTCCAGGTTTCCAATTTATAGAGGCTGACCTGCTTTGGTGTAAAATTGCTCTTTAAAGTAAAGGAGTATGGGCTTTCACCATACTTATTAAGATATTCAAGCCTGTCCTTTCCTTCCTGAGGCGTTGGATACTCACCTTCTGGCACATACCAGCAAGCCATATGCAGTTCTTTCATATTTGAAAACCATTCTTTTCTCCTTTTAAATATATTCTTGTGTTCAGAATTATAGGTGAAGTCGAAAAGTGCTTTAATTGATTTCCATACAGACATATTTACAACAATAAAATCATCATGGAACACCTCAACGGCCGAATCACTGGTATCGTCCTCAATTAATCGCCAAACAAAGCCATCACTTGATTCCGCTAATTGGTTAATTCGATCCAGGTTATCAACAAAATCCTTCATAACCGGGCTATCCAAAGGTTCCAGCATACGGGCAATATTAATTTGGGCAAGGTTATAATTCATTAATTACAAGTCAAGATCACGTTCAATTTCTTCCATTTCAATAATGTCATTGGCCTCCTGTACCGTTGGCACCAGACATATCTCATCGGGTACCTGATCATATTCTACTTTATTGGTGACCAATACAAATGATTTATTGGCCGCCCGGTGTGTGTTAGATATTTGGAGAAACTCCAAAATATCATTTGAAGTAATCTCAGAGAACGAAAATAGGTTAATAATTAAATGATCGTTTTTAATATTCTTGTAAGATTTGTTCAGATTCTCTATAAATTTTTTCAAGGCAATGTTTTCCTGGTAAACTATAGTAGTATTACCCCTTTTATCAAAAATCATAATTCACTATTTAATTTTCGATGCTAATAAATATATTACGGCCATTCGTATAGCAACTCCGTTTTCAACCTGATTAAGAATTATGGATTGTTTGGAATCCGCTACATCGCTGGTTATTTCAACACCTCGGTTAATTGGTCCAGGGTGCATAATTACAATTTCCTTATCCAGACCATCCAGAATTGCTTTATTAACTCCATATTGTTGTGTATATTCCCTGGTTGTTGGAAAATAACTTATATCTAAACGTTCATTCTGTATCCGCAACATATTGGCCACATCGCACCAATTTAATGCTTTTATAAGATTGGTCTCTATCTCTATTCCTAATGATTCTATATATTTTGGCAACAAGGTACGAGGACCGCACACCTTTACATTTGCGCCTTGTAATTTCAATGCAAAAATGTTGGACAAGGCTACTCTGGAATGAAGAATATCCCCAACAATAACTACATTTTTTCCTGAGACATCACCCAATTTTTCTCGTATAGAATAAGAATCCAATAGAGCCTGGGTGGGATGTTCATGTGCACCATCACCTGCATTTACAATAGCTGCATCTACATGTTGTGAAAGAAAAATGCCTGCTCCGGGACTGGGATGTCTCATTACCACCATATCTACTTTCATAGAAAGGATATTGTTGACCGTATCAATTAGTGTTTCTCCTTTCTTAACCGATGATTGAGCTGCGGAAAAATTAATCACATCAGCAGATAACCGTTTTTCGGCCAGCTCAAAAGACAGCTTGGTTCTGGTACTGCTTTCGAAGAAAATATTTGCTATGGTGATATCACGTAGTGACGGGACTTTTTTAATTGATCGGTTAATAACCTCTTTGAAGTGATCAGCAGTCTCAAAAATAAGTTGGATATCTTTTTCCTTGAGATATTTTATGCCCAATAAGTGTTTAACACTCAATTCGCTCATCAGTTCTCTATTTACTTACCAAATAAATAATATCTTTTCCATCATTTTCCTTCCACATAACCTTTACTTTCTCTTCATTTATTGCATCTACCTGTCTTCCACGATAGTTAGGCTGAATTGGTAAATGTCGGCTAAATCGCCGATCAATAAGGGTTAATAATTCAATCTCCCTGGGTCTTCCAAAAGATTGGATCGCTGTTAAGGCCGCACGAATGCTCCTGCCTGTATAGAGGACATCATCTATAAGTACAACTTTTTTGCCTTCTACCAGAAAATCCATTTTAGTACTGCTGGCCTCGAGGGTTTTCTCTCCTCTTCTAAAATCATCCCTATAAAAAGTTATATCGAGAAGTCCCAGGTTAATTTGACTAACCCCGTAATCTTCTTTGAGAATTTTTGAAAGTCTTTGCGCCAGAAAAATTCCACGTGGTTGTATTCCAATTAACGCAGTTTCAGTAAAATCTAAATGATGTTCTAATAGTTGACAAGCCAGGCGATGTAGTATAATGTTAATCTCTTTAGAAGAAAGCAATACTTTTTGACTCATGGGCTAGATAACCTACTCTTTTCAACTACAAAAGTAGGGATTTCTACTTAATTTAAATGATTGATCCAAAAATGTATGGGTCTTACTCTATCAATTTAAGAGAAATAAAAAAGTCCTGATGCACATATCAGGACTTTTATATTTACTTCTAGTGAAGAAGACTTCTTAAAAACCTACTTTTTCTTATTGGCTTCCATCTTGTCTTTCAACGCTTGTAATTGCTCATTGGCATCACCCAAAGTTGGTTTAGCTTCTTCAGCCGAGGCAGCTGCTTTCTTTTTAGCCGCTTTTACATTACGCTGTTCTTCTTCTCTGAAAATAGCAGTGTGACTTGCTACAACACGTTTGAATTCTTTATTGAATTCAATAATCTTGAATTCAGCCTCTTCGCCTTTATTCAACTTTTTACCATCCTCTTTTTCCATATGACGCTGAGGTATGAACGCGGTAATGTCTTCATTAAAGTCTATAACAGCTCCTTTATCTACTATTTCAGAAATGGCAGCTTTGTGAATCGTTCCAAGGGCAAATTCTTTTTCATATTTATCCCATGGATTTTCAGTAGTTTGTTTATGGCCTAAACTTAATTTACGACCTTCTACATCAAGCTCCAGGACTTCAACTTCTAAAGTATCACCAACTGTTACAAATTCTGAAGGGTGTTTAATTTTCTTGGTCCAGGAAAGATCTGAGATATAAATCAATCCATCTATTCCTTCTTCAAGTTCAACAAAAACACCAAAATTGGTAAAGTTTCGAACAATACCTTTGTGACGTGAGCCAACAGGATACTTAGAAGTGATATCTGTCCAAGGATCTGGTGTTAATTGCTTAATCCCTAATGACATTTTACGATCTTCTCTGTCGAGTGTTAAAACAACAGCTTCGAGTTCATCACCAACCTTCACAAAATCCTGTGCAGATCTCAAATGCGTTGACCAGGACATTTCGGATACATGAATCAATCCTTCTACTCCTTCAGCGACTTCTAAAAAGGCACCATAATCGGCAATTACAACTACTTTACCTTTTACTTTGTCTCCAATTTTTATTTCATCTCCTAGAGCATCCCAAGGATGCTTTTCCAATTGTTTAAGACCTAGTTGAATTCTGGATTTATTATCGTCAAAATCAAGGATAACAACATTGAGTTTTTGATCTAATTCCACAATTTCGTTAGGATGATTTATTCTACTCCAGGAAAGATCCGTAATATGAACCAGACCATCAACTCCACCAAGGTCAATAAAGACACCGTAGGAGGTAATGTTCTTAACTATACCTTCTAGTACCTGGCCTTTTTCAAGCTGACTGATAATCTCTTTCTTCTGTTCTTCAATATCTGCTTCTATCAAAGCTTTGTGTGAAACCACTACATTCTTGAATTCGTGGTTAATTTTAACAACTTTGAACTCCATAGTCTTGCCTACATACTGATCGTAATCCCGAATAGGCTTAACATCAATCTGTGAACCCGGTAAGAATGCTTCAATTCCAAAAACATCCACAATCATTCCTCCCTTTGTTCTGCATTTTACAAAACCTGTTACTACTTCTTCCTTATCATGTGCCGCATTAACTCTATCCCAGGCCATAATAGTTCTGGCCTTTCTATGAGATAATACCAACTGTCCGCTTTTATCTTCACGGATATCAATAAGAACCTCAACTGTATCACCAATCTTCAAATCCGGGTTGTATCGGAACTCATTGAGCGAGATAACCCCTTCAGATTTAGCATTAATGTCAATAATTGCTTCGCGATCTGTTAAATGTGTGACCACACCTTTTACAACCTCCTCATCGGCTGTATCAACAAAATTTTCTGCAACTAATTTTTCAAATTCTTCAAGTTTGGAATCTTCTACACGCTCTATACCTTCTTCGTATTTCTCCCAATTGAAATTCTCCAAAAACTCTTTAGGATCCTGTTTTGGAGTTTCTGTTTTCTGTTCTTCCTTTACTTCAGTAGTTTCTACTACCTCTGTTGTTGCTTTTTCTTCAGCCATGTGCTGATTAAATTTGTATTCCGCAGTACTTTCAGGACTTAAGTAATTCCTACAGAAGTTGTTATTTGATTTTTTTTTGTTCTTCCTTTTTCTCCTGATTATTTACAAAAAAGGAGTGCAAAAATACAATTAAATTGTTGTTTTACAAAGTTGTGAAGGGGAAGGTTTAAAATAAGGGTCTGGATTTACATGTTTCTTAGTAAAATCATTAGGTATTTTGTAACTTCGTGACCATAAAATACTAACAATAAAAATATACAATATGAATATCAAAGAGAAGTATCAGGCAGTCCTTAGTTTAGGTGAGCAACTTGGAATAAAAGATGGTGATGTAGGGGAATCAGAAGGGGTTTTAAAGGTTAAAGGCGAAGCTCACACCCAATATGAAAAAGACCTGATTTGGGATAAAATAAAAGAAATTGGAGGTGAACATCCAACCGATATTAAGGCAAATATTACCGTTGCTGATAGTTCTGTTTATCATCGCCACGTTGTTAAAAGCGGAGAGTCTCTTAGTAAAATAGCTAAGCACTACTATGGTGATCCAATGAAATACAAACAGATTTTTAAAGCAAATACAAATATTCTAAGTAACCCGGATATAATCCATCCAGATCAAGTTCTGATTATCCCTAATGCTTAGTTAACTGATTTATCTAAGAAAAGAACGCTTTTTAAGCGTTCTTTTTGTTTTTATCAATGACTTGCAGCGCGTAATAATGAATTCTTTCAAACTGTTCTTTTAAGCCCATGTCACTATTATCAAACAATATAGCATCCTGAGCTTTCACCAGAGGTGAAGATGCTCTGTTAGAATCAATATAATCACGTTCACGAACATTTTTTAGAACATCTTCAAATTCAACATTTTCTCCTCGTACAATCAATTCCTTGTAGCGTCTTGATGCCCTAATATCAGGAGAAGCAGTCATAAATATTTTAAGCTCTGCATTAGGAAAAACAATAGTTCCAATATCCCGGCCATCCATCACTATCCCTTTTGAATTTCCCATTTCTCGTTGCATGCGGACTAATTTCTTTCGGACTTCGGGGATTACAGAAATTTTGCTTACCTCTTTGGAAACTCGCATGCTTCTAATTTCTTGCTCCACATTTTTCCCATTGAGAAACATTTCCGAGAATCCTAATTCCTCATTGAACTGAAATTTGAGTTTTGCATTAGGAAGTAGACTAATTAACTTCTTAAAATCAATTTCATGATCAACAATACAATTGTTCTCTAAAGCAAATAAGGTAATTGCACGGTACATCGCACCGGTATCAACATATGCGTAATTCAATGCTTTAGCCAATTCTTTGGCAATGGTACTTTTTCCAGTCGAAGAATATCCATCAATTGCAATAGTAATCTTTCCCATATATTAAAAGTAGAGAGAAATGATCTAAAGCGAAACTAAAAAAGTCCTTTTTACTTAATACTAAGAATACAAATGCACATTTAGTTTCGAAATATCATTTATAATTTCTTCGCGTTTTTTACTTTTTGGTTAGTGATCGCTATATCTATTACATCACTCATATCGGTAACATAATGAAACGTCAGCCCTTTTAAGTATTCCTCTTTAATATCCAGGATATCTTTTCTGTTTTCCTCAGATAGTATTATCTCCTTTATCCTGGCCCTTTTAGCCGCAAGTATTTTTTCTTTAATACCACCTACAGGTAAAACTTTGCCTCTTAAAGTGATCTCACCTGTCATAGCCAGACTTTTTTTGACCTTTTTCTGAGCAAATAGAGAAACCAGCGAAGTAAGCATTGTAATGCCCGCACTTGGACCATCCTTGGGTGTTGCTCCCTCAGGAACGTGAATATGAACATTATATTTATCAAAAACTAAAGGATTTATACCAAAACTTTCTGCATTGGATTTTATATACTCCATTGCTATGGTGGCAGATTCCTTCATTACTTTACCCAAATTACCAGTTATATTGAGGGCTCCTTTTCCTTTTGACAGGATAGATTCTATAAAAAGAATATCTCCACCTACACTGGTCCAGGCTAATCCGGTAACTACTCCGGCTATGTCATTATTTTCATATTTATCGCGTTCCATCCTGGCCGGACCCAATACTTTTTCTATATCATTATTGCTGATCTTCACGTTATATGACTCCTCAGTAGCAATTGATTTAGCAGCGTATCGGACCATTTTCGCTATTTGTTTTTCCAGCCCTCTTACACCGGATTCTCTTGTATATCCTTCAACAATTTTTTCCAGCTGGCGTTTACCAATTTTTAAATCTTTCGATGAGAGTCCATGCTCTTTAAGTTGTTTGGGCAGCAAATGTCGTTTCCCAATTTCTACCTTTTCTTCAATGGTATATCCGGTAACATTTATTATCTCCATTCTATCACGCAAGGCAGGTTGAATAGTAGAAAGATTATTGGCAGTTGCTATAAACATCACTTTAGAAAGATCATAACCCAGCTCAAGGAAATTATCGTGGAATTCATTGTTTTGTTCAGGATCTAGAACCTCTAACATAGCGGAAGACGGATCGCCCTGGTGACTGGCCCCTAATTTGTCGATTTCATCTAAAATGAAGACAGGATTCGAAGTCCCTGCTTTTTTAATACTTTGCAAAATCCTGCCAGGCATGGCTCCAATGTAAGTTTTCCTGTGCCCTCTGATTTCAGCTTCATCTCGTAAACCACCTAAAGACATACGAACATATTCCCTGCCTAATGCTTCGGCTACCGATTTGCCAAGGGAAGTCTTTCCAACCCCGGGAGGTCCATAAAGACATAAAATAGGAGATTTCATATCATTTCGCAGCTTAAGAACAGCTAAATACTCTATTATCCTTTGCTTTACATCTTCAAGTCCATAATGATCCCTGTCCAAAATTCTCTGAGCCCTTTTAAGATCAAATTTATCTTTGGAATACTCATTCCAAGGCAAATCGAGAAATAAATCGAGATAATTTCTCTGTATAGAATATTCCGCTACCTGTGGATTCATCCGCTGCATTTTAGCCATTTCCTTTTCAAAATGTTCGGCCACCTTTACATCCCATTTCTTATTCTTGGATTTGGCCTGCATCTCAATAAATTCTTCATCATAAGAGGCCCCTCCCAATTCTTCCTGAATTGTTTTCATCTGCTGATGTAGAAAATACTCGCGTTGCTGCTGATCCAGGTCACTGCGCACTTTAGACTGGATATCTTTCTGAAGTTTCAATTTCTGAAGCTCCACATTCATGTATTTTAAAGTAGCGAGGGCTCTTTCTTGCAGATTTGGGATCTCCAGTAAGTCCTGCTTGTCTTTTACATCCAGATTAAGGTTTGAAGAAACGAAGTTTATCAGGAAAGAATTACTTTCTATGTTCTTTATTGCAAAGGAAGCTTCACTTGGGATATTAGGATTATTTTTGATGATTTTTAAAGCCAGTTCTTTTATAGAATCTATGATCGCCAGAAATTCCTGATCGCCGGGCAAGGGTCTTACCTCTTCCGCTTCTCGAATTGTAGCAGTCATATATGGGTTCTCGGTGAGTACCTCAGCTATTTCAAATCGTTTTTTACCCTGTATTATAACCGTCGTATTACCATCAGGCATTTTCAAAACCCTTAAAATTCTGGCAACAGTCCCTAAAATATTTATATCCTTAATTCCGGGGTTTTCAGTCTCCTCATCTTTCTGTGAAACAACTCCTATTACCTTAGATCCCTTATTGGCATCTTTTATCAAATTTATGGAGGTATCCCTTCCCGCAGTAATGGGTATAACCACACCAGGAAACAAAACGGTATTTCGAAGAGGTAAAATAGGTAATACTTCAGGTAAGCTTTCGTTATTCATCTCCTCTTCGTCTTCAGGAGTCAATAATGGTATTAATTCAGAATCTTCATCAATTCCCTGGAACGTCATATTGTCAAAATTTGAATACTTGGAATATCCCATATCATTTTATTCGGTCATTCTGTCATTTTAGGACAGATTATCTATTAGTTAATCCTATCTATATCTTTTTTAGTGGCCCGCATTAAGGCATAAACAGGCACAAATAATGGCCTTTCAGCTTATTTAAGACAATTCTTGTGCCAACAAAGAAATATTTTTCTAAAAAAGTGTAACATTTGATAAATTAATAAATCTTTTATACAAAGCATTTACTTTTTGAGCCAAAATAAAGTACATACTGAAGCCTTGTTACAATTGTGTCTGGAAGGTAAGCAAAGTGCACAAATGGAAATTTACAGTCGGTATTATAAAGCCATGTTTAATACGGCCTTTAGGATTGTAAAAGACAGTGCAGAAGCTGAAGATGTAATGCAGGAATCGTTTTTAAATGCTTTTACGAAACTGCATACGTTTAAAGGAGAAGTTACTTTCGGTGCGTGGTTAAAGCGCATAGTTATAAACAAAAGTATCTACCATTACAGAAAGCAGAAGAAAAAAAATGAGGTTGGATTAGATGAAATATTGTACAAGGTCGAAGATAATGACGGAATTGCTGAGGATCATGGGAATACAGAACGAATGGCTCAAAAAGTACTGGAAACCATGAAACAATTGAAAGACAATTACAGAATTTCTTTGACCTTACATCTAATTGAAGGTTATGATTACGAAGAGATTAGTTCTATCATGGGTATAAGTTATGCGAATTGCAGGACTACAATTTCGAGGGCAAAGGATAGTTTGAGAAAAAAAATGATAAACGCTTAATTATGAATGAAGATCGAAAAATAGAGGAATTGTTTAAGACCCTTCAAGATTCTTTTGATACAGAAGAACCAGGAGAAGGTCATGAGGAAAGGTTCCTGCAGAAGTTAAGCAATTCTAAAGGGGTCGTAAGATTAGCGCCTAAAAGGAACAATTGGTGGCGGCCTTTGTCGATTGCAGCTTCCATAATGTTGCTTTTCGCAGTAGGTGCATCAGTCTATACCAGCAGACCTTCAATTGATGAGCAGGTGGCTAAAATATCACCGGAAGTTTCTCAGACTCAGTTTTACTTTGCCAACCTTATTGAAGGGCAAATTAACGACATGGTAAATGAAAGCACACCCGAAACCAAAAAATTAGTTGATGATACTTTGATACAATTAAATAAACTTGAAATAAATT
>Ga0316197_10002913_pt1 | contig 12180 bp, 8 predicted proteins | sample OudBiesiAoxic_MG_FD_204939 | JGI IMG/M metagenome (GOLD analysis project Ga0316197, IMG submission 204939) | Coastal sediment microbial communities from Oude Bieten Haven, Netherlands - site A oxic | ecosystem: Environmental > Aquatic > Marine > Coastal > Sediment | place: Netherlands...
TTGCTGACTGCATACGTCCAGCGTGCCTCTCCGACTGCGCCTAGGCTCGTGACGTCGGCCTCGCGCACGCGAAACGCGTAGGAGCCGAAGACCTCACTCGTCGAGAAGTCGATGACGCGCTTGATGGCCGTGCAATCGTTCGCCGCACGGAGCACGTTCATCGTGCCCTCGAGCGATATCTCCATGGTGATGACGGGGTTCTTGAGCACGGTGTCGACGCCGGCGATCGACGCCATGTGAATGACATAGTCACATCCGGTCACCGCGCGGCGTACGGCGGTCATATCGCGGACGTCGCCGACGACGAGCTCGACGTTCGGATGTCGGTCTAACCCGGCTTTTGAAAGGGCGTTCCGCCGCAGGATGTCCAAAACCCGGACATGGTTGTTCTCCGCGAGGCGCGCTACCAGCGCGGTCCCGATGAAACCTGCCCCTCCTGTAATCAGGACGTGTGCCCCCTTCACCATGATCCCGTGGCTAGCATACACGGCGCTTGGAAGTCGAGAAACCTCAGTCCCTTTACAGCTGGCTTCGCGCGTGGGATCTTGAATCAGGGAGGGGGATGATGGGTATCTTCAGTCGGCTGAACCGGGTGATCAAATCGAACTTGAACGCGCTGGTCGACCAAGCGGAGGACCCGGACAAGCTGCTCGGCCAAACCGTGGCGGACATGAAATCGGCGCTCGGGCGGGCTAGGCAGGAGCTTGTCGCGGCGTTGGGCACCGCCAAGCGCTTGGACAAGAAAGAGAAGGAGCTCGAAGCTGAAGCCGTCGAATGGGAGCGCAAGGCCGTCCTCGCGCTCGAGCAGGACGACGAGGACCTGGCGCGCGAAGCGCTTCGGCGAAAAGCGCACACCTCGAAGGAGGCGCAACGGGTGAGAGCCCGCGCAGCCGAGCAGGCCACGACAGCCGACGCGATGAAAGCGCAGCTGGAGCGGATCGAAGAAAAACTCGATGATCTGAAGGCGCGGCAAAAGACGCTCGCGGCCCAGGTCCGACAAGCTCGGACGCAACCGAGCAAGCAAGGCAGTGCGGCCGGGGAGCAGCTTGGCGGCGGCGCGTTCTCGGACCTCGAACGCATGGCCGACCACATCGACCAACTCGACGCCGAGGTCGAGGCCCACAACCTGCTGGAGGATCCGAATCGGGCCGAGCTCGACGCTCGGTTTCGCGAGCTCGCGTCCGAGGAAGGCGAAGACGGCATCGAGGACGAGCTCGCCGCCCTCAAGGCGAAGCTCGGCGGCTGAACGAACACAATGGAACGCTTCGTCCTCTGGCACCGCATTCTCCCTCCCGCATTCGAAGAGGAGGAAACCACCGCCGCCGCGGGCCAGTGGGCACGGTACGTCACGAACGAGTTGGAAAACAATGGCGGCGAGGTGATTTCGTCGCTGGCGGGAACCGTCGTCGCCAACTTCACGCTTCACGAGCTCAAGGGGGCGATCAACCTCGCGCTCCGCTTGTTGGCGGAAGCCGAATCCCAGCCGGTGCCTGCCGGAGGACTGCCCATTGCGTTCGGCATCGCCACCGGCGAGGTGCAGCGCGGTGAGGACGACGACGGGCACCTCACCAACAGCGGCGGTGCGATCGACCGCGCGCAGCTCTTGGCGAACCAGGCTCGGGCCGGAGAGGTCGTGCTGGACGTCGAGTCCCGCGAAGCAGCCTCCCGAACGTACCTCTTTGGCAGAACGGTGAGCACCAGCTCGTTTGCCCTGCGTGGTGAGGCGATCGATCGAAGCCGCCCACTACTCGAGGAGTGCCGGCGCGCCGTCGGTCTACTCCGGCCGGCGCCCATCCCCGAAAGCATTCGTCGCGTCCTCGAGCCGCTCAGGCATGCCGCGGCCGGATCGGAGACACACGCATTCTACCTGCAAGGTCCGCTCGGAGTCGGGGCACGCGCAGCGGTGTTCGCCATGCGCGACGAGCTTCGCCCGACCGCGTTCTTGGAGATCGGCGCGGTCCCCGGCGGACTGGAGCCGCTCGGAGGCCTTCGCCTCGCATTGCTGAAGGCCTGGCGATCGCTCGAGCCGACCCGCCAACTCCTCAAGAAGACCGAGCCCGGCGTGGCGGATGCCCTCAAGGCCATCGCCTGCGCGACACCGCCGAGACGCGAGGCCGCAGTCCACGCCCTCAAGGTGACGCTCGGAGCGCTTCGGAACGGGCAGGCGCTGCCATGGATCTACGTCGACCGGATCACTGCCGTCGATCCCGCCACGCTGGACGTGCTCGGAGCGGCGCTGACGGCCGAGGGCGTGGCGGGGCTCCTTTGCGTTCGAACGACGGAGTCGACCGTACCGGCCAGCCTCCGACCGATCACCCGGTCGGCTCGGCTCGAGGTGCCTGCGCTCGACCCCAATGAAGCGTTGCGGGTCGGCACGGAGATTCTCGGACCCGAGACGGACAACGAGATCGCAAAGCAGCTCGTCATCACCGGCGGAACCACGGTGCTCGGCATCGTGGAGGCCGCGCGCACGATGATCGCAACCGGCGACATCGTCCACGACGGACACAAATTCGTCTGGCGAGAAGAGGCGGTCGAACGACGCCAACACCTGGGCCCCCGTGCGCTCCTCGAGGAACGTTTTGCGACCTTGGACACGTCCTCCATGCGCTTCCTGGAAATAGCGTGCTCCGCCCTTCCCGCTTCCTCACACCAGGTCATCGACGCTGCGGTCGCGCTCGACGGCATCCCCGAGGCCACGCGCACTCGGGCGTTCGAGGCGTTGGTGAACGACGGGCTGCTGAGCGCGCACGGCGAGCCGGCGTCCGAGCTTCTTCGAAGAGCCGTGGTCCAACGCATGCCTCCCGCCCGACGCACGGAGGTGTATCGCTTCGTGGCCCAGGCGCTCCACTCCGCCGAGCCGCTACTCGGCCCCTCGATGGCGGCCACGGTCGGGGCCTACCTCTGCGAAGGCGGCGACCTCGAACGCGGCACGCATGCGATCCTCGAAGCCGGCTCACTGGCGGCCGACAACGGCTACAGAAGCGCGGCGGTTCGACTGGCCGCGGCCGCTGTGCAGTACCAACCCGACGGGGACACACGCTCGGTGGCATCCGAGATTAGCAAGTCGGTCCATCTTCCGTCGGGCCCGTCGCTCGACAAAGACCAGGATGAGGAGCGGCCTACCAACCCAGTGCCTCCACCCGACCGCCCGAGTCTGCAAGTCGTGCGCTCGCTGAAGGAGCAAGACCACACGACGTTCGACGATTTGATCGAGGCGTCAATCGCCGCAGGGGGCGACCTCACGGGTGCCCACTGCCTGCGGGTCGTGTCCTATGTTGTCCGTGAGGACATGGACGCCGCGAAGGAAGCGTTGGTGGCAGCGAAGCGCGCTCCGGGGACCGCGGAGGGTGCCCCGATTCGCATCTCGATCGCCTCCGCGTGCTTGCATCTGGCCCAAGGGCGCCGGCGCGACGCAATGATCGACGCACTCGAGGCGCTCGCGACCGCCCGCTCTCAACAGGACGGCGCGGGAGAAGCCGCCGCCCTGAAGATGGTGTCGGCGACATGCCTCGCCGCCGGATTGGCAACTGACGCAGATCGCTTGGCGCACGTTGCAGAAGCGGTGGCTAGCTGAGGCGCGGTCGGCCGATCGGGTACGACCCGAGGACGATCAAGAAGGTGGTCACGGATTCGAGGTCGTCGAGGGCGGCCTGCGTTGCCTCCCGATCGATGTTGCCTTCGAAGTCCATGTAGAAGATGTACTCAAACGGCGTGTCGGGCTTGGGACGCGATTCGATCTTAGTGAGGTTGAGCCCGCGCTCCGCGAAGATGCCGATACACCGCGCGAGCGCCCCCTGTTCGTGCGTCGTCGAGAAGATGAGCGAAGTCTTGCACGCGACGCCTCGGTCGTAGTGCGCGGCCTCTGGCGCGACGATGACCATGCGCGTGTAATTCTCTGGATGATCTGCGATGCCGCGCCGCAGGATCGGCAAGCCGTGCAGCTTGGCGGCTTGCTCGCTCGCAATGGCAGCCTGCGACGGATCCCCATCTCGTTTGACCTTCTCGACCGCCATCGCGGTATCGACGAACGCCTCGACGTGACAGTCCTCGAGCGTCTCTAGGAACTCGCCACATTGCGCCAACGCGACCGGATGTGAGTACACTCGGCGGATGTCCGACACCGGGACGTCCGCCGCGCCGATGAGGCAGTGCGCGATCGGCTGAAATTCCTCGCCGACCAAGAACAAACCCATCCTTGCGAGCAGGTCGTAGCTCTCGTTGATCGATCCCGCGATTGAGTTCTCGATGGGAAGCACCGCATAGTCGACAGCGCCGGCTTTCAGCGCCTCCAGCATCTCGAGAAAGCTGTGGTAGCCGAGACAACGCACGGGCCGGCCAGCATCCGCGAAATGGCGCTTCGCCGCGAGCTCACTGTACGCGCCCTCCGTCCCCTGGTAGCCCACTACCAGCTCTTCTCTAATGTCGGTCAACGCGCGCAGCCTCAGTCCCGGAAATTCACGAACTGCAAAGGCAGATCGAAATCTTTTTCTTTGAGTAACGAAATGGCTTCCTGCAAGTCATCGCGCTTCTTTCCGGATACGCGCACGGCGTCCCCCTGGATCGAAGCCTGCACCTTGATCTTGCTGTCTTTGACGGCCTTCACGACCTCCTTGGCCTTCTCCTTGGAGACGCCCTCCTTGAGCTTGATCAGCTGGCGCCACGTGCTTCCTCCGGCTTGCTGGGGCTGCTGCGGGTCGAGCGACTTCAGCGAGACCTGGCGGCGAACCATCTTGCTCTCGAGCACATCGCGGGCGGCGTCGAGCCGTCCCTCGCTGTTCGAGCGAATGACGATTCCTTCGTCGGTCTGCTCGATGGTGGTCTCCGTGCCCTTGAAGTCATAGCGCTGCGCAATCTCCTTGCTGGCTTGGTTGCGGGCATTGTCGACCTCGTGGGAGTCGACCTTGGAAACGGCATCAAACGACGGCATTGTTCTCCTCCAGGCTCGCGACCATATCACGGCGTCGGTTTACGGCGAGCCGGATTGGACGCCTCGACATCGGCGTCGGCCTTGACCAGCGGCGAGAAGAAGTTGTCTTTCTTGGTGTACTCGTCCACACGGAACGCGAACTTGTAGCTCGGCGCCGAGCGCATGTTGCAGTCCGTGCGCTCGCAAAAGCGGCATGTCGTGCCCACGGGAACCGCCATCTTCTTGGGATCGGCGAATGGCATGTCGTCGGCATAGGCGAAATGCTTCGCGTTGTCGGCGTGGGTCCCGAGGCCGATGCTGTACGTCGTGCCTTTGACCAGCGAGCCCTGTTGCGGCTCGCTGACGACCTTCGCAAAGCAGAAGTAGGTCGAGCCGTCAGGGAAGGCTGAGTACTGCTTGGCGATTACGTTCGGCGTGAGAAACGCGAGGTGCACGGACATCTTCGGGCACGACCCGCCCTGATGAGGGAAGCGGATCCCGTCGCCGGAATAGCGCTTGGAGATATTTCCGGCGACATCAACCCGGAGGAAGTGCATCGGTAAACCCCGACGCCGCGGATCGGACAGATTGCACATGCGGTGTGCCACAGTCTCGTACGACGACTCGAAGAGCTGAGCCAATAGCTCGACGTCATGCCGCGTGCTCGTCACCTCGCGGTAAAACTCGGGGTACGGCAGCAGCAGCGCACCGGCGAAGTAGTTCGCCAGATGGATCTTGATCAGCTTTCGTGTTTCCGCGTGCTGGCCGCTGTACCCCTCGAGGATGGGCCCGTGGAGGTTCTCCTTGTCGAACAGAGCCAACCCAACCGTATGGGCAAGTTGAAACTTCGCGCGCTGCTCGAAGAGATCGTTCGAAATCGTGAGAACTCGCTCCTCGGCGTTCCAGCTGCGAATGACAGAGCTCTTGGCGCGCTCCGCGATCCGTCGAACGCGCACGCCTGCTTGCTCGAGCAACCCTCGCTCGAGGTCGTCACTTGCAACGCGTCGGCCGAATCCACAGTCGCGCCGAAACTGCTGAGCGCGCTCTTCGAGCGACCCGAACCAGTTGTGGTGCTGCTCTAGGAAGTCGGTGACCTCGTCGTAGGGGTTGTAGTCGAAACGCAGAGAGTCATCGTCGGACTGCTTCTCGCGTTGGGCCATGCTCGTCATGACGTGGTCGAGCTGGCTGCGTGTGTTCTTGTAGAGATTGAAGAGCGCCGTGATCGTCGCCACCATGCGCGGCTCGGCACTGATGCTTGCGAGGTCCTCTTCGCTGAGATTGAGCGAGCGAAGGAGCGGCTCGTCGAGCAGACGGGCCAGCCCGTCCTCCACATGACGCTCGCCGAGGCTCTGCATGAAGTCCTCGACCGCGATGCCGTAGAGCTCGAGCGCTTGGAAGAGCAAGGGGAGCTGCACCACGCGCTTCCCCTTCTCGATGAGGCTGAGATAGGCCGGTGAGATCTTGAGGCGGCGCGCCACTTCGCTCTGCTGGAGGCCCCGCCGAAGCCGGAGCTCCCGCAAACGCTGCCCCATTGCGGCGTTCGTCTCGGCCATCCGGCGCGTTTACCGCAAATTTACAAAATCCACCAGGGCCCGGAAGCCTGGAAAAGTGCGGAGCCGAGGCCGCTTGACCCCCACAGGCCGTATGATATTCCGCAATCACTGGGCTCGACCGTGTGAAGCTGTAAAGAGCACCGCAACCGTCATAGCGGCCCAGGACGCAAGCAGAGCCAAAAAAGGGTAGGCTTCTCGGCCCCTTCGGGCGGAGGACAGAGGAAAGGACCGGCGGATGGCGCAGGACGGCAAGCGGGAACGTGACAGACCGTGGATCATGCGGACCTACTCGGGTCACAGCACCGCGGCTGCATCGAACGAGCTGTATCGAACCAACCTCGCGAAGGGCCAGACGGGCCTCAGTGTCGCCTTCGATTTGCCGACCCAGACCGGGTACGACGCCGATGATCCCCTCGCGCGCGGCGAGGTAGGCAAGGTCGGCGTACCGATCTCGCACATCGGTGACATGCGGGCGCTGTTCGACGCGATCCCGCTCGATCAGATGAACACCTCGATGACGATCAACGCGCCGGCGGTCTGGCTGTTGTCGCTCTACATCGCGACCGCGGAGGACCAGGGCGTCGACCCGCGCGTGCTCCGCGGCACGACACAAAACGACATCATCAAGGAGTACCTCTCGCGCGGAACACACATCTTTCCGCCCGCGGCATCGATGCGGCTCATCACCGACTTGATCACCTACACCGTCGACGAGGTTCCAAAGTGGAACCCGATCAACATCTGCAGCTATCACCTTCAGGAAGCTGGTGCGACCCCGACACAGGAGCTTGCGTACGCATTGGCCACGGCGATCGGCGTGCTCGACGCCGTCAAGGCGACCGGACGCATCCCCGAGGCCGAGTTCGGCAAGGTCGTCGGGCGAATCAGCTTCTTCGTAAACGCCGGCATCCGCTTCGTCGAAGAGCTCTGCAAAATGCGCGCGTTCGTCCAGCTGTGGGACCGGGTCACGCGGGAGCGCTACGGCGTCACCGACCCGAAGCAGCGGCGATTCCGCTATGGCGTTCAGGTGAACTCGCTCGGCCTCACCGAACAGCAGCCGGAGAACAACGTCATTCGCATCGTACTCGAGATGCTTGCGGTCACACTCAGCAAGGACGCGCGGGCGCGAGCCGTTCAGCTTCCGGCATGGAATGAGGCACTCGGCCTTCCGCGACCGTGGGACCAGCAGTGGTCATTGCGCACACAGCAGATCCTCGCCTACGAGACCGACCTCCTCGAGTACGCGGACCTGTTCAACGGCAGCGAGGTCGTGGAAGCGCACACGCAGGACCTCGTCGAGTCCGCGTGGGCCGAGGTGCAAGAGGTGTTGAAGCGGGGCGGCGCCGTTGAAGGCGTCGAGAGCGGCTACATCAAGCAGAAGCTCGTCGAGTCGAACGCCGCGCGCCTGCGCGCGATCGAGGCAGGCGAGCAAATCGTCGTCGGCGTCAACAAGTTCGTCGAGAGCGCGCCCTCCCCTCTGACCGAGAACCTCGACGAAGCGATTCTGACCGTGGATCCGGAGGTCGACGCCAACCAGCGCGCGGCTTTGGCTCGCTGGAAGCAGGAGCGCGACAACGACGCCGTGGAAAAAGCGCTAGCCGAGCTTCAGCGCGTCGCCACGAGCAACGAGAACATGATGCCCGCATCGATCGCGGCCGCTCACGCCGGCGTCACGACCGGGGAATGGGCCAATCTGCTGCGTGACGTCTGGGGCGAGTACCGGGCACCGACAGGTGTAGCTGGGGCGACCGTGAAATCCGCTGCAACCGGCGCGAGCGCAGAAACCGTGGAGCGCCTGCGCCATCGCCTGCACGCGCTCGAAGCACGCATGGGACGGCGACCGAAGCTGCTCGTCGGAAAGCCCGGGCTCGACGGCCACTCGAACGGCGCCGAACAGATCGCAATCAAGGCGAGGGATGTCGGCTTCGACGTCGTCTACGAAGGGATTCGCGTGTCCCCCGAGCAAATCGTGGCCTCCGCCCTCGAGGAAGGCGTCCACCTCATCGGCCTCAGCATTCTCAGCGGCTCGCACCTCGCTCTCGTGCCGGACGTCGTGCAACGGCTCCGCGACGCCGGGCTCGGCGACGTGCCCGTGGTCGCCGGCGGCATCATTCCCGAAGCAGACGCCGAGAAGCTTCGCCAAGCGGGGATCGCTGCGGTCTACACGCCCAAGGACTTCGAGCTCGACAACATCATGAGTGACTTGATCGACCTGGTGGACCGCCAGCATGCCGCCGAGTGACATCAAGGACGACGCGCAGCAGGTGATGTCGGCGAACAAGACGGCCATCTCACGCGCGTTGAACCTCGTGGAGGATCGGCGCGCGGAGTCGCATGCGCGCGTCGCCGATCTGTTGGCCGCGCTCAAGGACGCACCGAGGGCCGCGACAGGCCATCGCGTGGGCCTCACGGGTCCACCCGGCGTCGGAAAGAGCACGCTGACGTCTGCGCTGGCGCGCTCGCTGCGCCGACGGGGCCGAACGGTCGGCGTGGTCGCCATCGACCCATCGAGCGTTCGCTCCGGCGGGTCGCTGCTCGGCGACCGCGCGCGCATGAGCTTCGACCCGACGGACAACGGCTTGTTCGTCCGCTCACTCGCGACTGCTGGTGAAGTCGGTGGGCTCGCATATGCTGCGAACTCCTCGGTGCGCGTCCTCGGGGCCGCTTACGACACGGTGATCGTCGAGACCACGGGCGTCGGTCAGTCGGAGATCGACATCGTGCACGTGGCCGACACCGTGGTGCTCGTCATCCAACCAGGGAGCGGCGATGTGCTTCAGTTCCTGAAGGCCGGAATCATGGAGATCCCGGACGTGCTCGTCGTCAACAAGGCTGACCAGGACGAGCTCGCGCGAAGGGCCGTAGCGGACCTTCATGGCGCCCTCCGAACCGCGCATGCAGCGGGGGCCGCAGGCGGCGAGGACAGCGGATGGGAGACCCCGATCGTGGCGACCAGCGCGACGAAGGGCACGGGAATTGACGAGCTGATCGATGTGCTCGACGCACACCGGCAGCTGCTCGAAGCGACGCTCTGTGCGCGTCGTAGGCGGGGCGAGGTCCAATGGGCACTCGACCTTTTCCGCAGGAAGCATGGCGAGCATGGGGTTTCGACCCTAGGCGGAGTACCGACGCTGAGAGCTCGCGCCAAACGAGACCTCGATGGCGGTGAAACGCCGTTGAGCCTTTGCGAACAAATGAGCCGGGAGTATGTAGCAGCGCTCGGCCCGACAGCATGAGGAAGACATGAGTGAACGCCCAGAGATCGTACCCGTAGGCCAAATCCCAGAGCTCGGCGTGGTGCCGAAGAAAATGCACAGCTTCGTGATTCGCCCCGAGCGATTCGGGGAGCCGATGAAGTCGTTCCAGCCGGAGGAGATGCCGGTGTGGGATCTCGCACCAGGCGAAGTGCTGGTGCAGGTCATGGCTGCAGGGATCAACTTCAACGCCATTTGGGCCGGGCTCGGCGAGCCGGTCAACATCCTCAAGGGACATGGCCTCGACTTTCACATCGCGGGATCGGACGCCTCCGGTGTGGTCTGGGCTGTGGGCCCGGGCGTGACCGACCACAAGGTCGGCGACGAGGTCGTGTTGCACTGCAACCATCTCATCTACCCCGGCACAAACGACCTGCAGACGATTTGGGGCTACGAGACCCCGGATGGATCGTTCGCGCAGTTCACGAAGGTACAGGGTCAGCAGGTGCTACCCAAGCCGCCCCAGCTCAACTGGGAAGAAGCGGCGAGCTACGGGCTCACCTACTACACCGCTCATCGAATGCTGGTCGACCGCGCGAAGGTTCAGCCCGGTGAGGACGTTCTCATTTGGGGCGCGGGCGGCGGCCTCGGTGTATTTGCGGTGCAGCTCTGCGCAATCATGGGCGCGCGCGCGATTGCGGTCGTCTCGAGCGACGACAAAGCGGAGCTCTGCATGCAGCTCGGCGCACACGGTGTCATCAACCGTAAGGAGTTCCCCGGCCTTCAATACAAGGACGACATGACGCCGGAGGAGCAGGCCGCGCACAAGGCCGACCTCAAGGGTTTCGGCAAGCGGATCTGGGACATCCTTGGCGAGCGCAAGGGGCCCGAGGTGGTGTTTGAGCACGTCGGCAAGGCGACCTTCCCGGCAAGCGTGTTCCTGGCGGCGAAGTACGGAAGGATTGTCATCTGCGGCGCCACCACGGGGTACAACCTCAACTTCGACGTGCGTCACCTCTGGATGCGCCAGAAGCAAATCATCGGCTCGCACTTTGCGGATGCCGACAGCGCCGGCCGCGCGAACCGGCTGGTGATTCAAGGCAAGGTCAAGCCGGTCATGACTCGCCTCTTCACATGGGACGAGATTCCCGAAGCACATCAGTTGATGTACGAAAACAAGATTCACGGCACCGTCTCAGCCCTCGTCGGCGCCCCCCGGCCCGGACTGAAGAACCTCGAGGAAACCCGCGCGGCGATTGCCAAGGGTTAGGAGCGGTCATGCAGCAAGTCATCGAAGCCATCGAACGCCTGTACCAGCGCGCCCACGACAACGTGAAAGCGATTGTCATGGAGGGCGACCGGATCAGCGCAAAGAAGATGAACGCGAACCAACTCGCGGCGCACGCCGTCGCCTACCTCGCGACCGAGCTCGAAGCCTGCCGTCAGATGGCGGGCTGGGCGGAGCGCGTCGGCGGCGAATACGAGGGCAAGGTCGCGCGGGCGTACATCGGCGAAGTGGCTCGCTCCGTGGTCGGCGGCGTCGACCTCGGCCCATGTGAGAGCATCAGCCTCGCGGACCTCGGAATCACCGAGGGGGACCTGCGAGAGACCGTGCTTCAGCCCGAGGTCGCTGCGTTCTCAGCGGAGCACGCCAACGGCGAAGTCTACCTCGAGATCGCCGCTCACGCGCGGGACCACGGCATGCCGAACCCCGGCTTCGACGACGAGATGCTGGACGAGATCCGTTCGCAGTTCTCGAAATTCGTCGACGCCGAGGTAATCCCGCAGGCGCAGGACATCCACCGGAACGACGTCCTGATTCCGATGAGCATCCTCGATCAGATGAGCGAGCTCGGCGTGTTCGGGCTGACCATTCCCGAGGAGTACGGCGGGCTCGGCATGAGCAAGGTGGCGATGTGCGTCGTCACCGAGGAGCTCTCGCGCGGCTACATCGGCGTCGGATCGCTCGGCACCCGCTCGGAGATTGCGGCCGAGCTGATCATCGGTGGCGGCACCGAAGAGCAGAAGCAGAAGTGGCTGCCGGCGATCGCTGCCGGCGAGGTGCTGTCGACCGCCGTGTTCACGGAACCCAATACCGGCTCCGACCTCGCGCACCTCGGTACTCGGGCCACCAAGCAGGACGATGGCAGCTATGTGATCAACGGCCAGAAGACCTGGATCACGCACGCGGTTCGCGCTGACCTGATGACCGTGCTCGCACGCACCAACCCGGCTGAGCCTGGTTACCGCGGCCTGTCGATGTTCCTCGCCGAAAAGACGCGCCGCAGCGGCGAAGGTGGCGAAGAGGAGTTCGTCGACAAAGGCCTCACCGGAACTGAGATCAAAGTGCTCGGCTACCGTGGGATGAAGGAATACGAGCTGAGCTTCGAGGACTTCGGGGTCCCGGCCGAGGCGCTGCTTGGGGGGGAGGAAGGCGCTGGCTTCAAGCAGCTGATGCGCACCTTCGAGAGCGCCCGCATTCAGACGGCAGCGCGCGGCGTCGGCGTCGCGCAGGCGGCCCTCG
>Ga0316197_10002914_pt1 | contig 12177 bp, 8 predicted proteins | sample OudBiesiAoxic_MG_FD_204939 | JGI IMG/M metagenome (GOLD analysis project Ga0316197, IMG submission 204939) | Coastal sediment microbial communities from Oude Bieten Haven, Netherlands - site A oxic | ecosystem: Environmental > Aquatic > Marine > Coastal > Sediment | place: Netherlands...
GAACCCGCAGCGTCTCGGCGGCGGCCCCTGTCGCCATCCGCATAAGGCTGTCATCCGTGACCCCGGCCGCATGCGGGGTGACGATGACGTTCTCGAACCCAAGATACGGATGATCTGGCCGGAGCGGCTGCTCGACAAACACGTCGAGTGCCGCCCCGCCGACATGTCCGGATCCGAGGGCGGCGATCAGAGCGTCGTCGTCGATCACCGCGCCGCGCGCGATGTTGATAAGAAACCCGCCCGGCCGCATTCGGGAGATGAAACCGGCGTCGACCATGCCGCGCGTCTCCGACGTCAGCGGGCAGCAGATCGCCAGGATATCCGCCGTCGCTGCTAAGTCCTCCAGCGTAAGCGTCTCCACGCCTTCCGGAGCGGTTCCCGGCCGGCGCGTCGCCGTGACGACCTCCAGCCCGAACCCGCGCCGCGCGATCCCCGCGACCTCACGTCCGATGTCTCCCATCCCGATGATGCCCATGGTCTTTCCGGCGAGATCTCCCGCCATGTCGGTCTGGGCCCGCCCGGCATGCCAGCCCTCCGACCGCAGGGCGAGGTCGATCTGACGGGACCGTCGACAGAGCGACAGCGCCATCATCATCACCTGCTCCGCGACCGTGCGGGCGTTCACGCCCGGCGTATTGGCGACAAGAACTCCCGCGCGCGTGGCGGCGTCCACCGGCACCATGTCCATGCCGGCGCCGTGACGGATCGCCGCCCGCAGACGTGGCGCGTCCGAGAACAACGCCTCGGGCACCGGAACGCGGACGATCACCACATCGGCCTCCCGGCCTTCGCGCGCCAAGGTCGCCGCGTCATGCGCCGTCGCGACACTGAACCTGCCCGCGCCGCCCAGCATCTCCATCGCGCGGACGTGGAGCGGATGCGTCGAATAGATCAGCGGCGCCCGTTCGTCCCCGTCCCGGTCTGATGGCCGCTCAGTCGAGATGGAAGACCTCCTCCATTGGAGCCCACCATTCCCCCTTCGCGCGGGTCTCAAGCGGGACCTGCATCGGTCCGCAGATGGCCCACCATTCGCGCGTCTTGGGATCGGCGTCGATCCCGGCGGAATCCGCCGCGAAATCCGTGCCGTGATACTCCCAGTACCCGAACAGGACGTTCTCGGGCTCGCGCAGAAAAATCGAGTAGTTGCGGATGTTGCTGGCGCTCAGGCGTTCGAGGATCTCGGGCCAGGCATCGGCATGAAGCCGTCGGTACTCAGGCAGGTGCTCCGGTCGAATCCCGATCATCATTCCCATGCGCCGCATTTTCGATCTCCCCTTATTTTCTGAGGCCGAACTTGGCACAGGTCGCGGTTATCCGAAAGCATCGCGCAGCGCGGAATGCTCAGGAACTTGGCAGGACTCCATTCGTTCGTGTAAGGTCAGCACGGGGTGCGTTTCTGCGGATTCAGGTCAAGGCAAGATTTTCGCGCTATAGGTTGCGAAGTCCATCGGAACGGGCGGGTCTTGGAGGGGAAGTGAATGAAAAGGCATTTGGCAGCGTTGGGTCTTTTGATGGCCGGGACGCTTGTATTGGGCGCGTGCAAACCGGAGGATTTCGCCGGCGTCGAGCAACCGGCGCCCGAAGTCGCGATGGACAAGGTGCCCGCCGACCCGCTCCACTACGCAGCGCGGTCCGACGGCAATCGCATGATCTCGGCGATCGACGTGACCGAGTATCACCCCGAGCTTCTGAAGAACGAGGTCGCTTTCGAAACGATCGAGGCCCCCGGAACGGTTGTGATCGATACGGAGGGCCCGTTTCTCTATCTGGTCCAGGGCGAGGGGCGCGCGCTGAGATACGGGATCGCGATCGGTCGCGAGGGGTTTGACTGGAAGGGTACGGGTACAATCGCCCGCAACGCCAAATGGCCTACATGGACACCCCCGCCGGAGATGATCGAACGCGAGCCGCATCTCGAGAAATGGAAGGGCGGTATGCCTGGGGGCGAGACCAATCCGCTCGGCGCGCGCGCGCTTTACATCTATTTCGGCGGCAGCGACTCCGGATACCGCATACACGGAACCAACCAGCCGCGCAGCATCGGATACGCCGCGTCATCCGGTTGTTTCCGCATGATAAATCAGGACGTTATCGACCTTTATGAAAAGGTCCAAAGGGGCGCCAAGGTCGTCGTCATTTGAAGGAGTGGGGCGGCGTTACGGTCGCCGCCCCGACCGGGCGATCGCGCTCAAGTCGGCCGATCTGGAGACATGGCGAGGTGGACGCCTGGCCGGTGTCCCGATTGAATCCGTGACTTCGCATGGCTAATGTCTTTCCCGTGTCTTGGCGGAGTTCTCGCCAAACGACAGGAAAACGGGGGACGATATGAATTTGATGGGAACTTTGATGAAGTTCGCGACGCCGGCGATCGCGGCCAAAGTGGCCGGGATGCTGGGCGTAAACTCCGGCGTGGCGCAAAAGCTAATCGCCGCCGCCGTTCCGATGGTTCTATCGGCGATTCTGGGCGCGTCAAAGAAACCGGCCGGCGCGGACGCCTTCGGCTCGGCCTTCGACAAGATCGGTTCGAATCCGCTCGATGCGCTCGGAGAGACCCTGAACAGCGACCCTGGTCGCGCGGCGAGCGCGGGCGGAGACCTGCTGTCCGGCATTCTCGGCGGCGGCACCCTCGGAACGATGGCGTCAAAGCTCGCCGGCTATGGCGGCGTTGAACAGGACAAGGCCAACTCGCTGCTCGGACTTGCCGGATCCTTGGCGATGGGCGGAATTGGCAAGGCGGCCCAGGACCAGAACCTCGACGCGGCCGGCGCGCTGCGCATGCTGGAGGATCAGAAGGGCGACATCGCCACGGCGCTTCCGGCGGACTTCGCGAAGATGCTTGAAGGGACCGGGCTGCTCGACGGCATCGGTGGCGTGCCTGCCGCCGCCCCGCCCCCGGCCGCGAAACCGGCAGCCACCGCACCCCGCGTGACCCCGACGCCGCCCGCGAAGAAGTCCGGTTGGACGCGCTGGCTCTGGGTCGCCGTCGCGCTCGCGCTCCTCGCCTGGCTGTTGCCCCGCTTCTTCGCCAGCGAACCCGAAGTGGTTGAAACGCCGGTCGTCGAGGCGCCCGTGGCGGAAGCGCCCGCCGCGACCGAAGCCGCTCCGGATGTCGATTATGTCGGGAGCGTCGGAGACGCCCTCACCAGTCTGACGGCCTCCCTGGCCGGCGTGACCGACGTCGCCTCCGCCGAAACGGCACTGCCGACTCTCGAGGAGGTCAATGCCGCGCTGACCACGGCCCAAGGCGCCGCCGAGAGCATGCCTGCGGAAAGCCGCACGGCGATCCAGTCCGCCGTGAGCGCGGCTCTGCCCACGATCACCGAGCAGGCCGATCGGATTCTCGCCGAGAGCGGCTTGGCTTCGCTGCTCAAGCCGGTGCTCGACGGCATCCTAGAAAAGCTCGAGGCGTTCGCCGCCTGAGCCCTTCAAGTCGTCGGTCCGATCCGCTTGGCGGACGATCGAAGTGAATTGAACGCCCCATCCGCCAAGATGGGGCGTTCATTCGTGAAGGCGGCGACGGCCGACGTCGCATTGGTCGCCGTGTCGGACAGGCGTCGCAACGTTCGCGCGAATTGAAGGAACCGCTCCAATGACCCGTCTCGATCGCGTCGCCTCCATCTCCGATCTCAGAAAGATGGCGATGCGCCGGATGCCGAGATTCGCCTTCGACTGGATGGAGGGCGGCGCGGAAGACGAGTTCAACATCGCCGCGAACCGCGCCGCTTTCGACGCCATCGAACTCCTGCCCCGCTATCTCGTAGACGCGTCGGAACCAGTGATCGAGACGACGCTTTTCGGAAAGACGTATGCGGCGCCGTTCGGGCTGACGCCCATCGGTTTTCTCAACATGGCCCGTCCGGGTGCCGACCTGATGTGGGCCCGGCTCGCGGCCCGCAAACGCATCCCCCATGCGATCAGCACGGCCTGCTCGACCCCGCTCGAAAAGGTCGCGGAGGCCGCCGACGGCATGGCGTGGTTCCAGCTCTACGCGTCGCGGGATCTCGAATTGCGGGCGGATCTTCTTGATCGGGCCAAGGCGGCAGGTTGCGAGGTCCTGATCGTGACAGTTGACGTGCCGGCGGCTGGCAAGCGGGACCGGGACACGCGGAACGGCATGGCCATGCCTTTCGTCTTCACGCCGGCCATCGTGCTCGATCTGATGGCGCATCCGGCCTGGGCCATTGAAACCCTGCGCGCCGGTGCCCCGGGCTTCGGTAACTTCGACCCACGCCGCTTCAAGGCCGAGGGAAAAATGTCGATCGTGGAAACCCAGGCACGGATGATCTCGAACGATTTCACTTGGGACGACCTTCGTCGTCTCCGTGATTCCTGGGCTGGTCCGATGATCGTCAAAGGCATCCTTCATCCGGAAGATGCCGAAATGGTGGTCGAGGCGGGCTGCGATGCCGTCAGCGTCTCGAACCACGGCGGGCGGCAGGCGGATTACGCGCCCGCCTCCGTGGCCGCCCTCCCGTCCATCGCCAGAACCGTGGCGGGACGGGTGCCCGTCCTGCTCGACAGCGGCGTTCGCCGAGGTGCCGATATCGTACGTGCAAGGGCGTTGGGCGCCGATTTCGTGTTGTCGGGTCGCGCCTTCATCTATGGCGTGGCGGCGGCGGGAGACGCGGGCGCCGCCAAGTCCTATGAGATCCTCGAGACGGAACTCGTCCGGACGCTCGGTCAAATCGGACGCCCCCGGTTTGCGGATGTGGATGCGGGCGTTCTCGCGACGACGGCGCTGGTGGGCTGACGCGCGGTCCCGTCAAGTCACGGAGCCATGCCGTCGATGATCATCAGATCCCGTTCGGACGCACCCCGTGCGAAGCCGAGAGCATCTTGGTATTCGGGCGATCGATAACACGATTCCGCCGCCTCTACGTTTGGAAACTCGACGACGACATTGCGCGGCCGGGTGTTCCCCTCAAGGCCAACGCAGCGTCCGCCGCGAGCCAGAAACCGGCCGCCATGCGATGCGATGGCCGGTCCCGCTCGTTTGGCGTATTCGCCGTAAGCCTCGTCATCGGTCACGGTCACATGGGCGATCCAATAGGCGGGCATCCGTGGAGCCTCCGAGTATCTGGTTTCAGGCTTCGAGCAGAGCGCGGGCGGCGGCGATCGCCGACGGCGCTTTCGACGGGTCGGGGCCGCCCGCCTGGGCCATGTCCGGCCGTCCGCCACCGCCCTTGCCGCCCATGGCCTCGGCGGCCGCACGGACCAACTCGACCGCCGAGATCCGGTCGACCAAGTCGTCCGTGACGCCGGCCGCGACTGCGGCGCGACCTCCGGTATCCGCCACGAGCAGGACGATCCCGGATCCGATCCGGGCCTTGTGTTCGTCGATCAGGCCCCGAAGGTCCTTACCGGAGACGCCGGAGAGGGATTGGGCCACGAAGGCCATCCCCGCGACGGTCTCGGATGCCCCTGAACTTCCATCGGTTTCGCCCGCGAGAGCGAGCTTGCGTCGAAGATCCGACACTTCCTGCGTCAGCGCCTTCCGTTCGTCGACCAGCGCCCGTATGCGTTCGCCGAGGTCTTCTGGACGGGCGCGCAGCAGAGCCGCAGCCTCCGCGAGCGCGGCCTCCTCGCGGGCGACGTGGTCGAAAGCGGCTGCGCCGGTCAGCGCCTCGACACGGCGAATGCCGCTGGCGGACGCGCCCTCGGCGACCAGTTTGAACGCCCCGATATCTCCCGTCCGGCGGACATGCGTCCCGCCGCAGAGTTCTAGAGAATATGTGCTCCCGTGCGCGCCGAGGCCGCTCTCGGGCAGGTCGCCCATCGAAACCACGCGGACCTCATCGCCGTATTTTTCGCCGAAGAGGGCGCGGGCTCCAAGCGCCTGGGCGTCGTCCGGCGTCATTATGCGGGTTTCGACCAGCGTGTTCTGCCGGACAAAAGCGTTCACCTCGGCTTCCACGCCCGCGATCTCGGCCGAACTCATCGCCTTTGAATGGGCGAAATCAAAGCGGAGCCTCTCGGGCGCCACCAGGCTGCCGCGCTGCGCCACGTGATCACCGAGCGCACGTCGCAACGCCTCGTGGAGAAGATGGGTCGCCGAATGGTTCGCGCGAATCGCGCCGCGGCGTTCGAGGTCGACCGCCAGCCTTGCGGCCGTACCGACCCCGATCCCGCCCTCATGCACGCGGGCGAAATGGATGAAGACGCCTGCCTTTTTCCGGACATCGCTGATGCTGACCTTGGCGTCATCCGTAACCAGAGTCCCCCGGTCACCGACCTGTCCTCCGGACTCGGCGTAGAACGGGGTCTGGTTTAGAACGATCTGGACGTCTTCGCCGGCGATTGCGGCGTCGGTCTCCGCGCCGTCCCGAACCAGTGCGACGATCTGGCCCTCGGCCGATTCCGTTTCGTAGCCCAGAAATTCGGTCGTTCCGGCGCGCTCCGCGATCTCGAACCAGACGGTCTCGTCCACCGCCTCGCCGGATCCGGCCCATGCGGCGCGGGCCATCCGCTTCTGGTCGGCCATCGCCGCTTCGAAGCCCGCGACGTCGACCGCGCGGCCCTTTTCCCGCAGGGCGTCCTGGGTGAGATCAAGTGGAAAACCGTAGGTGTCGTAGAGTCGGAACGCGGCCGCGCCCGGAAGCGTGGCGTCGCCGGGGAGGCGGTCAAGTTCGTCGTCTAGAAGGCGCAGGCCCCGGTCGAGCGTGGTCTTGAAACGCGTCTCCTCGTTCCGAAGAGTCTCCTCGATCAGGAGCTGGGCGCGGGTGAGTTCGGGAAAAGCACGGCCCATCTGGGTGACGAGGGCGGGGACGAGGCGCCACATGACCGGATCGTGCGCGCCCAAGAGGTGGGCGTGACGCATGGCACGTCGCATGATCCGGCGCAGAACGTATCCGCGTCCCTCGTTCGAAGGCATGACGCCATCGGCGATCAGAAACGAGGTTGATCGCAGATGGTCGGCGATGACGCGGTGATGGGTCCTGCCGGGGCCGTCGGGTTCCGAGCCGGTCACGCGGGCGGAGCCCTCGATGAGGCTCCGCATCAGGTCCGTGTCGTAGTTGTCGTGCTTGCCCTGAAGGACGGCACCGATGCGCTCCAGGCCCATGCCTGTGTCGATCGACGGGCTCGGCAGCGGATCTCGGGTCTCGTCCGCATGCTGTTCGTACTGCATGAAGACGAGGTTCCAGATCTCGATGAAGCGGTCGCCGTCCTCGTCCGGGCTGCCCGGTGGGCCGCCGGGGATATCGGGTCCGTGGTCGTAAAAGATCTCGGAGCAGGGACCGCACGGACCGGTCGGCCCCATCATCCAGAAATTGTCAGACGTGGCGATGCGGATGATGCGCTCGTCCGGCAGTCCGGCCACCCTCTTCCAGAGTTCGGCCGCCGCGTCGTCGTCGTGATAGACCGTGACGAGCAGCTTGTCCTTGGGCAGGCCGAGTTCGCGGGTCAGGAGATTCCATGCCAGCGGAATTGCTTCTTCCTTGAAATAGTCGCCAAAGGAGAAATTGCCGAGCATCTCGAAAAACGTGTGGTGACGGGCGGTATAGCCTACATTGTCCAGATCGTTGTGTTTGCCGCCGGCGCGGACACATTTCTGGCTGGTGGTGGCGCGCGTGTAGTCGCGGTGCTCGACGCCGGTGAAGATGTTCTTGAACTGGACCATGCCGGAATTGACGAACATGAGTGTCGGATCGTTTCGAGGAACGAGGGGCGAGCTCGGCACTATGCGGTGATCGTGCTTCTCGAAGTAGTCGAGAAACGTGGAGCGAATGTCGTTGAGGCTCGCCATGATCTTCCGTTCCGTCAAAAAAGGCCGCGACCGCCGGTCGCCTGCGGGCGCGCGGCGGACCAGTCAACGGTGTTAGCGTCGGACCGTGACGCTGTCCAGGGGGGGGCGGCCATGTCCGCATCTGCGGGTCCGGATCCGACCCGGGCATCCCGCCGGGCGTCCAAGGTTGGCGCATTGGCAAGTGCTTGAATATATGAGATAAAAGAATCAACGGGCCCCGTGACGGGTCGCGTCCAAGGTCAAGACGCACTGGCGGCCGCGGCCCCGGGAGCCAAACCGCGCCCGGGGCCGCGCGCGGATCAGTCGTCGAGGAGCTCCACCGTGTCTTTTTCTCCGGCGATGTCGAAATCGAGGCCGTGCGCGGCGCGCAGCTTGTCCTCGATCGCGAAGGCGATGTCGGGATTGTCTTTGAGATACGTCTTGGCGTTTTCTCGACCCTGCCCGATGCGCTCGTCGGAGAAGGAGTACCACGAGCCGGACTTCTCGACGACGCCCGCCTTCACGCCAAGGTCGATCAGTTCTCCGCGTTTCGAGATGCCTTCGCCGTACATGATATCGAACTCGACCTGCTTGAACGGAGGCGCGACCTTGTTCTTGACGACCTTGACGCGGGTGGTGTTGCCTACGACCTCGTCGCGGTCCTTGATCGCGCCGATGCGGCGGATGTCGAGACGCACGGAGGCGTAGAATTTGAGCGCGTTCCCGCCCGAGGTGGTCTCGGGCGAGCCGAACATCACGCCGATCTTCATGCGGATCTGGTTGATGAAGATCACCATGCATTGCGAGCGCGAGATGGCGGATGTGAGCTTGCGCATCGCCTGGCTCATCAGCCGCGCCTGGGCGCCGACCTGGGCGTCGCCCATGTCGCCTTCGAGTTCGGATTTCGGCGTGAGCGCGGCGACGGAATCGACCACGACCACGGAGACCGCGCCCGAGCGCACCAGGGTCTCGGTGATTTCGAGCGCCTGTTCGCCGGTGTCGGGCTGGGATATCAGCAACTCGTCGATGTTGACGCCGAGCTTCTTGGCATAGACCGGGTCGAGCGCGTGCTCCGCGTCGACGAAGGCGACCACGCCGCCGTTCTTCTGTTCCTCGGCCAGCACATGAAGGGCCAGCGTCGTCTTGCCCGAGCTTTCGGGACCATAGATCTCGACAATGCGGCCCTTGGGAAGGCCGCCGATGCCGAGCGCTATGTCGAGGCCGATGGATCCGGTCGAGATGGCGGCGATATCAAGCGTCGGCGTGGAGCCGAGCTTCATGATCGAGCCCTTGCCGAAGCTGCGTTCGATCTGCGCGAGCGCGGATTCGAGCGCCTTCTGTTTGTCCATGCCGCGTCTTTCGTTCAGGTCGAGGATCGGGGTCGCCATGTTTCGCCTCTTATTCCACAGTTGCAGGGTGCCGGCAATCGGGCCAATGTTCTTGTCATGTTCTGGTTTGCAACATGGGCACAAAACAAGAACAATGCAACGAGAATTTTTGGAAAGGTTAATGGAAACGGACGGGAAGCCTCACGGTTCAAGATGGTCTTTGACCCGCTGGGTCAACTCGTTGAGGGTGAAAGGCTTGGGCATGAAGGCCGCATTCGGCACGCCGGACTCACCGCCGACGAACGCGTCCTCGGTGTATCCCGACATGAAGATGACCTTGGTGTCGGGGCGTGTCTTCTGCGCCTCGCGGACCCAGGCCGGGCCGTCGAGACCCGGCATGATCACGTCCGAGAGCATCAGATCGACGGCGAGATCCGGATCCTTGAGGATTTCAAGCGCTTCCTCGCCCGATGACGCCTCGACGACGGTATAGCCACGCAGCTGAAGCGCGCGAGCGGCGAAGGACCGCACGGCGTCCTCGTCCTCGACGAGCAACACCAGACCGCGCCCGGTCAGATCGCGCGAGCGACGCACCTCGGGTTCGGGGGCCGTCGCCGCTTCGATCCGGTCGTAGGATGGAAGGTAGATCGTGAAGGTCGCGCCCTGGCCCGGCGGGCTGTCGGCGAAGATGAAGCCGCCGGTCTGTTTGATGATGCCATAGGCGGTGGAGAGGCCGAGGCCGGTGCCCTCGCCGACCTGTTTGGTGGTGAAGAACGGCTCGAAGATCTTGTGGAGCTTGCCCTCGGGAATGCCGGAGCCGCTGTCGGCGACTTCGATCACCACGTAGTCGCCCTGAAGGATGACGGCGCGGTCCCGGTGGAGATCCTTGTCGAGATGTTTGTTTCGGGTGCTGATCCGCACCTCGCCGCCGCGCGGCATCGCGTCGCGGGCGTTTACGACCAGGTTCATCACGACCTGTTCGAACTGGCGTTCGTCGACCCGAACGGGCGCCAGATCGGCCCCGTTCTCGATGCGGAGCGTCACCTTGTCGGTGAGCAGGCGGTTGAGCAGATGCGTCAGCTCGCTGAGCGTGTCTTGGAGGTTGATCACCGTCGGGCGCAGCGTCTGCTTGCGCGAAAAGGCCAGAAGCTGTCGCACGAGTGCCGCGGCCCGGTTGGCGTTCTGGCGGATCTGCATCAGGTCGCCGTGTTCCACGTCCGCCACGTCGTGACGCATCAGCAGAAGGTCGCAATGGCCGTTGATCGCGGTCAGCAGGTTGTTGAAATCATGCGCGACCCCGCCGGCGAGCTGGCCGACGGCCTGCATTTTTTGCGACTGGACGAACTGCGCTTCGAGCGTTTTGAGCTCGGTCGCGTCGGCAAGGACCGCCAGAACCGAGGGCGTGCCGTCGAGAACGGTCCGCGTGAAGGCGACTTGGAGGAAGACCTCTTGACCTTCGGCCTTGCCGCGCGCGACCTCGGAGCGGCCCAGCGCGCGGCCCTTGGCGGTGTCCTGCAGGCGTTCCGTGATCGGACGGGCGAGCCCCTCGATGAGGTCGCCGATCTGCGCGCCGGGAACTGCGCGCTCGCCCAGAAGCTGCCGGGCGGCCTTGTTCGCGTAGGTCAGGGTGCCGCCCGATTCGAGACGCGCGAGCGCGACGGGCAGATCCTCGAGGAAATGGTCCGGCACGAGGCCGGATATCTCGGCCCCGTCCAGCGGGTTGAGGAGGACGCCGCGCGTGCCGTCGTCTTCCGAGAGCACGACGGCCCGGACGGCCTGGCCGGAGGAGGCCAGAACATGCACGCCGTCGGGGCGAAGCGGCGGATCGGTCACCACGTCCGCGAGGCTTGTCGGGCGGTCGGGCGACAGGGCGGACAGCGACTCGTTGAGGCCGAGCACGCGGTCGTCGGCGTCGAGGCGCAGCCAAGGCGCCGCGGCGCGGGACATGCCGTCGGACGGCTCCATCGCTTCGCCGATGGATTCGAGGCGCCAGAGCAGATTGCGCCGTCCGTGCCGGGTGACGACGATGCGGCGCCCGTCAGAAGCGCCTTCGGAGGCGACGCCGGTGGCGTTCGCCTCGCGGATCAGGCGGTAGAGCGTGGCCTGTCCGTCGGCGGCGAGAGAGACGAGGGGGCCGGCGTCGACGGCCGCCGGGTTGCCGCCCAGCGGCGTGGCGTCGAGACGGGTCAGATAGACCGGCTCCGCATGTCCGTCGAAGGGCGCCAGCGCGGCATGGCGCCGACCCCGCCGGTCGAGCGGACCGCGAAAGACGAGATGGTATCCGCCGAAGACCAGCATCGCGGCGGCGAGCGACGTCGCGACCACGCCCGAGCCGATCCAGAGATCCGTCGCCGACGTGGCGAGCAGAAGCGCGCCGATCGTCGTGACGCCGGCGGCGGTGCGGACGCCCGTCGTCGCGGAATCCGGTTCGATCTGTGCCTTGTCCTGCAGCATGCGTCTTCCAGCCGAGTCAGGTCGATCCTAGACCATGTCGGAGCGTTCAACCATAGGGCAGGTTAAGGGCTTCTGAATGCGCGGATCGGTTGCGCCGTCAGATTCTCTCCGGCGCGCGGAAGCGGGCCATGAAAAAGCCGTCGCCACCATCGAGCGGCGTGAGGCGGCGCCGGTCGAGCGGGCGCCAGCCCGGATGCCGGGCCGTGAAGGCGTCGGCGCGGTCCTCGTTCTCGGCGCGGAAGAGTGAGCAGGTCGCGTAGACCAGCAGACCGCCGGGACGCACATGAGCGGTCGCCGCGTCGAGAATCGTATCCTGGAGCGGCGGATAGCCGGCGAGGTCGCGCGGCGTCAGATGCCATTTTCCGCCCGGCTTGCGCCGCCACGCCCCGGATCCGGAGCAGGGCGCGTCGACCATCACGAGATCGCAGGCCGGACCGAGCGCCTCCCGCCCGGCATCGCTGAGGATCTCGATCCGGGCGTTGGCGCGGCGGGCGCGCTCGGGCAGGTCGTTCATGCGGCGCGCGTTGACGTCCCAGGCCATGAGCCGGCCCTGACCCGCCATCTCGGCGGCGAGCGCCAGTGTCTTTCCGCCACCGCCGGCGCAGTAATCCAGGACGATCATGCCGGGCTTGGCGCCGGCGTTCTCGGCGACGTGCTGGCTCGACGCGTCCT
>Ga0316197_10002915_pt1 | contig 12177 bp, 5 predicted proteins | sample OudBiesiAoxic_MG_FD_204939 | JGI IMG/M metagenome (GOLD analysis project Ga0316197, IMG submission 204939) | Coastal sediment microbial communities from Oude Bieten Haven, Netherlands - site A oxic | ecosystem: Environmental > Aquatic > Marine > Coastal > Sediment | place: Netherlands...
AAGTGCGACTTCAGACCGGCCTCAAACGTCTCCGGCGCCATCGCAGTGTCGGCGATCCGCAGCCCGGTGACGCGCCCGAACCGGTTTTCCCACACGCCTGGCTCCTGGGCGGCCGCGAGGCTGATGAACACCTTCGGGGTCACGCGGTAGTCGTCCCAATACTTCTCGTCCTGGTCACGAATCTTGTCTTTGTCCAACTCGAAGCCCGGGTCTAGCTCGCGGTAGTTCTCGCTGTCCGAGACGCCTGGAAAATCCGGTGCCCATGATTCGCTAACGCGCGGGTCGTCCATCGGCAGCACCTGCGAGATTGTGAACTTGCGGGTCGAGGGGATCATCTGCCGGCCGTCACCGACCCGCAGGTATTCCAGCTCGATCTCATCCCCGACCATCAGCCCGCCGTTCTCAGGGTCGGCGGACCATTGGGTAATGATCGCCTGATCCTCGCCGAGCTCGCCGAAGCCCCCCTCCTCAGCCGCCGTCCCCATCGAATAAGGAATGACCAAGTCTCCCCGGCGGATCTCGTTGACGAGGTAGGTGAGCACGCCGGTCGTCTTACCCGGCGCCACCTGGCGTGCCGCCTTCTCCACCGCCTCACTGATAAAGATCCGCCGACTGCCGAGCTGCCAGACCTCGCTATCGCCCAGGCGCTCATACCTCAGTGCCGCGTCCTCCAAACCCCAGCTATTCTCTAGCGCGACTGATGCGTCCTCCACCCCCGACATCAGGATCAAGTTCGCACGCCCCTCCTGCTCGATCTCCTTCTGCACCGTCGCGATCGGCAGGAAGACATTGAGCGCCGGCTCCTGCTCGGCCTGCAAACTGAAGCGCCCGAGCTGCGAGTCGCGGATCAGGTGCGTGACCTCCCCTGAGAAGCGTGCCGCATTGGTATTCCCCTCCACCGATCCAGCCAGTGGCGCATCCCTGGGCACGTCGCCGGGCTTCTCGGTCTGCAGACGGATCTCGCCCCCCACCCCGATTTCCAGTCGCCTGGCCAAGGCCTCGTTGATCGCAATGAACTCACCTCGCGGGGCCGCGGGGTTTTGCGTATCTGCTAGATCCCAGAACGAATCCTCGACACCGATGATCTGCACCCGGTTTGCCCGCTGAGAGCCATCTTCGGTCCGCGCGGTCCCGAGAGCCAAGATCGCTGGCGACACCAGGGCCGATTCTCCCAGCTCGTCTCGCACCCGCGACGCCATCTCGCCGGTAAAAAACCGGTCCCCGCCGAGCAGAGCCTGATCGATCTTGCCGACGCGCAACATCCCCTGTTCGGCGAGGGTCGCGCGTACCGAGTCGCCGACTACCAGCGAGCCGGTCAGGACCGCCGAGGCGAGGAACACGCCGAACATCAGGCACAGGTTCAGCCGCCAGTAGTGGGTGAGTGATTTGAGCGCTAGCTTGAACATTTCCCCGCCTAGATCTCTTCCAGCTTCCCTTCTGAGATTCGTAGGACACGCCCCATACGCGCGGCCAGATTCGGATCGTGCGTCACCATCACCAGTGCGACCCCATCATCCTCGTTCAGCTCCACCAGGAGGTCAGCCAACTCCCCGGCACGCGCCTGGTCGAGGGCTCCGGTCGGTTCATCCGCGAGGATCACACCCGGCCGGTTGATGAGTGCGCGAACCACCGCCGCCCGCTGACGCTCGCCCCCGGATAGCTGGTGAGGTTTCTGATCGCGTTGCCCGTGCAGCCCGACCCGTTCGAGCAACTGTTCTGCCCGAGCTCGCACCTCCGCCTGTGGCGGCCCGCCTTTCAATGCCAGACTCGGTAGCATCACATTCTCGACCACCGTCGCCTGGGGCAGTAGGTGGTGGAGTTGAAAGATGAAGCCGATCGTCTCGCTGCGCAGCGCCGCCAGCTCTGCCTCGCCCATCCCGGAAACTTCCCGACCTCCGATCTTCACCTGGCCGGAGTCCGGGAGGTCGAGCGTCCCCATCAGGTTGAGGAGCGTGCTCTTGCCACAGCCCGACGATCCGACGATCGCCAGCCGTTCACCTTCGCCCAGCTGCAACGAAATGCCGTCGATCACCACACGCTCCGAAGCGCCTGCCGCATCAGGAAAAGACTTGGTCACGGAAACGAGCTCGATCATTGCTCCGAGCATACGCCATCGTCGAATGGCGACAATCCCATTTTCCTCATTCCCCGATCGACCGGCAAGCGCAGCGCAGCCGGGTGCTACCCGCTGCGAAATTTGCCCGTGCGCGGCAAATCAAGTCGGGCTAGACTATTGCTCCCTGTAGCATAACCCATCTACCGGGATTCCGAATGCTCCCCAACCCCCAGCTCGTCAGCCTCCTATGCCTCTTGCGAACAGTGGTCGCGGTGGTCACAATGGGGACCACTTCTGTAGCGGTCGCGGCAGACATCAGTTGGACGAGCGGCACCATCACAGGTGATTCGGTGATCAGCGACCGCGGCATGCTCATCGAGGCCTGCAATTTCGGCAACGCTGAGGCCAGCTCGCCAAGCATCAACGGCGTGCTCTTCGAGGCGGTTGATTTCACCTCTGGGGAATCCCCCTCCCAGCTGGACGGACTCACCTACAACACGGGGGAAAGCGGGAAACTGCCAGGGCGTGGAGCGAACGAACTGGCCGACTCGATCGCCTACAGAAGTGGGGTCGACCCCCAGGCGGCGACGCTCGTCGGACTGACCGTCGGCACCGCCTACGAGGTGCAGTTCTTTTACTACCACGATACGGTGAATCGGAGCGTGACGATCCAAGATGGCAACGGCAACGGTGTCACGCTAGTCGAGACGGGTGAGCCGCTCTTTGCCACCGGCTCTTTCACCGCCGATGCGACGACGCAATCGCTTACGTTCGACGCGAATACCGGTTCACAATTTCTGAATGCCTACCAGCTGCGGGCGAGCACTCCCGAGCCGCCACTGGTGCTCGGCGAGGTAGTGATCAGCGAGTTCGTGGCTTCGAACGAGGGCGGGCTGGCTGACGGCGATGGCAATTTCCCCGATTGGATCGAGATCTGGAATTCGACGCAAGACGCGATCGATCTCGGCGGCTGGTACCTGAGTGACGCGCCGGAACAGCCAGACCGTTGGCCACTCCCGGCGGTCGAACTTCCGGCCGGCGCCTACCTTGTCGTCTTCGCCTCCGGGCAAGTCGATGACCTGTATGTCGACCAGGGTGGCTACGCACACACGAATTTCAGGTTGGAGAAGGACGGGGGCTACCTTGGGCTGATGCGCCCGGACGGTGCAGGCGGTCTCGTTGTAGCTAGCGAGTTCACGAGCTATCCGCCGCAGCAAAGCGACATCAGCTATGGGATCTTCGGCAGCTCAGCCCCACTTGGGACCGGCTACCTCGATGCCCTCACCCCTGGCGCCCGGAACCACGGTCAGGGCTTCGAGGGCTTTGTGGGCGATACCCGATTCAACCCCGACCGGGGTTTCTACGAGGCGCCGATCTACGTGACGATCGAGACGCCCAACAGCGACTCGACGATCAAGTACACGACCGACGGCTCCGAACCGACACCCGAGAACGGCCTCGACTACCCGGGATCTCCGGGGATCCGCGTGGAGCGCACGACGATCATTCGCGCCGCCGGCTTTAGGGATGGATTCAAGCCGAGTAACGTCGATACCCACAGCTACCTTTTCGTCGCCGACGTCGTCGATCAGCCCGCCACCCCGCCCGGCTTCCCGACTACCTGGACTGGAGCGGACTACGGGATGGAGGGCGACGCGTCCGATCTGGCTCTCGTGGCCGGCGATGGTGGCCTGGCCCCTGAAGAAGCCAAGGCGGTCATCGCCGCAGCCCTGCTGGAACTACCATCGATGTCACTGGCGATGTCTGTCGACGATTGGTTCAGCCCCTCCAGCGGAATCTACCATAATAGCACCGCCAGAGGTGCCACGTGGGAGCGCGCGTGCTCGGCGGAACTGATATTCCCGCATAGCCTCGAAGGAGAAACCTTCCAGATCGACTGCGGGGTCCGAGTGCAGGGCAACACCTCCCGCAACGCAAGCAGCAACCCGAAACACTCGCTGCGCCTCGCCTTCCGCGGGCAGTATGGGAAAGCCAAACTGGACTACCCGTTCTTTGGCGAAGACGGACCGGCGGAGTTCGATACCCTCGTGCTGCGCTCGAACTCGCAGGATGGCTGGGTCTACAGCTCGGCGCGGAACCGTCTTGGACAGTTTGTCCGCGACGCCTGGGCGCGCGAAACGCACCGCCGAATGGGGCACGCCTCACCTGACAGCAACTGGGTCCACCTCTATCTCAACGGCCTCTACTGGGGGGTCTACAACCCGACCGAACGCCCAGACGCTGCCCATGGAGCAGCCTACTATGGCGGCAACAAGGACAACTGGGACGCGATCAAGAACCACGAAGAGGTCCTCGATGGTGACCAGAGCGCCTACCGCGAACTACTCGCGCTGATCCAGAATGACGCCAACAACTGGAGCGCTGGATACCGCGATCTCACAGATCCGGCCGACTACGCGGAAGCCGTCGCGGCCATCGACGTCGAGATGATGATCGATTACATGATCCACAACATGTATGCCGCCGCCGACGATTGGCCGGGAAACTTCTACATGGGCTACGACCGCAGCGGCAGTAGCGGGGGGTGGAAATTCTATGATTGGGACAACGAACACGGGATGAAGAACCCAGCCAGCCTCGACCGGACGGCAGCGCATTCCCGCGACAGAGATTCGCCGACGAAATTCCACCACGCGCTCCGCTCGAATGCTGAATACCGCTTGTTGTTCGCCGACCACCTGCACCGCGCATTCTTCAACGGTGGTGTCCTCTACGTCGATCCGCAGAATCCGGCCTGGGATCCAGCGAACCCGCAGCGGAATGTTCCCGCAGCGCTCTGGATGGAGCTGGGCAGGGAGATCGAGACCGCGCTGATTGCCGAATCAGCCCGCTGGGGAGACTATCGAAAATCGCCGCCTTACACGGTTGCCAATGAATTTCAGAACCTGCGTGACGACCTGCTGGAGAACTGGTTCCCGACCAGATCCGCTACCGTCTTGGAGCAATTCCGTGCGCAGGGGCTCTACCCTGAGGTAGAGGCACCGGTGTTCAACCAGCTCGGTGGCAATGTCCCGGCCGGGTTCTCGCTCACGATGCTCGCTCCCGGAGGCGGGACAATTTATTACACGACCGACGGCACGGATCCGCGCATTCCGGCCAACATGGAGACAGGTGGAGAGGTGGTGTTGCTCGATGCGGGTGCGGTCGCGCAGGCGATCGTGCCAACCGCTAGCAGTCCAGACCCGGGCTGGATGGATCCCGGATTTGCGCCCGATGGCTGGCAGAGCGGCACCGTCGGGATTGGCTATGAGCAGGTGGCGTCAGTCTATGACGAATTGATCGGATTGGAGATTGCTGGGATGCGCGGGGTCAACCCATCGGCGTTCATCCGGATCCCGTTTCAGATCGCAGAGGCCGCGACTCTAGAAGAGATCGGATCTTTGACCCTGAAGATGAAATACGACGACGGCTTCGTCGCCTACCTCAACGGAGTAAAGATCGCCGAGGCCAATGCGCCACCAGCGCCGCTCGTATGGAACTCCGTCGCCTCGGCAAGCCACGCCGATTCCCTCGCCTTGGAATTTGTCCCATTCGATGTCAGCGCACAGATCGATCTCCTGCAGGTCGGAGAAAATTTGCTCGCCATCCACGCCCTGAACGACGATGCCAGCAGTAGCGATTTTCTGATCTGCCCGCAACTGGTCTACTCGGATTCCACAGCCGTCGGGATCTCGCCGGACGCGATGATCTACACTGGATCGACCACGCTCGGGTCGAGCGGTGAGATCCGCGCACGGGTGCTCGATGGTGGCGAGTGGTCAGCCCTGAGTGCCGCGACCTTCACGGTCGGGGTGGCAGCGGCCGCACAGAACCTCGCGATCTCCGAGATCATGTACCATCCGAGCGGCGGCATGGCCCACGAATACATCGAGCTGATGAACCTCTCCGACAGCACCCCGATCGAACTCACCGGCGTCCGATTCTCCGCAGGGATCTCATTTGAATTTCCCGTCGGTGCGCAGATCCTCCCAGGCGAACGCCTTCTGCTAGTGGAAGATCTGTCGGCCTTCGAGTCGCACTATGGAGCAGGACACCCTGTCGCTGGCCAATATGCTGGAAGGCTGGACAACTCGGGCGAGCGCTTGGCAATCGGGGCCGCCGACGGCTCAGTGATCCGAGACTTCATTTTCGACGACAGCGAGGGCTGGCCAGAGGACGCGGACGGGCTCGGGTACTCGCTCGTGTTGATCGCTCCGATGCAGAACCCTGACCACGGTCGCCCCACCAGCTGGCGGTCGAGCGTCGAGATTGGTGGGACTCCCGGCTCCACCGACGCCACGCAATTTTCCGGGGTGGCAGATGAGGATCTCGATGCCGATTCGATCCCAGCGCTGGTTGAGTATGGACTCCGGTCGTCGGACATGTCACCGGATCGCAGCGTCCTGCCCGAGACAGGCCGCGATGGAGACCGTCTCACCTTCACCTACACCCGCAACCTCGCGGCCGACGACCTCGAGTTCAGAGTCGAGAGCTCAGCCGACCTGATCCACTGGTCCAGTCTGCCGGGCGAGTTCGAAGCAGAGCCGGCACGCAATCTCGGCGACGGCCGCTTGCTGGTCACCCTGCGGGCTACCGAGCCGACTTCCAGCGCCAGGCAGCGCTTCCTGAGGCTGCGGATTTCGACCCGCTAGACTGGCTCAACGGGTGACTCGGAAATAGATCCGACCCTCTGTCGAGGGGTCGGGGTCGGACCCTGCGGGAAGCATGAATGTGGTTGTCTCCCCTTCTGACTCGTATCCGTCGTCCAGTTCGATCCAAGGTTCTCCTAGATCGAGCGATGCCCAGACGCCGTAGAACTCGCCGTCCCGCGAGTTCCACGTGAAGCTCACATTGCCCCCCGCATCGCGTGTGACCTCGATGATCCGAAACTGGTCTCCGCCAGCGATGTCGCCGGGGCTCGTCCCTGCCGCAAGGGCGGCAATCTTCGCCTGCGACATTACCCCTTTCCAGAGCGAGACATCGTCCACAAGGCCGGTCACCCAGTGCGAAGGGGCAGCCCGCAGAATACCGCCGACCGATGTCGTATCGAGGGGAAGGTTGATGTCGTAAAACGTCCAGTCATCACGATCCAAGACCCCATCGACATAGAGCTGGATCTTGCGGTTCGCATCGTTGTGCGTGTAGGCGATATGGCGCCAGGTTCCGTCCAGTGGCGTCCCTGATGAATACTGGTGGGGCGGTCCCCCGCCACTGCGCAGGAAGACGTCAAATCGATCATCGGCACCACCGTTCTGCGTCCCGAGGTTCAGGAGCGGGTTGTTATCGAGAGTCGAGCCCTCGGAGAAGAAGCGCAGGTCATTCTGGCCAGTCCCGGAGATCTTCAGCCACATCGAGATCGTATAGGCCGGGTGCTCGGCGATCGGCAGGTCATCATCCTCCCCATGGATGCGCGTCAACATGGTATCGACGCCGTTGAAAGAGGCGGCGATCCGACCCTCGTCGGTGACAAAATTGGCGGCCGTCATGTTCACCAGATCCAAGCTATACGCATTCGGACCAAAGTCGGGAGTCACCGCGCCGTCGGTAGCATCCAGCGGCCACCAGGCACAGAGTTTGCCGGCGATCGACGGGCTCTCGATGTCCAGCGGGTCGGTGCTCGCGAGCACTTCGGCCCCGTCGCCGATCCCGTCGCCATCTGTATCGACGATTAGGGGATCGGTGCCCAGAGCGACCTCGGCGCCATCGTTCAGGTCGTCGCGATCCGTGTCGGGCTCGTTCGGGTTGGTCCCGGCCACGGCTTCAGCGCCATCATTCAAATCGTCCTCATCTGTGTCTGGGTTCTGCGGGTCGGTCTTGGCAGCGAACTCCTGAGCGTTCTCCGAGTCGTCCATATCTGGGTCGCCTTCCGCCCCGTTGTCGATATTGACGGATCCATCGTCGTCGGGATCGAGGCCATTCGCTTCCTCCCAGGTGTCAGGGAGACCATCGCCATCGCGATCGGATGGCGGGACCCTTAGGTCCGGAGGCGAGGTGCCAGAAGCGAGCGCTGCCGCGTCCTCTTGAGATAACTCCTCGTCCCAGGCCGCGACATCGTCGATGCTACCGAGGAAATTACAACAGTCTCCAGCGCGGAGGATCCCGCCGATCGTCGTCGTGTCGGGCGTGAATGCCGGGACGATTGAGTAGTCGAAAGTCCGATCCAAGACACCGTCGATATAGACATCGAGCATGCGATCCTCACCGGTCGAGAAGAGCACGTGATGCCAGGTTCCATCGAATGCCGCACCCGTCGTGTACTCGTGTCCAAAGGTCTCCCCATTGCGGATGTAGATATCGACTGACCCATCGGCGCTACTATTATGCGTGCCCACGTTGAACAGTGGGTTGTTGTCGGTCGTCATGCCCTCGGAGAAGATGCGGTCATCCGAATTTGTGGTGCCATCGCCCCTGACCCACATCGAGACCGAGAACGAGGGCAGGGTAGTGATCGCCATGCCCGATCCAGGATTGATCAAACCGTAGGTTCCTGCGGCCCCGTCGAATGCGACCGACATGCCATTCCCGATCGCCGGGGGGGCATCCGCCATGTAGCTGGCTCCGCCGACCAGCATCCCGTCGTTCCCCTTCCCTGAGGAGTCATCGAAATTGTCGTCCAGATTCCAATAGCCGATGAGTTCGGCGCTCGCGGGAAGGCTGGAGAGGAGAAGCGCCGCGACTGAGAGCGGGACGAAGGACGGGAGATTAGGCAGATTCATTGGAGGATTGGCTTGTCGTTGGTTAAAAGAAAACGGGCCGGTGACCGATGGCCACCAGCCCGCAAAAAAGGGGACCCCAAGTAAAAACTCGGTCGGCTCTTGGGGCTTTGGGGCTAGCGGCGGCGGCGCATGGCCAGCGTGAGACCGGCGAGGACAAGAACGAGTGAGGACGGTTCCGGGATCGATAGGGCACTGGCCCCGCTCGCCAAAGCGGTGATGTCTCCCTGACTCAGATCCTGATCCCATAGGCTGACATCGTCGATTAAGCCGTTGAAGTTGCAGCAATCAGAGCCCCTCAGGATGCCACCGATCGTTGTGGTGTCAGGGGTGAAAGCTGGGATCGCAGAATAGTCGAAGGTGCCGTCGAAGACGCCGTCGATGTAGAGATCGAGCAAGCCGTCGGTGCCACCCGCGAACAGCACGTGGCGCCAAGTTCCGTCAAAGGCGGTACCTGCGGAATAAGCATGTCCAAAAGCAGTGCCGTTGGCAGCGCGGATATACACATCGACCGATCCAGCATTGGGTGCATTATTGTTGTTGGTGTTGCCGATGTTAAACAGCGGATTGTTATTGGACGATGATCCCTCAGAAAAGATCCGGTCGTCCGTCCCAGTAATCGCGCTATTGACCCACATCGCGACAGTGAAGGATGGGGCGGTCGTAATCGCGAGGCCACCGGTCTGCGCGGCGTTCTGAATATTGCCGTAGGTGCCAGCGGCGCCATCAAACGAGACCGATTGCCCAGCTCCGATCGCTCCAGGGACGGAACCGTCGTAGGCGGCCCCCCCGATTAGAGTGCCATGGTTGTTGTTGCCAGAGGAGTCTAAGAAGTTGCCATCGAGGGTGTAGTAGCCAACGAGAGCCGCCTGCGAAGAAGCCAGGGTGAAGACACCCAAAGAAGCGAGAGAGAGGATTGTGCGTAATTTCATAAAATCGGTTATTTTTTAATTCCGTTGCGATCCTAAACACCGCTTGCTCGAGCATGCAAGAAAATGCTCACGGGGGCTCGAGAAATACTCACCCATGCCCCGGCGCCCGCTGATGGCATAGCCCAATCGCTGGAGCAGATGGGATCAAATGCGTTTTAGAGCGGAAAGAGCAGAACGGAAAAAGCCTGTAACCCCCCTGCCCACTGGCTCGTATCTCTGAGCACCAAGATCGAACCGCCTCCCGCACGGAAATTTGCGGGCTAATCACTGGATATTTAAGATCAATGACGAAATTTAGCTTTAAGCAATGGATGCTCTCGGTGCCAATCTGTCTCGCCCTCAGCGGCAGCAGTGCCCTGGGACAGGAAGAAAAGCCCGACATGGCCAAGCAGGCGGAGGCACTCGGTGCCCTCGCCCACCTGCCCAAATCGACTGAGGCTGCCGTCTCGATCCGCAATTTAAACGGGATTTTCGACGAGGTTACCAAGAGTAATTTCTTCAGGCGGATCCTCGAGCTGACCGGCGCCGCAGGTGACGACGCCAACTCAGCGATCGGTCAGATCCGCCAAGGCCTCTCGACCTACGCCGGCGAAGAGGTGGTCATCTCCTATGCGGAGGGCACTGGGGCAGAGGTCAAGCACTTGATGGCACTCTACGACATCTATGTGCGCATGACGTATGGGGCGCTCGGGCGCGGGATCGCCACCGGCGATTTTCAAAATAGCGGCGGGTTCGATCCGGAGCAGATGATGGCCGAATTGAAAAAGTCTCTGGCGGACGCCGACAGCCCGATGAGCAAGGCGATCGCCGAGGTGCAGATGCCACCGATGATCATCGGCTCGAAGATGCCCGGCGCCGCAGCCGGCCTACTCGAGCAGATCGACGAGTTCGAAGGGCAGCTCCCACCATTCGTCACGGTCTCTAGCTTTGATGTCGAGGGATCGAAATTCAAATCTTGGGCGATCAATCTGAAGGACGTGTTCGATGAGAACGCGCAGGGTCAGCTCGAGGAAATGATCGGCGACAAGGCGAGCAGCGACCGCCTGGCTGCAGCGATCCGTGGCAAGCGCATCGAGGTCTCGTTCGGCGCGCTGGGCGATCACCTCGTGGTCGGGATCGGGCGCGACCACGCCCATCTTAAATTCGTGGAGAACCCGGCAGAGTCGCTGGTCTCACTCCCACAGTTCCAGCACCTCGCGCCTTACCTCGACAAGCCGATCCACGGCATCGCCTTCGCCAAGAAGGAACTGCTCGAAGCTGATGACTCGAACCAGCTGATCGAGGCGATGACCGAATCGTTCGTCGATGGGCTCGGCGAGGGAGACTCGAAGCGGATGGAGAAGCTAGGAGCTAAGATCAAGACCATGTCAGATCAGATGATGCTTCTCAACAAGCGCAGCGCCAGCGACTACGTCGGCATCATGTATGGAGGGAACGGACTCAATGGCGAGGGTTTTGGCGGTTGGATGCTCGACAGCATCAAGGGCAAGTCCAAGCTCACCTTCGCCAACGCGGGGATCGAAAATACCTTCCTCATGCTCGAAAATGCGACCAAGCCGAAATACAACGAGATCGGAATGGAAATGATGGAGACGCTCGCCTCCACCGTGCCGCTCGGGGTCCGGATTTACGGCGACATGTCGGGCGACCAGAACAGCGTCGACAAATTTGTCGAAATGAGGAAACTCTTCGCCCCGAAGATTGAGAAGATCTGGGGGATCGCCAAGGAGAAATTTTTCGCTGCGCTCGGTGACGATTCCGCAATGATCGTCGATCTTAACGGCAGTCTGCCAAAGATCCCTGGCGTGCCGCGCGTGATTGTCAACGAGGGCAAAGCGCCACGCATCGTGATGGCCAACACGGTGCGCGACCGGGCGAAACTCACCCAGGCGTGGGAAGAGCTCGTCCCTGCAATGAACGATCTGCTAGCCTCGATCCCTGGCCAGGACAAGGGCGCGGAGGTGCAGATGCCGGACGCGCTGTCGAGCGAGAAGGATGGGCTGACCACGCACTACTTCGGCATGCCTTTCATGAGCAACGACTTCATGCCCTCGCTCTCGCTCAGCGACAAGCTGTTCTTCCTCAGCACCTCGAAGAAGTTTAGCGAGACCATCGCCAGCAAGGCTGGCAAGAGCAGCGGTGACCTGCGCGGCATCTACTTCCGCGTCGACTTCGACCAGCTCAACGATTTTGCGGGTAGCTGGCTGAAACTCGTTCTCGAGAACAAGGATACTGTCTTTGAAGGCAACGAGTTCGCCGCTGAAGACTTCGAGGAGGGTGCCGAGATGGCCAAACAGGTGCTCCAGCTCTCCCGCGTCCTGCAGTCGTTTGACTACAATAAATACACGACCGATGCAGACGAGACACGCTCGAGCTGGCACCTGAAATTGGACGACGTCGAGTAAGGGTCGATCGAATCGAGTGAGTGAGTGAACGCTCGCTAACGTATTCTAGCAGTTAGCGAGTCCCGGCGCGG
>Ga0316197_10002916_pt1 | contig 12176 bp, 9 predicted proteins | sample OudBiesiAoxic_MG_FD_204939 | JGI IMG/M metagenome (GOLD analysis project Ga0316197, IMG submission 204939) | Coastal sediment microbial communities from Oude Bieten Haven, Netherlands - site A oxic | ecosystem: Environmental > Aquatic > Marine > Coastal > Sediment | place: Netherlands...
GGCTCTAGAAATGCCACGGGTAGTCGTGGTAGTCCTGGTTGCGCTTCTCCAAGAAGGCGTCGCGTCCTTCCTTGGCCTCGTCGGTACCGTACGCCAGGCGGGTGGCTTCGCCGGCGAAGAGTTGCTGGCCGACCATGCCGTCGTCCTGCAGGTTGAACGCGTACTTGAGCATCCGCTGCGCCGTCGGGCTCTTGGTGACGATCTCGCGGGCCCACTCGAGGGCGACCGATTCGAGATCGTCGTGGCCGATCACGGCGTTGACCATGCCCATGTCATACGCCGCTTGCGCCGAGTAGTCGCGGCCAAGGAAGAAGATCTCGCGCGCCCGCTTCTGCCCGACCTGTCGAGCGAGCAGCGCAGAGCCGTAGCCGCCGTCGAATGAGGCAACGTCCGCATCGGTCTGCTTGAACACGGCATGTTCACGTGAAGCGAGCGTGAGATCGCAGACAACGTGAAGGCTGTGCCCCCCACCGACTGCCCATCCGGGGACCACGGCAATCACGACCTTCGGCATGAAGCGGATGAGCCGCTGCACCTCGAGGATATGGAGTCGGCCGAGGCGGGCCCGGTCGATGTCGCCGGTTCCCTCGTACTCGTAGCCGTCTGCGCCCCGGATTCGCTGGTCGCCGCCGGAGCAGAAGGCCCAGCCGCCATCCTTCGGCGACGGGCCGTTGCCGGTCAGCAGGACGGCCCCAACGTCGGAGGTCATCCGAGCGTGGTCGAGCGCGGTATACAACTCATCGACGGTGTGAGGCCGGAATGCGTTGCGCACCTCGGGGCGGTTGAAGGCCACGCGCACGGCGCCGATCTCTCGGGCACGATGGTACGTGATGTCGGTGAATTCGAACCCCGCGACGGGGTCCCACGCGTCTGGATCGAAGATTTGGGATGTCACGAGCAGATACTGTAGTGAGCGCCATGACCGTCACCCTGCCGCACGAGTGGGCGAAGATCCACGCAGATTCGAAACCCGACGCACCGGCCGTCGTCTCGCCCGGTGGGACAATGCCATACGGGGAACTCGATCGCCGTGCCGAATCGCACGCACTGCGACTCACGGAGGCGGGGATCGGTGCGGGTGATGTGGTGCCGTTCGAAGCGACCGCGACACCCGAGGCTGTGGTCGCCTTGGTGGGGATCCACCGATCCGGCGCAGCGGCAGTTCCCCACGGTCCGCACGGCTTCGATCGGCGAGCGTCGGTACCGCCGGGGACCTACGCTGTGCTGCCGACGTCCGGGAGTGCGGGCAAACCGCGCGATGTTGTCCTGACCGGATCGAACATCGGGGCATCCGTTGATGCGTGCCGCCGGCGCCTCGGCAACGACGCCACCGACCGTTGGCTGTTGACGCTCCCGCTGTTCCACGTCGGCGGTCTCTCGATCGTCTGGCGCAGCCTGACGGCCGGCGGTTCCATCGCAATGCTCCCGCGATTCGACGCCGCGGCAGCGACCCGGGTGCTTCGCGACCCAACCGTCTCGATGGCGAGTCTCGTGCCGACCATGCTGCACCGCATCCTTCACCTCGACTCGGGTCCCTATCGCGGCCTCAAGGCGATTCTCCTCGGCGGGGCGCCGGCGAGCGCTGAGCTGATCGAGCGGGGGTTGGTCGCCGGCCTGCCCGTACTCCAGACCTACGGGATGACCGAGACGGCGTCGCAGGTTGCGACGGTCGAGCCGGGCACGGCCTTTGAATCCCTCGGAACCGCGGGCCCACCGCTGGACGGCTTCGCCGTGTCGACCTCGGACGACGGTGAGATTCTGCTCGAGGGCACGGCCATCTCTCCCGGCTATCTGAACGAGCCGCCACGAAGCGGACCCCTGCATACGGGAGATCTTGGGCACATCGACCGACACGGTCGCCTCGTCGTCACCGGGCGTCGAGACGGGATGATCATCACCGGGGGAGAGAACGTGCACCCTGCAACCGTTGAGGCGGCCATCAACGCGCTTGCGAGTGTCGGAGGGTCCATCGTGGTCGGCACCCCGGACGACGAGTGGGGGCACGTCGTCGCAGCGGTCGTCGAAGCAACCCCTGCTGCGCTTCCGGCGATCGAAGCTGCGGTTCGTGGTCGTGTCGCACCGCACGAAATGCCTCGTTGTTGGATCCCCGTCGGCGAGCTTCCGCTATTGGAGAACGGGAAACCCGATCGCGCGGCGGCGAGCAGGCTCGCTGTCGAAGCCGGCTCGTCCGATCGACGCTACGCCGGATAGGCCGCTCCCTCGACCGTCTCGACGTACGTTTCCGGATCTGGGGCGAACAGATGATTGCCCATGACGAGTGCGCTCGTTCGGAGCGCCGCACGTCGTCGAGCCGCGGCCTCGCCCACGCGGAGGAATTCGGCGTTGGTCGCGCTCGCGCTGCACACGCCAATCAACACGGTGTTGTCGTGTTCGAGACCGAGGTCGTCACCGAGAATGGTGAACGGCTTCGTGAAGCCGGGAGGGGCACCAATCGTCTCGAGCTGGTATCGGATGTACTTGACGCGGCGTCGCCATCCGTGAAAGGCGGTGTCGGTCGGATCGGATTGAACCGCCGCGAGATCGGCGAGCCCGCGCCGGTAGGTCTCGGTGAGGCCCACACGAACCGATCCGGCGCTCGGTCCGTCCCACGCGACATGCCCCCAGCGGATCGCAGCGGCGCGCAGACGATTGGCGGCGTCGATGCGGACACCGCCTTCGAGCTCGGCAATCGCTTCCCGGTGGCCGGCACCGAGTATTTCGAGCACCGCCTGCGGTGCCGCGACCGCCGTCGCTGTCTCGATCAACACGAGGGCGTCCCTGGCCGGTGCGATGAGGCGGGCCGTATCTCGCAGCGCGCGGTTCTCCGTCCGGTACGCGTCCCGACCAATCGACGAGCGAGCAAGGCGGAGGAATGCCCGCAATCGCTTGATGCCCTTTCGCGTCGCATGCACTCCGGTGTCCACGTCGGGTGGGTTCCGCAGCCCGGCCGCCAGGTGCTCGAGTTCGGCGATTGCGGTAGGAGCAAGGTCGTTCATGGTGCAGCCAACGGATCGATCTGGGCGAAGTCGTCGTCGGCGAGGTCGTCGACCGTCCCAGTCGAGATCGGGGTGAAGCCGGAGAGCATGGATTCCTGCTTCCCCGGCTCGATGGCGAGCAGATCCATGATGCGTGTGCCGTTGGTAGATCCATTCCCGCCGCCTATCCGCCATTGCTCCGGGCTCGTCTCGACGTCTCGGATGCGGCGTACGCCGGTTGACGGGTAGCCCTCCTGACTCATGACTGCCACGGCGCACGACCAGGTCGCCGGGTCGCCGCCGGACGGCGAGGACGCTGCTGCCACGAGGAACAGCGCGAGGACGACGACGAGGCGTCTCATTCCTGAAGACCGAGGTTCCTGAGATAGGCGTCGGCGGACGGCTCTCTGCCGAGGAAGGCCCGCAGGTGATCGATGGCGTCGCGCGAGTATCCCCGGCTCAACACCTCGTTTCGGTATCGGGCGCCCACCTCTGGGCTGAGGACGCCCTCTTCTGCGAAGAGCGAGAACATGTCGTCCCCGTAGACCTTCGCCCACTGGTAGCCGTAGTACCCTGCGTCGTAGCCGCCCATGAGGTGGCCGAACGACGCGGCGAAGTGCGTGTCCTCGTGGTAGGGGACCAGGGTCAGAGCGAAGGTCTCCCGGGCCGCCTGGTCGAGATCAACGTTGGCGCCGCCGGTGTGGATGGCAAGATCGAACTTGCCGAGGAACACCTGTCGAAGCGTGGACAGGCCGATGTTCTGATCGCGGCCCTCGACGAGGCGCTCGACGAGATTCGTCGGTATCACTTCGCCGGTTTCGTAGTGGCGGGCGAAGCGCTGAAGCACCTCTGGCTGCCACATCCAGTGCTCCATGATCTGCGACGGTGCCTCGACGAAGTCCCACTCGGTGTCGTAGCCGGCGAATCGAGGGTGGTCGACCTCGGTCAGGCAGAAGTGAAGCACGTGGCCGAATTCGTGGAACAGAGTCAAGGCCTCGTCGTGCTTGAGCAGCGATGGGGAGGTGCTTCCCGGCTTGCTGAAGTTCGCGACCACCGCTGCGACCGGTGCTCGGTAGCTGCCGTCGGGTTCCCGCATCCCTCCCGTGATGGAGAAGCAGGCCGCGTGGCCGTACTTGCCGTCGCGCGGGAACAGGTCCGTGTAGAAGAATGCGATCGGCTCATCGCCGCCGCTGTTCCTGATCTCGTAGAGCTTCGCATCGTCGTGCCATGCCGACGGCTCGCCGACCTCGCGATACTCGAGGCCGAAGACCTCGCCCGTGATCTCGAACATTCCGGCGACGACGGCATCGAGCGGGAAGTACTCGGCGATCTCGTTTTGGTCGATGCCGTACTCCTGCCGGCGTTGTCTGGTGTGGTAGTACATCCAGTCCCACGAGCGGATCGAGTCGCCGTCGAGATCGGCTTCGGCCAGCTGCTGGAGCGCCGCCAACTCGTCGCTACCACGGGAGGTCAGGCCGGGGACGATCGATGCGTAGAGGGCGTCAACGGCGTCGGGTTCGGCCATCTTGATCTCCATGGCGTACTCGGCCCACGTCGCGTAGCCCAGCAGCGCTGCGATCTCACCGCGGAGCGCGACGGCTTCCTCCAGGAGCGGTGTGTTGGCCTCGGTCGCGCGATTCCAGAACTTGAACTGCATCCGGCGTCGCAGATCACGGTTGTCGGCCTCCTGGACGAACGGGAGGTAGTCCGGGTAGGCCATCGAGACGCGGTACGTACCCTCTTCCGCACCGGGCGCGAGGCGGTCGACGTACGTCTCTGGGAGGCCGGCGAGATCGTCTCGCACCATCTCGATGGCGTCGTCCCACTCGTCGAGATTGCTGGCGAACTCGACTTGGACCTCGATGAGGCGCTGCTGGAGATCCCGGAGGCGGGCACGGTCGTCATCGGAGAGGTCGTGACCGGCGCGTCGCAGATCTCGAAGCCAGAACGCGAGATTGCGCTCTTGGAGGCCAACGAGGTTCTCTGCTGCGTCGGTTGCTGCGTACGTCCGCACGGCGGTGGCGAGGTCATCGCGCATGAGGAGGTCGGCAGCCCATTTGGACGTGCGTTCCCCTGCGGCCACGCCGGCACCGCGGACGCCGGCATCGGGATGCACCCGCGCCATGAACGAACCCTCTCCCGAAGCGTCGGAGAGCAGCACGCCGACTTGGTCGAGCGGTGCCAGGGTATTGGCATAGGTACGCGGATCGTCCGTCTTCACAACGGAATCGACCAGCGCCTCAGACTGTGCGATGGCGGCTTCCGTGAGTGCGGTCACCGATTCGGCGGATACGGTCGTGTAGTCATGCGGCATGGCCTGAAGAGTACTGGGCCGCTCGGGTTCAACCCGTCCCCGTGGCATCCAAGACATCGAAGGACAAAGGCCGATGGGACGGCCCGAGGTCTGGTCCGACGCGTCGCGTCGCTACGGTGACATCTCCGCGATAGAGGGCGTGGTCGAGGGGGAGGCCGGCGTATGTACCGATCAGCGGCCAGTCGGTCGATGGCCATGTCGCCGCATACCCGAAGCCGTCTTCGGAATTCGCCATGGCGGCGCTGATCACGCCGAAGGCGTGCGACCACCGTGAGGCCTCGAGATTCCCGGCGACGACGACGGGACCTTCGATCGCGGACACCGCCTCGTTTACAGCGGTGAATCGCTCGATTCGACTGTCGGACTCGAGCGTCGATGAGGGATTCCGAGATGCGATGCCGACGACGGTCGCTTCAGTGGTTCCGTTGGTCACACGCACCGTGACATCCGAACCGGGGACCGGTTCGAGGGGCGCAACCGACGAGTTTCGGCGAACGAGGACGACGGAGGGGTCGACGGCGTCGGGGCCGACCGGCACCGGCAGAACTCGATACGGAACGTCTTCCGTCGCGATGACGTCGGCCCAATCCCCGCTCGTGCGGTAGAGGAGGGCCACATCGGCTTCGATCTCGTGGATCCAGGTCACGATGTCGCGGCGATGGTCTCCAGAGCCGCTGGTGTCGAAGCTGACGATCCGGATCCGATCGTTGGAGCCGGCGGCGGCTTGTGTCGAGAGCCACATGGGGGCGACGAGCACCGCGTTGATGATCGCTGCGACCAGGAACACCCCGGACACCGCCTTGCGGAAGATGAGGCCGTAGGTGATGGCGGTGACGAACAGGATCACCATCAGCGGGAAGCGCCAATCGGCAATCCGGTCCCAGCCCCACCACGTCGCTCCGAAGAATCCGAATGCGGTGGCGAGCGTGGCCGCTGTCCCGATGACGAACAGCGCGGCGGATGAGAACTTGCGTCCGGTGCTGGCGTCGACCGCGCTGCGAGCCATCATCTGCCGCCGAGGGCGTAGAAGAATCCGTCGCGTGAGCCGACGTAGATCCGCCCATTCCAGACCGCGGGCGTCGACTCGATGCACTGGCCCGAACCGACCTGAGTGTCCCACAAGCGCTGCGGCACTCGAGGGTTCGCCAAGTCGTAGGCACGGAAGCCGGCGCTGCCGGTGAGGCAGTCGACGCCGACCACGAGCATCTCATCAGCGATGACCGGCGACGACCACGCATTTCCGCCGATGAAATCCTCCCAGACCGTCTCCCCGGTCGCAGTGTCTACGGCCAGAAGGTCGCCGGCATCCGTCGCCACGAAGAGCAACCCTGCATCGGCGTGGAGTGCCGGCGTCGCCCACGCTCCGGCGTCCTGTCCGCGTGCTGCAGAGAGGTATACGGACCAGACCACCGGATCGTCCGGATTGTCCGGATCGAGTTTTGCCAGGTCGCCGACCTCGCGCACGCGCCGCGCCGCCGTGTTGTTCTTCTTGGCGGTGTCGGCGTGTGACACCACGTAGAGGTAGCCCTCGCTGTCGATCGTGATCGTGGAATCGGTGTCGTCTCCGTTCCAGAAGTCGAAGAAGACGTTCCCGTTTCCGGCCTCGATGTCCGACACGTCGACGCCAACGACCCTGCCGGCCGACGTCGAGAAGTATGCGCGCTGCTCGAAGACGGCGGTCGAGTTCTCAACAGAGTGCTGACGGCCGAAGATCTCGGTGAGCTCGTCGGTCCAGGCGGGCATCTGGTAGACGACCTGCGGGTCGACGGTCACGTTTCCCGCGGCGTCGTATGCGCGATTGAGCTTGACGGCGAACCACCACGAATTCTCGCCACCTTGGTACATGATGTCGTCGACGATGACAGGATTGGAGTCCCAGTCGTCGTTCCAGATGCCGTCCACCGATTTGGCGTGGAGCGACCACACCTCATACGGCTCGTCCTTGTCGAGCGCGATGATGCGAAATCGGGGGTCGCGCGAGCCGGCGTACAAGAGCGGGTAGCCATCCGGATCGAGCGAGACCGAACCCTTGATGATGTCGCCCATGTCGAAGTCGGGACGGGTGCGCTCTCCCGTGTCGGCATTGAGGAAGTGGATCTGTTTGTCGTAGGCACCAAAGATCACCTCGGTGATCCCGTCCGGCCGCTCCCAGACGACCGGCTGGCCCGTCCATCCGCTGCCACACCAGACCTTGTTCTCCTGACCCACCGGCGATTGGCCGCACATGGCGTCGTCGGGGAACCGCCACGCCTGATCGGGCGGGTTGGTCGGGACCGGGCCCGACCCGAAGAAGGTGCGGGTTGGGTTGCCACGGAACATGGTGAGGCCAACGACCTCGCCCCACGGCTCGCCGACGCTCCCCGGCGGGACGACTCCCGCTGGCCGACTCGGCAGGGTCGTCGTCGTGGAGGTTGTCGCTGTGGCCTCGGTGTTGTCGGTCGGCGTCGTGGTCACCGTCTCCCCGACGGGAGCGGTGGCACTGGTGCTCGTGGACGAGCCAACGAGGTCGGCGGGGACGATGTCGGCGCCGGCAACGCATGCGGAAGCAAGCAGGGCGAGGGCGGCCGCAGAGAGGATCAATCGACGCATCGCTTCGAGTGTAGGAAGCGGTTTGTTTTCTGCTCGGCACCGATGGTCCGTATCCTCGGTGCATGCCATCGTTGCCGCCGCTGCCTCCCCGTCTCAAACCGCTGGCCGCAGCGATCGATCGTGTCGGGGACGCCGATCCTTTCTTGATGGCAGCGGCAATCGCGTACAACGCGGTCTTCGCTCTGGTGCCGCTCGGCTTCGCCGTGGTTGCGGGACTGTCGATGCTTGGATCCGGAGCCACGAAGCTCGACCAGGCGAAGCAGTCCGTCCAAACCGAGTTTCCACCGGACGTGGCGCAGTTCCTCACCTCGATCGTCGCAGAGTCAGAGGACGCAATCGGGAGTATGGGACCGCTCGTGTTGGTCGTCTCGCTGCTCGTGGCGCTCTGGTCGGGATCTCGTGCCGTCTACGCCGTGCAGAAGTCGCTCCGGCTGATCGAGGGAATCGACGAAGATCGTCCGTGGCTCGTGACTCGCGGCCTCGGCGTCCTCTTCACGCTCGGAGCCGGTATCGCCTTGCTGGTGACCTATGTCACCGTCATCTTCGGCAACTGGCTCGTTCAAACCCTCGAGCAACAGAGGTTTCCCGTCGGTACGATCCCGTGGCTCAGGATTGCGGCCATCGTTGTCTGGGCCATCGCGGTGCTCTATGCGATCTATCGATGGGGGACGCCGACTCCGCTGCGCATGTCGCTCGCCTCCGCGGTCGTTGCTGCGCTGATCCTCGCCGCCACGGCATGGCTTGCGGCACTCCTGATTCCGACGTTCGGCAGCAGTTCGCTTTCCTCGCTCGGGTCCACCGGTGTGATCCTGGTCTGGTCCTACGCTATTGGCCTCATCATCGTCTCGGTGCCGTCCTTCCTCCCTGCGGTCGTGGACGTCGCCCGCGGTACCAACTCGTGAAGGCGACGCAGACGGAAGGGGATGTCCGCAGCGGCATGGGCCTGCTCGTGCGGACCCTGACCGCCTATCCGAAATACGGCGCTGTAGCGATCACGGGCGCGTTGGTCTGGATGGTTGCCGTGGTGCTGATCCCACAGGTCGTGGCCATGATCATCGACGACGCTGTGCTTGCCGGAGATCAGTCGAAGTTGGCGCCGCTCGTCGGTCTGCTGCTCGCCGTCGGCGTTGTGCAGGCGGTCGGCATGGGCTTTCGACGCTTCTTCGGCTTTCGACTGGCGTATCGGGCCGAAGCCGATTTGCGCGGCCGGATGTTCGAGCATATCCAACGACTTGCCTTCTCGTACCATGACATCACGCCGACCGGTCAGCTCATGTCGCGTGCGTCGTCGGACCTGTCCCAGATCCGGCTGATCTTGATGATGCTGCCCATCGTGATCGCGAACATCGTCATGTTCGTCGTGGTGATGGCGGTGTTGATCGTGATCGACCCGGTACTCGGCCTCGTTGCGTCGCTCACGATGCCGGCCCTGGTACTCAACGCAAACGCGTTGGCCCGGAGGGTCATTCGGCTTTCGTTCAGCGTTCAGCAGAAGCTCGCTGATCTCGCCGAGGTGGTTGAGGAGAGCGTCGCCGGAATCGAGGTCGTCAAGGCGTATGGGCAGGAGCGGCGCGAGGAGCTGCGATTGAAGGTGGCGGCCGTGGCGATCTACGACGACACGATCCAGATTGCTCGGTACCGCTCCACCTATGCGCCGTTCTTCGAGCTGATCCCGTCGTTCGGGACGGTCGCCGTGCTGTGGATCGGCGGATTGCGCGTGATCGACGGCGCGCTCTCGGAGGGGGAGTTCGTTGCGTTCACCCAGTATCTCGCCGTCCTGGTGCTTCCCTTGATGATCACCGGCTGGTTCTTCGCGAATCTCCCACGCGCCGCCGCTTCGGCATCCCGTATCGATGGTCTGCTGTCGACCGATCCGATCATCGAGGATCCGAGTTCGCCGGCTCCGCTGCCGGACGGTGCAGGGGAGATTCGGTTTGCCCGGGTGCGCTTTGCCTATCCCGGTGGTGAGACCGTCCTGGACGGCGTTGATCTGGTCGTCCCGGGAGGGTCGGCGGTAGCGCTGGTCGGGGCGACCGGTGCGGGCAAGACAACGATCGCCAACCTCGTACCTCGCTTCTACGATGTCCAGGCCGGGGCCGTGACCATTGACGGCGTCGACGTGCGAGATCTCCAGCTGGCAGCCCTGCGCTCCGAAGTCGCGTTCGTGTTTCAGGACAGCTTCCTGTTCTCTGCGACGATTGCAGAGAACATCTTGGTGGGTGATCCCGGGGCTGATGAGCGCAGGGTCCGCTCGGCTGCACGCCTCGCTCAGGCGCACGACTTCATCTGTGCGATGCCGGACGGTTATGCAACCGTTGTCGGCGAGCGCGGCCACACGCTGTCGGGCGGGCAGCGCCAGCGGGTCGCTCTTGCCAGGAGCGTGCTTCGGGATCCGAGGATCCTCATCCTGGACGATGCGACTTCCTCGGTCGATGCCGTGGTGGAGTCCGAGATCCAGGAAGCCCTTCGTCATGTCATGGACGCTCGAACAACGCTGATCATTGCTCACCGCACGTCGACGCTCGCTCTGGCGGATCTGGTTGTCTTTCTCGAGGACGGTGCCATCGGCGGAGTCGGCACCCACGAGCAGCTGCTCGAGACGATCCCCCGCTACGGCGAAGTCCTCGCACATGAGGACCGCAACGTGTTGGACGGTGCTCAGTGAAGCCCCTCCAGGAAAACGGCGAATCCGGTTCCCGGGACCGGCGAGGATTGCTCCGGCGCGCCGGGCGGCTCGGGGGCGACCTCAAGTGGCCGGCGGTCGGGGCGCTCGTGGCCGCCGCGTTCGGCACGGCAGCTCGCCTCGCCGGACCGCTGACGGTCGGCGCCGGTATCGACCGCGGCGTCGCCGAGAGCGACAAGCGGGTCGTGACGGTTGCTGCTTTGGTCTTCCTGGTTCTCCTTGTTGTTCAGTACGTGTTCGTGAAGATCTCACGCTATGGGATTGCTTGGGTTGGCGAGCAGTTCCTGTTGCGGCTCCGGAGCATCGTCTTTGGGCATCTCATCCGGTCCGACACCGCATTCTTCTCTCGCTCCAAGAGCGGTGTGCTGGTGAGTCGGATGACGTCGGACATCGAGTCTCTTCAGGAGTTCGCGGGCGACGGCGCCGTGATGGCCGTCTCGAACGCACTGACGGTGATCGGGGTGGCAGTGGCGATGGTGCTCGTCGACGGGAGGATGGCGGCGTCGACGTTTGTTGTTATCGCGATTCTCACCGGCGTGTCGGTACTCTTCCAGCGCCAGGCTGCCACAGCCTACGGGCAGGTGCGCGAGCGGATCGGGCGCGTTCTCGCAGGCCTTCAGGAAGGGATCGCCGGAGTTCGCGTCGTGCAGGCGTTCTCGCAAGAGCAGGTTCAGGCAGCCTCGTTCGGTCGGGCAAACGAGGCCCACTACCGGGCGAACATGCGTTCAGCGCGGGCCATCTCGTGGTACTTCCCGACGGTCGGATTCCTGCGAATCGTCGCGATCGGCGCGGTCCTGGTCATCGGGGGGCTGCGCGTCATCGACGGATCGATGACGTTCGGCACACTGGTGGTTTTCCTGCTGTATCTCGATTGGTTCTTCCAACCTATCGTCAACCTCGCCAACGTCTACAACCTGTTGCAGGCAGCCGTCGCTGCGCTAGCGAAACTCTTTGGGCTGCTCGATGTTCCCGCTGAGATCGTCGAGCCACCGGACGCCCGCGACCTTGCTTCTCCGGTGGTTGGCGACATCACCTTGGCCGGGGTCACGTTCGGATACGACGATGCCACGATGGTGCTCCGTGAGATCGACCTCCAGATTCCGGGCGGTCAGCGGCTCGCTGTGGTGGGGGAGACCGGCGCCGGCAAGTCGACGATCGCGAAGCTGGTTCTGCGCTACTACGACCCGCAGGAGGGCTCGGTTGCAATCGACGGCTCAAATCTCAAGGATCTCAGCGTGGAATCCCGGACCGACGCAATCGCCCTGATCCCGCAAGACGGGTTCCTCTTCAGCGGGACGCTGCGCGAGAACCTGACCTACGGCGCGCCCGACGCCACGGAAGCCGACGTCTGGAACGTGCTGCGGGCGATGGGAATCGGCGACTGGGTGCGGAGCCTTCCGGACGGCCTGGATACCGAAGTGCGCGAGCGCGGAAGCCGGTTCTCGGCGGGGGAGCGCCAACTCGTCGCTCTTGGACGGGCCTTCCTCGACGACCCGTCGGTGATCGTGCTCGACGAAGCAACCTCGAATCTCGACCCGGAGACCGAAGTCGAGGTCGAGGGAGCGCTCCGGGTGCTGCTCGCCGGGCGGACAGCGATCGTGATTGCGCATCGGCT
>Ga0316197_10002918_pt1 | contig 12172 bp, 8 predicted proteins | sample OudBiesiAoxic_MG_FD_204939 | JGI IMG/M metagenome (GOLD analysis project Ga0316197, IMG submission 204939) | Coastal sediment microbial communities from Oude Bieten Haven, Netherlands - site A oxic | ecosystem: Environmental > Aquatic > Marine > Coastal > Sediment | place: Netherlands...
CGGGGACGGCTCACCTGCCGGAAGGTGTGGAGATGGTGATGCCGGGCGACAACGTGACGATCGAAGTGAATCTGATCACGCCGATCGCGATGGTCAAGGGTCTGCGTTTCGCGATTCGTGAAGGTGGCCGAACGGTCGGCGCCGGAACCGTGACGGATATCATCGAGTAGACGATCACCGGGGCCGTGCACGGCACCGTCGGGGATGGTTGGTCAAAGCAATGCGTGACAATGTGATCCTTCAATGTGGTGGCTGCAAGCGGCGCAACTACGTGACGACGAAGAACAAGAAGAAGACCACGGGCAAGCTGGAATTCAACAAGTACTGCCGCTGGTGCCGCAAGCACACGCCGCACAAAGAAACGCGCTAAGCCGGGCGGGGAGACGATCGTGGAACGCTTCAGACGCATGAAGCAGTTTCTGGTCGAGGTGGTCAGTGAACTCAAGAAGACCACCTGGCCGGGAAAACGTGAGGTCTACGGCACGACCGTGGTCGTGATCGTCGCGGTGGTGATCTGTGCCGTCTACCTGTGGGTCGTCGACATGGTGTTGAACCGCGCGATGGGCTACGTCTTCAAGGTGTTCGGATGATGACCGAAACCAAAGCCGAGGCGGTGAAGCAGTGGTTCATCGTCCACACCTATTCCGGGTTCGAGGCCAAGGTCAAGGAAAGCCTGACCCAGCGTGCCGAGGCGTTGGGTATGGCGGACGTGATCGAGGAGATCCTCATCCCGACCGAGGAAGTCGTCGAGGTAAGGGACGGCAAGAAGACGCGTTCAACGCGCAAGTTCTTCCCGGGCTACGTGCTGGTCAAGATGGTGATGTCCGACGAAGCGTGGCATGTCGTGCGCAACACGCCGAAAGTGACCGGCTTCGTGGGCACCGGAAGCAAACCGGTGCCGCTGCGAGAGGACGAGGTCAATCGGATCGTCGATCAGATCAGCGTCGCGGCGGAGAAGCCGAAGCCCAAGTTCGAATTCCGGATCGGAGAGACGGTGCGGATCGTCGACGGTCCGTTCAGCAACTTCACGGGACAGGTCGAAGAGATCAACGAGGATCGCAGCACACTGAAGGTGATGGTGACGATTTTTGGCCGGGCCACGCCCGTCGAGCTGGAGTTCCTTCAGGTCGAGCGTCCCTGACGCTCGGTAATGCTCGACGAGGTTCACGGTCCAAGGCGGAGCTAGGCGAGAATGGCAAAGAAAGTCGTAGGTAGCATCAAATTGCACATCCCGGCGGGCAAGGCGACGCCGGCACCTCCGGTGGGGCCCGCGCTCGGTCAGCACGGCGTCAACATCATGGACTTCTGCAAGTCATTCAACGCAAAGACCGCAAAGGCCGGCGGAATCCTGACGCCCGTGGTGATCACGGTCTACCAGGATCACTCCTACAGCTTCGTCACCAAGACCCCGCCGGCGTCGGTCCTGCTGGCATTGGCCGCGGGAGTTCCGAAGGGTTCGGGAACGCCGAATCGAGACAAGGTAGGCAAGGTCACGCGCGCGCAGGTCGAGGAAATCGCCAAGAGCAAGATGGAAGATCTGAACGCAGAGTCGATCGACGCCGCGGCGCGGATCATCGAAGGTAGTGCGCGGTCGATGGGGATCGAGGTCATCGGCTGAGGCCGATGGGATAACGGTTTCAAGGAGTACGGCGAAATGCCCAAGCACGGCAAGAAATTCCAAGCGGCCAGGGAAGGCGTCGAAAAGCGCCTGTACGGACTCGACGAGGCGTTGCAGGCGGTGCGCACAGCGTCGTTTGCCAAGTTCGACGAGACGCTCGAACTGAGCATGCGCCTCGGGGTCAATCCACGTCATGCCGACCAGATGGTCCGTGGCACGGTCGTGCTGCCTCATGGGACGGGCAAGTCGAAGAAGGTCCTGGTCATCGCGGCCGGTGACAAGGCCAGGGAAGCCGAAGAGGCCGGCGCCGATTTCGTCGGGGGTCCGGAGATGGCCAAGAAGATCCAGGAAGGCTGGCTCGATTTCGATGCCGTGATCGCCACTCCGGACATGATGCGTGAGGTCGGTAAGCTGGGAAAGGTGCTGGGGCCCCGAGGATTGATGCCCAACCCCAAGACCGGAACGGTCACCTTCGACGTGGCGAATGCCGTCTCCGAGATCAAGGCGGGCAAGGTAGAGTTCCGTGTGGACAAGACGGCAATCATCCATGTACCGGTCGGAAGGCTGTCCTTCGACGACGAGAAGTTGGCGGAGAATACGCAGACGCTGGTGGCGGCCGTGATCAAGGCCAAGCCGGCGACTGCCAAGGGAAAATACGTTCACTCGATCTACCTCGCCTCGACGATGGGGCCTGGAGTGTCGATCGACCCGGCAGCCGTCGACGCGGCGTAGGCTTGAGGTGAGTCTTGAAACGCGCTGAAAAAATCGAACTTGTCGAGCAGTTGAACCAGGAGTTCAGCAGCAAGCCGCACATGGTGTTGGCCACCTTCAAGGGGCTGACCGCCAACCAGGCTAACGACTTGCGCCGCAAGATCAGTGGCGTGGGTGGGAGCTACCGGGTCGTCCCGAATCGTATGGCCAAGCGGGCCGCGGCGGGCACCGGAGCCGAGGGCCTGAGCGCGTCCTTCGGCGGACCCTGTGGGATCGCCGCGCATGCGGACGACCCGGTGGTCCTGGCCAAGACGCTCGCCGCCTTCGCCAAGGAAAACCCGCAGATCGAACTGCTGGCCGGGGTGGTCGACGGCCGAGAGGTGGTGGACCAGTCCGGGGTGAAACAACTGGCGATGCTGCCGTCGCTACCCGAACTGCAGGCCCAGTTGCTGGCGATGTTCCAGACGCCCGCGACGATGCTGGTTCGTTTGCTGGGAACGCCCGGCACGCAGATCGCACGTGTTCTGGACGCACGAGACGAAAAGCAGGAGGCCGACTCCTGAGTTCGAGCCGCAACGGCGGGCTCGACGAATCGACGGTTGAACTCCCGGGCCGGGGCCCGGTAAATGACGCAGAAGAGATTCTCACGATCCATCAGGAAGACAACGGAGGAACCTGGACATGGCCGATCTCGAGGCAATTGCTGAGAACCTGAGTTCGCTGACCGTTATTGAAGCGGCGAACCTGGTAAAGCTCCTGGAAGACAAGTGGGGTGTATCCGCCGCGGCGCCGGTCGCCGTCGCTGCAGGGGCTGCTCCCGCCGCCGAAGCCGCAGAAGAGCAGACGGAATTCGACGTCGTTCTCACCGAAGTGGGCGCCAAGAAGATCAACGTGATCAAGGCTGTTCGCGAGGTCACCAGCCTGGGGCTCAAGGAAGCCAAGGACCTGGTCGACAGCGCGCCGAAGGCAGTCAAGGAAGGCGTCACCAAGGAAGAGGCCGAGGAGATCAAGAAGAAGTTCGAGGAACAGGGAGCGAAAATCGAGATTAAGTGATCATAGCGTGTTGACGCTCGATCTCAGCGTCTCACGACGAGGATTCTCCCGCCAAGCGGGTTTGCGGGGTGCGGTGTGTCCGCCGGCCCCCTTCGTTTCTCCCGGAATGGTTCGCGGCGCCTGAGGCCGCACGCTCAAGGGGTGTCAAACCAGATGTCCGAGACGCTCATCAAAGCCCGCGATCGGGTGGATTTCTCCAAGATCCGCACCGAGATCCCGATGCCCAACTTGATCGAAGTGCAGAAGCGCTCATACGAGCGGTTCCTGCAGATGCACACGGCCCCGGCCGACCGCGATGCGCTGAGCGGTCTCCAGGGCGTGTTCAAGTCGATCTTCCCGATCAAGGATTTTCGGGAAACGTGCTCGCTCGAGTTCGTCGAGTACACGATCGGTAACTGGGAATGTAAGTGCGGTGAACTGCAGGGGATCGAACACCTGCGCGCCGAGTGCGAGTTCTGTGGCCACCGCCTGGTAGCCCCGAACGCCCGCGGCGGAGCCGTATCCTGTCAAAGCTGCGGCAACCTGACGCCGGTCAGCGTTCGCGAATGCGATAGCTGCGGCGAGTCCGTGGCGTTGAAATTCAAGTACGACGTCGAAGAATGTCAGGAGCGGGGGCAGACCTTCACCGTCCCGCTGAAAGTCACGATCCAGCTGGTCGTCTACGACAAGGATCCCGACACGGAGACGAAGAGCATCCGTGACATCAAGGAGCAGGAGGTCTACTTCGGTGAGATCCCGATGCTCACCGATAACGGTACCTTCATCGTCAACGGCACCGAGCGGGTGATCGTCAGTCAGCTCCACCGCAGTCCCGGTGTGTTCTTCCAGTCCGACGTGGTCAAGAGCACCTTCATGGCCAAGGTGATCCCTTACCGCGGTTCGTGGGTCGAATTCGAAACGGATCAGAAGAACATCCTGTACGTTCGTATCGATCGCAAGCGCAAGTTCCCGGCATCGGTGTTCATGCGCGCGCTGGGAATCGAGGACGATCGGTCCATCCTCCAGACCTTCTACACCTCGGTCGAGGTGCGGATCGAGGAGGGTAAGTACTCGTTCAAGGTCGGTCCCGGGCTGGTCGGCTGCAAGCTGCGGGCCGCCGTCACCGACGAGAAGGGTAAAGAGCTGATCAAGAAGGGCCGTCGCATCCGCGAGCAGAACCTTGCGGCGCTCACCGAGGCCGGTGTCGAGTGGGTCCCCGTGGTCACGGGTGAGATGGAAGGTGCGTGCACCGCCAATCATATCGTGGACGAGGAAACCGGCGAGGTGCTGTTCGAGGCTGCCCAACCCCTCAACGAAGACGCCCTGACCCATCTGCTGACCCAGGGCGTCGAGCAGATCGAGGTCATCTTCCCCGAGCGGGAAGAGGTCGGCGACACGTTGATCGAGACCCTGGCCAAGGATCCGGTCAAGGACCAGCACGAGGCGTTGATCGAGATCTATCGTCGTCTGCGTCCTGGCGACCCGCCCACCGCGGAGTCGTCGCGCACCCTGTTCAACAACATGTTCTTCGATCCGGCTCGCTACGATTTCTCGCGGGTCGGTCGTCTGAAGTTCAACACGAAGCTTTACGGTTCTACGCCAGGACACAATCTGGACGACGGGCCGGATCCGGAGTGGCCTGAAGAGATCAGGCAGCTGTGGGAGCGCGGCGAGGATCGCACTCCTTCGCGGCAGGACTTCATCGAAGTGCTGCGCTACATGCTCAAACTGAAGAAGGGCATCGGCTCGTTGGACGACATCGACCACCTCGGCAACCGTCGCGTCCGCAGCGTCGGCGAACTGCTGGAGAACCAGTTCCGCATCGGGCTGGTACGCATGGAACGGGCCATCAAAGAGAAGATGTCGGTCTACCAGGAAATGACCACGGCCATGCCTCACGACCTGATCAACGCCAAGCCTGTGATGGCGGCGATCCAGGAGTTCTTCGGCAGTAGCCAGTTGTCGCAGTTCATGGACCAGACCAACCCGCTGTCCGAGGTCACGCACAAGCGTCGCCTCTCGGCGCTGGGGCCGGGTGGCCTGTCTCGTGAGCGTGCCGGGTTCGAGGTGCGCGACGTCCACCCGACGCACTACGGCCGCATCTGTCCGATCGAGACTCCGGAGGGTCCGAACATCGGATTGATCTCGTCTCTGTCGTGCTATGCGCGAATCAACGAGTTCGGTTTCATCGAATCGCCCTACCGCAAGGTCGTCGATGGCCGGGTCGCCGATTTCTACCGCGTGATCCGTACAGGTCAGAGTGGTTACAAGCTGGATGAGGTCGTTCCTCGGGCCGACTTCTTCGTGGGACGCGATCGCGTGGCTGCTCAGGGCAAGATCCCACCGGAGGGCGTTCCGAATTCGTTCTACCTTTCGGCCTACCAGGAAGATCGCGAGACCATCGCTCAGGCCAATGCGAAGCTGACCGAAAACGGTGCGTTCGCCAACGAACGGGTCAACGCCCGTAAGTCGGGAGAGTTCAAACTTGTTCCGCGCGAAGAGGTCAGCTACATCGACGTTTCGCCGAAACAGCTGGTCTCGGTGGCGGCGTCGCTGATCCCGTTTCTCGAGAACGACGACGCCAACCGCGCCCTGATGGGTTCGAACATGCAACGCCAGGCCGTACCATTGCTCCGGCCCCAGGCCCCGTTCGTCGGGACCGGCATGGAGCAGATCACCGCGCGCGATTCGGGCTCGGTGGTGATCTGCCGGCGGCCCGGGATCGTCGATCTCGTCGACTCGCAACGCATCATCGTGCGTGTCGGAGCCCACGGTCAGGAAGATTTCGGCGCCGACATCTATTCGTTGATCAAGTTCAAACGATCGAACCAGAACACCTGCATGAGCCAGCGTCCGCTGGTGCGAGAGGGACAGCGCGTACTGGGCGGGCAGGTTCTGGCCGATGGTCCTTGCACCGAGGACGGGGAATTGGCGCTGGGTCGCAACATCCTGGTCGCCTTCATGCCCTGGCGTGGCTACAACTTCGAGGACGCCATCCTGGTGTCCGAGAAGCTCGTCCGCGAGGACTCCTACACCTCGATCCACATCGAGGAGTTCGACATCGAAGCCCGGGACACGAAGCTCGGACCCGAGGAGATCACGCGGGACATCCCCAACGTCTCCGAGGAGTTTCTCAAGGATCTCGACGAGGCTGGTGTGATTCGCATCGGTGCCCGCGTCAAGCCGGGCGACATTCTCGTCGGCAAGGTCACTCCGAAGGGCGAGACGCAGCTGACCCCCGAAGAGAAGCTGTTGCGCGCGATCTTCGGTGAGAAGTCCGGCGACGTTCGGGACGCCTCGCTGAACACCCCGCCCGGAATCGACGGGATCGTGGTCGACGTCAAGGTCTTCAGCCGCAAGGGCGTCGAGAAGGACCAGCGTGCGCTGCTGATCCAGACCGAAGAAGAAGAGCGCATGCGCAAGGACCTGGCGGACCAGATTCGCATCATTCGCGAAGAGGACCGCAAGCGTCTGATCGAGTTGCTCGAAGGCGAGAGTCTGGTCGAACCGTTGATCGGACGCCGTCGCGGAGAGACCCTGCTCGAGGTTGGCGCAGAGCTGACTCGTGAGGTGATGTCCGGCATCGATACGGGCGACCTGCGGCGTTGCGAGATCAAGTCGTCCAAGGCCGACAAGCAGAGAGAAGTCCATCGCATCGAGGAACGCACGCGCAAGCGTATCGCGATCCTGGAGAAGCTCGTCAAAGAGAAGATCGAGCAGATGGAAAAGGGCGACGAGCTGGCTCCCGGCGTGATCAAGATGGTCAAGGTCTACGTGGCGATGAAGCGCAAGCTTTCCGTCGGCGACAAGATGGCCGGACGGCACGGCAACAAGGGTGTCATCGCGCGTATCCTGCCCGAAGAGGACATGCCGTACATGCCCGACGGTACGCCCGTCGAGGTCGTACTCAACCCACTCGGCGTGCCTTCGCGTATGAACGTGGGCCAGATCCTCGAGACTCACCTGGGCTGGGCCGCCTTCGAGCACGGCAAGTGGTTCCAGGAAGCCCTGGAGCGCGAGCGAGCTTCTGCGATCGGCGAGATCCGCGATCGATTGAAGGCGATCGCACCCAACGACTTCCTGCGTTCGGAGGTCGACCGGGCCGACGACGATAGCGTCATCGAGTCCGCGCGGTCCATGACCAAGGGCGTGACCTTCGCCTCCGCGGTCTTCGACGGGGCACGGGAAGACGAGATCAAGAACCAGCTGGCGGTCGCGGGCCTTCCGGGGTCGGGCAAGATCAGGCTGCGCGACGGTCGCTCGGGCGAGCGCTTCGAGCAACCTGTTACGATCGGCTACATCTACCTGATGAAGCTCTCGCACCTGGTCGACGACAAGATCCACGCGCGCTCGATCGGACCCTATTCTCTGATCACCCAGCAACCGCTCGGAGGCAAGGCCCAGTTCGGCGGGCAGCGCTTCGGCGAGATGGAGGTGTGGGCTCTCGAGGCCTACGGCGCGGCGCACATCCTTCAGGAATTACTTACGGTCAAGTCAGATGACGTGTACGGCAGAACGAAGATTTACGAGGCCCTGGTCAAAGGTGAAACGGCTGTAGAGCCTGGGTTGCCGGAGTCGTTCAACGTTCTCGTGCGGGAGCTACAGAGCCTGTGCCTGGACGTGGAACTGCTCAGCGACCGTGCCGATGTCCGCGGACCTTCGACTATCTAGATCGGGAGGCTTTGTGAGTAGGCCAACGTTCCTCTTCGACAAAGCGAAGACGATCAACGACTTCAACGCGATTCGGATCAGTCTGGCAAGCCCGGAAAAGATCCGATCGTGGTCTTACGGCGAGGTGACCAAGCCGGAGACGATCAATTACCGGACCTTCAAGCCGGAACGGGACGGACTGTTCTGCGCGAAGATCTTCGGCCCGGTCACCGACTGGGAGTGCTTGTGCGGCAAGTTCAAGCGCATGAAGCATCGCGGTGTGGTGTGCGACAAGTGTGGCGTCGAGGTGACCCAGAGCAAGGTGCGCCGCGAGCGCATGGGGCACATCGAACTGGCCAGCCCGGTCAGTCACGTCTGGTTCTTCAAGGGCCTGCCCAGCCGAATCGGTCACCTGCTGGACATGTCCCTGCGCGAGCTCGAGCGCATCCTGTACTTCGAGGCCTACGTGGTCGTCGATCCGGGTGAATGCCCCGAGATACAGGAGAAGGAAATCCTGTCGGAGGAGCAGTACCGCGAGCTGCAGGACAAGTACCCGGACGGCTTCGAGGCCGGAATGGGTGCGGAAGCGATCAAAGAGCTGCTGGCCCGCGTGGAGATCGAGTCGCTGGCCGGCGAGCTTCGCGAGAACATGCGCACCGAGACGTCGCAGCAGAAGCGCTTGAAGTTCGCCAAGCGACTGAAGGTCGTGGATGCTTTCCGCAAGTCGGGTAACCGGCCGGAATGGATGATCCTCGACGCGATTCCGGTCATCCCGCCGGAACTGCGGCCGCTGGTGCCGCTTGACGGTGGGCGATTCGCGACCTCGGATCTGAACGATCTGTATCGCCGGGTGATCAATCGCAACAATCGCTTGAAGAAGCTGCTCGACCTGAAGGCCCCGGACGTCATCGTGCGCAACGAGAAGCGCATGCTGCAAGAGGCCGTCGATGCGCTGTTTGACAACGGACGCCGGGGTAGGGTGCTGCGCGGCAGCAACAACCGCCCGCTGAAGTCGCTGTCCGACACGATCAAGGGCAAGCAGGGGCGCTTCCGGCAAAACCTGCTGGGCAAACGCGTCGATTACTCGGGCCGCTCGGTTATCGTCGTCGGTCCAGAACTGAAACTGCATCAGTGTGGGCTGCCGAAGAAGATGGCGCTCGAGCTGTTCAAACCCTTCATCTACAACATGCTCGAGCAAGAGGGTCTGGTCTCGACGATCAAGGCCGCCAAGGAAATGGTCGAGCTCGAGCGGCCGGAGGTGTGGGATTACCTCGAAGAAGTGATCAAGGAACACCCGGTCCTGCTGAATCGTGCGCCGACCTTGCACCGTCTGGGCATCCAGGCCTTCGAGCCGGTTCTCGTCGAAGGCAAGGCGATCAAGATCCACCCGCTGGTGTGCACCGCGTTCAACGCCGATTTCGACGGCGATCAGATGGCGGTCCACATCCCGCTGGGTGCGAAGGCGCAGATCGAGGCCATGGTCTTGATGTTGTCGACGAACAACATCCTCAGCCCGGCCAACGGCATGCCGATCGTCAACCCGAGTCAGGACATCGTTCTGGGTTGCTACTACCTCACGCAGGCAGACACCCATGCTGCCGCGCTGGGGAGAACGTTTGGTTCGGTCGACGAGGTCATCGTGGCCTACCAGGCCGGCGAGGTGGAGACGCTGACGCCGATCGTGTTGCGCCACAGCGGTCAGTTGATCGATCTGTCGACGCTTCCGCCCAAGGAGCAGGACAACGTGGTCCGCGCCCCGGAGCGCACCGTGGAGAGCTATCGTCTGCCCACCACGGTCGGTCGAGTCCTGTTCAACGATGCGATGCCCCAGGGTCTGCCGTTCGTCAACGGCCTGATGAAGAAGAAGACCCTGCAGTCCTTCGTGCACTACGTCTATCTGCGCCACGGGATCCAGAAGACCGTCGAGCTGGTCGACCAGTTGAAGGACCTGGGCTTTTTCTACGCGACGCGCGCGGGCGTGTCGATCGGCATCGACGACATGGTCGTGCCTCCGGAAAAGGCCACGCTCGTCGACAAGGCGCGCGGAACGCAGATCGAGGTCGAGCAGCAGTTCCTCGACGGTCTGATCACCAACCGCGAGCGCTACAACAAGGTCATCGCGATCTGGTCCGAAGCCACCGAGAAGGTCTCGGAGGCGATGTTCCGTGAGATGACTCGGGTCGAGCGTGAAAGCCAGGAATTGAATCCGATCATGATGATGGCCGATTCGGGGGCGCGAGGCAGCAAGCAGCAGATGCGTCAGCTCGCCGGCATGCGCGGCCTGATGGCCAAACCGTCGGGTGAGATCATCGAGACGCCCATCACGGCGAACTTCCGTGAAGGCCTGAACGTGCTGCAATACTTCATCTCCACGCACGGCGCGCGCAAGGGGCTGGCCGATACGGCGCTGAAGACCGCCAACTCCGGTTACCTGACGCGCAGGCTGGTGGATGTGTCGCAGGACGTCATCATCACCAGCGATGATTGTCAGACCACAGAGGGCATCGAGGTCAGCCGCATCGAAGAGGGTGGCGAGATCATCGAGGAGTTGCAGGATCGCATCGTCGGTCGTGTGGCGCTGGAGGATATCCTCGATCCGGTCAATTCCGAGCCCATCGTCACGAAGAACGAGATGATCGACGAGGACCTGGCACAGACGGTCCAGGAGACCGGAATCGAGTCGGTCCGGATCCGCTCGGTGCTGACGTGCGAGTGTGAACGAGGCGTCTGCAACCGTTGCTACGGCCGCAACCTGGCAAACGGAAGAACGATCGAGATGGGCGAGGCGGTCGGCGTCATCGCGGCCCAGTCGATCGGAGAGCCCGGCACGCAGCTGACGATGCGGACCTTCCATATCGGCGGCACCGCGCGCATCGAGGAGCAAAGCAACATCGAGGCCGCGAACCCCGGGACCATCAAGTATCAGAATCTCAAGACGGTGGACGATCGGGGAGGTCGGCCCGTGGCGATCAATCGCAACGGCGCTGTGGTCATCGTCGATCGCGAGGGTCGCGAGCGCGAGCGCTACAACGTCGTCTACGGCGCGGTCCTCGAGGTGCGCGACGGCGAGGTCGTCGAACGCGGACAGCGTCTGGCCGAATGGGATCCCTACAACTTCTCGATCCTGACCGACGTCCCCGGGACGATCAAGTTCCACGACATCGAAGTCGGTGTCACGATGAAGGAAGAAGTCGAGGAGGTCAGCGGACTCGCGCGCCAGGTGATCATCCAGTCGCAGGACGAAAAGCGGCACCCTCAGTTGTTGGTGCTCGACGAGAAGGGCAAGGCGCAGCGCAAGATCCTTCTGCCGATTCACGCGACGATCATGGCCCAGGACGGGGCGGCCGTGCTGCAGGGCGACGTGCTGTCCAAGATCCCGCGCGCCACGACGAAGACCAAGGACATCACGGGCGGTCTGCCGAGAGTCGTTGATCTGTTCGAGGCCCGTCATCCGAAGGACCCGGCCGTGATGGCCGAGGTGGACGGCGTGGTGCACTACGGAGAGATCGTCAAGGGCTCGCGGAAGGTCGTCGTCCGCACCGAGGACGGGGAAGAACGCGAGTACGCCATCCCGAAGGGGATGCACGTCACCGTGCAGGAAGGCGAGGCGGTTCGCGCCGGCGATGCGTTCACGGATGGTCCCAAGGACCCGCACAAGATCCTCGAGATCTTGGGTGAGCGCGAACTTCAAAACTACCTGCTCGACGGGATCCAGGAGGTCTACCGCCTCCAGGGTGTGAACATCCACGACAAGCACATCGAGGTGATCGTTCGCCAGATGATGCGCTGGATCAAGGTCGAGGACCCGGGCGATACGGACTTCATCATCGAGGAGCAAGTCGATCGTTTCCGTTTCGTCAAGGAGAACGAGCGTGTGCTCGAGGAAGGTGGAGCACCGGCACGAGGCCGGCCTCTGTTGCTCGGCATCACGAAAGCGTCGCTGGCCACGGAGTCGTTCATCTCGGCGGCCAGTTTCCAGGAGACTACGCGAGTTCTGACCGAAGCATCGATTTCGGGCAAGGTGGACTACCTGAGAGGCCTGAAGGAAAACGTGATCATGGGGCGCTTGATCCCGGCGGGAACCGGGATGGACCTGTACGCGGACCTCGAGATCATGCCGGACGGCCCTCCGCCTCTCGAGGAGGAGTACGCCGAAGAAGC